>Ga0207893_1000407_pt1 | contig 22792 bp, 20 predicted proteins | sample MalvirmetaMSP121_FD_184233 | JGI IMG/M metagenome (GOLD analysis project Ga0207893, IMG submission 184233) | Marine viral communities from the Deep Pacific Ocean - MSP-121 (SPAdes) | ecosystem: Environmental > Aquatic > Marine > Oceanic | place: Pacific Ocean | collected 2001-06-02 | reverse complement strand
ATCAGCAGAGACGCCGATAGCGGCTGTGTGCTCGTGCCGGGCAGCAGAAGCGCTATTACGCCGCCGCCTGCCATAAGCATTCCGACACTCTGCCCCCAATGCAATCGCTCACCGTGAAGCATCCCCCAGGCGATCATGCTCAACTGCACAGCCCCGAACAGCAGCAGCGCGCCGGCGCCCGCGTCAAGGTTGAGGTAGGCATAGGAAAAGGAGGCTGCGTAGGCGAAGAGTGCAAAGGCGCCTCGCCAGCTACCGGAGGTCGACGAAGATCGTCTTCTCAGGCACAGCAAAAGCCACAACACCACTGCTCCGGCAAATAAACGCAGTGCAGTAAAACTGGCCGGATCGATCTGGCTGTCGCGAAGTGCCGCGCGACAAAGCAGTGAGTTGCCAGCGAATGCAAGCATGGCCAGGGCCGTCAATAGCAAGGTTTTGAAGGTCATCCAGCGGTCCGGTCCACGGTAGACCGCCATCCTAATGGCTGGCCGCGTTGCTGCACATCTGCTTTCTGCCTGGGCGAGAGTGTCTGCAAATTCAGCAATGTGTCTCGGCAGCGAAACCCAAAAGCTGCCTGCAGGCCGGGTGGCTGTTACAATGCGCCGTTTGAACGGGAGCATGATCATGCCAACGTCTTTTCTGGAAATCGTCGAGCTACCCGACGGCAGCATTGTGCTGCGTCGCGCCGAGGACGAAGGCGTACTGGTCACGCTGGATTTTTCTGACGATGCCAAGGCGTTCCTGCAGGGTCAGCACGTCGAAATCGCCAAGGCAATGTTCAACATTGGCGTGCAAATGGCGGGGCGGGTGTCAGAAGGTGATTTCGAGCGGGAGGAAGAGGGCTCGCGGGTATTGCATTGAGAGGTGGAATGCTTGGACAGCTTTATCGCTGCGGGCGGGCTTCGGCACATCCTTATGCCGAATGGCTGGGACGTATCAGCTACCCAGACGTATGTTCAAACTTTGCGCATTACCCTGAGCGGCCGCCACCCGAAGTTTCAGTCGGGACGCCTTGTCGAGGCGTGGGAACCAGGTAATCACCGTGTGGCTGCAGCCTGACACCAATGCCTTACACGCCAGCTCAAGCGCAGTCTGACTTTCACGCGCTTGCAGCAACAGGATGCGGTCACGGTTCAGTCCGGTTGCTCGCAGCCAACTCTGTGAAAGCGATACCGGTGGAGCAATCAGTGTGAGCCAGCGCGTATCAGCCGCCTCACTGAGCTCGCGCAGCATTGGAGCCAGCAACTGGCGGCAGTGATCCCCGCTACCGGTAAGGGTCATTTCGCTCAGGCAGTCATCCGCAGGCTGCGGGGCGTGCGCTACCTCGCCGAACGGTGTCAGGCGATGCGCGATCAGCCCTTCGAACAAGGAAAGCTGCGGTGGTTTGCCTGCGGTGGGTTGGGGATGGTACTGCATGAACCTCTCCTTAGCGGCGTATTACGCCGACGCTCAAACCTTCGATAACAAGCTCTTGCTGCTCGAGATCAACTTCAATAGGCGCAAACTCGGGGTTTTCAGCGAGCAGCCAGACCTTGCTGCCTTCGCGCTTGAAACGCTTAACAGTTACTTCGTCCTCGATTCTGGCCACGACAATCTGTCCATTACGCGCTTCACGCGTGGTATGGACCGCCAGCAGATCACCATCGAAGATGCCGACATCCTTCATGCTCATACCGTGTACACGCAGCAGGTAATCAGCCTTCGGCTGGAAAAATGAAGGATTGATCTGGCAAGATTCTTCGACATGCTGCTGTGCGAGAATTGGCGCCCCGGCGGCCACCCGGCCGATTACTGGAAGTCCGTTTTCCTCAGTAGCCGGTTCGAACCCTGGAATACGTATCCCGCGGGAGGCGCCGGGCGTCATCTCAATGGCTCCTTTGCGAGCCAAGGCCTTAAGGTGCTCCTCTGCGGCATTGGGCGACTTGAAACCCAGCTCTTGAGCGATCTCGGCACGCGTCGGCGGATAGCCGTTGTCCTCAAGGCAGCGCTTGATGAAGGCGAGAATTTCCGACTGGCGTGGGGTCAGCTTGATCATCAAAGGGTCTCTGTTCTTTTATACAGTGACTGGGATTATATACAGTGATGGATGCTTGGCAATCGTTGTTTGAAGCAGCCGCAGGCTATCTTTGAATGCGCTTTGAACCGGTCGCCAGAGTTATTTGGCGCTATGTCGGTTGACTTGGGGTAGGTTGAAACGTAAGTTTCAAACAGATGTTTGTCGGGGGAGAAGCATGGCGCAGTCTGAAACAGTCGAGCGAATTCTGGACGCGGCGGAGCAGCTATTCGCTGAGAAGGGGTTCGCCGAGACGTCGCTGCGTCTGATCACCAGCAAAGCCGGCGTCAACCTGGCCGCGGTGAATTATCACTTCGGCTCGAAAAAAGCCCTTATCCAAGCGGTTTTCTCACGTTTTCTGGGTCCGTTCTGCTTGAGCCTCGAACGTGAGCTCGACAGGCGTGAGGCCCAGTCCGACAGAAAAGAAAGTCTCGAGGAGCTGCTTGAGATTCTGGTTGAACAGGCACTGGCGGTGACGCCACGCAGTGGCGACGACCTGTCCATTTTCATGCGCCTGCTGGGGCTTTCGTTCAGTCAGAGCCAGGGCCATCTGCGTCGTTACCTGGAAGACATGTACGGCAAGGTGTTCCGCCGCTATATGCATCGAGTCCACGAGGCCGCTCCGTCGATCCCACCCATTGAGTTGTTCTGGCGTGTGCACTTCATGCTTGGCGCTGCGGCATTCAGCATGTCCGGCATCAAGGCTCTACGGGCCATTGCCGAGAACGACTTTGGCGCCAGGACGTCAATCGAGCAGGTCATGCGCATGATGGTGCCGTTCCTCGCGGCCGGCATGCGGGCCGATTCCGGAGTGGCTGATCCTGGGCTGGCTCAGGCACATCCGATTGCCCGGCGTAACGCGCTGGCGATGCCAGCCAAGGGGTAGGGTGCATCCTCGGGGCGCGATCAGCTAAGCTAGCCGCCCATGACTGACCTCGATTTTCTTCACGTTTCGATCGCTGACCAGATGCTTTACGGTTTTACCGGTTCCCGCCTGCGGCTCCGGTTGCCAGTTTCGACTGCGCTTAATGGGGTAGGCGAGCGTAATGGCTCTGGTTGTACGCCGCGGGGTCGCCACAGGGTGCGTGTGCGTATTGGTGAGGGCCTGCCTTTGGGCGCCGTGCTGCGTGGACGACGCTGGACCGGGGAGATTTGGAATGCCGACATGCATGACCAGTTTCCTGGCCGTGACTGGATTCTGACCCGAATTCTCTGGCTAAGCGGCTGCGAGCCTGGCTATAACCGGATGGGCTCGGTGGATACCTTCCGTCGCTATATCTATCTGCATGGCACGCCTGACTCTGAGCCAATGGGCATACCGCGCTCGCATGGCTGTATCAGAATGCGCAATGCCGACCTGCTCGATCTGTTTCCTCGTGTGCCCGCTGGTTGTGCCGTACACATCGGCGAAGCGGCATGTCCGGAATGGTCGAGCGCAACGATCAATTAAGGATTCGCTGACTAACATGCAAGGCTCTTTGATGCTGGACGTCGCAGGTACCTGGCTCACTGCCGAGGATCGCCAGTTATTACGCCAGCCGGAAGTCGGTGGGCTAATTTTATTTGCCCGCAACATCGAAAATCCGCGTCAGGTCGAGGCCCTTTGCCGCGCCATTCGAACGGTGCGGCCTGACCTCTTGCTCGCAGTCGATCAGGAGGGCGGGCGTGTCCAGCGGATGCGGCGTGATTTCGTTCGGCTGCCAGCGATGCGAGAGTTTGCCTCGCATGCCAATGCCGATGAATTGGCAGTAGCCTGTGGCTGGATCATGGCGACCGAGGTGCTCGCCGTTGGGCTCGATTTCAGTTTCGCGCCTGTGCTGGACCTTGATTATCAGCGCAGCGCGGTGGTGGGCTCGCGTGCTTTCGAGGGAGATCCGCTACGCGCCAGTGAGCTTGCAGATGCTTTCATCAACGGCATGCACAGTGCCGGAATGGCCGCCACTGGTAAGCACTTCCCCGGTCATGGCTGGGCCGAGGCAGATTCCCATGTGGCGATACCGGTCGACGAACGCGGACTGGATGAGCTTCGCGGTCAGGATCTTGTTCCGTTCTACAGGTTGGCGGACAAGCTTGACGCTGTAATGCCAGCTCATGTGATCTATCCGCAGGTCGACGACAGGCCCGCTGGGTTTTCTCGGCGCTGGTTACAGGATGTCCTGCGCGGTGAGTTGGGTTTTCGCGGGGTGATCTTCAGTGATGACCTGTCGATGGCCGGGGCGCATGTGGCCGGTGATGCCGCGAGCCGGATCGAAGCAGCGCTGTCAGCGGGTTGCGACATGGGGCTGGTATGCAACGATCGAGGCGCCGCGGAGTTGGCGCTGTCGGCCCTGCAGCGGCTTGGAGTGCGGCCATCCGCGGCCTTAGGCAAGATGCGCAGCCGCGCGGCCGACTCGTCGGAGTATAAACAGGACCCACGCTGGCAGGCCGCCATTGCTGCGCTCCGAGCCGCTGAGCTGATTGCTTGACCAAGGAACATAGATGACTGTCCATGCCATTATTGGCGGCACCGGGCTTACAGAGCTGCCGGGGCTGACCCTGCGTGAAGCTGTACCCGCCGAGACGCCGTACGGTCCGCCGTCGGCCGATATTCTGCGTGGCGACTATGCCGGTCATGAAGTGCTATTTCTCGCCCGGCACGGGCACCCTCACCGGGTTCCGCCACATCAGGTGAACTACCGCGCCAATCTGTGGGCTCTGAAGCGCGCGGGCGCAGAGTCGATCATCGCAGTGAACGCTGTTGGTGGCATTCATTCAGCCATGGGTGCCGGCCATCTCTGCGTGCCGCACCAGCTCATCGATTACACCTATGGCCGTAAGCACACATTCTTCGAGGGCGACATCGAGCATGTCACCCATGTCGATTTCAGCTATCCCTATGACGAACGTTTGCGTCAGCGCCTGATCGGCGGTCTGGCAGCTGAGGGTTATCTGTTCAGCAGCCATGGCGTGTATGGCTGCACTCAGGGGCCGCGGCTAGAAACGGTGGCTGAAATCGACAGGATGGAGCGCGATGGTTGCGATATCGTCGGGATGACCGGTATGCCGGAAGCAGTATTGGCGCGTGAGCTGGAGCTTCCATATGCCTGTCTGGCACTGGTCGTTAATCCTGCTGCTGGAAAGGCCAGTGGGATAATCACCATGGCCGATATCGAGGCCGCGCTGGCTGAAGGGATCGTCAAGGTGCGCACGGTACTGGCACGCGCGCTGGTGGGTTGAGTACAAGGATGGGCGTGCTGCCTTGGCGAGCGAGTGGTGCGTAGGCTGAACTGGCGCGATCGGCTGGCGGACTCAAAAAGAACGGTAGTAAAGACGTAGCGTATCGCTGCTATTTTCGTCCAACACCCATTGCGGGCGATCCGCTGCTTGCTACACTTGGCCGTCCTTTGGAGTACCGGAATGCTTTGCCACGCACCTATAAGAAGAATATCCAGAACGGTGATGTTGTTGAGTCTGCTGGCCGGCCTTGCAGGCTGTTCAACTTGGTTCAGCAGTGATTTCCAGGATCCTCGCGTTCAACTCAAAAACGTTGAAATCATCAAGGCCAGGCTTCTCGAGCAGGAATTCATGCTGCGCTTTCGCATCGACAATCCCAACGAACAAAGCCTTCCTGTTCGCGGCCTGGTCTATACAGTGCACCTCAACGACATCGAGCTGGCGAGCGGTGAGTCCAGTGGCTGGACAACTGTGGCTGGAAACGGCTTCGAATATTACGAGGTGCCGATCCATACCAATCTCTGGCGGCACATGAAATACATTGTTCGCTTGCTGGAAAAGCCGGACCGTCCTATTGCCTATCGTCTGGATGGTGAGTTGAAAACGGGCCTGATGCTTGGGCGGCGCGTGCACATCTCCACCAATGGCGAGATAATCCCTGGCAACTTTATCCCGGAGTAGCAGTACCGATGAACCACGAAACCCACGTGCACGGTCCCGATTGCAATCACGACCACGACCACGACCACGCACACCATGATCATGGTCATGTTCACGGTCCGCATTGCAATCACAGCCACGACCCGGTTCGCAATCCGCTGAAGGATGTTGGTCGGAACGATCCTTGCCCCTGCGGTAGCGAAAAGAAGTTTAAGAAGTGCCACGGAGCCTGATCCGCGCATGACACCCATCACCACACTGTTGCTCATAGCTGGCCTGCTGCTGATCGTGGCCCTGGCGGGATACGCCCTGCATCTATGGCGCAAGGTGTGGCGTAGGGAGCAGCAGCTGGCGGAAATGCAGGCGCAGCAGCATGCAGCGCTTGCGGCGGATCTGCGCGTACTGGCCGGTAGCTTGCTTGAAGAGCAGGTGCCGTTGATCGAAGGCGCGATCCGGATCAAGGTGCTGCTGGACAATTACGACTCCACGCTAGGCCAGGATCCGCGCTGCCAGGTTTTCCAGGTGCTCTTCGCTGAGACCGCGCAGGTGCCGACGCATGACGCCTGGAAAGCACTGGATCGCTCCGAGCGTCGCCATCATGAAGCCCGCTTCAGCGCGCTCGAACTGCAGCACAAGGCCGAGGCGCGCCGCTCCGCCCGCTGGTTGCTCGATGAAGCACTGCCGAAGAATCACCAAGCCGCCTGACTGCGACGGCTGATCACATCCTTTTCATACTCGTACTGCCCTGCCTGCAAGGAGCCGTTGATGCCATTGCGTCTGCCGTTTTCTCTGGTTCGCCTGTTCTTGGGCGCCGCACTTGTAGGTGGAGCCCTCAGCGGCTGCCAGGCCTATCTGGACAGTCGCTATAGCGACAGCTTGCCGCCTGCTAGTGGCGTCCAGGCGATTACCGGTCTGGACAAGAGTGTGAGCATCCGTCGCAATACGTTGGGAATGCCGTTGATCGAAACGGCGAACTTTCACGACGCGCTGTTCGGGTTGGGTTATGTGCATGCCACCGACCGCCTGAGCCAGATGGTCAGCATGCGGCTTATGGCCGAAGGGCGCTTGGCTGAAATGGCCGGTCCTGGCGTACTTGAAGTAGACCGCTTCATGCGTGCCGTGAATCTTCGGCAGAGCGCAGCGGGGCTGTACCGGGACAGCTCGCCTCGGATGAAACGCTTCTTCGAGGTGTATGCCAGGGGCGTTAACGCCTACTTGTTCCGCCATCGCGACAAGTTGCCGATGGATCTGGCCGCCACGGGCTATACCCCCGAATACTGGAAGGCTGAAGATTCGGCGCTGGTGTTCTGTCTGTTGAACTTCGGCCTGGCGGTCAATCTTCAGGAAGAAATAGCATCGCTGGTCATGGCGCAGAAAGTCGGTGCAGATAAGGTCGCCTGGCTGCTGCCCACCTACCCAGACGAGGCGTTGCCGTTTGAGGAGGCCGACAAGCTCAAAGGCTTGAAGCTCAGTGGCACTATCACTGGGCTTGCAGCGCTCGATAGCGCTGCCACTCAAGTGGCCTCGCTCAACATGCTGGGCGTTGCCGCTTCGAATAACTGGGCCGTTTCCGGCAGCAATACGCGCAGTGGCAAACCGATCCTGGCCAACGACACTCACCTGCCACTGTCGATGCCGTCGTACTGGAACTTCGTGCAGATTCGCTCGCCGAAATTCCAGGCTGCGGGTGTGACGATTGCCGGCGTGCCGGCCGTGGTCGCCGGTTTCAACGGCAAGCTGGGCTGGGGCATGACCATGGTCATGGGCGATACCCAGGATCTGTTTCTCGAGCAGGTGCGGCGTGAGGGCGGCCGCTTGCTCTATCTGGCCGATGGCAAGTGGGTGCCGGCGCGCGAGCGAAACGAGACCTTCTTTATCAAGGGCGCACGCCCAGTCCGTGAAACGATCTACGAAACACGCAACGGCCCGCTGCTCAACAGCGCTCTAGGCGAGCGCAAGCACCCGCTGCAGCCACTGCAGTTGAGCAGTGGCTACGGGCTGGCCCTGAAAACCAACCAGTTCGAAGCGGATCAGTCGCTGGACGCATTTTTCGACCTGACCCGTGCGCAATCCGTTGATCAGGCGTTCGAGGCGACTCGTGACATTCGTGCCATGGCGCTGAACATTGTGTTTGCTGATCAGCAAAGTACCGGCTGGCAGGTCACCGGGCGCTATCCCAACCGTCGCGAGGGCTTGGGCCTGGTCCCGTCGCCCGGTTGGGAAGGGCGTTATGACTGGGATGGTTATGCTGATCCGATGCTGCATCCCTACGACCAGGACCCGGTACAGGGCTGGCTGGGTACTGCCAACCAGCGCACCGTGCCCAAGGGCTACGGCATGCAGCTTTCCAATTCCTGGTACTACCCGGATCGTGCCGAGCGGATGGCCGAGCTGCTTGGGCAAGGCAAGCAGGACACTCGCAGCGTGATCGCGATGCAATACGATCAGACCACGACCTTTGCTGCCAAGCTGCAGACCATGCTGCAGGCACCGGGAATGGCAGAGCCGCTGAAAGCCTCCATCGACGCACTGGGCGAGCCGGATCGGCGCCGGGCACGTGAGGCGCTTTCGACACTTTTGCGCTTCGATGGCAAGCTGGCTGCCGGCTCGGCGGACGCCGCGCTGTATGAAGCATTCCTGATGGAAACGGCGCGCCAGACCTTTCTCGACGAGCTAGGGCCGGACGGCAGTGCTGCATGGAAGGCGCTGGTCGAAACCGCAAACGCCTCCTATTCGGCGCAGGCGGATCATCTGCTCGGCCGCGACGACAGCCCCTTCTGGGACGACATCGGTACCCCGGGCAAAGAAGACAAGCCTGCCATTCTGGCGCGCTCGCTTGCCGCTTCGGTCGTTCGTATTGAAGCTGCCCTGGGTACTGACCGAAATGCATGGCAATGGGGGCAGCTGCATACCTACATCTGGAAGACCGGCACTACGCAACTGGCGCCCTACATGTCGACCAGCCAGCGCGCCGGCATCAACGCGATCAGCGACTATCTGGATCGTGGCCCGGTCCCGGCCGGCGGTGATCACAGCACATTGAACGTGTCGGCCTATCGCTGGGGCGACGATTTCGATACCTGGCTGATTCCGGCGATGCGGATCATTGTCGACTTCGGTCGTGACGAGCCCATGATCGGCCTCAACAGTACGGGTCAGTCCGGCAACCCGGCCAGCCCCCACTATGCAGATGGCATCGAGGCCTGGTTAAAGGGCGGGTACATGAGCTTCCCGTTCAAATCCGAAAACCTGGATAAGGTCTACGGTACCCAGCGGCTGCTGCTCACGCCGGCGCCCAAGTAGTGTAAAGACCCACGGACGATGCGGCGTCGCTGCGGGTCAGTTGTTTTGACGCCAATCGAAATCCATCTGCCGGGCGGTGGCTTCGGCCAGCTCTCGGCCAGCGATTCGCTCGACCAGATGCAGGCTCATGTCGATACCGGCAGAGATGCCGGCCGAGGTCACGTAGCGTCCGGCGTCCACCCAACGACATCCTTCGACCACCTTCAGCAACGGAAACATCGTTTTCAGCTCGCCGACGTCTTCCCAGTGCGTGGTCACCTTGTGCGCGTACAGCACGTTGGCTTTCGCCAGCAGGAAGGCGCCGGTGCATACCGACGCGGTGAGTCCGGCCTGCGCGGCGGCTTTCTCGATCCACCGCACCACTTCGGGGTTTTCCAGTTCGCTCGTAACCACGCCACCCGGAATGATCAACAGATCGATGGGTGGATGGTTGGCAAAGTTGTAGTTGGGTTGCACCACCAGCCCAGCCCTGGCGCGAACCAGGCCTTTGCGTGCAGCGATGGTCGAGGTCGAGAAGGGCGGTGGCTGACCGTCGCGTAACGCCAATCGCGTCGCGGTGCTGAACACCTCGTAGGGCCCGGTAAAGTCGAGCACCTCGACGTCGGGATAAATGTAGATACCGACGAATGTGGGCATGACGGTCACCTGTCGTGTGCGCTGGGCTGGAGAGGCAAGTGCTCGAGCCGCTACGCAGGGCGTCCCTGAGCGGTTTTGCGCGGGTTCACTCAGCCTAGCTGGCCGCTTGTGTCACTTCCAATACAGTTATGCTCGACGGGTCGGGGTAATGCCAGCGAACTTCAACGTCCCAGAGACGAGTACCGTAACGGCGTTCCGGAGCCGGGGTCTGGTAGGCCGGTCTCGGGTCTTGCGCCAGGCATTGCTCGATCAGGGCTTGCAGAGGTTCGCCCAGCCTTGCCGCTTCGCTCTGTGCTTGCTGCAGGCTGGGTTCGGTCCAGTGCACGGCGATGAGGTGGGGCGCGTCCTCGGCCAGACCGTTGCGCGCATCGCTGACCACGTCGGCGTAGGGAACGTAAGGCTTTATGTCCAGTACGGGCGTCCCATCGAGCAGATCGATCCCTGACAGATGAAGGCGTCCTGGCTCGATTCGGTCGAGCTTTACTACCGACTGCCCGATGCCGTTGGGCCGGTGCGTCGCGCGTGTGGCGAAAACGCCAACCATCCGATTGCCGCCCAAACGTGGCGGGCGCACCCGTAGCCGGGGTTCAGCCTCCAGCGCCTGATGAAAAAGAAACAGTAGCCAGACATGGCTCACCTGTTCCAGCCCCTCCAGCGCGTGGGGCTGGTCGAATGGTGCGACCAGCTCCAGCACGCCGCGAGCAGCCGGTGCCAACTGCGGCTGGCGCGGAATTGCGAACTTCTCTTTGAAACAGGAGTGCACGAAGCCGATTGGGGAAACGGAGTAGGACATGCTGACCATCCAGGCGCGGAGCCTGCCATCTTACTCGTTGCGGTAACGGCTCGCGTCATGCACCCGGAATTCAACATCGATCCAATCAGCGCTAGACCCCGCAGATGCGTCCTTTAAGGGTCGAACTCCCTCGCGCGGAGGCGCCGAGACATGCAGCGTTTGGAAAAATCGTGTAGGATGCGCGCCCTTTTTCGAACATAGGCTAGGTTTGTTTTACGGCTCTACGCTTTACCCCTTTCCTGCGCCGTGCTCGCCAGAGCTATACGGCGGTTTTTGGCGCGTCGCCCCTGACGTCGCCCGCATAAGGCAGCAGCAGTGCAGCCGCTTTGGCAGTCGCGAAACGTGGCAGCCGCATTCGTCGCTTCGCGATGTCCTAAAAGCCAGAACAAGTTCCGGAGATAGAACTGATGAACGAGGCTGAGCTCTCACCCAATCACACCGACTCAACACGGGATCGCATCAACCCGGTCGTTTTCTACAGTTCGGCGGTAGCCATCGTAGTGTTTGCGATCTGGACGATGTTCTTCACGGAGCCTTCCCTGACGGTCATCAATACCGTCCTCGGATGGATCTCGAAAACCTTTGGCTGGTTCTACTTTCTGGCCGTGCTGGTGTACTTGCTGTTCGTAGTCGTCATTGCGACCTCGCGTTACGGCAAGATCAGGCTCGGGCCTGACCATTCGAAACCGGAATTCAATGTCGTGACTTGGGCGGCGATGTTGTTCTCCGCCGGTATCGGCATCGACTTGCTGTTCTTCTGTATCGCTGAGCCCATCACCCAATATCTGGAACCGCCGGTAGGCGTAGGCGGCACTGCGCAGGCGGCCCGGCACGCGATGGAGCTGACCTTCCTGCACTGGGGGCTGTCTGGTTGGGGCGTCTATACCCTTGTGGGCATGTCGCTGGCCTACTTCAGCTTCCGCCAAGGGCTTCCTCTTTCGATCCGCTCGTCGCTGTACCCCATCTTTGGCAAAGGCATTTACGGACCCATCGGGCATACAGTCGACACGGCCGCCGTGTTGGGCACGGTGTTTGGTATCGCCACGAGCCTGGGCATTGGCATCATTCAGCTCAATTTCGGCCTGAACTACATTTTCGGCGTGCCTGAGAGCACGCTGACCCAGTCAGTGCTGGTCGTCCTGATTGTCGTGTTTTCGGCGATATCGGCGGCGACCGGGGTGGAGCGGGGCATCCGCCGACTTTCCGAATTCAACATGCTGCTCGCGGTATTGCTGCTGCTGTTCGTGTTGTTCGCCGGCAAGACCACCTTCCTGCTCAACGCGCTGGTGATGAACATCGGCGACTACTTTTCCAACTTCATCAGCCTGTCGTTCGACACCTATGCCTACGACCAGCCGACCGACTGGCTGAATGCCTGGACGGTATTCTTCTGGGCCTGGTGGATCGCGTGGGGGCCGTTCGTAGGCCTGTTCCTGGCGCGCATTTCGCGAGGCCGTACCATCCGTGAATTCGTGGTTGGCACGTTGCTGCTGCCTCTGGCCTTCATGATGGCGTGGATGTCGATCATGGGTAACAGCGCCATCGACCTAGTCATGAACGGTGCCGTCGAGTTTGGCGCGCAGGCTGTCAGCAATCCTGGCTCCTCGATCTACCTGTTTTTGCAGAGCTTGCCCTGGGCTGGCCTGACGACATCGGTCGCCACCGTGCTCGCAATTGTGTTCTTTGTGACCTCGGGGGACTCGGGTTCGCTGGTGCTGTCCAACTTCACCTCGATTCTCCGGGACGCGAACAGCGATGCACCGGTCTGGATGCGCATACTCTGGGCTGCGATCATCGGTGTGCTGACCCTGGCGCTGCTGATTGCCGGCGGGCTGAGCGCACTGCAAGGGACCGTGGTGATCATGGGCCTGCCGTTCTCCATTGTGCTTCTGTTCATGATGGTCGGCCTGTTCAAGGCGCTGCACGTCGAAGGCGTGATGGCGGACAGTTATCAAAAGAGCCTCTCCGGCCAGCTGTCCGGCCGCGCGACGCTCGAGCATGCCCACATGAACTGGAGTCAGCGGCTCTCGCGGGCGATGAGCTTCCCGAGCCAGTCGCAAATTCGCCGCTACCTCAAGGAGACATGTCGTCCGGCCATGGAAGAAATCCAGAAGGCGCTCGGCGAGAAGGGCGTACCGGTGGAGATCGTCGAAGGCGAGCCCGGCAACGAGCACCTGATTCTCAATGTGAACCTGGGCAGCGAAATGGACTTCACCTACCAGATCTGGCCCGTTCGCAGCTCCATGCCGTCGTTTGCGGTGCGCACCTCCAGCAGCAGTGCGCACTATTACCGGCTTGAGGTACACCTGCGTCAGGGCAGCCTGGGTTACGACCTGATGGGCTACTCGAAGCGTCAGCTGATCGAAGACATCCTCGATCACTACGAGCACCACATGCAGTTCCTGCATCTGCAGCGCGAGAAAGGCAGCCTGGCGGACGGCTCGTCCGAACCCGGCACCACAAGCGCCACCTGACCGCGATCACGGCGAACCCACAGGTTCGTCGTGGGCATCTGAAACGTGGCAGCGGCTTATCCGGCTGTTGCCACTCGGACATTCGAAGAGGTAAATCATGGCCCGTTATCCACGGCAACAACTCTATATCGATGGCACCTATGTCGAGGCCAGCGGTGGACAGGTGTTCGAGAGCATCAATCCGGCTAACGGCGAAGTGCTCGCCGAAGTGGCCCAGGCATCGCGTGCTGACCTTGAGCGAGCGGTTGTCAGCGCGGAGAAAGGCCAGAAGGTCTGGGCCGCACTGACCGGCATGGAGCGCTCGCGGGTGCTGCGCAAGGCGGTCGACATTCTGCGCGAGCGCAATGATGAGCTGGCGTTGCTGGAAACCCTCGACACCGGCAAGCCACTGATGGAAACCCGCAGCGTCGATATCGTCACCGGCGCCGATGTGCTCGAGTACTACGCAGGCCTGGCGCCGACCATCGAAGGCGAGCAGATCCCATTGCGCGACACCAGCTTCGTCTATACCCGCCGTGAGCCGCTGGGCGTGGTAGCAGGGATCGGCGCGTGGAACTACCCGATCCAGATCGCCCTTTGGAAGGCCGCCCCGGCACTGGCCGCGGGCAACGCGATGATCTTCAAGCCGAGCGAAGTGACTTCGCTGAGCGCGCTGAAGCTCGCCGAAATCTTCACCGAAGCCGGTTTGCCCGCCGGTGTGTTCAACGTGCTGACCGGCACCGGTGCCGAAATTGGCGCCTTGCTCACCGAGCATCCGCGCATCGCCAAGGTGTCCCTTACCGGCGGTGTCGCGACTGGCAAGAAGGTCATGGCCAGCGCCGCCAGCTCTTCACTCAAGGACGTGACCATGGAGCTGGGCGGCAAGTCGCCGTTGATTGTCTGCGACGACGCCGATCTGGATCGCGCCGCGGATATCGCCGTCATGGCCAACTTCTTCAGCTCTGGTCAGGTCTGCACCAACGGCACCCGCGTTTTCGTGCCGCGCTCGCTGTTGAGCGAGTTCGAAGCGAAGCTGCTCGAGCGGGTCAAGCGCATCCGCATGGGCGACCCGCAGGACGAGCAGACCACATTCGGCCCCATAGTCAGCTTTGCCCACATGCAGAACGTGCTCGGCTATATCGCCAAGGGCCAGTCGCAAGGTGCGCGCCTGCTCTGTGGTGGTGAACGCGCCACCAGCGGCGATTTCGGTCGTGGCGCCTACATCGAGCCGACCATCTTCAGCGACTGCACCGATGACATGATCATCGCCCGTGAAGAGATCTTCGGCCCGGTGCTGAGCCTCCTGGCCTACGAAGACGAAGACGAAGCCGTGCGTCGTGCCAACGACAGCGACTACGGTCTGGCCGCCGGTGTGGTCACGCGGGATCTGGTGCGCGCGCATCGGATCATCCATCAGATGGAAGCCGGAATCTGCTGGATCAACACCTGGGGTGAGTCAGCCGCACAGATGCCCGTCGGCGGTTACAAGCAGTCCGGGATCGGCCGCGAAAACGGTATCTCCTCTTTGTCGCATTACACGCGATTGAAATCGGTACAGGTTGAACTGGGCGACTTCGCGTCGGTTTTCTAAGCGAGCAGGCCGAGGCGAGCGCAGGGCGGCGCTCGCCAACGCGACAGGAGGATTCATGGAATACGACTACATCATCATTGGCGCTGGCTCTGCGGGTAATACCCTGGCTGCACGCCTGACCGAGGACGCGGATGTCAGCGTCCTGCTGCTGGAGGCGGGCGGGCCTGACTACCGCCTCGATTTCCGCACTCAGATGCCGGCAGCACTCGCTTATCCGCTGCAAGGCACTCGTTACAACTGGGCTTACAAGACTGACCCAGAACCCCACATGAATAACCGGCGCATGGATTGCGGGCGCGGCAAGGGCCTGGGCGGATCATCGTTGATCAACGGCATGTGCTACATCCGTGGCAACGCCCTGGACTACGACAACTGGGCGACCATGCCGGGTCTGGAGGACTGGTCCTATCTGGACTGCCTGCCGTACTTCCGCAAGGCTGAAACCCGCGACATCGGCGCCAACGACTACCACGGCGGCGACGGCCCGGTCAGCGTCACGACGCCCAAGGCCGGCAACAACGTCCTGTTCCAGGCGATGGTCGAGGCGGGCGTGCAGGCTGGTTATCCGCAGACCGAGGACCTCAACGGTTACCAGCAGGAAGGCTTCGGGCCCATGGACCGCACTGTCACGCCCAATGGCCGTCGCGCCAGTACGGCGCGTGGTTACCTTGACCAAGCCAAGGACCGCCCGAACCTGACAATCGTCACCCATGCCGTCACCGACCGCGTGCTCTTCGAGAACAAGCGCGCTGTAGGTGTAAAGTACCTGCGTGGCCGCGAACAAGCCACCGTCGCTCAGGCTCGTCGTGAAGTGTTGCTGTGCGGCGGGGCCATTGCTTCACCTCAAGTGCTGCAGCGATCCGGCGTTGGTCCGGCGTCGTTGCTCAAGGGGCTCGGTATCGAGGTGGTTCACGACTTGCCTGGCGTCGGCCAGAATCTGCAGGATCACCTGGAAATGTACCTGCAGTACGAGTGCAAGCAGCCGGTTTCGCTGTATCCCGCCCTCAAGTGGTGGAACCAGCCGGCCATTGGCGCCGAGTGGCTTTTTCTCGGCTCCGGTATCGGTGCCAGCAACCAGTTCGAAGCCGGGGGCTTCATTCGCAGTCGCGAGGCGTTCGAATGGCCGAACATCCAGTTCCACTTCCTGCCGGTGGCGGTCAGCTACAACGGCAGTAATGCCCACGACGGCCATAGTTTTCAGGCCCATGTGGGTTCGATGCGCTCACCAAGTCGCGGGCGGATTCAGATCCGTTCGACCGATCCCCATGTCGATCCAAGCATCCTCTTCAACTACATGGCTCATGATCAGGACTGGCAGGAGTTTCGCGATGGCATCCGCCTGACACGCGAGATCATCAATCAGCCGGCGCTCGACCCCTTCCGTGGCAAGGAATTGAGCCCGGGCGTGGAAGCCCAGAGTGATGCGGATCTGGACGCTTTCGTCCGCGAGCATGCCGAGACCGCCTATCACCCATCCTGTTCCTGCAAGATGGGCACGGACGAGATGGCAGTGGTCGACGGTCAGGGGCGTGTCCACGGCGTGGAAGGTCTGCGCGTGGTGGATGCGTCGATCATGCCGCAGATCATCACCGGCAACCTCAACGCCACCACCATCATGATCGCCGAGAAGATCGCCGACCGGATTCGTGGACGTGAACCGTTGCCGCGCAGCACGGCCGCCTATTACGTGGCCAATGGCGCGCCGGTTCGCAAGGCGCCTCTGCGCGGCTGAGTATGGTCAGGTTGGGTTGAGCGGGGGGCGAGCGATTCGCCCCCGTTCTCCCTGGTGCGCCTCTAGTACAGCGATGCTGACACGGACAGGGGCTTTCCGCCTCGGGCGTGTGAGCAGTTCACGTCGCTGCGGCTGAGGCCTCCCGCCGATAGGCATAGGTCTCGGCAAAACGCGAAAGCATGTAGGCGCTGCAGGTCGTGGCCGGGTACTTGGGCGGATGGCCTTCGCTCTGGCAACCGGGCAGGCAACTGATGATCGTGTCGGGATTCGGCTCGGCGAAGAACGGCATGGAGTAGCGGTCGACGCCCAGTGGGCTGATCACCCGGTGCGGTGTGGACTTGTACCGGTCGTTGCTCCAGCGCGCCATCATGTCGCCGATATTGACCACGAAGGTGCCTTCAATCGGCGGCGCATCTAGCCATTCGCCGCGCACATTCTGCACTTGCAGGCCGCCAGCCTGGTCCTGATAGAGCAGGGTGATGCAGCCGTAATCGGTATGCGCGCCGGCCCCTTGTTGCTCGGGTGCCGTTGCGGTCTGGCGTGGAGGATAGTGGATCATGCGGAACACGCTGATCGGCTCGACAAAGCGCTCATCGAAAAAGCCCGACTCGACGCCCAGCGCATTAGCCACGGCGCGCAGGAGGGTGCAAGCCAGCGCATGCATGTCTCGATAATGCTGCTCGAACAGCGCCTGCCAGCCTTCCAGATCGGGATGGCGATTCGGCCCGCGCAGCGGCTTGCCTGCCAGTACGTCCGGATGATCGGCCGGCATGTGGAAACCCATGTCGAAGGTCTCCTTCAGATCGCTGGGCTTGCCGGGATCGAGTTGCTCGGTCGCAATCGCTCCGTAACCGCGGTGGTGTTTGCTTTTTGTGATGTCGATCTGCAGCTTTTGCTCGACCGGCAACGCAAAGAACTGTTCGGCCGCATCCTTCAGCTGGCCGATACGCTCAGCGCTGATCGGATGATTGCGGATATAGAAAAAGCCCCAGTCACGGCAGGCCGAGTCGATCTGTCGGGCGACCTCGTGCCAGCCGTCCTCGTCCGAGGCATAGAGCGGCGCGATGTCGATAATGGGGAGTGGTGTGCTCATGGGTGACTCCGGGAATGATCGCTGCGGTCTTCTCGTACCGGCAGCCGTGTAGGGCTCAGCCCTCTGCCAGCGGTTCTCCGGGAGGAGGGACGGCACGGCAAATTCCGGGTGCCGCGCCTCTGAGGGCGCGGCTGATGCTGTGGCCGGTCGTGTTTTACTTCGGCAGTTCGGCGCTGATGCCGTTTACGTAGTAATCCATCGATGCCAGATCACCGTTGCTGGCGGTGGCGCCTTCGGCAATGCGCACGGTGCCGGACTGATCCTTGATCGGGCCGGTGAACGGGTGGAACGCCCCGCTGCGGATACTGGCGATGATCTGTTCCGCCTCGGTTTTCACTTCAGCCGGCACCAGGTCGCTGATCGGCAGGCTGATGGTTTCTTCAGCCAACCCGCCCCAGAAATCCTGCGGCTTCCAGCTACCGTCGATGACCGCTTTAGCCGACTTGCTGTAGTGCGGGCCCCAGTCGTTGACGATGGACGTCAGCACCGCCTTCGGACCGAAGTGGGCCATGTCCGAAGCGTATCCGACCGAATAGACGCCTCGGCGCTCGGCCGCCTGGATCGGTGCCGGGCTGTCGGTGTGCTGGAAGACCACATCCACGCCCTGGTCGATCAGTGCGTTGGCGGCATCGGCTTCCTTACCCGGATCGAACCAGGAGTTCACCCACACCACCTTGATTTCGGTGCCGGGGTTGTACTTGTCCAGCGCCAGTTGGATGGCGTTGATGTCGCGGATGACTTCAGGAATCGGGAACGAGGCGATGTAGCCGATCTTCTTGCTCTTGGTCATCTTTGCCGCGAGGAAGCCGCCGACGTAACGGCCTTCATAAGAGCGCGACAGGTAAGTACCGAGGTTCTTGGCCTGCTTATAGCCGGTGGCGTGTTCGAAGGTCACCTTGGGGAATTGCTTGGCGACCTTGAGCGTCGGGTTCATGTAGCCGAAGGACGTGGTGAAGATCAGGTCATAGCCACCCTTGGCCATGTTGCGGATCACCCGCTCGGCGTCGGCGCCCTCGGCCACGTTTTCCACGAAGGTGGTCTCTACCTGCTCGCCAAGCTCCTTTTCCAGATGCTGGCGGCCCATCTCGTGCTGGTAGGTCCAGCCATGATCGCCGATCGGGCCGACGTACACGAAACCGACCTTCAGCGGATCGGCCGCGATCGCTGCCCCGGCGGTCAATGCGGTGGTAAAGCCGATGGCGGCGGCAAGGCCGCGCAGCAAGGTGCTCCGTGATTTCTTATGCATAGGGATGACGCTCCTGTGTGTGCTGACGAGAGCCGTAGCGGCTGCCACTCCAATTGCAAAAAGCTGACCAGATGGACAGATCGGCGAAACGGCGGGCGCTAGGGGATCAAGTGCGGCAGACGGCGGGTACGGCAGGAGCGCAAGTGGTGCGTGAATGGAATGCGGTGCCCCAGGTCAGTGCGCCCAGGGCAGGGCTCAAGCGACGCCGAGCCCGCGGCTAGGGGTGCTGGTGCAGAGGGCAGCGTCGCGTCTGCTGGCCTTACCAGGGCAGCGGATTTCCCTGATAGTCCAGATACCGATGGCCGCCACTGCCCAGCGCCTTGGTGACCTGCTCGACCATGCCGCGTGCACTGGTCTCGACGTCCAGCGGCGCCTGCTCACCGCCCATGTCGGTCTTTACCCAACCGGGATGCATGGACAGCACGGTCAGCCCGGTCTCGCCCAACTCCGCCACGAACGTGCGAGTCATGTGATTGAGCGCGGCCTTGCTTGCACCGTAGAGTGACATGCCCATGCCTGGACCGGTCTCGACGCTGCCGAGGATCGAGCTCATGAACACCACAACGCCTTGTTTGTCATCCACCCGTGGCAGCAGATGCTCGGCCAGGCGCAGCGGGGCGACGGCATTGGTGAAAAACAGCTGACCGACTTCCGCTTCGCTCGCCTGGGTGGCCGGCTTGTTCTGCGGGCCGGCGACGCCAGCGTTGACGAACAGCACATCCAGCCGTGCACCCTCCAACCGCTCGGCCAACGCTTCGATGCTGGCCGCATCGGTCATCTCCAGGGGTTCAACACGCACCCGCGGAATCTGGCTGAGCGCGTCGGCCTGTTGCGAATTGCGAACCGTGGCAATTACCTGCCAGCCTTCGCTGGAAAATTGTTTGGCCAGTCCGAGGCCCAGACCGCGGGATGCGCCAACGATAAGCACGGTTTTCTGCATGAGAACTCCTAAAGTAGGGGGTAGGGCAAGAAAGCATAGCGTGGCGCGGTTGCGCCGAGGGGCGCTGCTGCGACATTTGACCGCTGCCTCTGTGTTGCAATGCATGTCCCTGCGATAGCTATGGTCATCCTTATTCGGCTCTCATGAAGCACCTGCGTTGCTGCATTCGGCACCAGCGAATCAAGACAAAGGGGGATCCCATGCCCGAACAGCAAACCCGAGCCAACTGCTGGCACGCCTGTCAGGCTGATGAGGCGTTGCGTGAGCTTGAAGCGTCGCCCGCAGGCCTGACTCACGATCAGGTGAAGGAACGGCTCGCCAGCTACGGGCCGAACCGTCTCGATGAAGCCAAGCCCGCGAGCGTCTTGCAACGGCTGCTGCGCCATCTGAACAACGTGCTGCTCTATGTATTGATTGCCGCCGCGCTGGTCACCGGGCTGATGGGGCACTGGGTCGATACCTTCGTGATCCTGGTGGTTGTGGTGCTCAATGTCGCCATCGGTTTCGTACAGGAGGGCAAGGCGGAAAAAGCCCTTCAGGCAATCCGTCATCTGCTGGCGCCACATGCGGTGGTGCTGCGCGATGGTCGTCAACAGGACGTCGATGCCGCCGAGTTGGTGCCCGGCGATGTCGTGCTGCTGGCCTCGGGCGACAGCCTGCCGGCGGACGTGCGGTTGCTGCAGGCGCGCAACCTGCGCATCGACGAGGCAGCGCTCACCGGTGAATCCGTTCCGGTGGACAAACAGGTCGAGGCGGTGGCCGATGACGCGCCCATTGGTGATCGTCTCTGCATGGGGTACGCCGGTACGCTGGTGACGCAGGGGCAGGCCCGCGCCGTGGTCGTCGCCACGGGCGCGGCCACAGAGATCGGTCGCATCGGTCGCATGCTGGAGTCGGTCGAGCAGGGCACCACGCCGCTGCTGCGCAAGATGGAAGAATTCGGCCGCATCCTGACGATGGTGATTCTCGCGACCAGCACGCTGCTGTTCCTGTTCGGGACGCTGGTACGCGGCATGGGCGCCGGCGAAATGTTCATTGCAGCGGTGGGGCTCGCAGTGGCGGCAATCCCGGAAGGGCTGCCGGCGATCATGACCATCACCCTTGCCATCGGCGTGCAGCGGATGGCGACCCGCAATGCGGTGATTCGGCGACTGCCCGCAGTGGAAACGCTGGGTTCGGTGACGGTGATCTGCTCCGACAAGACCGGCACCCTCACACGTAACGAGATGACAGTGCAGGAGGTGATCTGCGCCGGCCAGTCACTGAAAGTCGATGGTGCCGGCTACGCGCCTGAAGGTGCGCTCCTGTTCGAAGGCGCGGCAGTCGAACCGGCCGCGTTGCTGGCGCGTTCTCCGGCGGTCAGCGCACTGATGCAAGCAGCTGCTTTGTGCAACGACGCCAGCCTGCACGAGAAGGACCTGCTGTGGACCCTGGCCGGTGATCCGACCGAGGGCGCCTTGCTGACCTTGGCGATGAAGGCAGGGCTGTCGCCGACCAATCTGCATGTCGATCGGCCGCGACTGGATGTGATCCCCTTCGAGTCCGAGCACCGTTTCATGGCGACGCTGCACGCGACTGATGGTGGCAGCGAAGTGCTGGTCAAAGGCGCGCCGGAGCGCATTCTGGCCATGTGCGCCAACCAGATGATGGCCGATGGCGAGGAGCGGCCGCTGGAACTGGACCTGTGGCATGCGAAGGTCGAGGCGCAGGCGCAAGCCGGTCGCCGGGTCCTGGCGCTCGCTCGGCGCCAACTGCCCGCCGGAAAGGACATGCTTGAACACGCTGATGTCGCCAACGCGCTGACCCTGCTGGGGCTGGTCGCCATCATTGATCCACCGCGCGAGGAGGCGATACGCGCAGTTGCGCAGTGCCGCGCTGCCGGCATCCGGGTGGTGATGATCACTGGCGACCACGGCGTGACGGCGAGCGCCATTGCCAGACAGCTCGGCATGGGTGATGACATCAAGGCGATTACCGGACCTGAATTGGAGCATATGGACGAAGCGGCCATGCGCCAGGCTGTGGCCGAAGCCCGCGTGTTCGCCCGTGCCAGCCCGGAACACAAGCTGCGGCTGGTGCGAGCGCTGCAGGCCAACGGCGAAGTGGTCTCGATGACCGGCGATGGCGTCAACGATGCGCCAGCGTTGAAGCAAGCCGATGTCGGTGTGGCGATGGGGATGAAGGGCACCGAGGCGGCCAAGCAGGCCGGTGCCATCGTGTTGGCGGACGACAACTTCGCTTCGATTGCGCATGCCGTGGAAGAAGGCCGTACCGTTTACGACAATCTGCGCAAGACCGTGACCTTCCTGCTGCCGATCAATGGCGGCGAGTCGCTTTCATTGTTGCTGGCTGTGCTGCTCGGCATCGCCCTGCCGATCACGCCTGTGCAGGTCTTGTGGGTCAACATGGTCAGCTCGGTGGCACTGGCGATGGTGCTGGCCTTTGAGCCGACAGAGGCGGATGTGATGCAGCGTCCGCCGCGACGGCCGGACGAACCGATGCTGTCGCGATTCGTCATCTGGCGAATCTTCTTCGTTTCCGCGCTGTTCCTGGCCGGCATCTTCGGCATGTACCAGTGGACGCTCTCGCAGGGCGCGACGGTCGAGGCGGCGCGCACTGTGGCGGTCAACACGCTGGTCTGCATGGAAGTGTTCTATCTGTTCAGCGTGCGCTACCTGAAGGCGCCATCCTTCACCGTGCAGGGCGTAAAGGGCACGCCGCGGGTGCTGGTCGCGGTGTTTGGCGTATTCGCCTTGCAGCTGCTGTTCACCTACGCGCCGTTCATGCAGTCGCTGTTCGCCTCCGAGGCGTTATCGCTGTCCACGGGGATGGTGGTGGTACTGGCCGGGGTGGCGGTACTGGTCATCCTGGAAATCGAAAAGGCCTTGCTGCGGCGTCTGGGCCTCGGTCTGTAGGGGCAGCAGTGGTGCAGGGGCTGGTGCCACGTATTAGCAACAGATGGAGAGCGGGCCCGTAGGTCCCGCTCTCCACGCGGGTCAATGACCGGCTTTCCACGGTTGCCCCAGCGACACCGGCGCGTAGAGGCGGGTGCGGATGGCGTCACGCGACAGCAGCACCAGCA
>Ga0207893_1000394_pt1 | contig 23484 bp, 18 predicted proteins | sample MalvirmetaMSP121_FD_184233 | JGI IMG/M metagenome (GOLD analysis project Ga0207893, IMG submission 184233) | Marine viral communities from the Deep Pacific Ocean - MSP-121 (SPAdes) | ecosystem: Environmental > Aquatic > Marine > Oceanic | place: Pacific Ocean | collected 2001-06-02 | reverse complement strand
ATCGAGTTGCTTCAGAGGGTGTTTCATCGGCATGCAGCACCTGGCGTTGGAGCAATAAGGCGCGCAGCCGATCCACCAGGGGCTGCAAGGCCACGCCACTGCCGGCGGAACCGGCGCGGCGCTGATGCTTTCGCACGGGCGGCAGGCTTATTGCGGGCGACTGTGCCGGTGGACGAAGGACCTGGCCAGGATCAGGTCGAGCTGCTCGCTGATGTCTTCGCCGATCTTGACCAGCGCGGCGCTGCATTCGGCGGCATGGAACTAGCGAAAACGGCCTTGATGCAGACGGCGCTGACCCAACCACACACCGGTGCCGTCCTACTGCAACAGCTTGAGCCGCGAGCCGTGCCGATTGCGAAAGGCATAGGTCGTGCCATCGCAGGGTGGTCGCCCGAGGGCCTGCTGAAGGTGCACCAAAGCCCGTCGATCCCCAAGCGCATGTTGATCGGTCGGCCACCAGCCAAACCTGGGCCGGCATTCGCGTCAGGCCATCCCCCGCAGCAATCCGGCCAACCAGCTTGCATCGACGTCCGCCGGCAACGCCAACCGCCAGCCACTGGCATGCCTGCAGCAGCCACACCCCTGCCGCTGCCACGGGCACCAGGGTAAGCGGCGTGGCCGCCCGCTTGCTGCGCCTGATCCAGTAGGCCAGTGCCTCGGGTTTGAGCGCATGCTACTGGCAATAAGCAACTGCGTCAGCCCGCTGTCCTGCCAGGCCTGAACATGCCGAGCCCAGGACTCGCGGCGCGCGTGCATCGTTTCCATATAAATCCCCTACTGGAAAAGCACAGGATGCAGGGCGGGGTGTTCGAGCAAAAGGGGGGGGGGGCGCTTACTGTCGATACGCGGCGGCAGCCGCAAGACCGTCGCCGCGAGCAGCCTGTCCAGCACGCTCGAATACATGGATGAAAAGCGCATGCAGGCTGATACCGGTAGTTTGCGAAACGGCGCGGAGGATCAGCGTGGAGCTGGGCAGCAGCCAGGGTAGTTGGCTGCATGCCGAGAAGATCGGTGGCTTTTGCTGCCTGGTGGGTTCCGCGCGTTCGAGATTCGGGTTAATGAGATGGTCATCCCCACCCTCCGAGGGCACACTTTCGCAGGGTGTTTTATTTCGGAGGCCATCATCACGAGCGCAGTTGCACTGGTAGGGATTGATCCGGGCAAGCAAAGCTTTCATCTACACGGAAAAGACGGTTCTGGCCGGAAGATCTTTCGCACGAAAGCGACACGCCAGCAAATGATGCGATTGCTTGGCATCCTGCCGGCTTGCACGGTGGTGATGGAAGCCTGCGCCGGAGCGCACTTTATGGCGCGCCAACTGACGGCGCTCGGGCATCAAGTGAAATTGATCTCGCCGCAGTTCGTGCGTCCTTTCGTCAAGGGCAACAAGGGGAGCCCGCAGAATTCGGAAAAAATCGTACGCTAAGGTTTTCCAGGCAACCGTAGCGGCCTGAACTTCCCGTCTTCCAGCCTGCGGCTCTGCCGCCAGCCGTAATCGCAGGTCAGGTTGATGTGCTCCCAGCCCAGCGGCGACAGGTATTGCAGCAGCTCGCCGTCCACCGGCTTGCCGGCTTCGACCAGTCCCTGGGTGGCGCGCTCCAGGTACACCGTGTTCCACAGCACGATGGCGGCCGTCACCAGGTTGAGGCCGCTGGCCCGGTAGCGCTGCTGCTCGAAGCTCCGATCCCTGATTTCCCCAAGGCGGTTGAAGAACACCGCCCTAGCCAGCAAGTTGCGAGCCTCACCTTTGTTCAGGCCGGCATGCACGCGGCGGCGCAGCTCAACACTTTGCAACCAGTCCAGGGTGAACAGCGTGCGTTCGATCCGGCCCAGTTCGCGCAGGGCGACGGCCAGGCCATTCTGGCGCGGATAGCTGCCGAGCTTGCGCAGCATCAGCGAGGCGGTGACGGTGCCCTGCTTGATCGAGCTGGCCAGGCGCAGGATGTCATCCCAATGGGCACGGACGTGCTTGATGTTCAGGGTGCCTCCTATCAGCGGGCGCCGCGCCGGGTAGGCATGCACGCCCTGCGGCACATACAGTTTGGTTTCGCCGAGGTCGCGGATGCGTGGTGCGAAGCGGAAGCCCAGCAGGTGCATTAGGGCGAAGACGTGATGGGTGAAGCCGGCCGTGTCGGTGTAGTGCTCCTCGATCCGCAAGTCGGACTCGTGGTACAGCAGGCCATCGAGCACGTAGGTGGAATCGCGCACGCCGACATTCACCACGCGGGTGCTGAATGGCGCGTACTGGTCGGAGATGTGGGTGTAGAACAGCCGGCCCGGCTCGCTGCCGTACTTCGGGTTGACGTGCCGGGTGCTTTCGCCCCGGCCGCCCGCCCGGAAGCGCTGGCCATCGGACGAAGAGGTCGTGCCGTCGCCCCAGTGAGCGGCGAAGGTATGACGGAACTGGTGGTTGACCAGCTCGGCCAGGGCCGCCCAGTAGGTTTCGTCTCGGATGTGCCAGGCTTGCAGCCAGGACAGCTTGGCGTAGGTCAGGCCGGGGCTCGACTCGGCCATCTTGGTCAGCCCGAGGTTGATTGCATCACCGAGGATCGCGGACAGCAGCAACGTCCGGTCTTTGGCCTCGGCCCCGTCCTTCAAGTGGGTAAAGTGGCGGCTGAAGCCCGTCCAGTCGTCAACGTCCATCAGCAGTTCGGTGATCTTGATGCGCGGCAGTAACTGGCTGGTCTGGTCGATCAGCGCCTGCGCACGATCTGGCACCGCTGAATCCAGCGGGGTGATCTTCAGCCCGGACTCGGTGAGGATGGCCTCGGGCATCTCGTTGTCCTTGGCCAGGCGGATGACGGTGGCCAACTGCTCGTCCAGCAGCTGCAATCGCTCTTCCAGATACTGGTCGCTGTTGGGATTGATCGTCAGGGGCAGGGCCTGTTCCCGCTTGAGCGTGGCGAACTTCTCTGCCGGCAGCAGGAAGTCGTCGAAGTCACGGAACTGCCGCGAGCCCTTGACCCAGATGTCGCCGGAGCGCAGGGCGTTCTTCAGCTCGGAAAGCGCGCAGATTTCATAGAAGCGCCGGTCGTTGCCTTCCAGGGTGATCACCAGCGGCTTCCAGCGGGGCTTGATGAAGGCCGTTGGTGCATCGGCCGCCACCTTGCGCAGGCTGTCGGCGTTCATCTCGCGCAGGGTCTGCACGGCTGCCAGCACGCCTTGCGCAGCCGGCGCAGCGCGCAGTTCCAGCACCTCCAGCAAGGCCGGCGTGTAACGGCGCAGAGTGGCGAAGTTCTCGCCGACCAGGTGCAGATGGTCAAAGCCTTCCGGCCGGGCAAGCAGCTCGGCCTCGCTGACGCTCTCGGTGAACTCGTCCCAAGGTATCACCGCTTCGATGGCTGCATAGGGGTCGCTGCCGCTTTCCTTGGCCTCCAGCAGCGCCTGGCCGATCTTCGAATACAGGCGCACCTTGTCGTTGATCGCCTTGCCCTGTTTCTGGAACTGCTGCTGATGCTTGTGCTTCGCGCTGCTGAACAGCTTGACCAGGATACGGTCGTGCAGATCGACCAACTCATCAATCACAGTCGCGGTGCTCTCCAGCACCACCGCGGCCAGGGTCGCGTAGCGTCGCTGAGGCTCGAACTTGCCGAGGTCCTTGGGTGTCATCTGCCCACCCTCGCGGGCCAGCTTGAGCAGGCGGTTCTGATGGATGTGCCGGCCCAGGCCTTCGGGCAAGTCCACCAGCTGAAATGTCTTCAGCCGCTCGATGTGTTCAAGCATGTGCCGGGAGTTGGGTTTCAGCGGTGCCTGTCGCAGCCAGGTCAACCAGGTGATGCTGCTGCCGGCCTTGAGCGTCAACAGCTCGTCCAGCTTGGCCCGATGCGAGTCCGTAAGTGGATCGACCAGGGCGCGGTAGACCCGCCGATTGGCCCGCGCAATGGCCTCCGAGCAAGCCCGGTCGATCACGCTCAACGCCGGCAGGATGCGTCGCCTCTGCCGCAGGCTCTCCAGCGCCTGACCGGCCAGCAGCAAGCCCTTGTCGGTCTGCTGGGCCAGTTCGGTCAGCTCGCGCACCAGGGCGCGGAAGTCGGACAGGCCGAACGGGGCCAGTTGCAGGTAGGTGCGCAGTTCCTGGGCGTGCTCGCGACGGGTCACGTCGCGCTCGCCGTACTTCTCCCAACTCGCCGGATCGGTCTGGACTTGCTTGGCCACCCACAGGATCACCGGCTCGGGCCGCTCGCTGTCGGTGCCCAACGCATAGCCGGGGAAGCGCAGCAGGCAGAGTTGCACCGCAAAGCCCAGACGGTTGGCGTCGCCGCGCCGCTGGCGGATCAGCGACAGGTCGGAATCGTAGAAGGTGTAGTAGCGGATCAGGTCATCCTGGCTTTCCGGCAGCGCGAGCAGGGTGTCCCGCTCCGTGGCCGAGAGGATCAAGCGACGCGGCATGTATCAGTCGTCCGTGCGGAGGTACTGGTAGAGGGTTTCCCGGCTGATGTTGAATTCACGGGCGAGCTGCGCCTTGGGCTCGCCGGCCGTCGCTCGCTGCCGCAGGGTAGCAGCCTGCTCATCGGACAGGGCTTTCTTGCGGCCTCGGTACGCGCCGCGCTGCTTGGCCAAGGCGATGCCCTCGCGCTGCCGCTCACGGATCAAGGCGCGCTCGAACTCAGCGAAGGCCCCCATCACAGATAGCATCAGGTTGGCCATCGGGGAGTCCTCGCCCGTGAACACCAAGCCCTCCTTCAGGAACTCGATGCGCACGCCGCGCTGGGTCAGCTTCTGCACCAGGCGGCGCAGGTCATCGAGGTTGCGCGCCAGACGATCCATGCTATGCACCACCACGGTGTCGCCCTCACGGACGAAGCTCAGCAACGCCTCCAGTTGCGGGCGCTGAGTATCCTTGCCCGAGGCCTTGTCGGTGAACAGCTTGCTCACCTGGGTCTGTTCCAGTTGGCGTTCCGGGTTCTGGTCGTAACTGCTGAATTTGTCAGGCTGAAATCTATGACTTTGGCAAGCAGAGGTCAAAAAATTAATGATGGACTCTATCTGACGGCGTAGCGCTGGGCTGCCTGACATCCGGTTAGGGTATAGCCCAACCTGACGGCCTTTAGGTCTTGTATTTGATTTGAGTACTAATATTTCCCCCGGCCATATGGCGAGAAGCCTTGAGGGGGAGCCTGACTCAAGATTTCAAATGAACCAGCCGATACAATGAAGGCACATTGAAATATCTAATAATGAGGTGACACGATGAGTGGTTGGCTAGCCCGTTTCTCAATAAAAACCCGTCTCATCGGCTTGCTCGTGCTTCTAGCATCTATGGCTGTCGGCTTGCCAATGGCTGGTCTTAATGGAATGCGCACCAGCAATGCAGTGATTGATCGGCTGTACAACAACATGTTGCTACCGATCGACAAGCTTGGCGACATCAATAACCACATGCACAACGCGCGTGCTCAGCTTTTGCTTGCCCTTCAGCATGAGCCCGGAAGTGCCTTCGAGAAGGCGCATGATCATCCATCGAGTATGCATTTCGATAGAGTGGATAAAAGCGTAAGCATCATCCGTGAGCGCCTTTCTGACTACCAGCGTATACCAATGAGCAAAGAACAGCAGCGCCTTAGCACTGAGCTGCAGAACAAATTGTCTGATTACTTGGATAATGGTGTTCTGCCGACGCTCAATGCGATGCGCCAAGGCGACTATGCGGGAGGGAACCAAATCCTGCTAACCCGCCTTGATCCTGCTTTTATGACTACCTATGCCAGCTTGCGCACTCTTATTGAGTCGGAGGCGTCGGCAGCTGAATTAAGCTTTCAAAACGCGGATAAGCAATTCGAGCGTCTTGTGGCGATGATAGGACTGGCGCTGGTAGTGGCCCTGTCTCTGGTCACAGTCACGGCTCTGGCCACTGTGCCAAGTATCACCAAAGGCGTTCGGGAGCTTCAAGTCGGCGGTCAGCAGCTCGCTGATGGCAATTTGGGCTATCGAGTTACCTATCAGGGGCGTGATGAGCTGGGCGAAATATCTAGCGCATTCAATGAAATGGCTTCGCGTTTTCACCACACCTTTCAAGAGTTGGCAGGTGCCGTGGAGCAACTGGCAGCTGCAGCTGAGCAGACGGCCCAGGCAAGTAGTCAAACCAGTGACGGTATCCGCCGCCAGCAACTGGAGACAGACCTGATAGCTACTGCGATGAACGAAATGTCCGCTACTGTTCAGGACGTAGCGGGGAACGCTGCCAGTGCGGCACGGGCGGCACAGGAGGCCGATCAGCAGTCTGAAAGCGGCATGCGCGTGGTTCATCAAACAATCGCTTCTATTGACAGCCTCGCCAGTGAAGTTGAACACGCTGCCACTGTGATTCATGAGCTTGAGGCAGACAGTGCTGGTATTAGCTCTGTAGTGGATGTCATTCGAAGCATTACCGAACAAACCAACCTGCTTGCCCTTAACGCGGCTATTGAAGCTGCACATGCTGGTGAGCACGGACGAGGCTTTGCTGTTGTCGCGGATGAGGTGCGCTCGCTTGCTTCGCGCACGCAACAGTCAGCCAACGAAATTCAGGCCATGATTGAAAAGCTGCAGAGCGGCGCAAATCGTGCTGTTGCTGTCATGGAAAGCAGTTGCAGCAAAGCACAAGCTGGTAAGCAGCAGGTTGCCAGTGCAGGCCATATGCTGGAGCAAATCAGTAATGCTGTGGCGACCATTAATGACATGAATGCCATGATTGCTTCTGCAGCTGAGGAGCAAAGCTCTGTCGCGGAGGAGATCAGCCGTAACGTTACCAACGTAAGCCAGATTGCCGAAAAAACTAGCGAAGCCTCACGTCAGAATGTTGCCACCAGTACGCAATTGGCTTCTCTGGCAAGCCAACTTCAGCGTCTGATGCACATGTTCCGTCTTTAGGGAAACTCTGAAAAGCCCCAGCTTCGCGGAATTGATGCGCTGTAACCCGCTCGGCTGCTGGGCTCTTTTTCCCGAGAAAGGACTTCCTCAGGCCATCCTGAGGAGGGTGTTTTTAACTTTGTGTAAACGGTCATTTGGCAGGAGACTGCCAGCCTCAAGGAGTACCCATGACCGTAGTAAAACGCACCAAGCGAGCGAAGCCCGACCCTGAACTCGTTAAGCTCGCCGACAGCCTGCTGGTCAATTACAAGAAACCGGAAGATTTGATTGGCGAAAACGGCCTGCTCAAGCCAGCTCACCAAGATGCTGGTCGAGCGTGCGCTGGAAGCCGAGATGACCGAGCACCTGGGCATGGCAAGAGTGGATCGATCTTCAACGCCGGCGGTAATGCCCGTAACGGTCACAGCGACAAAACCCTCAAGGGCGATTTCGGCGAACTGCCGCTGGCCATCCCTCGTGACCGCCAGGCGCTGTTCGAGCCGCAGCTGGTGGCCAAGCAGCAAACCCGCTGGACGGGCTTCGACGACAAGATCATCTCGCTGTACGCCCGCGGCCTGAGCGTACGAGAGATCCAGGGGCACCTGGAGGAGATGTACGGCACCGAGGTCTCCCCAACCCTCATCTCGACCGTCACGGACGCGGTAAGCGACGAGGTGAAGCTCTGGCAGGGCCGTCCACTCGATCCGCTGTACCCGATCCTTTATCTGGACTGCATCCACGTCAAAGTGCGCGATGCCGGCGCGGTGCGGACCAAGGCGGTGTACCTGGCTATCGGGGTCAATATGGACGGGCACAAGGAAGTGCTGGGGCTGTGGATCGCCCAAACCGAGGGTGCCAAGTTCTGGTTGCAGGTAGTCACCGAGCTGAAGAACCGTGGCGTGCAGGACATTTTTATCGCCTGCGTGGACGGCCTCAAGGGCTTCCCCGAGGCGATCGAAACGGTCTATCCGAAAGCCTGCGTGCAGTTGTGTATCGTGCACATGGTGCGCAACAGCCTGAACTTCGTGTCCTGGAAAGCGCGCAAGGAAGTGGCCGCCGATCTGAAGCTGGTCTACACCTCGGCGACGGTCGAACTGGCCGAGCAACGGCTGACGGAGTTTGAAGAAAAGTGGGGTGGTCAGTACCAGTCAATCGGCCTGTCCTGGCGGCGTAACTGGGCACGGGTTATCCCGTTCTTCGACCATCCGGCCGAGATCCGCAAGGTGATCTACACCACCAACGCCATCGAATCGATCAACATGAGTTTGCGCAAGGTGATCAAGACCCGGGCCTCGTTCCCAACTGACGAGGCCGTGAGCAAGCTGTTTTATCTGGCGCTGAACAACATCAGCAAGAAGTGGACGATGCCGATACGGGACTGGAAAGCGGCTCTGAATCGCTTCAGTATCCAGTTCGAAGATCGATTGATGCAGGATTAATAGAAATCCCGTTTACACATAATCCGGGACACCCTCATCCTTAGCGTACGTTATTTTCCGGATTCTGCGGGCTCCCCAACAAGAACGACTTCATTGATGCCGAAGCGATCTGCGAAGCCGCATCGCGGCCCAGCATGCGCTTCGTCTCGCCCAAGATCGAGGCCCGGCAAACGCTCTCGGTATTGCACCGGATGCGTGATTCGCTGGTGCGTGATCGTACCAAGACGGCCAACCAGGCCCACGGTTTCCTGCTGGAGTTCGGCATCAGCCTGCCCAAGGGACTATCGCTGGTCAGACGACTGCCGAGCACGTTGGATGAGCATGAGCTGCCGCCTCGGCTGGTCGTACTCCTAACGCGCCTGCATCAGCATTCACGCTGTCTGGACGGACAGATCAAGGCACCGGACAAGGAAATGACCACCCAGCTTGAGGAAGATGACCTGGGGAGCCGCTTGCTGACGATTCCCTGTGTCGGCCCGATCACAGCCAGCCTGTTATCGGCCGAAATGGGCGATGGCAAGCAGTATGGCGGCAGCCGTGATTTCGCGGCATCGGTGGGGCTGGTACCCCGCCAGCACAGCACCGGCGGTCGAGCCAATTTGCTGGGTATCAGCAAACGAGGGAGACAAGTATCTGCGGCGGCTTTTAGTGCAGTGCGCCCGGGTCTACCTGCAGCGCCTGGAGCATCAGCAGGGTGCCTTGGCCCACTGGGTCCGCTCGCTACGGCAGCGACGCCATGCGAACATGGTGGTGCGCGCCCTGGCCAACAAGTTCTCCCGAGTCGCCTGGGCGTTCGCCGCCAACCACTCGGAATTCGAAGCAGGGCCAGTCGTCTACGCCGCCTGACCCGGCCATTCAGCTGTACCACGGAACACCCTTCCAGGTTTTGCGATGCTGAACAACCGATGACGTGAACGGCCACCGACCTGGTGAACAACCTGACATAAAAATCGGCTTTCGAAGCCGCCGGCTTTTCAGGATCACCGGGCGCGACTCTCATCGTGGCGCGGGGCATGCCCCAACGAGACGCTGGATAGATTTAGGCAAGCCATACAATCATCGCTGGTCAGTATTGCAGAAACGGGATGACCATAAATTTTTTCTTCAAAAAATCTCTTGCAGCACCCATCAGGCGGCGACAGCCGCCACCACCCTCACTCAAGACGCCAGAATCTTCCCCGGATTCATGATCCCGTGCGGATCGATCGCGCGCTTCACCGTCGCGATCAAGGACAGCTCCGCCGGATTGCGGCTGTAGTGCAACCACGGCCGCTTGTGCAGCCCAATGCCGTGCTCGGCCGAGACCGATCCCGACAGGCTGCGCACGATAGCGTAGAATGCAGCCTCGATGCGCTGTTCGGTCTTGCGGTCGTCAGTCGGCAGCGAACCCACCATGATATGCACGTTGCCGTCGCCGACGTGGCCGAAGTAGATCGCCCGAACGCCGGGGAAATCGCGCGCCAGCGCCTCGCGCATCCGGGCCACGCATTCCTCGATGCCCGAGATGGGCGCGGACACGTCGAAGTTGATGGTGGGCGCGAAGGTGCGCAGCATCTCGGAGATGGCATCGCGCAGTTCCCAGAAGGCTTGGGTCTGCGTGTGAGATTGGGCCACGGCGGCGTCGGCGATCCAGCCTTCGGCCAGCGCGTGTTCCAACATCGCCTCGAAGCGCGCCGCATCCTCTTCGGGTGCGGCCGCCTGCAGGTCCAGCAGCACGTATAGCGGATACGTGGCCGGCAGCGGCGCGGCGATGCCGCCGGCGGTTGTGGCCGCGGCATAGTAGTCCTGCCACATCATCTCGAATGCGCTGACCCGGCCGCCCAGGAGGTGCTGCGCATGGCGCAGCAGCTTGATGGCCGAGCCGAAATCGGGCGCGGCTACCAACGCGGTATTGGCACCCGAGACGCCCGGATGCAGGCGGAGCACGGCCTGCGTGATGATGCCCAGCGTGCCCTCGGTGCCGATGAACAGATGCTTCAGATCGGGGCCGGCATTGTTCTTGACCATCTTGTTCATCATGGACAGCACGGTTCCGTCGGGCAGCACGGCTTCCAGTCCCAGCACCAGGTCGCGCGCCATGCCGTAGCGGATCACGCGGTTGCCGCCCGCATTGGTGGCGATGTTGCCGCCGATCTGGCAGGAGCCGCGCGCGCCCAGGTCCAGCGCGAACAGAAAGCCCGCCGCCTGCGCGGCTTCCTGAACGACCTGCAGCGGCGTGCCGGCCAGGACGGTCATGGTGGCTGAGGCAGGGTCCAGTTCGACCACGCCGGACATGCGCTCCAGTGAAACGAGCACGCAGCCTTCTATCGGCGTGGCACCGCCGGCCAGGCCGGTCAGCCCGCCCTGCGGCACCACCGGGCAGCGTCCTGCATGGCATAATGACAGCACGCGCGCAATTTCGGCGGTGTCGTGCGGGCGCACCAAGGCCAGCGGCCTGCCGCCTTCCTCGCCGCTCCAGTCGTTCAGGTACCGGGCCTCGATGTCGGCGCCCGCCAGCACTTCGCCGATGCTGGCGTCGGCGCGCAGCGCGGCCAGAATTCGTTTAGGGTTCCAGGGCCCGGACGCCGGTTCCGATGCAGTGATGTTCATGAAGAGACTCCTCTTCCAGTTTATGGAACGGCCAGCGTGTCCAGCCTTTATGATGGGCGGCCGCGGATTCTGGGGAAAGAGCGAGTTATTAACCCGAAATTTTGTATCCGGACAGTCAAAAAGTTTTCCGATAAATATCCGTGAAACCCATAACACGCTGATGCTTTTGTGTTTTTATGATGTCAGACAATACCCCGAAATATCATTGCGATGTTCGAATACTTTCAAAATCGGCAGGAGCTGAGGTCGGACCGGAAATACAGGGGTATCCAGACCATCCCTTACCGGCCCGTTGTTTGACTACACGACCCCGACCCGCAGCGGGGTCCATTCGCTTTCCTTCACCGCTGTGCTCACGGCCATGACGCGCTTGTCGAGATTGCTGGCAGTCACGCCCTCTAGTGCCGAATGTCCCTGCAGCACCGAGTGCGGTTGCAGCAGTGCATGGTAGATCTGCCAAGGGTCCGCACCCCTGGTCAGCTTCAGGACAGACTGGATCAGCTCGTGCTTGAGCGGGTCGAGGTGCCAGTCCGGCACGCGCTGGCCGCGGTTGCCCACGTTCAACGCCAGCAAGTTGCCCGCCTGGATCTCATAGCTGATCCACCTGCGGGATTTGCCCGCCATCTTGGCAAACGCCGCGACGGGAAGGTTGTGAGGCGCTTCGAAGACATCGAACAGCTCCATCCTCTCGCGCTGAATGTCCGAAGGCACCAGCGGCGCGGCCGATCGCTGGGGCGGCACTGCCGGCAGCCGATGTGCGGCGGTAGAAACCAACGGCATGGCGTCACCCGGCTTCGTCACGAGCAGGCTTGGCGAAGCGGCAACCGGCGTAGAGGGCGCGCTTGCGGTTTGCTCACTGGGGAATGCGGGCACGCCTTCCAGATGCACGGTGAGCGGCATGCTGGCCGCCTCGACCTGGTTCTGCTCGAACAGGTCGAGCCGATCGGCCCAGTCCTGCATCATGCGTCGACGCTGCTCCACGTACGCGGCATGGTTGTAGGTCGCGCTGACCTTGTTGGGATCGACATGCGAGAGCTGTGCATCCACCCAGACCTTCGGGTAGCCGATCTCGTTGAGCGCAGTGGACATCGTGCCACGGATACCGTGTCCGGTCAGGCGTTCCTGATAGCCCATGCGTTTGAGCGCACCATTGAGCGTGTTCTCGCTGATACGCTTCTTCAAGTCGCTGTCGTGCCGGAACAGGTAGCGCTGGGCCGGCTTGAACTCATCGAGCAGGTGCCGGACGATCTCCATGGCCTGAATCGACAGCGGCACGATGTAGGGCGGGATGTCCTTCGGCTGCTGCCGCTTCTTGCGCATATCCACCTGGAGTTGCTTCACGACGTCGGGCGGAATGATCCACAGCCCCCGGTCCAGATCGAATTGATCCGGCATCGCCTGTCGCAGCTCGCCGGTTCGCACGCCGGTCAGCAGCAATAGCCGCAGCCCGAGCTGGGTCTGCCGCCGGCCGCGATAGCTGCGTAGCCGCTGCAACAGCTTCGGCAGTTCGGCCATGCGCAGGAACGGGTTGTGGTTGACGGGGGGCAGCGGCAGCGCCACCACATCGAGATCGGAGGCGGGGTTCTGTTCCAGGCCCGGCACGATCACCAGCGCGTAGCGGAACAGTTGGTTGAACCACGTCCTGACTTTCTCGGCGACGGAGAGCGCCCTGCGCTTCTCGATCTTGGCGATCACCTCCAAGAGGTCGGGACGCTTGATCTCATAGATCGACCGCTTGCCCAAGGCGGGTAGCACATCCTTGTCGAAGATGCGCGGAAGTATCGAGAGGGTCGTCTGCCGGCCTTCCTTGAGGCTGAGCCCGCGATGCTTGAGCCACTTGCGATACACCGCATCGAAGGCGTTTTCGTCGGCGAGCCGGACAGCGGTGCGCTTCTGCTTGCGGTGAACGCGAGGATTGGTGCCTTTGGCCAGCAGGGCGCGCGCTTCGTCGCGCAGGCTGCGGGCCTCGCGAAGCGTCACCTCCGGGTAGGTGCCGAGCGACATCCGCTTCTGCTTGCCCGCCCAGTAGTAGCGGAAGTGCCAAGTCCTGCCACCGGCAGCGGTGACGGCCAGGGAGAGGCCATCCAGGTCAGGGAGGGTGTATGCCTTGCCAGTTGCCTTGGCCTGTCGAACGGCCAGGTCTGAGAGTGCCATGCTCTTGCTCCTGAACATGAGTCAGGAACCAGATGCTGGTCACGTCGACCTCGCCCCTCCATCAACAATCCGGAATCAGCCGCGCCCGCAAAAATGGACTTGTTTGTGGACTTAAAAGTCCCGGCTGTAGGCGGATCGCAGTGGACCACAGCAGAACGTCAAAGAGAGAAAAAGTCTTTGTGTGGCAACGACTTGCAGACTCTCTTGGACTTCTGCGGAAGTCCGCAGAATGATGCAGTGGAGCGGGCGAAGGGAATCGAACCCTCGTCATGAGCTTGGGAAGCTCAGGTAATGCCATTATACGACGCCCGCGTAGGCACCCTTTGTACCAGAAGGGTGGCGCTAGTAGAAGTGGGTGCGGCGTTTAGGTCGATGAATGTTTCAGATCTGTTCGATTTCAGTCGCGGTAAGGCTGCGGTATTGACCGGGAGCGAGGGCGGGATCGAGCTGCAGCGGGCCCATGCGTTCGCGGTGAAGGGCGGTGACCTTGTTGTTGAAGTGACCGAACATGCGTTTGACCTGATGGTAACGGCCTTCATGTAGGGTCAGGCGTGCCTGGTGCGAGTCGAGCAGTTCGAGTTCGGCGGGCAGGGTGGTGAGGTTCTCGAAGCGAAAGTAGAGGCCTTCGGCGAAGCGGTCGACGCAGATGGGGTCGATCGGGTCTTCCGTTTCGACGAGATAGGTTTTGCCCAGCAGGCTTTCCGGTTGGGTGAGGCGGCGGGACCAGAGGCCGTCGTTGGTGATGATCATCAGCCCGGTGGTATTGAAGTCCAGCCGACCGGCGATATGCAGCTCGTGCTTATCCGGTTCTTTCAGCAGGTCCAGCACCGTGGGGTGTTGCTGGTCGGCGGTGGCGCTAACGCAGCCGGCGGGTTTGTTGAGCATAAAGAAGCGGCGGGGCTTGCCTGCTTGTAGTACCTCGCCGTCCAGCTCGATACGGTCAAATACGCGAACGTCATGGGTGCCGTTGCAAACCTTCTCGCCATTGACCGAAGCGCGACCCGATGCCAGCAGCAGGCGCGCTTGGCGGTTGCTGCAATGGGGCAGGCTTGCAAGGAAGCGGTCTAGGCGCATCAGAGTTTGGCGGGAGGCTCGCCGCGGGCGCAGCGCGGGCAGATGCAGGCCTTGTTCAGCGCGTCGTCAGGGATCCGTTCGCGGGCTTCGGGTGCGATCTCGGCGGTAAAACACCAGCACGGCTGTGTGGCGGTGGCCGGGTTACTGAGTGCGCATTGATTCGGCTCGCCGCAGATTGGGCATTTACTGGGATCGGGCGTAACAGTCATAACCGCCTCCGGGAGTGGCAGTGCTTGATGCGGTGGAACTGTTTGTAAGAGTGAAAAAGAAGCCCGGCATTGCGCCGGGCTTCTCGTGCTGCGTGATTATTTCACGCGTTGACCGGGCTTGGCGCCGCTGTCGGGGCTGAGCAGGTAGATCTCTTCACCGCCAGGGCCAGCAGCCAGCACCATGCCTTCGGAGACGCCAAACTTCATCTTGCGCGCGGCCAGATTGGCAACGTATAGGGTCAGTCGGCCTTCCAGCTTGCTTGGGTTCGGGTAGGCGCTCTTGATGCCGGAGAACACGTTGCGCTTGGCATCGCCAATGTCCAGCGTCAGGCGCAGCAGCTTGTCGGCACCTTCGACGAACTCGCATTTCTCGATCAGCGCGATGCGCAGGTCCACAGCGGCAAAGGCGTCGAAGGCGATCTCGGCGGCAATCGGCTCCTTGGTCAGCTCGCCGTTGCCAGTTTCGGGGGTTGCGCCGGGCGCGGCGGTTTCTGTGGAGGCGAGGTCTTCCTTGGATGATTCGATCATGGCTTCGATTTTCGCAGGCTCAATACGGGTCAATAGCGGGGTGAAGGCGTTTAGCTGGTGGTTGTAGAGCAGCGTTTGCAGGTCCGTCCAGCGCAGGGGCTCGACGTTGAGAAAGCGCTCGGCGTCGGCGGCGAGGTTGGGCAGCACCGGCTTGAGGAAGATCACCAGCTGGCGGAACAGGTTGATGCCAGTGGCGCAGATCGCCTGCACTTCATCCTGCATGCCGTCCTGCTTGTTCAGTGCCCAGGGTGCCTTGTCGGCGATCCAGGCATTGGCGCGGTCAGCCAACGCCATGATCTCGCGCATGGCGCGGGCGAAGTCGCGGTTTTCGTACGCGTCGGCAATGGAAGGTGCGGCGCTCTGGAAGGCATCGGTCAATTCCGGTGCGGCATTGCGGTCGACCATCACACCGCCGTTGCCCTTGTGAATAAAGCCGGCACAACGGCTGGCGATGTTTACGACCTTCCCCACCAGGTCGGAGTTGACCTTCTGCACGAAGTCTTCGAGGTTCAGATCCAGGTCATCGACGCCACGGCCCAGCTTGGCCGCGTAGTAGTAGCGCAGATACTCGGGGTTCAGGTGATCGAGATAGGTGCGTGCTTTGACAAAGGTGCCCCGCGATTTGGACATCTTCTGCCCGTTCACCGTGAGGTAACCATGCACCGCGACGGCGGTGGGCTTGCGGAAACCGGCACCTTCGAGCATGGCGGGCCAGAACAGGGTGTGGAAGTTGATGATGTCCTTGCCGATGAAGTGGTACAGCTCGACGCTGGAATCCTTGTTCCAGAAAGCATCGAAGTTCAGCTCAGGGCGACGTGCACAGAGGTGCTTGAAGCTCGCCATGTAGCCGATGGGCGCATCCAGCCAGACGTAAAAGTACTTACCCGGCTCATCCGGAATCTCGAAACCGAAGTAGGGCGCATCGCGGGAGATGTCCCACTCGTGTAGGCCGCCGTCGAGCCATTCTGCGATCTTGTTGGCGACCGAATCCTGCAGGCTGCCGCTGCGGGTCCATTCCTTCAGCATCGCTTCGAAGTCGGGCAGCTTGAAGAAGAAGTGCTTGGAGTCGCGCAGCACTGGGGTGGCGCCTGAGATGGCCGAGCGCGGGTTCTTCAGTTCGGTGGGTTCGTAAGTGGCGCCGCACTTTTCGCAGTTGTCGCCATACTGATCCTCGGCCGCGCATTTCGGGCAGGTGCCCTTGATGAAGCGGTCGGCGAGGAACATGCCCTTTTCCGGGTCGAAATATTGGGTGACCGAGCGCGTGGCGATGTGGCCGGCGTCGCGCAGCCTGGTGTAGATCAGGCTCGACAGCTCGCGGTTTTCTTCCGAGTGGGTCGAATGAAAGTTGTCGAAGTCGACCAGGAAGTCGGCGAAGTCGGCACTGTGCTCGGCCTGCACGTTGGCGATCAGTTGCTCGGGCGTGATGCCTTCCTTTTCGGCACGCAGCATGATGGCCGAGCCATGCGCGTCGTCCGCACAGACGTATATGCACTGGTTGCCGCGAAGCTTCTGGAACCGCACCCACATGTCCGTCTGGATGTACTCGAGCATGTGGCCAAGGTGAATCGAACCGTTGGCGTAGGGCAGGGCACTGGTGACGAGGATTTGGCGAGCTTCGGACATGGGAAAGTCTGCAGTCGAGGTTGCGAAGTGAGTCGGCCACTATAAAGGTCACGCAGTTTTTTTTCATCCGCACTGGTGCGGACGGCACGGGTCGAATAGCGAGTGCCGCGCCACATTGACGCGCTTGATGAGCCCTTGTGGCGGCACGGGGTAAGATGCCCGTCTGTTTTAGTAGGTTTTCTTGGGAGTAGTCATGACCGTCACACGCGAAGCTGTCGAAGCCGTACTGCGCCAGTACACCGACCCTAACCTGAACCAGGACCCGGTGGCTGCTGGTTGCGTGCGTTCCATTGATGTAGTGGGTGATCACGTTAGCGTGCAGATCGAATTGGGCTACGCGGCTGGGCTGTTTCGCAGCGGTTGGGCGCAGATGCTGGCGATGGCCATTGAGCAGCTCGACGGCGTGACCCGCGCGGATGTGCAGGTCGACTGTGTGATCCGCTCACACAAGGCGCAGGACCAGGTTGAGGCACTGGCCAACGTCAAAAACATCATTGCCGTCGCGTCCGGCAAGGGCGGCGTCGGTAAATCGACCACGGCTGCCAACCTGGCGCTGGCGCTTGCGCGCGAAGGCGCGCGGGTGGGCGTGTTGGATGCGGATATCTACGGGCCTAGCCAGGGCATCATGTTTGGCATTCCCGAAGGTACGCGACCGGAAATCCGCGACAATAAGGCATTCATCCCGTTGGAAGCGCATGGCGTTCAGGTCATGTCGATGGCCTTCCTGTCCGACGACAAGACGCCGATGGTCTGGCGAGGCCCGATGGTCTCCGGTGCCTTGCTGCAGTTGATCACTCAGACGGCCTGGAATGATCTCGACTATCTCGTGGTGGACATGCCGCCGGGTACGGGTGATATCCAGCTGACCTTGGCGCAGAAGGTGCCGGTGGTGGGTGCGGTTATCGTCACGACGCCGCAGGATCTGGCCCTGCTGGATGCCAAGAAAGGCGTGGAGATGTTCCGGAAGGTGAACATCCCTGTGCTCGGTGTGGTGGAAAATATGGCCATCCACATCTGCTCGAACTGCGGGCATGCCGAACATCTGTTCGGCGAAGGGGGTGGTGAGAAGCTGGCAACGCAGTACAACGTTGAGTTGCTGGCTTCGTTGCCGCTTTCCATGGCAATCCGCAGCCAGGCTGACGCAGGCAACCCAACCACCATTGCCGATCCGGAAAGCCAGATCGCGATGATCTATCAACAGATGGCACGCAGTGTGGGTGCGCGGATTTCCCAGAGCGGGCAGATCATTGCGCAGTCGATGCCAAACATCACTGTGTCCGACGACTGACCTTCGGTATGGCGGCGCTCTGTGCGTCGCCTTGGTCGACCGAGGAGGGCTGGTCGACTGAGTAGAATCGTCCTTGGAGGGAGGCTACCGCCCTCTGACGCTGAGTACAGTAAATCGCACGCATAAAAAAGCCCCGCCGAAGCGGGGCTTTTTCAGCAGAAAAGCTTCAGGTTAGATAACCTGAACTTCCTCAGCTTGCATGCCCTTCTGGCCGCGAGTAGCGACGAAGGAAACTTGCTGGCCTTCTTTCAGGCTCTTGAAACCGTCGCCTTGGATGGCGCGGAAGTGTACGAAGAGGTCGTCACCGGATTGCGGAGTGATGAAGCCGAAGCCTTTCTCATCGTTGAACCACTTAACGGTACCGGTTTGGCGATTGGACATTTGAAATGTCTCCTTGAACAAGGTGTAGAGATGATTTGAACGGGCAAATACCCCGAACGGTGACTGTGTGCAAGGAGTTAGGAGTCGTAGCAATGATCGGATCGAAATCTAAACATGTAGCGATTCACGGTGACACATGCAGCAGCAGCCAATGAAAGATACTCCATTTCTGTCGCATTGCGAGCATTATTTTCAGTTTCCGCCCGAAGCGCCAGAGATGCGACGCATGGACCCGGCTCGTGGCCTTTGAACCGGGTCCATGTGCTCGGTAAGATGCACGCCTTTATCTAAACGACCATCAGCCAAATCAGGACGCCCGCCATGAGCATCAAATCGGATAAGTGGATTCGCCGGATGGCCCAGGAGCACGGCATGATCGAGCCCTACGTGGAACGCCAGGTGCGGACCGAGGGCAGCGAGCGCCTGATTTCCTACGGCGTCTCCAGCTATGGCTACGATGTGCGCTGCGCTGACGAATTCAAGATATTCACCAACATCAATTCGGCAGTCGTCGACCCTAAGAACTTCGACGAGAAAAGCTTTGTCGACGTTAAGAGTGACGTCTGCATCATCCCGCCGAATTCTTTTGCGCTGGCGCGCACGGTCGAATACTTCCGCATTCCGCGCAACGTGCTGACCATTTGCCTGGGCAAGAGCACCTATGCCCGTTGCGGGATCATTGTCAACGTCACGCCGCTTGAGCCCGAGTGGGAAGGGCACGTGACGCTGGAGTTCTCCAACACCACCACCTTGCCAGCGAAGATCTACGCCAACGAAGGCGTAGCACAGATGCTGTTCCTGGAGTCGGATGAAGAGTGCGAAACCTCTTACCGAGATCGCGGTGGTAAATATCAGGGCCAGCGTGGCGTGACCTTGCCCAAGGCCTGATTGGGCTTCACAAGCTTCAAGAGCCCTGGCGGGCGGTAGTGACTGCCGCTCGCATCATCTTTGCGATATGGAATAGTCCGGCGTAGGGCAGGCGCCATCTGGCGGCGTCCCGGCTGCGCGTCCTGCGCTTCCCAGTACTGATCTGCTTCCCGTCGTGCAATGCCTTGAACCAAGATGGCTAGAGTCTTATTCGCTCGAGCAGATGCCGTTTCATTCCGCTTAAGCAAAAAAATGCCCGCATGAATGCGGGCATTTTTAGTTGCGCGAAGGGCCGGCAGTCCAGCTCTTCAAGCAGGCCTAGGCTCAGTCGGCGAAATTCTTCGCGACGAAGTCCCAGTTAACAACGTTCCAGAATGCTTCGACGAACTTCGGACGGGCATTGCGGTAGTCGATGTAATAAGCGTGCTCCCAGACGTCGCAGGTCAGCAGCGGCTTGTCACCAGCGGTCATCGGGTTGCCGGCACCGATGGTGCTCGCCAGGCCGACGCTGCCGTCGGACTTCTTCACCAGCCAGGCCCAGCCGGAGCCGAAGGTGCCGATTGCGGTCTTGGTGAACTCTTCCTTGAACTTGTCGAAGGATCCGAAAGAAGCATTGATGGCATCAGCCAGGGCGCCAGTTGGCTCGCCGCCGGCATTCGGGGCCATGCAGTTCCAGAAGAAGGTGTGGTTCCAGACCTGAGCGGCATTGTTGAAGATGCCACCTGAAGAGGTCTTGATGATGGTTTCCAGATCCTTGCCTTCGAACTCGGTGCCTGGGACCAGGTTGTTCAGGTTGGTCACGTAGGCCTGATGATGCTTGCCGTGGTGATATTCAAAGGTTTCAGCGGAAATGTGCGGCTCGAGGGCGTTCTTTTCAAACGGAAGCGGCGGCAATTCGAAAGCCATGGTGTATCTCCTGCTCAGGTGTCGAGAATAGATGCGGCTCGGAAGGAGGCAGTCTGCACTGGTAACCAGCGCCTCGCGGAACGGAGAAAACTACTGCATTGATGTTCGTCCGTTTACGCCTGTCTTTCCCTTCGCTCGCTACATGCTTGCGCATTCTTCGGCCGATCACGGGCGGCCGCAATGGCGGGCTGAAGCGTTCCACTCCATGCCCGCGGACCAAGGATCATAGCACTCAGCCTGTGGCAAAACCACGCGTCAACTGTGTGGAAAAGCCAGGGCCAGAGCCTTGTAACAAGGTTCTGGCGCAGGGGGAGAGGATGTTCGAGGCCCTCTGCGTGGACCTCCGATTACACTGGGCGTTCCTTAGGCCAGGACAACAAGCTGCGCGGCTACCGTGAACATCATCGTTGCCACACCCAGATCGATCAGTCGCCAGGTCAGCGGCCGCGCCAGCCAAGGTGCAAGCCAGGCGCCCCCCAGTGCAAGAATCAGAAACCATATAGTCGAGGCGCTCGCGGCGCCCAGCGTATAAGCCGCGGGCTCGGGTTGCTGCGCGCCGAGGGAGCCGATCAGCAGTACCGTATCGAGGTAGACGTGCGGGTTTAGCAGCGTCACGGCCAAGGCGGCGAGCAACACGCTCTGCAGCGAGCGGGGCCCCCGTTGGGCGTTTTCCAGCAAGGCTTGTGGGCGCGCTGCACGGCGTAACGCAATGGCACCGTAGAACAGCAAGAACAGCACGCCTCCCCATCGCGTGATTTGTAGCAGCACTGGATTTTCTGCCAGTACCGCAGCGAGACCGAAGACGCCAACGCTGACCAACAGAATGTCGCAGAGGATGCAGAGCGCAGCTACCGGTAGATGGTGCTCGCGGCGCAGGCTCTGCGCCAGGACAAATGCATTCTGCGCGCCGATGGCGATGATCAGCCCGGCGGTGATTAGAAGCCCGTTAAAGTAACTCTGCCACATGATGCGTTGCCCTGTCGTCAAGAGATGCTCGCAGTCTCGGTGCTGTTGGCCTATAAGAAAAACAAAATTCGGTAATGCCTCATAAGGAAATCGAATGTTCGATTACAAGTTACTGGTCGCTTTGGCGGCGGTGGTTGAGCAAGCCGGATTTGATCGCGCTGCGCAGTCGTTGGGACTGTCGCAGTCGGCCGTGTCGCAGCGCATAAAGCTGCTCGAGGCACGGTTGGGGCAGCCGGTGCTTTTTCGCGCTTCGCCACCCCAGCCAACTGAGGTTGGTCGGCGTTTGCTTAACCATGTGCAGCAGGTACGTCTGCTCGAACGTGATTTGCAGGGGCAGATTCCAGGGCTGGACGAGAGCCGACTGCCGGAGCGACTGCGCATCGCGCTGAACTCCGACAGCCTGGCTACCTGGTGGCCGGGTGCCGTCGCACCTTTTTGCACCCGTTATGGCGTGGTGCTCGATCACGTGTTGGAGGATCAGGATGTCGGGCTCAAACGGATGCGAGCGGGGGAGGTTGCTGCGTGTGTATGTGCAGTCGAACGGCCGTTGGCGGGTGCGCGCAGTGAATTTCTTGGCGCCATGCGCTACCGCGCGCTTGCCAGTCCCGCCTACGTTGCCCGGCACCTCAAGCCGGACGCGCCAGTAGAGGCCTTATTAAAGGCCCCGGCGATCGTATTCGGCCCTGATGACCAGCTGCAGCACCGCTATCTAGAGGCGTTAGGCCTGAAGGGGGCGTTCAGTCATCATCTATGCCCGTCTTCCGAAGGCTTTGTCCGGTTGCTGCAAAGCGACATGGGTTGGGGGTTGGTGCCTGAACTGCAGGTACGCGCGGAATTGGCGAGCGGGGAGTTGGTTAATGTTTATCCGGGCGAACCGATTGATGTGCCGCTGTATTGGCACCATTGGCGCAACGGCGGTGAGTTGCTCGGCGAACTCACACGGCAGCTGTCACGCTCGGCCAGGCAATGGTTGATCTATAAAATGGATTAGCCGACGACTCGCTGGCCGCGGTAGATGCGTACCGATGGGCCGCTACGGTCTGCTGGCGTGGACGGCGGGGTAAAAAGGGCGGGCATATCGCTGTACGTGGCCAGTTGTCTGCCCAGGTCCCGCGTCATCTCGTCGCCGGAGCAGAGACAGGCGGTCAGCATGGCCTGGATCGCATCCGGTTGGCTCAGACGAATGTTCAGCTGCTGCTCGTCACGCAGCCGACGGCGCAGCTGCTGCATGCAATCCAGTACGGACTTGTTGAACTCCATGACGATTCATCCTCCAATCTATCGGCCGTTCTTGGCGTTTTGGCCCGACATCCGTGTCGGAAAGCGCTATCCGCTGGCATGAGTGCTCAAGCAACAGGCGTACCAGTTGCTGTTTGGATTGCCTGTTTTGCTTAGAAAACCTACCGGAAGTGCGTTGCACATGGCTTTACCGCCTGAATGCGCTTTACATCAGCATGATGCAGCGAGGTGCTGACCAGTGCCCGTTGCTGTCGGTTTGCACAGTCTTGAATCGCCTCGGCATGGAACGCCTGTTCCAGGTGCAGGTTCCGGACAGGCGATGGCGCTGAAGAGACTCAGTTGAATCGTTATACTGCGCGCTGTCTCTTGCTTCGCGCCCTTAAAGGTACCCCATGCGCAACGATGCTCACGACGAACTGGACAACATACCCAGCCTGACCGCCGGCCGCGATCGCGATCCGTACCCAGCGCCGGAGCTAGAGCCGATCAGCAAGTCGACGAGTCAGGCTGCCGACGATGCGCGGCCGCGCCAGAAGCGCCGTGCCGCCAGCACTGCGCCGCTGTGGTTCCTGATTCTGGTGCTGTTCGGCTTGCTGATCGCGTTGGGTTGGTGGGGCCTGCAGCAGGTATCCAGGCTCGAGGCTCAGCTGGTGGCCACGCAAGAAAGTTTCGCACGCATCAGCGAAGACGCGACCGGCCGGCTGCAGGATATCTCCGGCAAGATCGTGGCGACCGAATCCAGCGTCACCACCGAAGGCGAGGCCTTGAAGCTGCGCATCAAGCAGCTTGAAAAGCAGGCGCTGGACTTGGCTGAGCAACAGCGGTCTATCACTACCCAGCAGCAGAGCCTGACCGGCAAACAGGGTAATCAGGACAAGCGCCTAGACGAACAGGGTGGACAGATCGAGCGCATCGCCACTGACGTGCGAGGGCATCAGCCTGCAACAGCCACGCTCGCCGATACCGTTAAAAAGGTTGCAAGTGATCAGGCCGCGCTCACGTCATCGATGTCGGCGCTGAAGGGTTCGGTGGAGGAGCTGGGCAAGCTGTCTGACCGAATTGACGGGTTGAGCAAGGACGTCGCAGCATTGAAGCAGAGGGGCGATGCCAGCCAGGCGATCAGTCGCTTGGAGCAGGACGTGCTCATCTTGCGCAGCGAGCTGGATAACCGACCTGCCGCTACGCCAGGCGTAGTAACGTCAGAGTTCGATGCGTTCAGAGCCCAGATGACCCGCAACATCAATACGCTGCAGGGGCAGATTGCCAACCTCCAGCAACAGATAGACCAGCGCTAGGCAAGCCTTGATAAAAAAGGCCGCTGCGTATATTACGCAGCGGCCAGGCGAATCAGCCAAAGGAGGAGTGGCGGTTTTACAAGTCCAGCGCCAGGGAT
>Ga0207893_1000389_pt1 | contig 23693 bp, 13 predicted proteins | sample MalvirmetaMSP121_FD_184233 | JGI IMG/M metagenome (GOLD analysis project Ga0207893, IMG submission 184233) | Marine viral communities from the Deep Pacific Ocean - MSP-121 (SPAdes) | ecosystem: Environmental > Aquatic > Marine > Oceanic | place: Pacific Ocean | collected 2001-06-02 | reverse complement strand
GAGCAGAAAGCCCTGTGCCCATTCTTCACGTTTGGACTGGCCGGAGCCTTCGCGGAAATCGCGATTGAGGTAGATGTTCTGGGTTTGCAGAGTCGCGCTGCTGTCTTCGATGAAATCGGCCTGAGCTATGGGCGCCAGGGAGGCAGCCGCGACGGCGAGGGCAAGACGAGCAGGGGCGGGTTTAATTCTGACGACAGTCAGCATCCTTCAATCTCCACTATTGTTTTTGTTGTGGCGGCGTTGTGCCGCGCCAGGTGGATCGAGCCACCTGATCCCGATCCTAGGCGGCGAAACTTTCACCAGGCTTTCAGGGGTGAAAGCAGCGTGTGGCGTGCCTTGCCGCTACACTGGCGCCCCGTTCCGTGTGTGGCAGAGGACAGGCAATGCGGATTCTTCTGGTCGAGGACCACCCCCAGTTGGCTGAAAGCGTGGCGCAGGCGTTGCGCGCTGCGGGATGGACGGTTGACCTGCTCAACGATGGCGTGGCCGCTGACCTGGCCTTGTCGACCGAGGATTACGCACTGGCGATCCTTGATGTCGGGCTGCCCAGGCTCGACGGCTTTCAAGTGCTGTCGCGCCTGCGCAAACGCGGCAAGACCCTGCGGGTATTGATGCTCACTGCGCGCGGGGAGGTGACCGATCGGGTGCATGGGCTCAATCTGGGCGCGGACGACTACCTGGCCAAACCGTTCGAACTCTCCGAACTGGAGGCGCGGGTCAAGGCGTTGTTGCGCCGTAGCGTGGCCGCCGGCGAGCGCCAGCAGAATTGCGGCCCGCTGGTCTATGACCTGGATGCACGGCGCTTCACCCTTAATCAGCAAGCGCTCACCCTGACTTCACGCGAACAGGCGGTGCTCGAGGCGCTGATCACCCGGCCTGGGCGGGTCATGAGCAAGGATCAACTGGCGGCGCAGGTATTCGGTCTCGACGAAGACGCCAGTGCCGACGCCATCGAAATCTACATCCACCGGCTGCGCAAGAAACTCGAAGGCAGCTCGGTGCGCATCGTGACCTTCCGTGGGTTGGGCTATCTGCTGGAGGCAGCGGATGGCTGACGCAGTGCAGGCGCGCTCCGGCAGTTTGCGCGGTGGCTTGCTGCGCAGACTGGCCATGCTGCTGACCCTGCTTATGCTGTTCAGTGGCTGGAGCGCCTACTGGAACGGGCGCGCCGCCGCCGACACCGCCTATGACCGCACCTTGCTAGCCTCGGCCAGAGCCATCGCGGATGGCCTGGTCGCCAACGATGGGCAGCTACGCGCCAATGTGCCGTATGTGGCACTGGACACCTTTGCCTACGACAGCGCCGGGCGTATCTATTACCAGGTGCTGGATACCGAAGGCCGGCTGGTCAGCGGCTACGAGCATCTCCCGGCGCCGGGCGCCGAGATTCGTCGCACCGACGACTATCCCGCGCTGGCTCGCTTCTATGACGGAGAATTCCGCGGCGAGGGTGTGCGGCTGGTGAGTCTGCTGCAGCCGGTGAGCGAGCCGGAGCTCAACGGCATTGCTGAAATCCGCGTCGCCGAGACGCTTGGCGCGCGTGAGCGCCTGGCTCGCAGCCTGTTGATCGACACCCTGTGGCGGGTCGGTCTGCTGGCTGTTACCGCGCTGCTGCTGGTCTGGCTAGCCGTCAGCGCGGCGCTGCGGCCGCTGGGCAAACTCAGCGAGGCCGTCGAGGCGCGACAGCCTGACGATCTGCGGCCGTTGCCGTTGATTACCGTGCAGCGCGAACTCAAACCACTGGTTGCTGCGCTCAATCAATTCACCGAGCGTTTGCGCGGGCAGTTCGAGCGGCAGGCGCAGTTCATTGCCGACGCCTCCCATGAGTTGCGTACGCCCTTGGCGGCGCTGAAGGCGCGTATCGAACTCGGGCAACGTGAGGCGCAACCGCAGCGCTGGCAGGAAACCCTGGAAGAGGCTGGCGCGCATACCGACCGGGTAATTCACCTGGCCAATCAGCTGCTGTCGCTGGCGCGCATCGAAACCGGTGCGCAATCGATTGCCGAAGGCGGCGCCCAGCGCCTCGACCTCAGCCAGCTGGCACGCGAGCTGGGGCTGGCGATGGCCGCGCTGGCGCACAAGCGCGGCGTCGCGCTGGCGCTAGAAGCCGAGCAGCCCGTCTGGATCGATGGCGAGCCTACGCTGCTGTCTGAACTGCTGAGCAACTTGCTGGATAACGCCCTGGCGCACACACCCAAAGATGGCAACGTGGTACTACGGGTAGCGAAAGGCGGCGTGCTGGAGGTCGAGGACGATGGCCCGGGAATACCGGAGCCTGAGCGCGACAAAGTCTTTGCGCGATTTTATCGGGTGCATCAGCAGGGGCAGGGGGCCGGGCTTGGCCTTGCCATTGTCGGCGAAATTATTCGTGCCCATCGGGCCACTGTCGAGCTCGGTCAGGGCGCGCTGGGCGGGCTGCTGGTAAAGTTGAGCTTCCCTCCGCCGGCTCCCGCTTCAGCTGACTGACAGCTCGGTGGCCTCGTCCGGTTCGGCAATCGCCACCTGATTACGGCCGTTGTGTTTGGCCCGATAGAGCGCCGTGTCAGCGGACGCCAGCAGTTGCGCTGAGGTGCAACTCGCAGGCGGCTGCAGGCTTGCGACGCCGATGCTGATGGTCAACGCCAGGCGCTCCCCGTCGTGAACAGGCCGCAGCGCTGCCACCGCCGCGCGGATTCGCTCAGCTTGCTCGCGGGCTTCGCGGCTGTTCATGCCGGGCAGCGCCATGACGAATTCTTCGCCGCCATAGCGTGCAACCACATCGCCCGCCCGTTGACCGTACTGCTTGAGGGTATCGGCTACCAGTCGCAGGCAGTCATCGCCGAACGGATGCCCGTAGCTATCGTTGACCCGCTTGAAATGGTCGATGTCCAGCAGCAGCACCGACAGCGGCGTCTCGGTGCGCTGTGCGCGGCGGATTTCCTCGTCGATCATCACGTCGAAATGGCCGCGGTTCGACAGCTGGGTCAACGCATCGGTGACGCTCAGGCGAGTGAGCTGTTCGTTGACCATTTCCAGGCCACGCTTGGCATCTTCAAGCGCACGGGTGCGCTCGTAGACCCGTGCTTCGAGCGCCTCGTTTGCGCGTACCTGTGCCTCCAGGGCCTGTTGTTGCGCCTGCAGACGCTGTTCGCGTTCATGAACAAGCGCCTCAGATGCTTGCAGTGCGCTCTGCTGAGCCAGAACCCGGCGGTCCCGCTCCTGATTGATGCGCTGCGCCAATGCCATGGAAAGCAGAACGAACTCGGCAAACATACCGATCAGCTGGCCGTGCAGGGTCAGCGGGTTCAACGGCAGCATGCCGTCCAGCGCCAGCAGATGGACGATGGTCGCCAGTAGCAGTGTCGACCAGGCAATCGTGAACAGCCTTGCCGAACTGTTGCCGCGAACCCACAGATTGATGACGGCGGCCATCGTCAGGATGCAATGTACCAGCGCGATCTGCTCGGCCATCAGATAGCGTCCGAGCGAGGGCGCGAACAAGAGGACCAGAATCACCACGCCCCAGTAGCCCATCAGCACCCAGGTGACCAGCCAGGGCCAGCCGCCGTAGCGACGAATATTGAGAAAGCGACTGGCGAACACTAGCGGGGTAAAAAAGCACAGCGCCGCGGACAACGCGTAGAAACGGCGGGCGATCTGTGGCATTTCGGGCCACAGAAACAACTGACCGAAGCCGGTGATCGTAAGGACGTAAAAAAGCGCACTGAGCAGATAGAGGACATAGAGCAGATAGGCCACGTCCCGAGTGAACACAAACAGGCTGCTGTTATAGAGAAGGATCACCAGCATCCCGCCAAAAAACAGGCTGATCAACGCGATGTCGGTAAACTTTCCTGCTGCGAACGCCGTCTCGTCAAAGATGACCATTGGCAAGGCCATCAGCTCGTGCGCCTGTACATGCATGTACACCACGGCTCGATCATTGGCCCGCAGCTCCAGCGGGAAGACCAGGTTGTGGTCTGCCAGCGGTTGATGGCTCTTGGGTATGTGATCGCCAGCCTGCATCAGCGGACCCCACTCGCCCTCGGCCGGGTAGAACAGGCGTACACGCACATTGTCCAGGATTGGCCATTGCAGGCTCAGGTACCAGCGGTCGGCGCTGGCTGCCCGGCTGTCAAGGTCGAAGCGCACCCAAACGCCTTCAGGCTGTTTCTTGAGGTTGGGCTTGGCCGACGGCTGCCATTGCCAGGAGGCCGCGTGAGCCGTCGCGAAGCCGGCGTCCGAATGCCCGGATACCCACTCCAGCCCGCCCACTTGGAGTGCTGCACCGCTTTTACTGACGACGCCAGGAACCACAGCAGCGGTTACCTGGCCCGACATGAGGCTGGCAAAGGCTGTTAGAAGGCAGAGTAAAAGCCGGCGGAAGCGCATCGGGTGAAAGGTCTCGTCAGACGACCCGTCGCGACGCGTAGGCAACCGATAGGGTCAGGCAGTGGTTTGGCCATTCAAACGATACGGCTAATGTCGCTTTGATACCACTGCCAGGCTACTAACGGCTCGGCCATCCATCGGAACGGGGCTCGTATCCGGCTAGCCGCGTCGCCGAGTCCAGAATTGCTGTACCAGCATTTCCATGCTGTCAGCCAGCTGAGCGACACCCGAAGCGGTCTCTCGGCTGCGCAGTCCACTTTCTACATGGTGGTCGGAGCCGCTGCGAATGCTCACGATGTTCTGGTTGATGTTCTCGCTTACGGCACTTTGCTGCTCGACCGCCGAGGCAATCTGCAGGCTCATGTCGCTGATCTCGTTCACTCGATGGTTGATGCCCTGCAGCGAGCGTGCCGCCTGCTCGGCCTGCTCGACACTTTCCATGGCCTGATCTCGGCTGCGTTGCATCACCTGCACCGCCTGACGCGCTCCGCCCTGCAGCGCCGCGATCATGGCGTTGATTTCCTGGGTGGACTGCTGTGTCCGTGACGCCAGGCTGCGAACCTCGTCCGCGACCACAGCGAAGCCACGCCCCTGCTCCCCCGCCCGGGCGGCTTCGATGGCAGCGTTGAGTGCTAGCAGGTTGGTCTGCTCGGCGATGCCGCGGATGACATCCAGCACCTTGGTGATGTCGTTGCTGTGCGCCTCCAGCTCGTGAATGACGTCGCCGGCGTGCTGAATGTCCTGGGCCAGTCGGCCGATAGCTGCGCCCGTCTGATTGACGACATCCGTGCCGGTTGCAGCTTCACTGTTCGCTCGGCTAGCCGCTTCGGCGGTGCGCTGGGCGTTGTTGGCGACTTCCTGCACGCTCATCGCCATCTGGTTGATGGCGGTGGCAACCTGGTCGGTTTCGCTCTGTTGGCGCGATGCGCTCTGTGCACTGCTGTCCATGGCGCCCACCAGCTCCCGAGCATGCGTGCTCAGCTGGCGTGAAGCATCGCCAATTCGGCCGACCATCGCGCCGGCTTCGGTTTCCAGGAGTTTCATCGCATAGCTGAGCTGGCCGAACTCGTCGCGGCGGCCCGCATAGACCAGTTGACCGACTGCATCGTCTCCAACCTGACGAGCCTGAGCAGCGAGACGTTGCAGCGGTGCCAGCGCAACGTACGCCAGCACGCTCCCACCCATCGCTGCCGCCGCTGCTGCTCCCAGCGCGGCCACAAGGCCTGCGCCACCTAACAATGCGGCCCCGATGGCGCAGGGTGCAGCACCGAGCGCGACGAGAAGCGCCACGCGGCTGCGGGCACTGAGGGGCGCGCGACGCAGAGCCGCTGGTGGCCGCTTTTCCCGAAGCTGCGCATAGAGCGTTTCGGCTGCTGCCACTTGAGCGGCCTGCGGCTTGGTCCGCACCGATTGATACTCGACCACCTTCCCGTTGCGGCTGATCGGGGTGACAAAGGCGCTGACCCAGTAGTGATCACCATTCTTGCAACGGTTCTTCACCATGCCCATCCATGATCTGCCAGCACGAACGCTGGACCAGAGATCACCGAATGCTTCGGGAGGCATGTCGGGATGGCGGACGATATTGTGATGCTGACCCAGCAATTCACATTTTTCAAAACCGCTGATCTTGATGAAATCGGGGTTCACATAGGTGATATCACCGTTGAGATCGGTGGTGGACAGTATGTTGGCTGTCTCACTGAAGGATACGTCGCGTCCGGTGACCGGTAAGTTCAAGCGCATGGTGAAGTTCTCTGGAGCTAGCTAATTGTTCCGGCACGGACGTCTTGACCGGTGCCCGGACTGGCGCACCTCGCAACCTTGCTAACCACCTTGCGGTGAAATCCTCGGACTTCCAAACGGATCCTGTTCGGTCTCGCTGAACCCTGCATCAGTCGGCCTCGGAGCGCTGCGGCTCGCAAATAGCTCCGGTCGTAGGGCAGCAACAATGATGTGGGTGATGTCATTGTGATATCACGGTATCCAGTCATCTATTCGACCAAAAGACCGAGCTCATTAGTCGGGTAATGGCGCGGTGCCATGAGCAATCTTATACGCATTAAGATTCCTGTACATATATTTGTATAGGTTTTTCAGGTTTTATCCACTTTGACGAGCAACCCTCTATCTCGAAAGCGGTCATAGCCAGGGTCATAGGGCGGCCATGAAGCGCTGAGGTTGCCGTCCGGGCTGTTAGCGGGGCATCGGCCTGCTAGACTCCAAACGTCCCGCGTGGCTCACGAGGCCTGCAGGGCAATTCCAAAACAACCAATAAGGAGTGGATCCATGAAAGGCAAATCCTTGGCATGGATATTTTCCGCCGCGTTGGCGGGAACTGGTCTGAGCGGTATGGCTCAGGCGCAAGAGCAATTCGTCACCATCGGTACCGGTGGTCAGACGGGCGTCTACTACGTCGCGGGTCAGTCGATCTGCCGCTTCGTCAACCGTAACGCCGAGGACCTCAAGTGCAACGCGCCAGCCAGCGGCGGCGGCGTGGCGAACGTCAATGGGCTGCGCAGCGGCGAGTTCAACTTCGGCATCATGCAGTCGGATCACCAGTACAAGGCTATGGAAGGCTTGGAGCCGTTCAAGAGCGAAGGCGCGATGGAAGACATCCGTGCCGTGTTCTCGCTGCAAAGCGAAGTCTTCACCGTACTGGCGCGCCGTGATGCAAACATCAAGAGCCTGGATGATCTGAAAGGCAAACGCGTCAATATCGGTAATCCCGGCTCCGGTCAGCGGGACACCCTTGAAGAAATCATGAAGGAGAAGGGCTGGGACAAGTCGGCCTTCTCGCTGGCTGCCGAACTGAAGCCGGCTGAGCAAGCCAGCGCTCTGGGCGACAACAACATCGATGCCATGACCTATTTCGTCGGTCACCCCAATGGCGCGATTCAGGAAGCGACCACCACCGTCGATGCCGTTCTGGTTCCGATCACCGGCCCGGAGATCGACAAGCTGCTGTCCGAGAAGAGCTACTACACCAAGGCTGAAATCCCGGGCGGCATGTACAAGGGCAATGAAAGCGCCACGCAGTCGATTGGCGGCAAGGCAGTGCTCTCCACTACGTCCAAGGTCGATGACGAAGTGGTCTACAAACTGGTCAAGTCGGTGTTCGAAAACATCGAGCGCTTCCAGCGTCTGCACCCTGCTTTCAAAGAACTCAAGCCGGAAGACATGATCAAGGTAGGTCTGTCTGCACCTCTGCATGACGGTGCAGTGCGCTACTACAAGGAACGAGGCTGGATGTAACGGCCTTACGGCTCGCTGCATCATGGTGGGCGGTCGTCCGTCCGCTTTCGCCTGAGAACCCGCGTGCCTTGTGCCGCGGGTTTCGCGGTTTCCGTTCCCTGAACAAACAGGCCAGATTTCATGCAAGACAACCAACTTTCCACTGAAGAGCTGATTGCCAAGGACGTCGGCGCGCGGCTGCCCGAAGGCGTCATGGCCAAGCTGATCGCCGGCCTCGCGCTGCTCTGGTCGCTGTTCCAGCTGTGGATCGCCTCGCCGTTGCCCTTCATGCTGCGCACCGGTGTGTTCAACAACACCGAGGCGCGTTCGATTCACCTGGCGTTCGCCTTGCTGCTGGCGTTCCTCGCCTATCCGGCATTCAAGCGCTCACCGCGCGACCGAGTGCCACTGATCGATATCGCGCTCGGGCTGATTGCTGCCGCCAGCGCCGGCTATCTGTTCATCGCCTATGAGCAGCTGGCACAGCGCCCCGGCAACCTCACCACCATGGACCTGGTCACCGCTTGCATCGGCATTCCGCTGCTGCTGGAGGCCACGCGTCGCGCCCTTGGCCCGGCCCTGGCGGTGATAGCGCTGATTTTCCTCGGCTACAGCCTCGCCGGCCCGTACATGCCCGGCCTGCTGGCACACCGCGGGGTGAGTTTCACGGCACTGGCCAACCACCAGTGGATCACCACCGAGGGTGTATTCGGTATCGCCCTGGGCGTCTCAACCAGTTTCGTGTTCCTGTTCGTGCTGTTCGGCGCGCTGCTCGAACGCGCGGGTGCAGGCCATTATTTCATTCAGCTGGCCTTCAGCTTGCTTGGTCATTTTCGTGGTGGTCCGGCCAAGGCTGCGGTCGTGGCGTCGGGCATGACCGGGTTGATCTCCGGCTCCTCCATTGCCAACGTGGTGACCACCGGCACATTTACCATCCCGATGATGAAGCGCACGGGTTTCTCTGCGGAGAAGGCCGGCGCGGTGGAAGTGGCCTCATCGGTCAATGGCCAGATCATGCCGCCGGTGATGGGCGCTGCGGCCTTCCTGATGGTCGAGTACGTCGGCATTCCCTACGTAGAAGTGATCAAGCACGCCTTCTTGCCGGCGCTGATCTCCTATATCGCGCTGGTCTACATCGTTCATCTCGAGTCGCTCAAGCTCGGCCTTACGGCGTTGCCTCGCGCAAACGTGGCCAAGCCCTGGATGCAGCGGCTGATTGGCTTTGCCTTTGGCGCCGCACTGATTTCCGGTGTGTCGCTGGCGGTCTACTACGGGCTGGGCTGGCTCAAGCCTGCGCTGGGCGACGCCGCGATCTGGGTCATTGGTGTGTTGCTGGCCGTGGTCTATGTGGCCCTGCTGAAGGTCGCCGCGAGCAACCCACCGCTGCCCGCCGAAGATCCCGACGCCCCGCTGGAAAAACTGCCGCAGACGCGTCCGGTATTGCTCTCCGGCCTGCATTTTCTGCTGCCGGTGGTGGTGCTGGTCTGGTGCCTGATGGTCGAGCGTCTGTCGCCCGGCCTGTCTGCCTTCTGGGGTTCAGTGATGCTGGTCATCATCCTGCTGACCCAGCGCCCACTGCTCTCGATGCTGCGCAAGGATGGCAGCCACCAGCACGGCACCTTCATGGATGGCGTGGTTGACCTGCGCGAAGGCCTGATTGCTGGTGCGCGCAACATGATCGGTATCGGCATCGCCACAGCGGCGGCCGGGATCATCGTCGGCGCGGTGTCACAGACCGGTGTGGGCCTGGTGCTGGCTGACCTGGTCGAGCTGCTGTCCATGGGCAACCTGATGCTGATGCTGCTGCTCACGGCATTCCTTAGCCTGATTCTTGGCATGGGGCTGCCGACCACCGCCAACTACATTGTGGTGTCCAGCCTGCTGGCGCCGGTTGTGGTGGCGCTGGGTCAGCAGAGCGGGCTGATCGTGCCGCTGATTGCGGTGCACCTGTTCGTCTTCTATTTCGGCATCATGGCGGACGTCACGCCGCCGGTCGGGCTGGCCTCGTTCGCGGCTGCGGCTGTGTCCAAGGGCGATCCGATCAAGACCGGTGTGGTGGCGTTCTACTACAGCCTGCGCACCGCCGCGCTGCCGTTCCTGTTCATCTTCAACACCGACCTGCTGTTGATCGATGTGGACTTCTGGCACGGCGTGGTGATTTTCGTCATCGCGACGCTGGCGATGCTGATCTTTGCGGCGGGCACCCAGGGCTACTTCCTGGTTCGTAGCCGCTGGTACGAAAGCATCCTGCTGCTGCTGATCGCCTTCACGCTGTTCCGGCCAGGCTTCTGGATGGATATCGTCCATGACCCGTACCGGGACATACCGCCCAGCCAGCTGGTCCAGGCGCTCGAAGCGGTCGATGAAGATGGCCAGCTGCGCCTGCGTATCCGTGGCGAAGACGCGGTGGGTGATATGCGCGAGTTCAGCCTGCTGGTGGCGATCCCTGACGGCGAAACCGGCGAACAGAAGCTGGAGAAGCTCGGCGTGATGACCTACGAGGAAGAGGGCAAGGTCCTGATCGACAGTGTGACCTTCGGCAGTCCAGCGGCCGATCTGGGGCTGCAGTTCGACCAGGAAATCCTCGCGGTGCGGGCGCCAACTGACCGCTTGCCGAAGGAGTGGATGTGGCTACCGGCCCTGCTGCTCTTTGGTCTGGTGGTCTGGATGCAGCGACGGCGCAAGCTGGACTGACCATCCACAGCGCTGACTAGACCCCGGCCATGCCATGCATCGCCGGGGTTTTTACTGTCTGTGTAACCCTGTAATTGCGTGGGCCGGGCAGGCCTGGTCACTGCGCCGATCAGGCTGGCTTGCCGGGGAGGTGCTCGGTTGTAGGTGTTTCCCGAGCAGTCGACGTCTCGCCAGTAGCGCGTTGCTTGCCGTTGCCGGAGCCTTCCAGCGCCGCGTAGGCCGCGCTGCAGAACAATGAGTTGAGCCGCTTCATGTCGGCGATCAGCTCCAGATGCGCAGCGCTGGTTTCGATGCTTTCCACCACCTGCTGATGCAGACGATGGACATGGGCGTGGGCCAACTCGCGCTCGAGCTTGCGGAACTGGCGCTTCTGCTGCAGCAGTTGGCGGGCGCTGTGTGAATCACCAGACAGAAAGACCGACAGGCCCAGTCCGAGATTGGCAGTGAGCAGGGTGTGCAGCTGGCTGAGCTCATCCAGTCCGCTGTCGGAGAACGAGCGGCGTTTGGAAATTTTCAGGTTCTGCACCTTGCCCAGCATATGCTCGATGATGTCGCCGGCCTGCTCCAGATTGATCGCCAGTTCGATGATCTCCGCCCAGCGCCGACTCTCCTGTTCGGCCAGATCGTCACGCGGCATGCGTGCCAGGTAGAGCTTGACCCCGCTGTACAGGGCGTCCACGTCATCGTCCAGACGACGTATGTCCTCGCCGGGCTCCGGCCGGTCTTCGCGTAGCGCTTCGAGCAGGCGCGCCAGCATCGTTTCCACCAGGTCGCCAATACGCAGGGTTTCACGCGTGGCATTGGCCAAGGCGAGCGTCGGCGTATCCAGCGCAGTCGGGTCGAGATGGCGCGGCTGGGCAATGCCGTTGTCCTGAACCCGCTCCGGTAGCAGTCGCTCACAGAGCCCGGCCATCAGGCCCACCGTGGGCAGCAACAGCAGGCAGCGCAGCGAGTTGTAAGCCAGGTGAAACGCGATCACCTGGGTTTGTGCGCTGAAGCCAAGCGTCGCCATCCACTCGACCAGCATCGGAAGAAACGGCAGCACCAGCAGGCCAGCGAGCTTGTACAGCAGGTTGCCGAGCGCTACTCGACGAGCCGGGGCAGGTTGCGGCGTGGCGTTGAGCCAGGCCAGAACACCGCTGCCTACATTGGCGCCGATGACCACGCCAAGGGCGACCGGCAGGCTGATCAGTCCGGCGCTGGCCAGGGTTGCGGTCAGCAGCACGGCGGCAAGGCTGGAATAGGACAGCACGGCGAACAACGCGCCGACCACCACGGCGAGCAAGGTGTCGCCGGCCAGGGACGAGAACAACACCCGCATGCCGCGCGCTTCGGTGATGGGCGCGGCCGCGGCCACGATCAGTTGCAACGCGAGAATGATCAGGCCGAGGCCGATCAGTACCCGGCCGAGTTGTCCGGCGCGGGTCTGTTTGCGCGAAAGAAACAGGCAGACCCCAAGCAGGGTGAACAGTGGTGACAGCCAAGCCAGGTCCAGCGTCAGCACCCGCGCCATCAGCGCCGTCCCGACATCGGCGCCAAGCATGATTGCCAGTGCGGTGGGCAGCGCCATCAGGCCCTGGGCAACGAAGGAAATAGCCAGCAGGGCGGTGGCGTTGCTGCTCTGTACCAGCGCAGTGACGCCAATCCCGGCGGTAAAGGCCATGGGCGCGTTGGCCATGCTGTGGCCGAGCAGCCGACGCAGATGCGAGCCATACACCCGCATGATCCCGGTGCGCACGATGTGCGTCCCCCAGACCAGAAGCGCGATGGAGGACAGCAGATGCAACAGCGTCAGCATCGGGCAAGGCCTCCGGCTCTGGATGGTCAACGGCGACAGCTCCCTGCACCTGGGAGGACAAAAAGCTGTGAGTTATAGAACGTTGACCATCGCCGGTAGCCGGCCGTTCACCAAAATGACATCAGTGATGACGCCACAGGTGCCTATTGCCGAGCCGCCAGCCTCATTTGGGAGTGTAGTAGCCGACGCCCAGCAGGACGTCATCGACTCGACGGATCAAGGTGTGTTTTTTCTCCACCGCATTGGTGGCCGGGTTGCGCCACACGTAGTCGACGGTGCCGATGCCCTTGTCCTTGGCCAACTCGATCATCTGCTTGAACAGCGGCGTACCGGCGGCGTCGGTGATTTCACGTACGTCGACGCCCACCAGGTTGGGCGAAGCGCCACTCGCGCGGTATTTGCCGTCCTCCAGGCCAATGACGAAAACGTATTCGTCGTTCATCACGAAGCGACCCTGAGGGTCGTTGAAGGCCTGATAGGCCGCCTCTTCGCCCGAGCGCTTCACCAGCGAGACGGCTTCGTCGAGCATCTTCTGAGCGTGTTCGGCGGAGGAGCGGGGGATGTAGTAGCCGACCACCAGAATCTGATCGCCGACCTTGCGGTACAGGCTGGTCTTGTTCTCGACCTTGTTGTCGGCCGGGTTCAGCCAGTGGTACTTGACCTGGCCGCTGTCGCTGGTCTTGGCCCCTTCGACTATCTCGCGGATGAAGGGCTGGCCGGCGGCATCCTTCAGATCCATCACGTTGAGTCCGACCAATGCACGGGAAGCGCCGTTACTGGCGAGCATGGTCCCGGCCGTGTCCAGAACAAACACATAATGCTGGCCGTCAACGAAGCCGCCCTTACGGTCATTGAAGGCTGCAAGGGCCTGCTCTGGCCCCGCTTGCTGCAGGTGTGTGGCGGCGCGATCAAGCAGTGCGTTGGCCTGTCGTGCATGGCTGCGTTCTACCGAGCCTTTGGCCTGGGCTCCATCAGTGGCGGAATACGCCAGCGGTGAGGCGCATAGCGCTGCGCCCAGTGAAAGAATCAGCAGGTTCCGGTGGTTCAGTTTCATCGGTTGCTCCTAGCCTGAGGCAGGCGATGGCTGCAAAGGTGCATGGGGACTGCCTGCTATGAAATATCCTACGGCCCGTGGGGGCATTGATATTGATCACAAGGACCGTTGGCTTCCTGCAAAAGGAGTAGGAACAATCGCCGCATGGCAGATGGACGACACGCTCCGCGCGCCGACCCTAACTTGCTACCCTTGCCCGCTGACCCAACCGAAGCCGCCCCGATGCTCAGCCTCTATCACGCTCCTGACCTTGAAACCCTCGGTGAACTGGCCACGCGCCTGCTCGCCCAGCCGCTCGCCGACCCCTTTGCCCCGGCGCTGGTGGTGGTGCCGAGCCAGGGCATGGGTCGCTGGCTGACGCTGGAGCTGGCGCGCAAGCAGGGCATCGCCATGCAGCTGGAGATTCAGCTGCCGGCCAAGTTCGTCTGGGACCTGAGCCGCACCGTGCTGGGCAGCCTGCCGGAGCAATCGGCGTTCTCCCCGACCACGCTGACCTGGCGCCTCTATGGCTGGCTTTGCGAGCCAACCAATCTTGAGCTGGCGCCACGTCTGGCGCAGTACCTCGATGGTGGCGACGAGCGCCGACGATTGTCGCTGGCGGCGAAGATCGCCGACGTGTTCGACCAGTACCTGCTCTATCGTGACGACTGGCTCGCGGCCTGGGAGCGTGGCGAAGCCTTCGATCTCGGCCCTGATGAAGCCTGGCAGGCGCTGCTCTGGCGCGAACTGACCAAGGACGGCCACCCGCACCGCGCACGGCTGCTGGGCGACTTGCTGCAACGGCTCTACAGCGACGAACCCTTGCCGGGCCTGCCGGAGCGCCTGCTGGTGTTCGGCATCAGCAGCCTGCCGCCGCACCACCTGCGCGTGCTCGACGGCCTGGCGCGGCATATCGACGTGGTGGTCTGCGCACTCAACCCGAGCCGCGAGGCCTGGGGCGAGATTCGCGATATCCGCGAGCTGGCGCGCCAGCCCGAGAGCGGTGCTGACGATTGGTACCTGGATGTGGGTCACCCGTTGCTGGCCAGCCTTGGCAAGCAGGGCCGGGACTTCTTCGACTCGCTGTTCAGCCTGACCGCCAGCGAAGGCAGCCAGGAGTTCGGCCTGTATTCCGAAGACGAAGACCTGCGCGACGACAGCCTGCTGCACGCGTTGCAGAACGACATCCTGCGCCTGCGCACCCGGCAGCCCGAGGAGCGCATCAGCCTGGCCGAGGACGACCGTTCGCTGGAAGTGCATATCGCTCATTCGCCGCTGCGCGAGGTGGAGATTCTGCATGACCAGCTATTGGCGCGTTTCGCCGCCAACCCGGCGCTAACGCCTGATCAGGTGGTGGTGCTGACCCCCGATATCGAGCGCTACGCACCCTTTATCGAAGCCGTGTTCGCCCCCCGCGAGGGCAGCCCGCGGATTCCCTACAGCCTGGCCGACCGCAGCCTGCGCGCCGAGATGCCGCTGATCGAGGCCTTCCTCGAACTGCTGATGCTGGCGCAGAGCCGTTTCACCGCCGAAGAAGTCCTCGCCTGGCTGGAGCAGCCGGCCATTGCCCGCCGCGCCGGCATCGAAAGCGAAGACCTGCCGCTGCTGCGCGATTGGTTACACGACGCCGGCGTGCGCTGGGGCCGTGACGGCAGACAGCGGGCGCGTCTCGGCCTGCCGGACGAATCGGCTTTTACCTGGCGCCAGGGTCTGGACCGTCTGCTGCTGGGCTTTGCCGCGCCGCCGCAACTGGCTGGCGACCACGCGCCACTGCTCGGCGAACACTGGCCACTGGATGCCCTGGAAGGCGCGCGCGGGCAGTTGCTGGGGCGGCTGGTGGAATTTGTCGAACGTCTCGGCACGCTGGCCGATCAACTGGCTCGGCCGCGTCCGTTGTCCGAGTGGGCCGATGACCTGCAAATCCTGATCGACACCCTGTTCGACGAGCGCGAAGCCGGCGACACGTTACTCTTGTTGTCCCAGGCCTGTGCTGCTTTGCGCGAACAGGCCCAGGCCGCGGACCTGACTCGACCCATCGAACTGGAACTGGTGCACCAGCAGCTCAGCGCCGCCCTGCAGCAGGGCGGCGGCGCCTCGGGCTTTCTCACCGGTGCGGTGACCTTCTGCACCATGGTGCCGATGCGCAGCTTGCCGTTCCGCGTGGTCTGCCTGCTGGGCCTGGACGATGGCGCCTTCCCGCGGCGTACACCGCCGTCGGGTTTCGACCTGATCGGCCGGCATCCGCGCCGTGGCGATCGTGCGCGGCGGCTGGACGATCGCTACCTGCTGCTGGAAACTCTGCTTTCGGCGCGTGAGGCGCTGTACCTGTCCTATGTCGGCCGCGACCCGCGTGACAACGCCGTGTTGCCGCCTTCAGTGTTGCTCAGCGAAGTGCTCGAAGCGGTCGATATGACCGCTGTGTTGCCGCCTGCTGATCTGACATCCAAGAGCGCCAACGAGCCTGCGCCCAAGACGGCTAGCGAAAAGATCCTTGTCGCCCACCCATTACAGCCGTTTTCTCCACGCAATTTCGGCGACGCGCCCTGTGCGGGTTTTTCGCTGCCCTGGTTCCGCGCCGCGCAGCGTCTGGCCGAGCCGCCGCAGACCCAGCCGCAGCCGTTCGCCAGCCTTCTCTCCGAGCCTGACGAGGCCTGGCTGACCATCGAGCCGTCGCAGCTGTTGCAGTGCTTTCGCCATCCGGCGCGCTTCCTGCTCGAACAGCGCCTTGGTTTGCGCCTGGCCGACGATCAGGAATCGCTCGCCAGCGACGAGCCCTTCGACCTGGAGATGCCGGCCTGGAACGGCCTGCGGCGCCTGTCACTGCAGGCGATGGAGCACGGCTGGAGCGATGAAGACGAACGCCGCATGGCCTGTGCTGCCGGTTGGCTGCCGACCGGCGAACTGGGCCAGGCGCTGTGGGGCAAACTGCGCGGGCCGGTGCGTGCCTTCGCGCCGCGCCTGTTCGAACTGCGCCCGGACGCGGTGCCCGAGCCGCTGCCGGTCGATATCACCCTGGCCGGCGTGCGGGTGCACGGTTGGCTCGACGGCGTGACGCCGGCCGGATTGTTCGGCTGGAAACTCGGCAAGCTGGGCGAGTGGGATCTGCCGCCGTTCTGGCTGCGCCATCTGCTGCTCAACCTGTCCGCCACGCCGGGTATCGAACGCAGCAGTTTGATGCTTTCGCCTGCAGGCGATTGGCAGCTGGGCCCGCTGGCGAACGCCACCGAGCTGCTCGAACCCTGGCTCGCCGCCTATCGCAGTGCCATCCGTGAGCCGCTGCCGCTACTGCCGCGTAGCAGCCATGCCTTCGCCAAGGGTTATCGCAAGCCAGCCCGCGGCAGCGAACCGCTCGACTGTGGCCGCAAGCGCGCCCGTGAAGCCTGGCTGGGGGCGGAATTCAGCCCTATCGCTGCCGAGGCTGAAGACCCTTGGAACGCCTTGGCCTTCCGCGACTGTGATCCGCTGGATGAGCGCTTCGAAACCCTGGCCCAACAGCTGATAGGTCCCGCGCTGGATGCCTTGGCCGATGAGGAGGAAGACCAATGAAACTCGACCTGCTCGATTCGCCTTTCGACGGCCGCTCGCTGATCGAGGCCAGCGCCGGCACCGGCAAGACTTGGACGCTGACGGCGCTTTACGCCCGTTTGATGCTGGAGCGGCAGTTGTCGGTGGGGCAGATCCTCGTGGTCACCTACACGACTGCAGCCACGGCCGAACTGCGCGAGCGCATCCGTGCGCGGTTGGCCGATCTGCTGGCGGTCTATGAAGGCACGCCGAGCAGCGACGATTTCCTCAACCGCTTGCACGCGCGCTACCCGGATGAAGCCTCGCGCCGCCGCCTGTTGCTGGCCGTGCATGGTTTCGACGAAGCGGCGATCTTCACCATTCACGGCTTCTGCCAGCGCGCGCTGCAGGATGCGGCCTTCGAGGCCGGTGGCGATTTCGACAGCGAGCTGACCGCTGACGACCGCGAGATCATCGACGCGCTGCTCGCCGACGCCTGGCGCAGCGAACTGGCCGACGCCGATGCAGCCTGGGCGCGCTTCCTGGCGAAGAGCCGAATCACACCCGTCTGGCTGCGCCAGCGGCTGCGCAGTCACCTGGGCAAGCCCTATCTGCGCGTCGAGCCGCAAGGGGCGCCCGTTGCCTCCGACCTGCGCCCGGTAGAAGCGGCCTGGCAGCGCGCTGCCGAGTTGTGGAAGCGAGCTGGCAGCGCTTGGGTCTCTGAGCTGCTGGCCCATGGCGGGCTCAGCCAGAGCACCCACAAGAACATCAAGTTCGCCCCCTGGCAGGTGGAACTGGACGCCTATTTTTCCGACCCGGCAGTGATGTTCGACCTGCCCGACGGCGCGGCCAAATTCGGCGTTCGAGCTTTGAACAAGGCCTGTAAGAAGGGCTATGACGCGCCGGTCTGTGAGCTGGCTTATGCACTGGATGAACTCGCCGATCAGGTCGCCGAAGCGCTGCCGGCCGGCAAGCAACGGCTGATCGCCCTGCAGGTCGCACTGCTCGAACGGCTCAACCGCGTATTGCCGGAGCGCAAGGCGGCGCAGCGGCTGTTGGCCTTCGACGATCTGCTCAACCGGCTGGATCAGGCGCTGCAAGGGCCTGTCGGCAAAGACTTGGCGGCTTCGTTGCGTACCACCTATCCGCTGGCGTTGATCGACGAGTTTCAGGACACCGACCCGATCCAGTACGCCATCTTCAACCGCATCTACGCACAGGCCAGCGAGGCGTCGCTGTGTTTTGTCGGCGATCCCAAGCAGGCGATCTACGCCTTCCGCGGCGCGGATCTGGCGACCTATATGACCGCCAAGCAGCAGGCCGATCGCGACCCCTTCAACCTGCCGACCAATTACCGCTCGACGCCGGAGCTGATCGCCGCGTTGAACCAGCTGTTCGATCATCCGCAGCCGTTTGCCCAATCTGATCTGCGCTATCCAGCAGTAGGTGCGGCCGACAAGCCGCGTGCGAGCTTGCGGCTGGTGGAGGCGGACGAAGCGGCGCCGCTGTCGCTGGTCTGGCTCGGCGACGATCCGCTGGGCAAGGGTGAGGCCGGGCAATTGGCGGCGAGCGACACCGCACGGCGTATTGCCCTGCAGCTGGCCGGCGCCGCCGAGGGACGCGCCGGTTTTGACAAGGACGGCCAGTTCACTCCGCTCAAGGGCGGCGATATCGCCGTGCTGGTGGCCAATCATCGCCAGGCCGGACTGATCGCCGACGAGCTGGCCGCTCGTGGCGTGCCCAGCGTGCGCCGTGGGCGCGACAGTGTCTGGCGCAGCGAAGAGGCGGGCGAGCTGGCCGCGGTGCTGGCCGCCTACGCTGAACCCGGTCGCGAAGGCTTGCTGCGCTATGCGCTGGCCACGCGCCTGCTGGGCCGCAGTGCTGCCGATCTCGCCCGCTGTCAGGATGATCAGCAACAGTGGGACGCCGAACGCGAAGCCGCCGAGCGCTATCACCAGCTCTGGCAGCAGCAGGGGTTCATGCGCGTATTCCGTGCCTGGCTCGATGAACAGGCGGTTGCCGAGCGGCTGCTGGCGCGGGTCGATGGGGAACGTCGGCTGACCAATCTGCTGCACCTGGGCGAACTGTTGCAGGCCGAAAGCCTGCTGCGGCCGGGGCTGGAGCCATTGCTGGCCTGGTTCAACCAGCAGCGAGGTAGCGAAGGCGCCGGCGAAGAAGCCCTGCTGCGCCTGGAAAGCGATGCCGAGCGGGTGCAGATCGTCACCATCCATACCAGCAAGGGCCTGGAATATCCGTTGGTGTTCTGCCCCTTCCTCTGGGACGGCAAGCTGCTCGGCAAGAACCGCGACAGCGCCCGCTGCCACGACGCCAGCGGCCAGCCGTTGCTGGACCTGGGCAGTGATGAACTGGAGGACAACCTCGAACGTGCACGGGAAGAAGTATTCGCCGAACAGCTGCGCCTGGCCTACGTGGCCCTCACCCGTGCCCGCGATCGGCTCTGGCTGCATTGGGGACCGGTCAACCTGTGTAAGCCTAAGAAGGACGGCAGCCTGGCCGACGAAGGTCTGCACAGCAGCGCCCTGGCTTGGCTGCTGCATGGGCGAGAACTCCCAGGTGGGCAACCGCTGAGCGAGCTGGGCAACTACTTGGCTGACCTCAACGGCGGCAGCCTGCGCCAGGCCATCGAGCGACTGGTGCAGGGGAGCGACGGCCATATGGCCTGCCTGCCGCTGGAGTCGCGCGAAGCCAGTGCTCAAGGCCCCGGCCGAGCGGCACCGCCTCAGCAGCTGTCGCAGCTCAATCGCAGCCTGCACAGCGCCTGGCGCATCGGCAGCTTTTCCGGCTTGGCCGCCGGCATGCATATGGAAGCGCCGGACCGCGATGCCCTGGCCATTCCTGATGCCGGCGAGCCGGGCAGCGGCTTCTTTGCTTTCCCCCGCGGTGCGCGGGCCGGTACCTGCCTGCATGCGATTCTCGAAGACTGGGCGCGGGGCAAAGGCGAGCTGGCGGAACTCGTCGAGCCTGCATTGCAGGCCTACGGTCTGCCGCTGGAGTGGAAGGAAGTCGCCATCAGCCATCTGCAGAAGGTGCTCGACACCGATATGGATGGCGCCGGCCTGACGCTTGCGGCGTTGCAGTCTGGCAGACGCCTGCCGGAGCTGGGCTTCACCTTTCCGGTGCGGGATCTGGACGTGGCGCGGCTGCGCAGCCTGCTGGTTGATCCGGCCAACGGTCTCGCCGAACCGCTGCGCGAAGCGGCGGCACGGTTGGAGTTCGACAGCCTCAAGGGATTCCTGAAGGGCTTTATCGACCTGACCTTCGAGCACGACGGCCGCTGGTATATCGCCGACTACAAGTCCAACTGGCTCGGCCCGGATGCGGGTTACTACGGCGGCGAACGGCTGCTGCAAGCGCTGGCGGGCGAGCATTACTACCTGCAATACCTGATCTACCTGGTGGCGCTGCGCCGCTTTCTGCGCCAGCGGCTGGCGGATTTTCAAGACGATCAGCTGGGCGGTGCCTTCTACCTGTTCCTGCGCGGCATGCCGGATGCCGGGGTGTATTTCGCGAGGCCGGATGATGCCTTGCTCGATGCGCTGGATCGGTTGTTTGAGGAGGGGCGGTGATGGTGCGCTTTGGCGGCATTGACCGCGAATGTGGGCGTGGCAGCGCCTTCCTGCCTATCAGGAGCGACATATGACCCTTGCCGATCTACCCCTCGGCCCGCTGGAACGCGCACTCGTCGCCAGCCTGCAGCGGCTCGAACCGGCGGCCCCCGAGCCGGTGCTACTCGCCGCCGCGCTCTGCTGCGAGGCGCTGGCATCGGGTGACGTCTGCCTGCCGCTCCAACGATTCGCCGGTAAGCGCCCCTGGCCTGAGGTCGATCATAGCCTGCCGTCGCTGGCTCAATGGCGTACGCAGCTTGAGGCTTCCCCGTTGATTGGCGCGCCAGACGAATACGCGCCGCTGACCCTGATCGGTGACAGGCTCTACCTGGCCCGTTACCAGGCGTATGAACAGCAACTGGCCGAACAATTACTGGCCCGCGCGGCGGACGCACCGGATGTCGATGACGCTCAACTGAGTGACAGTCTGGCGCGCTTGTTTGCGTTCAATCAGCAAAGTCCAGACTGGCAGCGCCTTGCCGCCGCTCAAGCGGTACGCCGGCGCCTGGCGGTGATCTCCGGCGGTCCCGGCACCGGCAAGACCACCACCGTGGTACGCCTGCTGGCGGCGCTGCTCGAGCAGCCCGGCGGCGAACGCTTGGCTATCGGCCTTGCCGCCCCCACCGGCAAGGCGGCGGCGCGTATGGCCGAGGCGATCCGCAGCGCCAAAGCCGATCTGCCGGTCAATGATGCGGTGAAGGAGGCGCTGCCGGACGAGGCGCGCACCCTGCATCGCTTGCTCGGCAGTCGCGGCGACAGCCCGAGGGTACGGCATGACGCGGCCAATCCGCTGGCGCTGGACGTGTTGGTGGTGGACGAAGCCTCGATGGTCGATCTGGCGCTGATGGCCAAGCTGGTCGCTGCGCTGCCGCCGAAGGCAAGGCTGATCCTGCTCGGCGACAAGGACCAGTTGGCCGCTGTCGAAGCCGGCGCGGTGTTCGCCGAGCTGTGTGAAGGGCGTGGTTTCGATAGCCAGGCCGCGGCCGATCTGCAACGCATTACCGGGCAGGCCGTAACGGTCGAGACGCCGCGCTCGCGGCTTGGCGATGCGGTGGTGCTGCTCACCCACAGCCACCGCTTCGCCGGCGACAGCGGCATCGGCGAGCTGGCGCGGCGAATCAATAGCGGCGATGCCAAGGGCACGGTCGCGCTGCTGCAGGAAGGGCGCGCGGACCTCGCCTGGAGCGCAACGCCCAGCCCCGCCGCACTGTTCGAACGACTGGAGCAGGGCTATTCGCCCTATCTGCAGGCAGTACGCCGGGCCGATCCATCCGCCGCGTTCGAGGCCTTCAACGGCTTCCGCGCGCTCACCGCCCAGCGCGAAGGCGCGTTTGGCGTTACCGGCATCAACGAGGCGCTGGAAGCGCGCTTCAAGCGACGCCTCGGTGTGCCGGCGCGCGAGCGCTGGTATCCCGGCCGCGCAGTGATGGTCCGGCAGAACGACTACGCGCTGGGCCTGTTCAACGGCGATATCGGCCTGTGTCTGAAAACCGAGCAGGGTCTGCGGGTGTTTTTCGAAGGTGACGAGGGCTATCGCGGCTTCGCCCCAGCGCGCCTGCCGAGCCATGACAGCGCCTTTGCCATGACGGTGCACAAAAGCCAGGGCTCGGAGTTTGCCGAAGTGCTGCTGGCGTTGCCGGAACAACCCAGCCCGCTGCTGACGCGCTCGCTGTTCTATACCGGTATCACCCGCGCCAAGCGCAAGGTGGAGATCTGGGCGCTGCCGGCGCGGCTGGCCGAGGCGGTGATCACTCGCGCCGAGCGTGCCGCCGGGCTCGCCGAGCGATTGGCGTCTAGCGACGCAATGGACAGATCCGAAGCGGCTTCCGTGGCTAAGCCGTCGCCGATCAGCGAACCGGTGGCCGATCAGCTCAGCCTGTTCTGATACGTGCGCGGCTGCTCGAAGCCGGCCTATTTGCGACGTTTCTCAGCCGGTTTCGTGAAACGGTTGTGCGTATGCCCTGAGGGATTCTGTTCCGATGGGCATTCGCTGATAACTGACAACCGACAACTGGGGTCTGCGATGAAAAGTTTCTTTCTTGTTGTATGGGCCTTGCTCAGTCTGACGGCCACCGGTTTCGTGGCGCGCGAGCTCTGGTTCGCCCCATCTTGGATCCACGCGTTAGCTTTGCTGTTGCCCGCCTACTACAGCCTCTGCTTTTTTCAGCTGATTCGTGCAGCCTTTCGTCCCTGGGGGCTGCTAGGGCCACGGCGGCGTAGCGGGTTCTGGGTGTGCCTGTTGTTGCTGCCGTTGTGTCTCTGGCCACTTCGGTCGGCTTACGAGATCTGGCAGGCGGGGGCCTATGGGCTCAGGGATGATGGCGAGGAAGCCCGCCAGATGATCGTTCGCCCGCTGCTCGCATGGCTGCAGGAGCTGGTCGGCTACCTGGGCCCGATGCTTGTGTTGGTTGCAGCCGGGGTGGGCATGGCACTGCTGCTGTTGCGCCTGTCGCGCGGCCAGGTTGTTCGCTAGCGGCATACGCTTCGCTGATCGCGATGTTTCTTTCAATAGTGGCGCAGGCTGCGCTCCATTCGTTTGCAAGGGCGGCAAGGGTGTTGATGAAGGGATTTTGGAACCGGACTCTGCTGTTAAGCCTGGCCGTTTGTTTCGGCGCGCATGGGACGGAACTGCAGCTAGTGACTGGCGATGACTACGCCCCGCTCACGGGACGAGCGCTGTCCGGGGGCGGGATGCTGACGGCTGTGGTGCAGGCGGCACTCGACCGCAGCGGGACGGCGTCGTCGCTTGCCTGGCAGCCCTGGAAGCGGGGCTACATGATGACCCTGCGCGGCGAGTACGACGCGACATATCCCTATATCCGGGCCAAACAGCGCGAGCAGGCGTTTCTTTATTCGGCACCGCTGTACGTGTCCGAGCAGCACCTGTTCAGTCGCGCCACGGAGGCGGTCGAGGTTGATGAACTTGCCGGTAGCAGCGGCAGACGGCTTTGCCTCCCACTGGGCTGGCAGCTGCCAGTCGCGGTCCAGTCGCTGGTTGATCAGGGGGTGCTGGTCCGCCATTCGCCGCGGGGTTTGAACGAATGCGCACTGTTGCTATTGCTCGGTCGAGATGACTTCTTTCTCGCCGATCTTCAGCTGGGCCTACAGGCCCTGCAGTCAACCGGAGCGGCTCGGTCGCGGTTTCATGTTTCCGGCTCGGTGCTGAGCCGCCAGACGATGCATCTCATCGTCCCGCGCAGCCGGCCAGACGCCGCACAACTGATCGAGAGCTTTGACCGGGGGCTTCAAGCCCTGCGGGAGAGCGGCGACTATCAGCGGCTGATCGAGTCGTTCACATCCGACGAAGTGTCCCGGCGCCAACTCACCACGACCGCGCAATGACAGCTGCGATGACTGGTGTTTGGAAAAGACGTCAGCGTTCGAGCAGCGTCAGCACCAGCGGCAAGCTGGCCGCGGCGAGTAGCGTCTGCAG
>Ga0207893_1000380_pt1 | contig 24294 bp, 21 predicted proteins | sample MalvirmetaMSP121_FD_184233 | JGI IMG/M metagenome (GOLD analysis project Ga0207893, IMG submission 184233) | Marine viral communities from the Deep Pacific Ocean - MSP-121 (SPAdes) | ecosystem: Environmental > Aquatic > Marine > Oceanic | place: Pacific Ocean | collected 2001-06-02 | reverse complement strand
CCGTTGACCTGCCCGAGACAGCAGCGCTGAGCATCCCCCTGAATGAAACGCTGCAGGCTGTCGGCGAGCTGGTGATTGCCGACCTGACGCTGCCGCTTGAATACAAGGAACACAGCACCCAGCCGCGCGAAGGCTCGCGCACTTACAGCCTGACTCTACAGGGCCAACCGCCGGAGGACTTCAACCTGCTGCCAGGTATGGCCATGCGGGTTCGCCTCGAGCGGCCTGCCGAGCCACAGAGCGAGAAAACACCGCGTTTTCGCGTGCCGCTCAATGCGGTGCAGACAGCACCCAATGGCAGCCATTACCTATGGCTGGCGGTGGACGGACACGCCCAGCGCCATGACCTGCAGCTCGAACGGATCGAAGACGACCATGCGGTGGTCAGCGGCGAGCTGAACAACGACATGCTGGTGGTCGTAGCGGGTGGCAGCAAGCTCTCGGAAGACCAACCGATCAAAGCCGAGCGGCGGAAGTAAGCGGATGGATTTAGCCCGTTACGCCATCTGCAAGCCGGTCAATATCTGGGTGTTGGTGCTGATCTGCCTGATCGGCGGCGTCGTCGCGTTCTTCGAGATGGGCCGCCTGGAAGACCCCGAATTCACCATCAAGGAAGCCATCGTCACGGTGCAGTACCCGGGCGCAACCGCGCTGGAGGTCGAGCAGGAAGTGACCGAGCCGTTGGAAAGCGCCATTCAGGAGCTTTCCGAGGTCAAGGAAATCCGTTCGCGCTCGATGATCGGCCTGGCCGAAATCCGAGTCGAGATCCAGGACCGCTATTCGGGCGATCAGCTCGATCAGATCTGGGACCAGCTACGCAGCAAGGTCGAGGACGCCCGACAGAAGTTGCCGCCGGGCCTGGATCCGCCGCTGGTCAATGATGACTTTGGCGATGTCTATGGCATCTTCTTCGCCCTTACCGGCGATGGCCTGACGCTGGAAGAGCTGCATGAAGTGGGCAAGGATCTGCGTCGCGGGCTGATCACGGCAGACGGCGTCGGTCAGGTCGAACTCGCTGGCGTGCGTGAGGAGCGGATTCTGGTGGAGGTCGACCAGGCGCGCCTGGCCGCGCTGCGCCTGTCCCCTCAGGAACTGCTCGCGGCATTGGCCGATGCCGATGCCGCCGTTGAAGCGGGAGGCGTGCGTGCTGGCGAATTCTTTGTACACATCCGCCCTACGGGCGCTTTCGACTCGCTGGATGCTTTGCGCGCCCTGCCGGTCGGCCAGGGCCAGCAGAGTGTGGATCTGGGCTCGATTGCCACGCTGAAACGCGACTATGCCGAGCGGCCACGGCAGATCATCCGCCACAACGGCGAGCCAGCACTGACGATAGGCATCAGCGGTATTTCCGGCAGCAACATCGTCGAGGTGGGTCGCAGTGTCGAGGCGAAGCTGCAATCCATGCAGCGGTTGATGCCGCTTGGCGCCGAGCTGCATCCGCTGTACCAGCAGCACAGCATCGTCAACGAGTCGGTCAACAGCTTCGCGCTCAATGTGTTCCTCTCGGTGGCCATTGTCGTCGGCGTGCTTTGTCTGGCCATGGGCGTGCGTGCGGGCGCGATCATCGGCGCGGTGCTGTTTCTCACGGTACTCGGCACCTTGCTGGTCATGTGGATGGCCGGGATCGAGCTGGAACGCATCTCCCTCGGCGCGCTGATCATCGCCATGGGCATGCTGGTGGACAACGCGGTGGTGGTTTGCGACGGGATGCTGATTCAGAAGCAGCGCGGCATGAGCATTCTGGAAGCCTCACGCAAGACCCTGCAGCAGACGCAATGGTCGCTGTTGGGCGCGACCATCATCGGCATCCTCGCGTTCGCCGGGATCGGCCTGTCCCAGGACACCACCGGCGAGTTTCTCTTTTCGCTGTTCTTCGTCATCGCCACATCGCTGTTGCTGAGCTGGTTGCTGGCGCTGCTGGTGGTGCCGCTGTTCGGGCACTACCTGCTTGAGCGCAAGGATGACAAAACGGACGAAGCCGATCCGGACGATGCCTACAGCGGGCCGATCTACAACCGCTACCGACGCATGGCAGGCGCCGTGCTCGCGCGTCCCTGGCTGACGCTGGGCGTTCTGGTTGTACTGACCGTCCTCAGCGTAGTGGGCTTCAGTCGGGTGCCGCAGAGCTTTTTCCCACCTTCGAGTACGCCGATCTTCTACCTGAACCTGTTCCTGCCGCAGGGCACGCACATTCGCGAGACCAGCCGTACCGCCGAGGATGTCGAGGGCTATCTGAAGCAGCTCGACGGCATCACCGATGTGTCGACCTTTGTTGGTGCGGGCGCGTCGCGCTTCATGCTCACCTACGCGCCGGAACAGCCCAACCCGGCGCTGATGCACTTTCTGGTTCGCACCAAGGAGGCCGGGGTGATCGCCGATCTGGTTCGTGAGATCAACCAGACGCTACCAGGCCGTTACCCCTCTGCCGATGTCGCCGCAGCGCAGTTCATGTTCGGCCCCAATGCCGAGGCCAAGCTCGAAGCGCGGATCAGTGGCCCTGAACTCGACGAGTTGCGACGATTGTCGGCCGAAGGTCAGCGCATCCTTCAGGAACAAGGCAATGTCTTCAACATCCGTGACGACTGGCGATCCCCCGTACCCGTACTGCGCCCACAGCTGGCCCTGGACCGCCTGGCCGATGCCGGCCTTACTCGCCAGCAGGTCGCGCAGGCCTTGTCTGTCGCCAGTGAAGGCCAGCAGGTCAGCGTGTTCCGCGATCAGGATGAGCTGATTCCGATACTGCTGCGCGCCACTCCAGAGGATCGCGTCGAACCGGGCGAACTGCTGCAACGGCTGATCTGGAGCCCGGCAACGCGCAGCTACGTGCCGCTGGCACAGGTCGCGGACGGCATCGAGGCGACCACCGAGGAGTCGATGATCCGCCGCTACGGCCGCGAACGAACCATCGCCGTGCGTGCTGAGCCGCGCGACGGGGAGAATACCAATGTCGCATTCGAGCGGATTCGACCGCTGCTCGAGGACATCGAACTGCCGACCGGCTACTCACTGGAATGGGGCGGTGACCACGAGCAATCTTCGGACGCGCAGCAGGCACTGGCCAGCACGCTTGCAGTGCCGTACCTGGCGATGGTGCTGGTCACGGTGCTGCTGTTTGCCAAGGTCCGCCAGCCGCTGATGATCTGGCTGGTGGTGCCGATGGCGCTGTGCGGCGTCACCCTGGGGCTGCTGATCACCGGCCAGCCATTTGGCTTCATGGCGCTGCTCGGGCTGCTGAGTCTGACCGGTATGTTGATCAAGAACGCCGTGGTGCTGGTGGACGAGATCGACCGGCAGATTGCCGATGAGGTACCGCGGCTAACGGCCATCGTCGAGGCCTCGGCGTCGCGTCTTCGCCCGGTGATGATGGCTGCAGGCACCACGGTACTGGGTATGGTGCCGCTGCTGTTCGACCCCTTCTTTGCCAACATGGCCGTCACCATCATGGGTGGGCTGGGCTTCGCCACATTGCTTACCCTGCTGGCCGTGCCCTGTCTGTACCTGTTGTTCATGCGCGTCAAACCGGAGGAAACCTGATGCCCTGCCGATTGGCTCGTACCCCCCTGGTCTGGGCGCTGGCGTTGGCGCTCGGCGCTTGCTCCAGCGTGCCGGAACGGCCTGTCCCGGATGTTCCGGACAGCTGGTTCCACGCGGTGCGCCAGCAGCCAGCCGATGCCGAGACGCTCGCCGACTGGTGGCAGCAGTTCGATGACCCGGTGCTGACTCGGCTAGTCCGCAAGGCTCTGAAGAACAACCGTGACATTCGCTTGGCCATGCTGCGGGTCGATACTGCACGCGCGCAATTGCGCCAGGCTCGCGCCGGCCTGTTCCCCACATTCGCGCTGCCAGGCTCGGCCAGCCGTCAGTGGATCGAGAACAACAATGAACCGAACCCCAATAGCCCCATAGGCCAGTTCATCCCCGACGAAGACGTGATCACCTTCGATACCTGGGAACTCGCCCTGCAAGCCAGTTGGGAACTGGACATCTTCGGCGCTACCCGGGCGCGAACCGACAGTGCACGACAGCAGATTCGCTCGGCGCAAGCCCAAGCCATCGCCGCGCGGCTGGCGGTGGCCTCCAATACTGCACAGGGTTACATGCAGGTGCGCGCGTTCGAGGGGCAGCGGGCGCTGCTGCTGGAGGGGATCGAACTTGCAGCAGAGCTCGAGCACATCGCCAGTCGAATGTTCCAAGCTGGCGAGGTGACCCGGCTGGATGTCGAGGCCAGTGCCGCTGAGCGCGCCTCCCTGCAGGCGGATCTGGATGAACTGGAAATCAACCTGGCCGAAGCCAGGCTGGCGCTCGATACGCTGCTCGCCGAACCGCCAGGTAGCCTGGCTCGCGAGCTCGAGGCGTCGGCCAAGGTGCCGCTCGCTGACAGACCCATCCCGCCCGGACAACCGCTGGATCTCCTGCGCCGTCGCCCGGATTTGATTGCCGAAGCGGCGCAGCTGCAGGCCGCACAGCTGCAATCTCTGGCCGCCCGCCGCGACCTGTTCCCGACCCTGGCGCTACAGGCGGCAGTCGGGCGTTCCGGCCTGGCACTGGGCAATGCCTTCTCCACCGCTTCGAACTTCGCGCGTCTCGGTGCGACCTTTGGCTTGCCCTTCCTCGATTATCGCCGACGGGGCGCGGCAATCGACCTGGCTGATGTGGAAGGTGAAAGCGCCTACCTCGGCTTCCAGCAGGCGCTGGCCGAAGCGCTGGAAGAGGTCGAGCGATCACTGGTGCGCATCGACGGACAGAAACGCCGCCTGGACTCGCTGCGGACCACCCTTCGTCATCGTGAATATGCCTATGAGTTGGCGCAGACCAGCTATCGACTGGGTGAGGCGAATCTCAACGAAGTATTGGACGCCCAGCGCGGCTCCCTGCGTGCTCGGCAACAAGCGCTGCAGGGCCGTACTGCACTTGCGACGGCACAAGTCGCACTGTTTGTGGCACTCGGCGGCGGCTGGGAAATCAACCCAAGTGCGGTGCAGACTAACGAGCCCGCGTCAGCAACGTCGGGCTCGAATGCTGTGGAATAACGGCGTTAGGCTGGAGTCTCCTCGGCAAGCCACCCGAAGAGACGGCCCGCCCACCATCGCTCACCGTTCAGTTACGCATCCATGGCGGTGTCGGCGGCTCATCGCTGGGCTCATCCGTTGCGTTACGCAAGGCTTCCTTACGCGCTTGGTCGGCCAGGGTCGCCTTGATCTCCCGCATCACAGCGTCTAGGTCAGCGGCATCTTCCGGCTCGGCAAACTCACCGGTCAGCTCGGACTCCGGCGTCAGCTTGCCGTCCTCGTACAGCGCCCACATTTCCTTGGCGTAGCGGGTGAATTTGAGCTCGGGCGCAAACTGGCCGAAATAGGCCGACATGTTGCCAACGTCCCGTTCGAGCATTTCAAAGGCGTGGTTGTTGCCCGCCGCATCTACCGCCTGTGGCAGGTCAATGATGACCGGGCCATGTTCGTCGAGCAGCACGTTGAATTCGGACAAGTCGCCATGCACCAGGCCGGCACAGAGCATCTTCACCACTTCGCCAATCATGAAGGCATGAAATTCCCGTGCATCGTCAGGGTGCAGATCGACGTCGTTCAGACGCGGCGCGGCATCGCCGTCTTCGCCTGAGATCATCTCCATCAGAAGCACGCCATCGAGGAAGTCGTACGGTTTAGGCACGCGCACGCCAGCGTCTGCCAGCCTGAACAAGGCGGCCACTTCAGCGTTCTGCCAGTTTTCCTCTTTTTCCTTGCGCCCGTGTTTGGAACCCTTGGCCATGGCCCTAGCATCGCGGCTGCTACGGACCTTGCGGCCCTCCTGATATTTGACGGCTTGGCGAAAGCTGCGGTTGTTGGCTTCCTTGTAGACCTTGGCGCAACGCAGCTCGTCACCACAGCGCACTACATAAACCGCTGCTTCCTTGCCGCTCATCAGCGGGCGCAACACTTCGTCGATCAGCCCATCCTCGACCAACGGCTCGAGTCGTTTTGGCGTTTTCATCAGCGGCTTACAGACCCTTTTTGGCTATGCAGATCTGCAGGTTACGGCAATCGCGAACGGGCTTCCATGTTCGCCCGCAAGTTTGAAAGCGCACTGTGGATTGGCATCGGGATCGGCCAGGGCGGACAATCGGAATCCTTCACCCACGGAGCCTCCCAATGCTCGATTTCGACCACTGCTGGCAAGCGCTCTGCGATCGCGATCCGAGCTTCGATGGCCGCTTCGTGTTTGCCGTGCACTCGACCCGTATCTTTTGCCGTCCGAGCTGCCCGGCACGTCGTCCCCGGCGCGAGGGTGTCAGCTTCTTCAGCCACATCCACGAGGCCGAGGCCGCCGGATTTCGGGCGTGCAGACGCTGTTCGCCTCAAGGCAAGAGCCTCGCCGAGCAGCTCGACGAGTTGGTAATCGCCGGCTGCCGCCTGCTGGATGAGAGCGTCGAACCGATGACCCTGAAGCAGCTGGCTGCCCGTATCGGCCTGTCATCATCGCATCTGGCGCGCGCATTCAAGGCGCGAACCGGCCTGACGCCTCGCGCCTGGGCCGCAGCGCGCCGACGCGAGCGGCTTGAGATGCAGCTGCCGGATGCCGAGTCAGTGCTCGGTGCGGCACTGGACGCAGGCTACGGCAGCACGCGTGGTGTCTATCAGCGTACTGCAGCACTCAGCCCCGCCCAGCGCCGCCGCAAAGGCGCCGGAGAGACCCTGCGCTACGCCACCAGCGCCTGTCCGTTGGGGCTGCTGCTGGTGGCTGCCAGCGACAAGGGCGTCTGCGCCCTGCTGTTCGGCGATGAACAACAAGCGCTACTCGGTGAACTGCAGTCACGTTTCGCGGCGGCAGAGCTGGTGCCTGATCAGGCTGGGCTAGGCGAATGGCTTAAAGCAATTGTGGCTCAGCTGAAGGAGCCGACCCGCGCCGTCCAACTACCGCTGGACCTGCGTGGCAGCACCTTCCAGCAACGGGTCTGGCAGGCATTGCAAGGCATTCCGCCTGGTGAGACTCGCCGTTACGGTGAGCTGGCTGCGAGCCTTGGCAGCCATGCGCGGGCCGTGGCCCGTGCTTGCGCCAGCAATCCGGTCGGGCTCTTGGTGCCCTGCCATCGCGTGGTCGGTGCCAACCAGGCACTGACCGGCTATCGCTGGGGTGTCGAGCGCAAGGCCGCCCTGCTTGAATCAGAGCGTGATGAATCGGGAGCCTGACGAGGTTTCAGCGGTCGCATGCAGTACATGCCACCGCAAGAGAGCCTAGCCATGACCGAACTGAAGCGCTACCGCATCCATTACCTGATCAATGGCGAGCCGGCGTCCCTGACGTTGAGCGCCTTCGAAGCGCCTGCACTAGAGCAGGCCGAACTGGAAATCTTGTTGCACCACGTCAAAGAGCCGCGCGCCAGTGTCGACGCGCCTTGGGAAATCCCGGAACGCGCCAGCGAGCATAGCCGGATGGCCGAACTGGGCGTCAGCGACATCCAGATCGAAGAAGAAGCGCACCGCTAATCCACGCCGCTGCACCTGCTAAAACAAGGAGATGACTGCCGTGCCCCTGATCGACACCCACACCCACCTCGACTTCGACCCCTTCGATGCCGACCGCGGTGAGGTACTGGCCCGCTGTGCCAGTGCCGGTGTGGAGCGGATCCTGGTGCTTGGCGTGCATCAATCGAACTGGGAAAGGGTCTGGCAGATGGCATTGGACGAGCCAGCCGTCTATGCCGCGCTGGGCCTGCATCCGGTGTTCCTGCAGGATCACCGACCAGAGCATATCGACGCACTGCGCGACTGGCTGCAACGCCTGCGCGGCGAGGACAAGCTCTGCGCAATTGGGGAAATCGGCCTCGACTATTACATCGAAGACCCGGACAAGGACCGGCAGCAGCAGTTACTCGAAGCGCAGCTCGAGCTAGCCAACGCGTTCGAGCTGCCGGTGCTGCTGCATGTCCGCCGCGCTCATGCGCAGATGATCGCCACCCTTAAGCGCTACAAGCTCAAGCGCACCGGCATCGCACATGCATTCAGCGGCAGCTGGGAAGAAGCCCGCGAGTACATCAAGCTGGGCTACAAACTTGGACTGGGCGGCGCGGGAACCTGGCCCCAGGCGCATCGAATGCACCGGGTGCTGCAACAATTGCCGCTCGAAAGCATCGTGCTGGAAACCGACGCTCCGGACATCACCCCCCACAGCCACGCTGGTCAACGCAACAGCCCCGAATTCCTCCCGGACATCTGTCGCGAGCTGGCGGAGCTGCGCGGCATCAGCCCTGAGGAATTGGCAGACGCCAGTTACCGCAACAGCTGCGAGTTGTTTGGCTGGAACCGCTAATCGGCTGACCGAAGCCGAGGGCAGAAAGCTGGCAAGCGCAGGGCTCCGATCCAGACAGCTAATCAGTCTTCCAGCGGGTCGTGTCCCCAGTTCATCAGCGAATGACGCCAGCGGCTGTCGCGAATGTCCGCCTTGGGACGCTGAGCAAGGTGCCGGTGGACATAACCGATAACCTTGCGCATGGCCTGGTAATCGTCCTCGCCCAGTTCAGCCTGCCGCTTTGCCTTGAGCGCGAGGATACGCTCACCCATGGCGTGCCCTACCGCCTCGCCATCATCCGGGGCGGTGACTTTTTCTCCGCCAGAAGTCATACCAACGCTGCGGCTGGTCTCGCTCTCAAGCCAATGGCGCAGCTGGGCTGGCGACATATTGACCACCCGATGGAATTCATCGCGAACATCTCGCTTGGCCTCGTCACTCAGCTCGTTCATTGCTCGCCCTCGCGCTTGAGCGCCGCAACCAACTCGTCTTTTTTCATCGTCGATCGACCACGAATGCCGCGCTGAGCAGCGCGGCGCACCAGCTCGGTCTTGTTCAGCCCGCTAAGCGCCGGCTCGCGCTCGTGGCTGGTCTTGCGCGCCACATCGGCCGGCTGGCTGGAGTGTTGCTGCCCGCGACGGCTATCAGCTCGTTTCTTTTGCGTCGTTCGGGCGTATTCGTCGTCGCTGATTGACTCGCGAGCCTTCTTGGGCAAATAGCGCTCGCCGGTTTCCCCGGACGGCTTTCCGGATTTGGTATCCCAATCTTCGCGGGTCCACTCGCGCAAGTGGTTGTCGGCGGTTTTCTTGCCCTCATAGCCGCCGCCGCGCTTCTTGTATTCCTGCACGGCGTACTGGGCCTTGCGCGCCGACCACTGGCCAGGCTCGCCGCCCTTGTCGCCGTCGGTGACTTCCCGCTTCACCTGCTCCCATAGCTTCGGATCGCTTTTCTTTGCCGTGCTGGACATGACGCACTCCCGGGTTTGCCTGTTCGGCAGACCCGGGCGCAGGAGGCGCTGTTCAACAACGCCGATGAGCGGCTAAGCGCCGAGCGGAGAGAGGATCAGACGCGGAACGCGCCGATCAATTGCTGCAGGCGTCCGACCAGTTCGGTGAGCTCGCGACTTGCCTGCTCGGTATGGCCTGCGCCTTCCGCGGTGCGCTGCCCGGCTTCATTAATCGCGACAATGTTGCGATCGATGTCATGGGCGACAGCGGTCTGTTGCTCCGCGGCCGCGGCGATCTGCTGGTTCTGATCGACGATGACACCGACCGCGCCAAGGATGTTCTCGAGCGCCTGCTGAACCTGCGCCGACTGGCTTACGGTCTCTTCTGCCATCGAATGGCTGGAGTGCATGGTTTTGACCGCCGCGCCGACCCCGCCCTGCAGGCGGCCAATCATCTGCTCGATTTCTTCGGTGGACTGCTGAGTGCGCTTGGCAAGGCTGCGCACTTCATCGGCCACAACAGCGAAGCCGCGGCCCTGCTCACCTGCGCGAGCCGCCTCGATTGCGGCATTGAGCGCCAGCAAATTGGTCTGTTCTGCTACGCCCTTGATGACATCCAGCACCTGGCTGATGGCTTTGCTATCGCTTGCCAGCTGATTAATCACGGTGACCGATTGTTCGATCTCGGCAGCCAGCAGACCAATGCCGCTCACCTGCGCCTCGACCAGAGTGCGACCGCTGACGGTTTCGTCGTTGACGCTTTGCGCGCTGCCCACTGCGGCTTCGGCGCTGGTGGCAACTTCCTGCGCAGTCGCTGACATCTCGTTCATTGCCGTGGCAACCTGCTCGATCTGCCCGCGCTGCTCGGACACCGTCTGGTTGCTCTCGCCGGAAACAGTCTCGACGCGCGAAGCCTGACGCTCCACCTCGCCCACCGTGTGCCCGACGCGCTCGATGAGTTCACGGATCTTCGAAACGGTCTCGTTGAACACCTGGCCCAGCTCACCGAGTTCGTCGCGGCTCTGCACCTTGAAGCGTGCCGTCATGTCGCCGGCAGCCACTTTATCCATGATCGCGCCGAGGCTGCGCAACGACGCACGGGTCGATATGTAGAACGCGCTGTAGAGGTAAACGACGAGCACAAAAACCAACGCCAGCGCGGTCAGCAGCAGCACCATCAGCAGTTGTTTCTGCTCGAGGCGCTGCTCGAGCTCATCGTCGAGAAAGCTGAGAATGGCGTCATTGAGCGCATAGGTCTTCGCCATCTCGGCGCTGATCAGGTCGTAGAATTTATCCCATGGCTGATCCAGGGCTTCGGCCATGATCACCTGGTCCTGGAAGATGTCGCTGCTCGACTGCAGCGAGTCGCGGCTAGCCTTCGCCTGACCATCCAGTTGGCGCTGCGCGGCAGGGCTGCTGCCCAGCACATCCTGCAGCTGGGCAGCGTATTGCGCCTGCTGCTTCTCCAGCTCAAGCAAGAGGTCGTCCAGTTTGTTGCTGGCATCGGAGTTCAGGTAACCCTGACCAAAGGTATAGGAGCCCACCGCCCGACCTTCACCAAGTGCGGCGGTGATGGACGGCGTCGCCGAGGTCAGCAGTTCGGAGAGCAGCCGTACATCGCGTTGACTGTCCTGGCTCAAGCCCGACTGGCTGGCGATCAGCTTGATCATTACCTGGGCCTTGCCCAGCAACGCACGGGCCATCGCCGCCTTGGCCTGCAGCGACTGCTGCGACTGTGCTTCACGCAGTGCGGCGTCTAGTTCATCTCGACGCTGGCTGAATTCGGCGACCTGCTCGGGGTTGTCGCTGACCGGCGTCAGGTTCTGCATTCTGGCGGAAAGTTCTCGTTCGGCATTGGCCAGGCGGGTCACCAACGCCTGCACTTCACCGGTCTGGCCGATGATGCCTTCGATCTCGACCAGATCTTTCCAGTCTTCCATTTCTCGGCGCAGCTGCAACGCCGTGCCCAGTAGTTCCAGGCTGCGCAGTTCAGTGCGAGTGCCTACAAACTCTTGGTACGAGTCGCGCACCAGATAGAAGTTGGTCAACAGCATGGGGACGAAAAAGAGAACGCTGATCAGGCTGAACTTCATGCCGAAGCTCAGACGGTTCATCAGGGCGATAGCCGGATACAACAGACTTTTCAAAAGACGTCTCCCAATTTTTTGTTGTATTGCCGTCAGCGTCGAGGCTGCGGCAGGGCTCGTCAGAGAATGGTGCGAGAAAACTTATACGGGATATCGGGCGGGGCTTGTGTAACTTAAGGTAATGGCAGAGTGACACCCAGACAACTGGCAGAAGACACGCCGATTCCGGCATATCCACCACACTTATGCAGGGCGTCCTCAGGTCACGCTGAGCGTTATTGACGCGTTAGAGAAAGAGAATCCACAGCGCGATTGCCGCATACCAAAGGATGCGAGCACGCACCAGCAAGGCGGCAAGGCTGTCGAGCCTCAGGATGCCCGCCTGACCCGCGTAAGACTCTTCCAGGTCGGCCGCCACGGGACCGACCTTGGCCAGTAACTGTGGCGCGGGCACGCCCCAGTGCAACAAGTCCTCAAGCACCGCGCGATTGGCGGCGACGAAATTGCCAACCAAGCCAAAGCTGGCAAGCAGAACCCGCACCGGCAGCCAGTCGAAGGCATGCCTGAACTGGCTGGCCCGCTCGCGTACGGCCTCGACCTTCGCGTGATCTAGGGTCAACGCCAGCAGCCGATAGGCGAGCGCCGCGACGGGGCCGAGCAGCACGTACCAGAAGATCACCGCAAAAAAGCCTTGATGGCTGCGCCAGAGCAGCTGTGCTTCCACAGCACGCAGCAGGCCCGGTGCATCCGTCGCGCTGAGCCCCAGATCACGCTCGGCGACCAGCGCTGCAGCTTCGTCATCGCCACGACGCCAGGCATCGCGGAACGGCCCAAGCTCTCGCTTGCCCTGACCGCGACCCAGGCTGTAGAGCAACACCAGCAAATGCAGAGGCAGGCTTAGCCAGCCATAGGCGAGCGGCTCAAGCGCCAGCAACAGCATGCCAAGCAACAGAGCAGGCAGCAGCACCAGGACGAACAGGCTCAGCCATGGCCCATAAGCCGTCCCCGCACCGCCCTCGACGCGCGCCAGCAAGCGCAGCCAAGGCCCGTCATCCTGTACAACGCGACGCCAATCGGTGAGCTTATCGATCACCAGCGCCAAGAACACCACGAGAAAAACCATCTGTCGAATCCTGTCAGGGCAGTCTCACGCCACAATCGAAGCGGTGCGCAAACGCTGCCAGTCAAATGCGGGGCCGGGGTCGGTCTTGCGACCCGGCGCGATATCGCTATGGCCACAAACCCGCTCCGGCGTGATTGCCGGATAGGCTTGCTGAAGCAGACGACACAGAGAAGTCAGGCTGTCGTACTGGGCTTCGCTGAATGGCAATTCATCAGTGCCCTCCAGCTCGATGCCAAGGGAGAAATCGTTGCAGCTTTGCCGATCACCGAAGCACGACACACCGGCGTGCCATGCGCGATCAAGGCAGGAGACGAATTGGGTAATCGCGCCGTCACGTTCGATCAGGAAATGCGCTGATACCTGCAGGTTCGCGATTTCTTCAAAGAAGGGGTGCTTGTCACAGGGCAGGCAGTTCTGGAAGAACTGTTGGACCTTGCCGGTTCCGAACTGGCCCGGTGGCAGACTGATGTTGTGAATGACCAGCAGGGAAATTTCGCCATCCGGCCGCTGGTTGAAGTTGGGCGAAGGGCAATGGCGAACGCCTCGGCACCATCCTGTCGCATGATCCAGCTGCATCACGGCGAAACCTGGTTGAACTGCGGGTCTGAAGGCTAGCGCCTGCAGCCGCCCCGCTGCAAGCGGCCAGGCTATTCCGGATCCATCACTTACTGACGGCCACGCGCTTCTCATCACGGCGCGAGGCCAGACGATCGGCCAGGCGCGTCGGCTCAGGCAGTCGATAGCGGGTGATGTAACGCATGACCAATTGCGGGGCGCTTTCCAGGCTGACCCGGTTGCCCGGCGAGATGATCAGAGGGCGAACCTTATCCTTGCTGCGTAAAACCGTGCCGATCACATTTCCTGCTTTGTCCAGCAGGTTGACCTGATCGCCGCGCTGCTCGCCGAGCGGCTGATGAAGCCCGGTGAGGATTTTTTTCGCCACGCCGATGGTCGGCAGGCCGGTAACTACCCCCAGATGAGCAGCAATGCCAAGCCCCCGCGGATGCGCGATACCATGCCCATCGGAAAAGATCAGATCGGGCGTCTGACCGAGGGCGTCGAGCGCCTGCAGCACGGCAGGCAGCTCGCGAAACGACAGCAGCCCCGGAATGTAGGGCATGCACGTCGGAATTCTTGCCAGTGCGTGGCCCAATGGCTCGAGGGTTTCGGCATCGAGGAGAACGACCGCGGCACGGGTGATCTTGCCGCCATCCTCGAAGCCGACATCGACGCCGGCGACCAGCTTTAAGGGACCGAACTCATCGGTCAAAACAACCTTCTCCGCCAGATGATTCTGGATCTCGCGCGCTGCACTGGTGCTTCCATCCCAGCCGCAGAATTCGGCACGTGTTTGCGGTGCGTGTGCAGTCATGGTGGCCCTCTTCTGCCTGTTCAGACGGTCAACCGAAGGTACGGTTCCACGTTCCATTCATGATTGGGACTGGACAGTCAGGCAAAAAAATAAGACGCTCCCGCCGGACTGCGGCAGTTTTACCCTGCTTTGTCCCAAACAATAACAATGGAACAGCCTGATCTCGCATGCTCACCGACCACCCCCTGAAACGCATCAGCATCTTGGCTACAGACGGAGTGTTCGCATCCACCCTGCTGCATGCCAAAGACTTCTTTCACATGGCCAGCCTGCGTTATGGCAAGCAGCTGGGACTCGACCTCAACCCCGCCTTCGAGACCTCACTGGTCAGCCCGGACGGTCTTGCGGTCAATACATTCAGCGGCCCACGCATTGAAGTGGACGGCGCCCTGGATGACGCAGACGCCGTGATTCTGCCAGCGTTCTGGGGCGACTTCGATGCCATCAGCCAACGCTATCCACAGGTGTCGCAATGGTTACAGGAGCGGCATGCGGCGGGTAGCGCGATCTGCGGTGAGGCCAGCGGGGCCTTCTGGATGGCTGCGGCGGGGTTGCTCGACGGCCGCGAAAGCACCACTCACTGGCGCTTCGCTCAGGAATTTGTGGAGCGCTTTCCGCGCGTGCTGTTTACCCAGGAAAAGCATCTGACCGACAGCGACAACCTCTACTGTGCGGGGGGAACCACCTCGGCCTGCGATCTGTACATCCATCTGGTCGAGCGCTATTGCGGCGCACATATCGCTCAGGGCATGGCGCGAGACATCCTGTTCGAGGTTCGGCGCAACTACAGCCCGGGCAGAATTGGTTTTGGCGGGCAGAAGCTTCATCTGGACACCCGCGTTCTGCAGATCCAGGAATGGCTTGAAGAGCATTTTGCGGAAAAATTTCGCTTCGAAGACGTGGCGCGTGATCACGGCATGAGCATTCGCAACTTCATGCGACGGTTCCAGACAGCGACTGGCGACAAGCCACTTCACTACCTTCAGCGCTTGCGCATCGAAACGGCAAAGACCCTGCTCTCCACCACCCGCAAGAGCATCAAGACCATCAGCTACGAAGTGGGTTACGACGATGCAAGCTTCTTTGCCCGACTGTTCCGCCAGCACACCGAACTGTCACCGAATCAGTATCGGCAGCAGTACCGCCACAAAATCGCTTGAGCCATAAACACAAACGGCAAGTTACGCCAGGGCGCAGACTTGCCGTTCCTGTCGCCTGACGGGATCAGGGCTTATGTGGGCGCGCCAGGTATTCGTGCGACTGCATTTCCAGCAGGCGGCTCAGCGTGCGCTGGAACTCGAACTCCAGGCGCCCACCGGCATACAAATCCTTGAGCTCGACCTCGGCGGAGAGGATCAATTTGACATTGCGGTCGTAGAACTCGTCCACCATGTTGATGAAGCGGCGAGCCATGTCGTCCTTGGAAACGTCCATCCGCTCGATGTTGGAAACCAGCACCGCATCGAAGATCTTGCCCAGCTCGATGTAGTCGTTCTGGCTGCGCGGGCCGTCGCACAGCTCGCGGAACTCGAACCAGGCCACGCCGCTGGCAACCTTACGCGCGACGATTTCGCGGTTCTCGATCATCAGCGCTTCGTTTTCCTGTACCCGGCACTGCTCGGGCAACAGGCTGCGGAAGCTCTTCTCCAGGCTCTGCTCGGCCTCGGCGTCCAGTGGGAAGTGATAGAGCTCTGCCTGCTCCAGCGCGCGCAGACGATAGTCGATACCGCTGTCGACGTTGACGATCTCGGTGTGTTTTTTCAGCAGCTCGATCGCTGGCAGGAAGCGGGCACGCTGCAGACCATCCTTGTAGAGGCCGTCTGGCACGATGTTGGACGTCGCGACCAGGCTGACACCGTTCTTGAAGAGTTCTTCGAGCAGTGTCGCCAGAATCATCGCGTCAGTGATGTCCGAAACAAAGAATTCGTCGAAGCAGATGACCCGCGACTCGTCAGCGAAGCGCTTGCCGATGATGGTCAGCGGGTTCTTCTCACCTTTGAGTGTGCGCATCTCTTCGTGCACGCGCTTCATGAAGCGGTGAAAGTGCGTACGGGTCTTCTGTTCGAATGGCAGCGCATCGAAGAAGGTGTCGACCAGATAGGTCTTGCCGCGGCCAACGCCACCCCAGAAATACAGGCCTTTCACAGGTTCCTGGTGCTTTTTGCCGAACAGCTTGCCCATCAGCCCGGTCTTCGTGCGGTCGTCTGCGACCAGATCGTCGTATAGACGCTGCAGATGACGGACCGCAGTTTCCTGGGCTGCATCATGGAAGAAGTCGGGACGTTTCAGGTCTGCCTGATAGCGCTCAAGAGGGGTCATGGCGGGGTCTGGGTAGTGAAACGGGGCCGACACTTTAGCCGCGCCCTCGGTGGTTGGCAATTTACGCAGATCGTTCAAGCGCTCAGCCTCAAGTGAAAACGGGATACCGGATGCATCCGGCCGACCGGCTAGCGGTCGGCGTGGCTGCCGGCAATTAAGCCATCAATGTCGCCAACGCCTGGCGCAGCCGCAGCATGGCTGCTTCCAGCGACTGCTCATCGGCGTAGCTCGGGCTGTCGGCAAGGCATTCGCCGTCGAGCCACAAGCTGAATTGATCGTCTTCATCGGCACGGAGTTCCAGCGCGTCAACACCTTGCGCGACCAGGCGCTGCGTGACGACGCCAATAGCCTTGGGATCGCTGAATCCGCGTGACAGCAACAGTTCCTCGCCATCCGCAGCGAAGAAGCGGAAACGGAAGCTGCCGTCGGTCTCACGGAAACTGGCGAAGCGGGCAGTCTTGCCACCTTTCTTCTTTGCCGGCGCGGCACTTGTCACATCGCTGCGGAAGTTGCGCAGCCCGACCGCCTCGCGTAATTCCCCGAGGAACGGCGTCGCCACCTTGCGCGCCTTAGCAGCGCCAGCCTGAAGGATGTCTTCCAGGTCGCCAGGACGCGCCATCAGCGCGTGGTAACGCTCACGGGCCTCGCTCAGCTCGTTATCCAGCAGTTCGAACAGCCGCTGCTTGGCTTCGCCCCAGGCAAGCCCGCCCAGCAGCTCGGCACGGAACTCGGCCAGCTGAGCCGGCGTGGCAAACGCCTGGTACAGAGTAAACAGGTGAGAGTCGTCCGGATCCTTTGGCTCGCCAGGCAGCCGGGAGTCGGTAACGATCCGAGCGATGGTGCTTTTCAGCTGCTTGGCGCTGCCAAACAACGGGATGGTGTTGTCGTAGCTCTTCGACATCTTGCGGCCATCGAGGCCGGGCAGGGTTGCGACGCTTTCTTCAATCAGCGCCTCGGGCGCGGTGAACAGCTCCTTGCCGTTGCCGAACAGGTGATTGAACCGCTGCCCAATATCCCGGGCCATTTCCACATGCTGAATCTGATCGCGGCCGACCGGGACCTTGTGTGCGTTGAACATGAGGATGTCTGCGGCCATCAGCACCGGATAGCTGAACAAACCCATGGTGATCCCGGCGTCCGGGTCTTCACCCTTCTCGACATTCTTGTCTACTGATGCCTTATAGGCGTGCGCCCTGTTCAACAGGCCCTTGCCGGCGACACAGGTCAGCAGCCAGGTCAGCTCGGGAATCTCGGGGATGTCCGACTGGCGATAGAAGGTTACGCGCTCCGCATCCAGCCCACTCGCCAGCCAGGTAGCTGCGATCTCAAGACGCGACTGCTGGATCCGTTGCGGATCGTCACACTTGATCAGCGCATGGTAGTCCGCCAGGAAATAGAACGAGTCGGCATTGGCTTCGCGGCTGGCCACGATGGCCGGCCGGATGGCGCCAGCATAGTTGCCCAGGTGTGGTGTGCCCGTGGTAGTGATACCGGTGAGGATTCGGGTTTTCATTAGGTCTTCTCGATCAGTCAGCGCGGCCTGGCCGGAATCAGCCCAGCCGCGGCGCAACCAGGTCCTTGAGTTCCACCAGCTTGCCGTGGAAAAAGTGCCCGCATTCTGCCACTTTCAACAACTCGTGGGGGCGCTGAAGCTCGGCTGAGAACGCATGCACCGTGGCTGGATCGATCACTTCATCGTCGTCGGGCTGGATAATGGTCAGTGCACACCGTTCGGCCAGTGGCAGGTTTGACAGCCGCGATACCGCGGGCGCCACCATGAACAGTCGTTCCAGCGACTCGCCGCGCGCCTCAATGCGGCCGGCCAACGCAGCCGCAACGAAGCCTCCAAAAGAGAAGCCCAGCAGGGTAAGCGGCAGCTCGGGATACTGAGACCGCAGCCAGACCAGGGCGGCTTCGGCGTCTTCAACTTCACCCATGTTCATGTCGTGGCTGCCGGCGCTGCCACCGACACCGCGAAAGTTGAAACGCAGCGTTGCATAGCCGGCATCGCGGGCGGTGCGCTGCAAGGTCGAGACCACTTTGTTCAGCATGGTCCCTCCCTTGACCGGGTTGGGGTGACAGATCAACGCCAGTCCGCATGCTTCGGGCTGATCGAAATACAATCCTTCCAGCGCGCCGGCCGGTCCCTCTATGGAAATGGGGTTTTCGCGTTTCAACAGGGTAACTCCGTGACCTTGGGGCTAGTTGGCTCGTCTTGCTTGTACCTGCGCAGTGATCGCATATCGCGTTGCGGTATACAGGGCAGGAACGAGACGTTAACGTATCAAGCCGTGGAAAAACCACCGCATCAGGCGGTGCAGCCCGCGCAAAAGCAGTTGCGTCCCGGCCCGACAGTCGCCCTGCCCGACCGCCAGCGCAAGGTTTCGCCGCTGAACAGCACAGCCGTTTTTATAGAGGAAGTATTCGTGGAACAGACCTTCGCGACCTGGTTGCTCCCGATCGTCGGCGTGATCGTCGGCATCGTCATTGGTTACCTGATTGCGCGAAACAGCGCACCGAATAGCACGCAACGTCAGGTGGACGAACTGCAGGAGCGGTTGGATACCTATCAAAGCGAAGTGGTTACCCATTTCAATACCACGGCCAGCTTGTTGCGCAAGCTGACCAACAGCTATCAGGACATGCAGGATCACTTATCCGAAGGTGCGGACAAGCTGGCGCTCGACGAGCAGACTCGCCAGCGCTTGCTCGCGGCGCTGCACAGCGAAGAAAACCACAGCCATCGCGAGCGCCTCAGTTCACCGACATTCACCGAGCCGCCGAAGGACTACGCGCCCAAAGACGCGGATGTACCGGGCACGCTGCATGAAAACTTCGGTTTGAAAAGTAAACACTAAGGCTGACCGGCGGCACTCAGTGCCGCCTCGTTATTGCGCTACTGCGTCAGACGCATGGACAGGTCAATCGCCCGCACATGCTTGGTCAACGCGCCGATGGAAATATAGTCAACACCGGTCTCGGCAATCGCACGCAGGGTGCCGTCATCTATCCCTCCTGACGCCTCCAGCTTTGCCCGCCCCGCTGTTATGCCTACTGCGGTGCGCATATCAGCCAGACTCAGCTCATCAAGCATCACGACGTCGGCTCCTGCACGGAGCGCCTGCTCCAGCTCGTCCAGGCTCTCTACTTCGACTTCTACGGGTTTTCCCGGAGCAATGCGATGCGCAGCCGCAACGGCTTCTGCTATCCCGCCGCAGGCAGCGATGTGGTTTTCCTTGATCAGAAAAGCATCGTACAGACCGACCCGATGGTTGTGGCAACCGCCACAAGTAACGGCGTACTTCTGCGCCATACGCAGCCCGGGAATAGTCTTGCGTGTATCGAGCAGCCGTACGCCGGTGCCTTCGACCAGGTCGGCATACTGTCGGCAACGGGTCGCAACCCCCGACAGCGTCTGCAAAAAGTTCAGCGCTGCACGCTCGCCGCTGAGAAGTGCGCGTGCGGGCCCCTCCAGATGGAACAGCACGCGATCTGCGTCTACTCGCTCACCATCGACCACGCGCCAATGCACCGCCACCCGCGGGTCCAGTTGCCTGAACACGGCATCGACCCATGCAGTGCCACTGATAACGGCCGCCTCTCGCGTGATGATTTTTGCCTGGGCGAGGCGCTCGGCAGGAATCAATTGCGCGGTGATGTCACCGGTGCCTACGTCTTCGGCCAGTGCGCGGCGGACGTTGGATTCGATTTCGGCGGAAAGATCCGCAAGAGTGAGATTGGTCACGAAGAGCTCCCATGAAATTGGGCGAAAGTATACGGCGAGCTTTGACCTGTCGCAGCGTAAGGGGAACGTCTCAGCAAAATATGGATTTATCCCTATAATCTGCAAGGCTTCTTGCAGTTCAGAGGTTTTCCGTGAGCATCTGTGAGCTGCATCATGTCCAAGACAGAACTCGGAATTCATTGCCGAACGAGAAGCCTATAATCAGACGATAGATTGGCGCCATGGAAATGGCTATATGCCACTACTTTACTAGCCGTTGCCCGCTATTCACTATCAGCGGCCTGACAAGTGTTGTTGAGCGCCTTGAAAGCAGGCGACCGGAGCGTTCCAATGCGAACTGATGCGAAAGTGGTGCACCTCAAGGCTGCCCCTGAGCAAAAGCAGAATTCAGCGGCAGGCAGATTGCCTGTCGCACTCATCAGTGTGCGCGACAAAGCCGCTCAGCAACTTCGCCTCGCACTGCAGACGCTATTCGATAATGCCGACGACTCGCTTTTCGAGATAGCGGACCGCGCTACGAGCAACGCCGAACAGAACGCCTTCTTTGAAGCGATGCGGGACCTGCGCATGAAGCGCCGCGGCATCGAGCGCAGCTTCCTGCAGCAGGTTTTCGAGTCTTTTTCCAAACTCAACCAATACGAGATCGGCAAGCCGGCGGAGCCTGAAGCCTCCTTTGAAAACCTGGCTCTGGTGCAGAACGACGAACTGGAAGAGTCCGTTGCGATCGACACCATGGTTGCCAAGGTGATGAGTCGCACCAGCCAGTCACTCAGCCACCTCACCACCCGCATCAATGTGCTGGTGAGCAAGAAGCTCGACGACAAGAACAATCCACTGGGTCCTCAGCAACTCTGCGAGTACTTTCTCGAAGCCTGCCGAAGCCTGGGCGTCGAGATCAAGGTCAAGCTGATCATTCTCAAGCTGTTCGAGCGCTACGTGCTGACAGATCTTGAGCAGCTTTATGCCGAATCTAATCAGGTGCTGGTCGCAGCTAACGTCCTGCCGGAGCTGCAATCAGCCCAGCCACGCCGTTCGCCGAATCGCCCAAACACATCAGGAAACAGCGCCTCGAGGCCCGGAACAGGCCTCGGCGATGCCCCCACTTACGCCGACAGCGGCGTGCAGGAAGCATTCGGAAACCTACAAGCCTTGCTGTCAGAACTGCGCGGAAGTGCGCTACCTGCCCGCAACCTGCCCAGCGACGCCATCCCGATCTCCAGCAACGACTTGATGCGGCTGCTCTCTCATCTGCAGTCGCGCGCCCCGCAGCAGGTCGATGAATTCGACCTCCAAGGTCAGCTTGAGCAACTGCTACACCGCGTCAGCGCCAAGAGCGGCAAGTCACGTGTAGTTGGTGAAGTCGATGAGGATGTGATCAACCTCGTATCGATGCTGTTCGAATTCATCCTCGACGACCGCACCCTCCCCGACTCGCTCAAGGCACTGATCGCAAGGCTGCAGATCCCCGTCCTGAAAGTAGCGGTTCTGGACAAGACCTTCTTCAGCCGCGGCAGCCACCCAGCCCGACGCCTGCTCAACGAGATCGCCTCAGCCGCCATGGGCTGGGCCGATCAGGACGAAGTCCAGCGTGAGGGCCTGTATCAGAAGATCGAGCAGATTGTGGCTCGGCTACTGAACGATTTCGTCGATGACCCTGCTATCTTCTCCGAACTGCTCGCCGATTTCCTCGCTTTCACAGGTGACGAGCGACGCCGGAGCGAACTGCTGGAGCAGCGCACAAGAGACGCCGAGGAAGGTCGCGCCAAGGCCGAAATGGCCCGCCAGGAGGTTGAACATGCGCTCAATCAGCGCCTGCTTGGCAAAACGCTACCCGAGGTGGTTGTCCGTCTGCTGCAAGAGGCGTGGAGCAAGGTTCTGCTACTGACCTGCCTGAAGCATGGCACCCAGTCGGAACAGTGGCAGGCCGCGCTGGCGACCATGGATGACCTGATCTGGAGCGTCGCCCCTCACGAAGACGTCGAGTCGCGCGCACAGCTGCTGGAGCTGGTACCAAGCTTGCTCAAGAACCTTCGAGAAGGCCTGGTCAGCGCGGCGTTCGACCCTTTCTCCACCAGCGGCTTTTTCACTCGTCTCGAAGCGCTGCATGTGCAGACATTGCAGCAACTGAACCAGCCGGCCAATCCCGCTCCAGCCACCGAACTGCTCGATCAGGGCGATGTCGCAGGCGAACAGAAGCTTGTGCTGCCACCGCGCGAAGAATCCGCTAATCAGGCGGCAAACCAGGCGATGATCGAGGTTAACGAGGAGATTGTTCTCCTCGCCCCAGGTGAAACCCGCGAACATGAGCCGGAAATAGATCTGGACGATAACGACGAAGCACTGACGCAGGTCGATAACCTGAGAGTCGGCAGCTGGGTCGAGTTCCAGGAAGACGAAGAGCACAAGCTCCGCTGCAAGCTTGCTGCGGTGATCAAACCCACGGGCAAATACATCTTCGTCAACCGCACCGGTATGAAAGTCCTGGAAAAGACCCGCACGGGCCTGGCGATAGAGTTCCGCCGCGGCGCCATACGCCTGCTAAACGACGCGTTGCTGTTTGATCGCGCCCTTGAGTCGGTGATTGGCAATCTTCGGAGCCTGAAGAACAACAACGGCCGCTAGGGTCCAAGGGGCTGCTCCCCACCCTAGCGTTGTAGTCAGTAGCTCGGCCCTCCCGTCAATTTGCCAACCGAGAGCCAATGCCCAGGCATCGTCTTGCTTGGCTTTTGCCCCTGCGCCGCTAGAATGCCTGCATCCCCCATTCGAGGTGCGTATGCCCAGCCGCCTAAAACCCGAAGACCAGGAGCGCGTTGACCACTATCTCAACGCACCTCAGCACCAAGTCGAGCGCCGGCCCTTCCGCCCCTGGCTGCTCCTTGTGCTGGTCCTGGTAACGGTGCTCGGTTTGGGCCTGCTGAGCCGCCTCCTGAGTCGCCTGGTCCTGTGACTAACATGGTCACCACCAAGGCGCCAAACCGAATCCCGCAAAGCCTTATGAGTTCATTCCATGACACATCGCATCGTAATCGTCGGCGGCGGCGCCGGCGGCCTGGAGCTTGCCACCCGCCTGGGTAGAACCTTGGGCAAGCGTGGCAAGGCCCGCATTACATTGATCGACGCCAACCTGACCCACATCTGGAAACCTCTGCTGCATGAAGTGGCCGCAGGCTCGCTGAATTCGTCGGCTGACGAGCTCAACTATGTGGCGCAGGCAAAGTGGAACCACTTCGAATTCCAGATGGGCCGCATGAGCGGCCTGGAGCGTGAGCGCAAATGCGTTCACCTTGCCGCCTCATTCGACGACCACGGCGTTGAACTGGTGCCGGCTCGCACACTGAGCTACGACACGCTTGTAATCGCAGTCGGCAGCACGACCAACGACTTCGGCACCAAGGGCGCCGCCGAGCATTGCATCTTTCTCGACACTCGAGAACAAGCGGAGCGCTTTCACCGCCTACTGCTGAGCCACTACATGCGCGCCCACGCCAGCGAAGGCCACCAAGGCACCATCGACATGGCTATCGTCGGCGCTGGCGCAACTGGCGTCGAGCTTGCCGCCGAGCTTCACCACGCCGCGCGTGAGCTCGCCGCCTACGGACTGAATGGCATCAAGCCTGAAAACGTCCACATCACGCTTATTGAGGCAGGGCCGCGGGTGCTGCCCGCGTTGCCGGAACGGATCAGCCAGCCAGTGCACCAGACGCTGAGAGATTTGGGCGTTACGGTACTGACTGACGCCGCAGTGAGTGAAGTGACCGATGAAGGGCTGCACACCAAAGATGGCCACTTCGTCCCAGCCACATTGAAAGTCTGGGCAGCAGGCATCAGGGCGCCAAACTTCCTGAAGGACATAGACGGACTGGAAAGTAATCGAATCAACCAGCTGCAAGTACTTCCTACCCTGCAGACCACCCGGGACGAGAACATCTTCGCCTTCGGCGATTGCGCTGCATGTCCGCAACCGGACAGTGACCGCAACGTACCCCCACGAGCGCAGGCGGCGCACCAGCAAGCGTCACTGCTCGCCAAATCGATCGCCCGGCGGCTTGAGGGCAGGGACCTGCCCACCTACCGCTATCGCGATTACGGCTCGCTGATCTCTCTGTCGAGCTTCTCTGCCGTAGGCAACCTGATGGGCAATCTCACCGGCAACGTGATGCTGGAAGGCTGGTTGGCACGGATGTTCTATGTATCCCTGTATCGGATGCACCAGATCGCACTGTACGGCGTCGCTCGTACCGGCCTAATGATGATCGGAGACAAACTCAGCACCAGCACAGTGCCGCGCCTCAAGTTGCATTAACTTCCACAGACAGTGCCAGCGCCAACTCATCATAAGAGGCACTGGCACTGAGAACAGATTTTTATCGAGACGAGCGGAACAAACGCGCCGATAAACTTCAATGCAAAAAAAAACCG
>Ga0207893_1000377_pt1 | contig 24518 bp, 24 predicted proteins | sample MalvirmetaMSP121_FD_184233 | JGI IMG/M metagenome (GOLD analysis project Ga0207893, IMG submission 184233) | Marine viral communities from the Deep Pacific Ocean - MSP-121 (SPAdes) | ecosystem: Environmental > Aquatic > Marine > Oceanic | place: Pacific Ocean | collected 2001-06-02 | reverse complement strand
GGGAACATACCGCCCGCGGAAGCCGAAGCGATCTACTATCGGCAATTTATCGAGTCTGCCCAAGCGGCATGACTCACACCAAAGAGCCTCCGGAGAATGCGGGGCGGTTCAGACTGCTAGATGATCCCGCGTTTGCACAGCAGTTGGGTCAACGTGGCTATCTGTTTAGTGACGACGGCGAGATCCCGGCACTTGATCAGCACATCTCCGATCTGGAGGCGCTTTACCAGCGGGTCATGCCATGACCATCGAGCGAGCCTTTTGGCGGGCGACGCTAGACACCAACCCAGATCACTGCAATCTCAACTGCATTATGTGCGAGGACCATTCGCCCTTCGGTGACGACCGACGCACACGCAAAGCGCAAGGCCGGTTGCGGCCTATCATGAGCAAACAGTTGCTGGAAAAAGTGATTCGTGAAGCGGCGGCCTTGGGCTTTAGCGAGGTCATCCCCTCGACCATGGGGGAGCCGTTGCTATACCCGCACTTCGAGCGTTTTCTCGAGCTCTGCCAAGAGCTTGGGCTTACTTTGAACCTCACCACAAACGGCACCTTTCCGAGCCCGGAAAAGCACCAGAATGTCGAATACTGGGCCAGGCGCATCGTGCCATTGGCCAGTGATGTGAAAATTTCTTGGAACGGTGCCAGCGAAGCAGTTCATAGCGAGATCATGCTGGGTGCCAGCCTGGCGCAGCATGTCGACCATGCGAGACGTTTTATCGCCGTGCGCGATGAGTTGGCAGCGGAGCACTACTGCTCGATGACCCTTCAGCTGACGTTTATGCGCTGCAACTTGGCGGAGATACCGGATGTGGTACGGCTCGCAATTGAGTTGGGCTTCGACAGAGTGAAAGGGCATCAGCTCTGGGCCCACTTTCCTGAACTGGAGCGACAGAGCTTACGCAACGATATCGTTTTCGCTAACCAGTGGAACCGTACCGTGCAGGAGTGTGAGCGCATTATGTGCGAGCACAGGGCTCTGACGGGTAAAACACTACGGCTCGACAATTTTTTTGAACTCGACTTGGGCAATCTGGATGACATCGCACCAGGTGGCGAGTGCCCTTTTCTCAATCGGGAAATCTGGGTTGATCCCGCTGGTCGTTTTAACGTGTGTTGCGCGCCTGATCAACAGCGCAAAGGGCTGGGTGAGTTTGGCAACCTTAGGGACCAAACCCTAAGTGAGATTATCGACGGCTCGAAATACGCCGATCTGGTTGCGCACTATCCGCAAAATGACCTTTGCAGGGCCTGCAACATGAGGAGGCCAGCGTGATTTGTTTCAGCCAAACCCGACCAAGCGTCAGCCCTTGCGAGACTCACCATCTGGGGCCGCAAGGGCTACCACTTTATGCCCGCCGCTTTGATCATGTCCTTCCTTTTCATAAGCCGGGTCTTGCACCTGTCACCCTGAATGGGCTGGCCTGGCATATCCAACTTGAGGGCGATGACGCATATGCAGCACGCTTTCAACGTAGCTTCGGTTTCTACTGTGGAGCTGCGGCAGTCAGTCAAAACGGTGATTGGTTTCACATCAGGCCTGATGGCTTAGCGCTATATCAAGAGCGCTACGCCTTTGTGGGTAATTTTCAGGACGACTGCTGTGTCGTCTGTGACGCTGAAAGTCGCTATTTCCATATCGATCTGCAGGGCAATGCGCTGTACCCCTCGCGCTGGCGCTACTGCGGTGACTTCAGGGAGGGCGTCGCGGTAGTCCAAAATGACAAGGGCCTAAGCACGCACATCAACGCGGTGGGTGAGCGTGTGCATAGCCAATGGTTTGTCGATCTGGATGTGTTTCACAAGGGCTTTGCCAGGGCGCGCGATTCGGTTGGTTGGCATCATGTTGATCGCTCTGGTCAGCCGATTTACGAGCAACGCTTTGCACAGGTAGAACCGTTCTATAACGGGTGTTCCCGGGTGGAAACCTTGGGCGGCGGCTTGTTAGTAATTGATGAAGCCGGCAATGTCCTACGCGAGCTACGGTCGGAGCGGCGAGATCGGTTCGCTGAGCTGTCAGCTGATTTGGTTGGTTATTGGCGCACCTTCACCTTGGGTGCTGCTGCCGAGTTGGGCGTGCTTGATCATCTTCCTGCAGTCACGACGCATCTGGCAGAAGTTTTAGATGTTGACCCGTTTAAGCTGGAACGATTGCTTTGTGCTCTGGCAGAACTGGATATGGTGATGCTGGACGCGGGTCAGTGGCTCGTAACGACCAAGGGGCAGTATCTATGCAGCGCTCATGCTCAGACCTTGCAGCCAGCGGCTATCGAATATAGCGGTGACCTGCTTGATCGATGGCGTGTGCTCCCAGCCATCGTGCGAGGCAAGCAAGTGCGCCAGGACATATTTGCCTCAGTGGCGGCTGACCCACAGCGGCGTAGTCGGCACCACCGGATGTTGGCTAGTTATGCTCAGCGCGATTACCCCTCTGTCTTACACCTTCTGAATATCGAGTCACGTGATGTGGTTTTTGATGCTGCGGGTGGATCGGGCGAACTGAGTCGGCTGCTAACTGAGCGGTATCCTGACGCAACAATCACCTGTGGGGACATTAGTCAGGTAGTCGGCAGCGTGGATGGAGTTCAGGCGATCGAGTTCGATCTGTTTCAACCCTGGCCCGTAAAATCCAGCAAGGTGCTACTCGCTAGGGTTCTGCACGACTGGAACGACGAACAGGCCGTGACGATTTTGCGCCATGCCCAAGCTTCTTTACTTCCGGGGGGTGAAATATTGGTGCTGGAAATGTTGCTAGCTGACGACGGCTATAAGGGGGCCTTATGTGATCTGCATCTCCTAACAGTAACCGGCGGCCAAGAGCGTCGGTTATGCGAATATGCAGCCTTGTTTACACGTGCCGGCCTTTCGTTGATATCTGCCGAAACTGGCAACGGACTAGTCAGTGTGCTTCGTGCGGAAATGGGCAATGGCTAATCGTTTATTGGTTATTCGTCATGCCGAAAGACCTCTGATTGCTGAGGGGGAGGTTGGCAATGGCCTAAGTTTGACCGAGGCTGGTGTGCAAGCAACACGCCGTTTTGCCTGCGCTTTGGATCAGGAAATTGTCTCGATTAACACCAGTCCGATTTTGCGCTGCATACAGACTGCGCAGCTGATTGCCGATGTGCACAATTATTCCCACGAGGATATTCAGGTCAGCCGGCTGCTGGGCGACCCGGGGTTCTTCATCGAGGATGCCGACCTTGCTTGGCAGAGCTGGTTAAGCAAGGGAAGTGAGGCGGTTAATACCCACCTGCTATCCGGCACAGAGACATGGCCTGGCTTTCGTTCATTCGATGCGGCTGTGGCTAATATGTACGATCATATGCGGGCCGCACTCTCTGCGCCCTGTCCGGGACTGATCGTATGGGTGACGCATGACACCATATTGTCGACACTGGCCAGCAGGCTTTTGCCCCAGCCTTTGACTCTTGCAGATTGGCCCGATTTCTTAGGGGCATTGGACGTGCTTATTGATCGAGATGGCGAGCTGCAGCTGAGTTATGTATCTGTTTCTCGTCTGAGTTGAAGCCAGCAGGGAACTTCGGGTATCACTGCGGCAGAATGCCAGCTGCTCACCTTCGTCATGAAGTAATAACGAAGCGCCAACGATTGGCCTACCAAGGACATGTCCCTTCGATCATCGAACTGATCAATCCGTGTAAGCTCGTTTCCCGCTTTGAAGGATCAGCGGAGGTTACATGCTCTGGTGATGGTATCCATATCGTATATTAAGCAGAGGGGAGCAACCATTCGCGGCGTGCCATCTCCGGATGCAACTCGACCCTGGACAAAAAAATAAAGTGAAGCAACCGTCGCGAGCAGCCTATCGGCCGCCCGCGCTGGATTTAACCCGTTCGCTGGATGATTGATCTATGCTGCTCTTCAGCCCCAAGGGCAGATCCAACGTGCCAGCACCACCAAAATCCGGTGTGGTTCGAAGCGCACCATGAGCATCGACAGCGGACGCGCCGCAATGGAGCCCGCAAAGATGCTGGTGAATACGATGATGGCGGTAAGATTCGTAGCTCCTTCATAGTTGGCCCCTATAAAAAGCCCAGTTCCGCCAGCGATATGCATCCATCGCTGCCCACTACGATATGGTCCAGCGTTCTCACGCCGACCAGGTTCAACGCCTCCTTCAACTTGTGGGTTAGCGTACGGTCAGCCTGACTAGGTTCGGGGTCGCCGGATGGGTGGTTGTGAACCAAAATGATGGCGGCGGCGTTGTGCTCCAGAGCGATCTTAACCACCTCCCTCGGGTAGACGCTTGCGCCATCCAGGGTGCCCCGGAACAGCTCGTGAAACGCAATGACCCGGTGTTTACAGTCCAGCATCAGCAGGGCAAAGACTTCGTACTCATAGGCCTCCAGTAGCGTCTGCAGGTGGCTGAATACGTCCTGTGGCGTTGTAAGTTGCCGTCCCCGACGCAAGCGCTGGCTGGCCAGCTGTTTGGCCATCAACAGGATGTCGGCTTCCGTGACTGGTGACTCGATCAGGTAGGTGCCAGCGGTCTCACCGGCCTTGATTTTGTGCAATCGCATATTCAGCTCCATGGGCCGGGTGGCCAGTCTTAGGCATTCAGGGTTTGGTGCTTGGCTTCCAGCTTTTCAGCCAGGCTGGGTTTGCCCGAGGGGTGCGATGTGGCTTTAGAGAGCGGCTGTTTGTGCGCGCTCTCGGTGGGGAAGAATTCCTCGACGATGGCGGTAACGTCTTCCTCGTTTTCCTCGAAGGCACCGTTGCCGAAGCCGCGCCTAGCCGCTTCGTCCAGCGCGTTCTGATCGAAGCTCGCCTCTTGCCGCTGTTGATCGAGCTCAGTTGCGGTACGCAGCGCCTCGGTCATGTCCATGCCGCTGCGTACGGTCAGGTCGGTGTAGAAGATCGGTGTGCCGTGGCTCTGCCGGGTGGACTTGCCACGCAGCCGCAGTTCTAGCGGCAGGCAGGCCAGGCGATTTCCCGAGATGGCCTGAAAATAATGCAGCCGGGCGGCCAGGGTGCGGATGCTGTTGAAGCCGGTAGTGCGGAAGACGAAGCTACCTAACAGATCCTCATCCCCAATCACCACGTTCAACCGGCCATAGGGCTTGCAGGCGCCGCCCTTTGCAAGCGAGCAAGCATCCGGTGAAGGGCAAGGGAGCGACTGCATACCGTCCTGGGTGACGCGCTTGCAAGTCTCGCCGTTACCCACGCACAGCGGTCGCCCGGACTGCCTGTCGAACAGCGTGTAGTCGGCGCGAAAATTTAGCTCCGGTTCGTTGAACAGCAGACGGACCGGGATGCTGCGAAGCTTGTCGTCCTTGCCGTGACGCAGCTCATCGTTGAGCGGATGGACCAGCCAGCCATCGCGGCTCTGGACTTGGGAAGTTATTGTGAACTGGTCATCCTTTTCCGGCAGGCGCTTGCCGTTCTTCTCGATGACCTTGCCGATGGAAATCCGCCCTAGTACCGGCGGGGTAATAGCCAAACCTTTGAGCATGGTGGTTCTCCTAAAAAAGGAAAAAGGCCAGCCACGCAGCGCGAACTGCATGGTCTGGCCAAGGGGAAAGAGTGCAGTGGAGGCAAGAATCAGCCGATTAGGAAACGCCGGGCGCCGGGCTTGGTGAGTGAGTATTTCTCGCGCAGATGTGGCCTGTCACTGAGCAGTCGCGCCACATCGAAGCCGACGCTATCCTTGGTCTTTCTCCAGCTGACGTAGCCGTTAGCGAACTCCGCACGCGTGGCCTCGCCCATCGCTTGCTGAAGCATCTGCTTGAGCTGTGCCTCGCGCGCATGCTTCTCTTCAATGGACTGACGCAGCGCCTTGAGCTCGACGAATGCAGCTGACAGTCCCGGCTGGTCCCTAAAGTCCACCGTCTGGCCATCGTCCTCCGGATACAGGCAGCGCAGCGCAGTTTCAGCCGAGGCCGTCCCATCTACGGGTGGCGGCGTGTCGGTTTCGACGTATCTCCAGAACGTCCGCTCCAGCTCGATCAAGCGATCAATCATCTCTTCGTCGCGCTCGATGCGATGGATCTCTAAGCGCTGGCCACCGAGCACAACCGCCACATCCGCTGCTTGCTTGCCGGTGACAGCGAGCTGGTGCATCACCTGCAACTGTACATATTCCGGCACGCCTTCTTTCCAGAGGCGTGCCCCGTTTATGCCAGCCGTCTTGCATTCGAGAATCTGTACATCGTCTGCACCGATTACCTCGCGATCGATGTTGGCCAGCATCCAGGACAACTCAGGGGCCGGATGCTGCAGCACCGCGTTGATGCGGCGAACCTTGTTGCCGGTGCGCTTGCTGTAGTGCCAAGCCACAATCGGCTCAAGGACGTTGCCCCAGTACATCGCGCTTTCTTCATCATCGGGGTCGGTTTTCGGGAGTCCAGTGTCACGTCCCGTCTTCTCGAGCCACAGTTCCAGCTGCGACTTGTAGGGGTTGAGGCCAACGGCGGCCGCGGCATCCGAGCTACCAATGCCTCGTTTGCGAACTTCCAGCCACTCTTCGCGGGGCAATTCCTTCGTACTGATCAGGCGAAGGGCTGACCGGGGTTTGCTGGTGCTGCTGTTCAATGAACTCGCTTTCATGCTGATCACCTTACGGGCATAAAAAAGCCCGACCAGCGCGAAGCTGACCGGGCGATAAGGTTGAAATGAGGGTTAAGCGGCGAGCTGTAGAGCCGCGTCCAGAGCACGTTGCTTGATCTGCGCGCCCTGGCCGAACCAGGCCGAGTCGAGGCGGTATTCGGTGCTGCGTGCCCGACGCTCGTGATCGACGTACTCGGTCACGGCATTGAGCAGGCCCCAGGCAGTGCCTTTGGCTGATTCCAACTGACTGCCCCGGCCACGGCCTTCGTACAGTTCCTGAACCTTGCGCAGGGCGCGCTCGTTCGGCAGCTGTTCGGGTAGCTGGCCGGTAGGGCTGACCTCGCACATCACATTCATGAAAAACCCCATGGCCTCATGCCACTGAACCCTGCGTTCGGCCAGATGGCGCATGCGGTACATGAAGTCGTCCCATTGCGAGACGGCGATACCGAGCTGTTTCTTCACTACCGTCGGATCAAAGCGGGTGTTGTGCGGCACCTTGATCGCGCGGCTGGTGCCATCCAGAGCGATGGTCAGGGTGTTGTTGCAGACTACGCGAACGGTCGTAGGCGTTGCGGTAGTAGCCAGCGTGCCATCGCAAGAAGTGGCCAGCAGCAGATAGCCGTTGACCTGATCGTTACCCTTGAGCGCAGCGTTCAGGCCTGTACGTGCCAATGCCCAGAATTTGCGACCACCTTTGAGCACACCGGCAGTTTCCAGCTCGTACCCTGAGACTTCGGTGAGATCTCGGTAGAACTCCAGTACCTCCCGTGGCTGCACGGTGTGATATCGCTTGGAAACCACTGACAGTGGCGCCTTGGTGTCGGAACGGTAGAGCACCTTCTGCTCTGGGAAGGAATGAATTGCGCCGAGATGGCCGATAGCGTCCGATTTGAAATGAACAGGGCTTTCCAAAATTTGCCAGTCCATACCGGCTTCACGCTGCCAGACTTCGATGGGTTGTTTTTGCGGCAGGTTGTTGCCCAAGCCGTGCCACGGTGTAGCGCCGACATAGGCCATTTGTTCGATGAGATGAGCCATAGTGCTAACCCTTTTCAAAACAGAATGTAATAACGTTGCTTTATATACTTAAACGAATTCAACGCTCAGTTTGTGTAAAAGCAATACCGCAGTGATGGCATTCATAGTTTTCGAGTACGTGAGAATCGAACTCTTCACCCATCTTGGCGCCGGCCAAGCCTCCAGCAGTTCCACCTGCCAGGCCGCCGAGAATTGCTCCGGCCAAGCTGCCCAACGTAATACCCACGGGGCCAGCGAAAGCTCCTATAAGCGCGCCGCTTTTTGCACCGGCCATAGCGCCTGCTGCTCCGCTCGCCGTACCGCCAACCGCACCAATAGCGCCACCGACTTTGCGACCATGATTGCGCGCTACAATTCGAAGAGAACCGCAGGAAGGACAGCAAATACTCATCGTTCAGACTCCTGTTCAAAAGAAAATACCCATAGGTAAAAACGAGCCTTTCGTGCCCGGCTTCCTCTAGGTAATACAGGCCTGAAATTTTTTTGGATATCCTAATGACTCGGCGAAACAATGTTGTATTGCTCAAGCCTTGACGTACGGACAGTCGGAGGAGTAGACGAATCTGCAGGTCGTAGTGACGAATAACGGCGAGACATTCATCGACGGCCTGCAGCCGTTTCTAAGTCGGTAGAAGTAGCAAATAGCGGCTGCCCGAGATGATATTGTATCGATATCATGTCGCTTTACGCTGTAGGAAACTTATGCCATGGATCGCACGAACCAAACCCTGCTTCACGCCTACCGCACGATTCTTTCAGACGTACCTCAGCATTGGTTGGACCACAGCCGCGTAAACGAACCTGAATTCGCCAAGCTGTCAGGCCTTTTCCTTCAGGGAGTGTCTAACGCTTACCTTCAGGCACCACGACGGACAATGATTATTGGCCGGGAAACTCGCCGCTGGAATGTAGTGACCGATAACTCGCCATTTTTGTCACTTGAAGACTACATACAGAGGGCAATGGCTAAACAACAGGAGCATCTGGCCCGTCATCTGCCAGGCCCGCCAGACAGAGGTGCTAGCTTCTTCAACCTACTTCGTTCGCTGGCAAGAGACCACGGTTGTGATGGGATCGCCTGGGGGAATCTGTTCAGCTTCGCATGGAACGGCAGGTCGCCGATGCGCTGGGCGAACTTTACAACTCTGCTTGGAATCTCCGAGCGGTTGCTGAAAGCGCAGATTGAGATACTCAAACCGGACACAATCATCTTTGCCAGCGGTGCCAGCAGCTCGCGGTTCCGCCAACGATTTTTTCCGCATACGGGCGAGCGCAGCGTATGCACTGATTTTGCCGACTACCGCGATCAAGGCATCTCTATCGACCAACTGTGGCAATTTCGTCTGAACGAGACGATCCAGTGTTACCGAATTCAGCATCCGAGTAGCATCAGTGCAGCTTCACGGGCGGCTCGGCGATTTCTGCTGGAGCGTTTGCGGGCACGGAGGCACGTCGAGCAAGGTAGGGAAACTGTCGCTCCCGCCATCGCGCGATGAGATAAGGCTGTGTCTACGGTTGCTAGGGCGGAATGCTCCCGTTTTGCCTTTCCTCGACACATCGCCGCGCATTGAATCCACGTTCGGATCTGCTGTGACCGCTTCCCTCAGGTGCACCAGATATCACCTGCACCGAAGAGTCGTCAGGGTTGATCCGCCAGTTCGAAGCCACCAAGCGCACGGTGAATGGGGTAGAACCCGGCGTGATCTTGATCAATGCCGAGGAGTCAGCTTATGCCTCAAGCGAATCGACAACAGATTATGTGCGGCAGCCCGGTCAAATTTGCCCCGTTGAGGCCGGATTCGTTTCACTGCACTTAACAGTTCAGTGTGGCTTGCTGTCGGTTCGGCCAGGTGGAGCTGCATTGCAGCAACCCCGCCCTGCTTGTAAAAGACCCGCAGCGGGCACTCCGCTTGCCGTCGCCCGTTATGTAAATATTCACGGCAGGATTCGTCCAGCCTGGCCGCGCAAAATGACGAGCACAGCGACTCGCCACTTTCGCAAGAACACCCTCATCTGCTGCCTTTGTTTACCTGTTCATGTAGCCAATATAGACGTGTCATCTATGACGACATAAATTCTGGCTGGAGCGGATGATGGCAATTGGACAGGAGGAGGCTGATGGACGCGATGACTTCGGCATGGTTGGTGATGGGCAGCTCGTTGTGCGTAGTGCTGGTACTGGCAATTCTGCTTTGGGTGCAGTGGTTGCAGCTGCAGCAGAACAAGGCTGAACTCAGCGTACTGCGCGCCTTGTTGCAGAGTATCGGCGGCATTATTCAGCGGCTAGAGAGTGAAAACACTGAGCTGGGCGCAGGGCTACGGGCTGAAAAGGGGCAGGTTGAACAGCTCAAGCGGCAGCTTCGTTTAGCGAACCCATGAGAAAAGCGACGATCGATGATCGGTCGGCTCGAAAGCGCGGCGTGCCCAGGCCGCATTCCCCTTCGGCATCGACGGGAGTGCCGGCGTCTGGCATGGCTTCGAATACGACAAATCAAATCACCAGTTGAACTCTTCGGCTTTCAGCGGGATGTCGAAGTGCGCCTGGATAATGGCTCTTGATGTCGCCACTAGGACTGGAATGGTGGTTGAAGGCCGACTGCCGGCCTGCATGTGTCGACTACTTATCGACGGCGACGATTAGCGCAAGAACGCTCAAGTTTTTTTGGGGCGCACCGATACTGCTTTGGATGCTATCTGCTGTCGAGCATCCCGTGCACCTGCTCCCTGTAACGACTAGCCATCCGGCTTCTTCGGAAACGCCAACACCGTCCGGAGATGTCTCGAGAGTTCGCATAGCAGGCCGACAATAAATCGAGCCGCCTGAGCCAGCCGAACGCTGGATTAGCGAGAGTGAGTTTACCGATGGCCTGGCGAACAAACGAGCCGGGACCCTGACATACCGCTGACACACAAGTACATAACTACGGGGGGGGGCTATGGGCGACAACGAGATCGACGCCAAGCGTAAAAAAGATGTGGAGCGTAAGGAAATACGAAAGGACATAGCCCGCACAGCCGAAGCGCTGTCGACCCACGAGACGGTGCAACGCTTCGGTGATGCGAACGCCGAATATGTCAAAGGCTATCGAGGCGTGAGCAATGAAACGGGCCAACGGTTTGCTAAAGGTCTGGCCGACATATCCAAACACAAGGTAAACGATGATCCCCGCTACGCCGCACAGAACATTAAGCAACAGGCCGGCTTCAGCGCAGAAGTAGCCACTACCAGCCGCGACAATGCGGAGGCGATCATTAATAAGTCAAAGGTGCGGACTTCCCGTACCGACGACCTTCCCCAGTATGGTAAGAACCACAACGTGGTTGATAGGGTTCAATTGGTTGATGGGCAGGTCATCGACGGCTCGCAGTCGCAGATGAAGTTCGTCGGCAACCGAAACCAGCTTCTCGACGATATTGCTCGGGAGGACGGCAAGTTCTCTCGCTATCGCGGCACCAAGCTCGAATTGCCGACAGAGCAGTTCGAAGGGGATCGGAACTATATTCTTGATGAGGCGAAGAAGCTGAGGGAGCGGGCGGAGCAAGCGGCAAGCGACCCCAGTAGGGCTGCCCAGGCAGAAAAGCTACGGCTCCAAGCAGACAAGCTGGAGCAGCATGCCTCTACTTCGGATTTCAAGCCGGACTCAGCGTCTGATTACTGTCGGAAGGAGGCCCAGCAACGCCGTGCCAACGCCGACAAGGCGGAAGCCAAAGGAAACTCAGAGGCGGCAGCAAAACTGCGGCGCGAGGCAGATCATTATGACGAGCTGGCAGAGAATGTCAGCGATAGCGGCCTGACCACCGAGGAGGCGATCTTCTATCGCAAGCATCCCGGTGCTGCGACGCTCATGGACATAGGCCGTACCGCCCATAGAGCAGGCCTTGAGGGAGCCAAGTTCGGCGCCGTTATCGGCGGAAGTATCGCGATATTGCAGAACTGCCTTGCCTTAGCCCAAGGAGAGAAGGATGCCTCAGAAGTCCTCCAAGATGTGGCCACTACCACCGCAATGGCTGGTGCCCTCGGGTATGGCACTGCGTTTGTGGGTTCAGCGATCAAAGGAGGTATGCAACAGTCGGGAAACCAGTTTGTTCGTCAACTTGCTACCACCAGCGCTCCGACACTAGCACTCACTGTCTGCCTTTCCTTGGGCAGCTCCGTAAAGCGTTTTGTAACGGGCGAAATCGACGAGACACAGCTGCTCGTCGAAGTGGGTGAGAAGGGGGCAGGTATGCTTTCGAGCGGCATGATGGCTGCCGTAGGCCAGCTCGCCATCCCGGTGCCGTTCGTTGGAGCTGCGATTGGCGGAATGATCGGATACACGCTTTCGTCGTTGTTCTACCAGAGCGCTCTGGATGCTGCCCACGGCGCCAAGCTTTCGCGCCAGCAACTGGCACGCGTGCAGGCCATAGAAACAGCCGCACGTGATCGGATCGCAGCGGAGCAGGCGCAACTGGATGCATTTGTTGCCTGTGAGATTCCACAGCTGCGCCAGGAAACTCAAGACCTGCTGGTGGTGCTAAATAGTGCCAGTAACCATGACGCAGATGCGCTAGCAAACAGCATCAATCACTATGCGACGCTTCTGGGTAAAAATCTGCAGTTTCGAAACTTAGCGGAGTTTGATGACTTCATGAATTCCGACACCCCGCTGACACTTTGAAAAAAAACTTATCGCAGCCTTTCACAAGGAACACTACGTTCATGCTACTAAAAATGCTATCCCCAGTTGAAAAACTACATTTCTTAGATTTAGCCGATTTGCTGATCATGGCCGACAGGCCTCTATTGTGGGACGGGAAAACTTCCAACGAAGTAACTTCTGACACTGACCTCGAAAAGCTCAGCATCGAGGAAAGCGAACAAGATCGAGAACTATTAGCTGAGCTGGAAAGCTCGGCAGGAGTCGAACGAGAGCGAAACGGTTCTTTTGGTGCGTTAGGTGGGCCGTTTATGCCGAAATGGATGGCCGACCCGATTGAGACTAGTAAGGGGCGTTTGCACGTAAAGATAATGGACCGTCTGACCAGCGTTCTAAAGTCTTTTCCGCTCATGAAAATGGAAAAGCCAGAGACTCGCATCCAGGCTGCAGTAAGCGTGTTGGTGGAGCTGCTAGAAGATCGGAGTTACGAACGGATAACGACCCCCAAGGTTTTGCTATTCGAGCTGCTGTTGGTAGCATCGCGAGACGGTCATATAACAACAACTGAATCAGCCTTGCTCAAAGAGTATCAGCGGCACTATCAGTTGGAAGATTTCATCTACGACGATCTTCTGGAACGGGCCGAACTGCTCAACCGAGAAGTCAATAAAACTATTTCTATTATTTTGGAATAAGTGAATCTCACATGCCTATCCCACTAATTATTGGAGCAGCCGCTGCCGCAGCTGGCTTGTATGGCGCGGCGAAGGGTGTAAGCGGCGCCATTGACCACAGCAATGCGAAGGATATCAACAGTAACGCTGCATCCATGGTGGAAACCGCCAATCAGGTAATAGAGATACAGCGCCAAGCCGCCAACGGAACTTTGGAGGATTACGGCCAGCGTAAACTGCGAGCATTCAACGGCGTCATTGCAGACTTCATTGAGACGTTCCAGCGGATCAAGAACGTCGAGCTCAGCGAAAGTCCGGAACTCGACAAGCTCAATGCGGGCGATTTCTCCAGTAACACCATGCCTGGCCTTCGGCAAGATTACCAGGCGCTTAAGGATGCTGGCCTTGGACTTGGTGCCGGTCTCGGTAGCGGCGCGGCGCTGGCATTCGGTGCTTATAACGGCACCATGCTGCTCGCTACTGCCAGTACCGGGACTGCGATATCCTCGCTCGGCGGTGTCGCGGCCACTAACGCCACGCTCGCCTGGCTGGGTGGCGGCTCCCTAGCGGCAGGCGGCTACGGCATGGCAGGAGGTATGATCGTGCTGGGCGGTATCGTCGCCGGTCCCGCCCTGGCCATCTTCGGGCATGTACTGGGTAATAAGGGCGAAGAAGCATTGAACAATGCACGCGGCAATTTGGAGCAGGCCCAGACGATCCGGGAGCAGGCCGAACTGATGGCAGGAAAGCTTAAGGCCATTGAGGAAGTGGCCGCGTTAGCGAATACAACCTTCTCTAAAGTCAGCTCACTGTTACGTCGTGCCAGCTCCGAACTGAAAAAAATCTTAGAAGGTCAGGGCGCGGATTTCAGCAGTTATACAGACGAAAGCAAGGCGGTCGTGTTCCGCTCAGTAAAGTTTGCACAGCTGCTTAAGGCGATGATCGATACCCCGATATTGGACCAAGACGGAAACCTAGTGCTTTCCACCGAAAAACGCATCCATGATGTCGCTGCAGTTGCCGATGGCAAGAAAGGCGCGCTCGATAGCGTAGCTGCCTGAACAAAGGCCCGTGCGTTCGTGCACGGGCCTTTTTTTAATGAGGTTAAACCTCTTGCTTAACCAGACGTTCCCCTGCAATAAATGCGGCCTTTGTTGCAAGAAGGTACATCAGGCGCCCGAAACACGCTTTCTTGATCGCGGTGATGGCACCTGTCGCCACTACGATGTCGAGGATAAAGTCTGCGGCATCTATGACCAGCGTCCTGATATCTGCCGCGTGGATAAGCAATACGAGTTGATTTATTCAGAGCGGTATAGCTGGGAAGAGTTTGTAACGGCGAATGTTGAAGTCTGTTCGTTATTACAAGCCCAAGACTTAGTGGCCACAGCTAAGGCATAGACAATAAGGGGTCCGAATAGCCCTATATTTGGCTGACCTACTGAACAGCGCAAAGATTTGGAAATCGACTATAAGGGCTTCGTTGGGGCTTATGGTGGCGGGCGCTGTGTCACCATTACCCATGACATTAATGCCAACATAATGAGACAACCCATGAGGATAAATACTTACTAAGCTAGCAAATGTAATAGTGGTTATGATCTAGCAGATCATAACCACTGCTCTGTTTGCCTAAAGCAGTACCGTAGTCTCGATATTCATATATGTAGAGTATATGAGCGTCGAACTCCTCAATCTTCTTCGCCCCGGCAAGTCCTCCTGCAGTTCTAACCCGCCTGGCCGGCCATAATCGCGCCGGCCAGACTGCTGATAGTAATCCCCACAGGCTCCTGAGAAAGCCCTATAAGCGCGCCGCTCCGTGCGCCCCTCTGTGCGCCGGTCATAGCGTCGGCAGCTCCGCTGGCCGTACCGCCAACTGAACCAATAGCACCACCGATCGTGCGGCAACGATTACGTGCAACTACTCCGAGAGCCGCAGGAGGGTTAGCCAATACTCATTTCAAACTCCTGCTAAGGCATGGTGTAGGCAGGCTTGGATTACCTGATTGCCTATGAGTTATACAGACCTGAAATTTTTAATGCGCATCGCTATCCAAACTGAGCCTATCCGGATACGGGGTCCTGGACGGCGTGCACCTGCCCCATCTAGGCGCTTCCTCCGCTTTTTCAGTTGGTTCCTTTCTAAGCAAAAGTAAGTTCCTGGCCGCCGCTGGCGGGCCCTCCAGCAAGGCGAGATCGAGTCGGCAGTACGGGCCAGGTTCCGCCTGTAGGCCACCATCTAGAGCCTATAGTGGTGTGTTTGCTTTCAGTATTTTTTTACACGAAGCACACGTAAAGACATCTCCCCGGCCGGCTCATATAGTCCAGCTCCATCAGCTTTGGCACTCGAAGAGGAGAAGCGCCCATGGATCAGAGGAGCTCAAAAATGCGGATTCTTAGGATTAAGCAAGTTCAAGAACGGGTGGGTCTTTCGAGGTCGACGATATATGACCGAATTAACGAGAGGTCCCCTCGATATGATCCTGAGTTTCCAAAGCCGGCGAAGCTAGGCGCTTATGCGGTTGGATGGTTAGAAGAGAGTATCAATGAGTGGATAAGTAAACGGGTGAACGGATCTATCTGATGTGATCCTAACTATTTAAATGCGATTTATATTTTATGCCTTAGGCTTGTTGTGCTGTTTGATGTTGAATGGCTTACCTTAAAGGAAGTGTGCTGATGTTGCATATTGGTTTATTTGTTATTTATCTGTTAACTATTGCTCGCTGTGTTTCTTGTTCGGTTACTGTACTGACTATTGGATTTGACGGCTTGGTGGGTTCCTGTATACAGGCGTTAGCACTGAGTAATAACGACAGGCACTAAATGCCTGTCGTAAAGCTAACGAAAGAGGCTTTGTATGAGTAAGAGAACAACCAGGGCATGTGTTTGGGACAGAGAAGATTTAATCAAGGGGCTTTATGATGGATGCTACGATTACTTTGACAGTAGTTACGTCTATGTCTGTCCGGAAAGGTCCGTCTGTGCTGATTTGGTAAGCTTAGAACGCTTGGTAAAGGAAGTGGTATCATGTGGTCAGGTGTTATTCAACGTAAAAACGAAAGGTTGGAATAGCTATTTAGTTTACGATGCCTTGGGAAGGGAGGTTATAAGGTTTATCTGGCGAGAGGAATGGATAAGGCATCATTATCCGCTTCATAGGTTTAGTCCTCATGTCGAAGCTTTTTTTAGATGCTCAAAAGAATTTAGGCAAAAGTACTATGATCCCGGAGTCTCTGGCTATTTGAGCGAAGATGTTTGCGGTGTGGCTGAGTCATTGAATAGAATGATCGAAGAGCTTAAAGAGTTAGTATCTAGTGCTTGTTTTAAGGCTGAAATAAATAAGCATACGCGCTCGTCAAACAAGAATCGCAGAAGCATTGTTAAATATATAGATGCTCTCTTTGATTCGAAATCTAGGCTTCTTGTCGTGAGAGTAGACTTGGGATATGAGGCAAGAGTCAAACGGGATGGTGGGGATATTAGTTATACTCAGGCGAAAGAGCACAGAGAGGATTTCTTCAAGAAGCTAAAAAAGCTATTTCCTAACGGGGATTTGGTCGGTTATTGCTGGAAGTTAGAGTTCGGCATTTCTAAATCTTATCATTATCATGTGATAGTGTTTTTAGACGGCGCAAAACGAAGAGAAGATATTTCGTTAGGGAGGATGATTGGGGAGATTTGGCAGGAAAAGGTTACACTTGGGAGGGGTGTGTATTTCAATTGTAATTCTAAAAAATCGGCTTACAGGTCTTGCGGGATAGGAATGATAAACCATGGTGAGCTTGAGAAGCGAGAAAGCCTTTTGAAGGCTGCAGCATACTTAACTAAGCAAGAAGTCTATATCAAGATTGCTCTTGACGGTGGAGGGCGATGCTTTGGTCGAGGCGAATTACCAAAGGTTGGCTCAGTAAGGAAAGGCAGGCCACGAAAAAGCGCTGCCAAACCTAAGGTGACGTTGTGATATCAGTGGTTATTTTGAAATTCCAATTCGCGTGCGGGCCTCGGTGGATAAGGTTTTCTCCAGAGCTGATCTAAGTTCTGTATCTTTCCTCGTCCATCTTCGCAGGGTTTCCGGAAGTGCTGCCTGTTTCAGCGGTATCCTCTGCGCCCTTATGAATTCGTACAATTTTTTATCTATTTCGTCAATGGCTTGGGCGATGCTCATCCAGCCGTTGGCAGGTTTGCATGATTCAAAGAGTCTTGCTGCCTCCTGTTTTGCTGGGTGGTAAATGTGTGAGCGCGCCTTTCCGCCGGTTGACGCTATGAATTTTTGCTGGCCAAGCTCATGGTACAGCGGGTGGTAATATGGGGTGCCAGCCAGCCTTAATAAGTACTCAATGTATGGGATGATATCGTCTGGAACCCTTAGGTCCTTTTCTATGAATCCTTCGATCTGCTTCAGTATGACGTAGGATCCTTTTATTAGCTCTAAGCAGATGTTCCATGGCTGTTGTGTTCGAAACAGTGAATCGATTTCCTGTTGTGTAGTTTCAATACATTCGTTTTCGATTTTTCGTGCCCCGGGCTCCACAATTATTTTATCGTAATCCATTTCGGGGAACTTGGATATAAACAATTGTTTATTCTGTTGCTTTGCATGGATGAGGAACTCAGAGAGTTCAATATTTGAAATTGACATGCTCTAACCTAGTTAATATGTTTCAGGTCTGATATTTTATCGCCAAGCACCTCCCAGGCATGAGCCATTTCTTTTGAATAGTTGTGTCTTTGATATGTCCGCTTGACCTTGTTTTCTTCGGTGTGGTTAAGGCACCGCTCTGCTACTTCTGGTAATACGCCTAAAGCTGTCATCAGTGTTGCACCAGTACGACGAAGGTCATGGGGTGTCCATTTTCCACCTGGTAGTAATAGAGCCTGTGCCTTTGCGCTGCGATTGCTCATAATGCCTAAATCTGGGCGTCGCTGTCTGTCGCCGAGCTGCTTGGTCACTGTTTTGGAGCAGACTGGACCCGTGTTTGTGCTATTGGGATAACACCATTCGCTATCACCGCTTAGTGATTCAACTATCCCAAACTGCGCGGTCGCAAATTTCGAGAGTGTCACGGTATGGGCTTTGCCATTTTTGCTATCTTCAGCAGGTATGAGCCACCTGCCTGCTTTTAGGTCGATGTTGTTCCAACGGGCGTTCATCAGCTCTCCGATGCGACAGCAAGTCGAGAGGGCTATCCAGATAGCGGCCTCAGTTGACGGAAGCAAGCCAGCCTCGGGGGCAAGCCTGGCCAATGTTCGGATTTCATCTTCATTGAGAACTCTGTCCCGTTCCGTGTCTTTCCCTCCGATCTTGGCTTTGCGGATGCTTGCAGTTGGATCATGGTCAATCATGTCCCGATCCACAGCGAACCTAAACATCTGACGCATTAGACTGAAGATCATCTTAGCCATGCGGTTGACGCCGCGGGCGAGCAATGTATCGGTCACCTCGGTGATGTGTCCTTTTTTCACCTCGTCCAGAGGTAGCTCTCCCAAAAAGGGCAGGACGTCTTTTTTGAACATGCGCCGAACCTCATCTCCGCCATCTTTGCGATTGATCAGGTCAATCTTTGCCCAGTGGGCAAATAGATCTTGGACTGTTTTTCTGGCTGCTAGTCGAGCGCTGGCCTCTTCAAGAGCGGCTTTCTCTGTGGCAGCTCTTGCAAGCTCTGCGTCGCGAGCGGCAATTCGAGCCGCGTCCTCGGCTTCGAGGTGTTCTTTTATATCCTTGGTGCCCGACTTGTGAATTCCGGCAAGCTCTTTAGCCCGTTGCCCTGCTTCGGCGAGCGTCATGGTGCCCTCGCTCCCATCTCGGCTGTAGGTACCGAAGGGGAGGGTCACTCGCTCACCGCGACTATTGGTATAGCGAAAGTAAAAGAGGCGTTCACCGCTTGGCGTGATGCGAGCCACGAGGCTGCCGTGACCCCATATAGCTACTTCGCTCAACCATTTGTCGCTTAGCCCGGGTTTGCCAGTCATCTGGCGATCTGTAATCTTGGCCATTAGGTCGAGTTCCCCGTTGCCAATTGGTTGCCAATTGCGATCGTCTGGTTGCCAATTCGTTGCCAAATGAGATCGGCTTGATTCGGATCGCTTTGGGCTATTTTGGACGAGAGACTCGCTGGAAGCCAGTAATATCAGGGGGTTAGGGGATTCGCTTCGGATTGGCTTGGAACTGCTCAGACAGGTTTTCACCTGTATGGGGTGCAAGGGGTCGAGTGTTCGAATCACTCCGTCCCGACCAAAAAAAACCCAGAGAATCCAGTCACTTAGCGGTGACTGGATTTTTTTATGTCTCATGGTTTCTTGGCTTTGAGAGTTTACCCGACTGCTGAGGCTGTCGGCTGGGCTGGGTCGTCACATTGGTTTCAGGGGTGTGCTAGATGTGTCTCCCAGCGATGCGGCGCAATGCCGCGGGGGTGCGTTGAGTGGTTTGGCTAGGCAATCTCGTGGGTGGGTTCAATCGCTAGCCATCGAGAATAAGCGCGTGCGCCTATCCGCTGCATCAATCATGCTTGTGCGTGTTCGGGGTGTTCGGCTTGGATGCGGATGGCTCCAGTGATCGCCTGTCTCTCCCGTGCTGCGCCTGATCGCGTCCCGCATCGTTGGTGCGGTGGCAGGGTGAGGCTGAGGCGGTTCCAGCGATTCCGCCGGTGCTTGCGAGCAGCGCCACTGCGCGATAGGGCCTGATTGCGTACGGCTGCGTCGGTTTCGAATTAAGCTTTTGCTGGCGCTGCCTTGGTCAGCCATTCTCTAGTGCGCAGCTATGGCTTACATATTGTTGTTGAGTATTGATGTATCGGTAAGGCCGCAGGGCAGTATCGCGGCGAGCTAATCAGCGCGACCGCGAGATGGCTATGGCTAGGTTGGCCGTGGTTATTGCCGTGGAGCTTTGGCGGAGAAGCTTGGTGTGGCGAGATGCTGCCTCGGCGGCTGAAGTGCTCTCGATGAACGCGCAGGTTGGCGTGTACTTAGCCCGCAAATGCTCTGCGGGATAACCGGCTTCGCGTCAAAAAAACGCCCGGTGCGCTGCGCCGGGCGTCTGAAGCTACCTCATCCTCAGGCCTGTAGGCCTACTTCTGGTTGGCAGTTCGCTCTACCTCAGCGAGGCAGGTCGCGCTGCGGATGACCAGTGTATAGCTGGCGCGGGCGACCGATCTTCTGTCCCATCGCAATCATTTCTTTCCAGTGCGAGATCCAGCCGACGGTACGTGCGAGAGCAAAGATCACGGTGAACATGCTGGTTGGAATGCCGATTGCCTTCAGAATGATGCCGGAGTAGAAGTCAACGTTCGGGTAGAGGTTGCGTTCGGCGAAGTAGGGATCGTTTAGCGCAATCTCTTCAAGCTTCATCGCCAATTCGAGCTGTGGGTCGTTAATGCCGAGTTCGCTCAGCACTTCGTCACAGGTCTGCTTCATGACCTTGGCGCGGGGGTCGAAGTTTTTGTAGACGCGGTGGCCGAAGCCCATAAGTTTGAACGGGTCGTTCTTGTCTTTGGCCTTGGCTAGGAACGTTTCGATGTTCGAGACATCGCCGATCTCATCCAGCATGGTGAGCACAGCCTCGTTGGCGCCGCCGTGTGCCGGGCCCCAAAGTGCCGCAATGCCGGCCGCGATGCAGGCGAAAGGGTTCGCGCCGGTAGAGCCGGCCAGGCGCACTGTGGATGTCGATGCGTTTTGCTCGTGATCCGCATGCAGAATGAAGATGCGATCCATGGCCTTGGCTAGAACCGGGCTGATCGGCTTCACTTCACACGGCGTATTGAACATCATGTGCAGGAAGTTTTCAGCGTAGTTCAAATCGTTTCGCGGATACATCATTGGCTGACCCATGGAGTACTTGTATACCATGGCGGCGAGGGTCGGCATCTTGGCGACCAGACGCACCGCGGAGATCTCGCGGTGGTGTGGGTCGTTAATGTCCAGGGAGTCGTGATAGAACGCTGAAAGCGCCCCTACAACGCCGCACATGATGGCCATTGGGTGCGCGTCGCGGCGGAAGCCGTTAAGGAACGACTTGAGCTGCTCATGAACCATTGTGTGGTTCTTGACGGTACTAATGAACTTCGCTTTTTCTTCAGCGGTTGGCAGCTCGCCGTTGAGCAGAAGGTAGCAGGTCTCAAGATAATCGGCTTTTTCAGCCAGTTGCTCGATTGGGTAGCCGCGGTGCAGCAAAATTCCCTTGTCACCATCGATATAGGTGATCTTGGATTCGCAAGAGGCGGTCGACATGAAGCCGGGGTCGAAGGTGAAGCGACCCGTGGAGGTCAAGCCTCGTACGTCGATTACGTCGGGCCCTACGGTGCCGGATAGAACGGGCAGTTCGATGGCGTCTGCGCCTTCGATGATCAACTGCGCTTTGTTGTCAGCCATGTATGGCCTCCTGTTTTATGCTTGGAATCATCATGGCCCCCCACGCAGGGCCCGCATCACTATAGTGAGATAAATCACAAAGTCAATTTGGGTGAGCCGCCAGCTGTAGAGGGGGTTTAGGGGTGAATTCGCATCACAGAAAAGGCCATTTACGCGAATTACAAACCTAGGCGCCATCCGCCTTTAGTGGCACTTCACCACATTGTCATTAGCGACCTAACTGTTTATAATCGGCGACCGACCGGCAGGGGCCTTACAGGCAGTTTCCTGTGGGTTGTCACTCGTGGGTGGCGGGTACCGCTGCGTGCTCTTCCCAACAACTTTGCCCTGCGGTTTCGGGGCTCTCAAGTGTGATAAAAAGCCGTGAAAAGCCAACGACCTGTAAACCTAGATCTTAGGACAATAAAACTCCCAATCACTGCTTACACCTCAATCCTTCACCGCATTTCCGGCGTGATCTTGTTTGTTGGTGTGGCCGTCCTACTGCTTGCGCTTGATGTCTCTTTGTCTTCTGTCGAAGGCTTTGAAGATGTGAAAGCGTACCTCGGTAGTCCGCTGGCTAAGCTGGTGGTCTGGGCTTTGCTCTCTGCGTTGCTCTATCACCTGGTGGCCGGTGTGCGCCATCTGGTCATGGATACCGGCCATGGCGAAACGCTGGAAGGCGGGAAGCTGGGCTCGAAAATCGTTTTGGCCGTATCGGCAGTGCTGATCGTTCTGGCGGGAGTTTGGATATGGTAACCAACGTCACCAACTTTTCCCGCTCGGGTCTTTACGACTGGATGGCTCAGCGCGTTTCAGCGGTGGTCCTGGCGGCTTATTTTCTCTTCCTGATCGGATACCTCATGGCAAATCCGGGGCTGGAATACGCTCAGTGGCATGCGTTGTTCTCCGCTCAGTGGATGCGCATCTTCAGTCTCCTTGCACTCGTTGCCCTCAGTGTTCATGCATGGGTTGGTATGTGGACGATTTCCACTGACTACCTGACCAACATGGCTATCGGTAAGTGGGCTACCGGCGTGCGTTTTCTCTTCCAGGCGGTGTGTGGCATAGCCATGTTCACTTTCTTCGTCTGGGGCGTGCAGATTCTTTGGGGTATCTGATCCATGGCTAGTATTCGTACTCTTTCTTATGACGCCATCATTATCGGTGGTGGTGGCGCGGGCATGCGTGCCGCGCTGCAGTTGGCACAAGGTGGCCATAAAACAGCGGTGGTAACCAAGGTTTTCCCGACGCGTTCGCATACCGTTTCTGCGCAAGGTGGTATCACCTGTGCTATCGCTTCGGCTGATCCGAACGACGATTGGCGCTGGCATATGTACGATACCGTCAAGGGCTCCGACTACATCGGCGACCAGGATGCTATCGAATACATGTGTTCTGTTGGCCCGGAAGCTGTGTTCGAGCTCGAACATATGGGGCTGCCGTTCTCCCGTACCGAGCAGGGCCGCATTTACCAGCGCCCATTCGGTGGCCAGTCCAAAGACTATGGTAAGGGCGGCCAGGCGGCTCGTACCTGTGCTGCGGCTGACCGCACCGGTCATGCCTTGTTGCACACCCTGTACCAGGCCAATTTGAAGGCGGGTACCTCCTTCCTCAATGAGTGGTATGGCGTAGATCTGGTGAAGAACCAGGATGGCGCTATCGTCGGCATCATCGCGATCTGTATCGAAAACGGTGAAACGGTGTATATCCGTTCCAAGGCCGTGGTGCTGGCGACCGGTGGCGCGGGTCGTATCTATGCATCCACTACCAATGCGTTGATCAACACCGGTGACGGAGTCGGCATGGCACTGCGTGCTGGTGTGCCGGTTCAAGACATCGAAATGTGGCAGTTCCATCCGACCGGTATCGCCGGCGCTGGCGTGCTGGTGACCGAAGGTTGCCGCGGTGAGGGTGGCTACCTGATCAACAAGCATGGCGAGCGCTTCATGGAGCGTTACGCGCCGAACGCGAAAGATTTGGCTGGTCGTGACGTTGTTGCTCGTTCGATGGTCAAGGAAATCCTGGCTGGCAACGGCTGTGGTCCAGATGGTGACCACGTGATGCTGAAGCTCGACCACCTGGGTGAGGAAGTTCTGCACAGCCGTCTACCTGGTATCTGCGAGCTGTCGAAGACCTTCGCGCACGTTGATCCTGTAACTGCTCCGGTGCCTGTGGTCCCGACCTGTCACTACATGATGGGTGGCATTGCCACTAACATTCATGGCCAAGCGATGACCCAGGATGCAAACGGTAATGACAAGATCATTGACGGGCTGTTTGCGGTAGGCGAAGTGGCGTGCGTGTCGGTTCATGGTGCCAACCGTCTGGGTGGCAACTCCTTGCTTGACCTTGTTGTATTCGGTCGCGCAGCCGGTCTCCATCTGGAAAAGGCCCTGAAGGACGGTATCGAGCATCGCGGTGCGACTGAAACCGACCTGGATGTTGCTTTGAATCGTCTCGCCAGCTTGAACGAGCGGACAGAGGGCGAAGACGTCGCTTCACTGCGTAAAGAGCTGCAGAGCTGCATGCAGAACTATTTCGGTGTATTCCGTACGGGCGAGTACATGCAGAAGGGTATTGCTCAGCTTGCTGATCTGCGCCAGCGCATCGCTAACGTTAAGATTTCTGACAAAAGCCAGGCTTTCAATACCGCGCGTATTGAAGCGCTGGAACTGCAGAACTTGCTCGAAGTGGCTGAAGCAACTGCCATCGCTGCGGAAAATCGCAAGGAATCGCGTGGCGCACATGCCCGCGAGGATTTCGAAGAGCGTGATGATGAAAACTGGCTGTGCCACACCCTGTACTTCCCGGGTGAGAAGCGCGTAGCCAAGCGTGCCGTGAACTTCTCTCCGAAGACTGTTCCGACTTTCGAACCTAAGGTTCGGACTTACTGAGGTCGCCGATATGTTGCAAGTGAGCGTTTATCGCTATAACCCGGATAAAGACGCAAAGCCCTATATGCAGGACTTTCAGGTCAATACCGACGGTAAAGACCTGATGGTGCTTGACGTGCTTGCCCTTATCAAAGAGCAGGACGAGGGCTTCTCCTATCGCCGCTCGTGCCGCGAGGGCGTTTGTGGCTCGGACGGCATGAACCTGAACGGCAAGAACGGGCTGGCCTGCATCACGCCGCTCTCGTCTGTAGTCAAAGGTAATAAGCTGGTTGTTCGTCCTCTACCCGGTTTGCCAGTTATTCGTGACTTGGCGGTCGATATGGGCATCTTTTATAAGCAGTACGAGAAGGTTC
>Ga0207893_1000363_pt1 | contig 25437 bp, 25 predicted proteins | sample MalvirmetaMSP121_FD_184233 | JGI IMG/M metagenome (GOLD analysis project Ga0207893, IMG submission 184233) | Marine viral communities from the Deep Pacific Ocean - MSP-121 (SPAdes) | ecosystem: Environmental > Aquatic > Marine > Oceanic | place: Pacific Ocean | collected 2001-06-02 | reverse complement strand
GCTGGCCCGCTAATCAGCAAAATCAGGGTAGAAATCGGCCCAAGAAACGCAGAATAAGGCCGGTAGGTTGAAAAAACCGGGTTGAAAAAGGGGGACGGTGAGAATTGGCTAATTGTTCAGCGTCTCCCTAGCAGTGGGTATCGAAAAGATATTGGTCTCTAGAAATCTGACGGCACCGTATTCGGTTTTGGCTTGATCCATAATCATTTGCATTGTATTTCGCGTCCGGCTGGCCTTTGTGCGTGCAGCAAGATAAGCGTCCAGCCAAGTTGCACGTTCAAAACCGTATCCAGGCCGCCAGAAGTCCCAGAAATCTTGTTTCATGTTCGAGGCGGCATTAACCCCGACGATGAAGACTTGGCATGTAAGAGGAGAGCCGTCGCAAACGAATGGGCGATGATGGAACGGTGCGCCCATGAGTGCACGAAGCTGTGTTTCGAACTCGCCTATGTCCAATGCTCAAGCATCCCCAAAAATAAAAAGCCTGCTGGAAAACAGGCCTTTTCAAAACCGGCAAATCAGCGATGGATCGCTACTGAGATTTTTCCCGGATCCTCTTTCTTAAACAAGCGCTGCAGGCAGCTTGTGTGAGCTGTCACTAGAGCGAAGCAACGAAGCGTTAAGCTCACTTGCGGGCGTGCCATGACGCTGAACTTCTTGTCAGCGTGCATTCGCCCGGATTACCTTCGTTTCTCGATTTTGTAGAAGCTGCCCTCGATCATCAGTCGCTTACGGTCTGAATTGACCGCATCGGTAATGGTGTTATCGAGTAAGACGAAGTGTCGGCAGTCCTGCTTCTTCGACTGCTCGAATATTGGGCGAACAGAGCCGATGAATTCGGGATAGCTCACGTCCTTGTTAGCCAGAATGCGCTCGATATTAGGCAGCTCGGCTGCGTCCTGATTGCGACTTTCCGGCCATGCCGGACTGACAGTGAGCGCTTCATCACGCAGCACAAGCGAGAACAGCAGCTGAGTCTTACCAGTGACCTCGTCCGCCCAGCAGGGCGGGAAATCCATACCGCCGCGCGCATCGAGCTTATTCTGCAGGTAAACCATCTGTCCGCGCAGGTTGGCGTTTTCACGCTTGAGTTCGACAGGGTTCAGTTTGTTGGTTTTGATCTCCCGGTACGCTTTAGCGTCAGCAACCACGGCGCTGGTTTGCTCCAGCCGCGTCAATTCGAGATCTTTTGGTGCCTGGGCGGCGATCAGCTTGCTTGCTTCGAGAATCTGGTCGAGTTCGGCTTCAATGGCCTTGTCACCAGGCTCAGCGCCTAGCTTTTCGCTGAGCTTTGACATAACAACCAGTGACGTTCGGACATGATCGAGCGGAGCGTTGCTATCCTGGCTCATCTTCTCCAGAACCTTCTCTAGCTCGACCATAGCGGTCAACTTTGCATCCTTTTCCTCAAGCAGCACCTTCAATCGCTCGTTCTCAGACTTGGCTTCGGCCGTTTGTACGAGCTTCGTGATGACCTCGTCGGGTTGTGTTGCACCCAAGGTTTGGAGTTGCTTGCTGATGAACTCTTTGGCTTGGGTTAACGCAGCATGTTGTTGCTGAAGTGCCTGCTCGCTCTGAAGTTGAGAGATGAGGTCGCCTTTCTCGCGTTGCAGGGCAACGACCATCATGCCAAGCACAAGCATTAGCAAAAAGGTGAGCATGAAGGCGATTTCGGTCAGTGAGAGCTGAAAGACCTGATCGTTCTTGCCTGACATCAGCTCTTAGCGCCTTCAAGCAAGCTGTGGTCGATAGCCTCGGGAGAAGCTGCGCCCGATTCAGCCATTGCGGCAAGCGTAGGGCCTTTGTGGACGGCTTGTTGCACTAACGTACTCCTGATGACCTCATCAAGCTTGCTGGCAAGACGATTCGAACTGTCGAGCGCACCTGCAAAGCTTTGCTCGTTTTGCTCGAGAGCCGCTTTCATGATGTGAGCTGACGCAGTATTGCTTTGCAGGGCTTCGCGGATTTGTGCGCCCAGAGCTTCAGACTGTGCCCGCGAGTCATTGACCCACGCCGGAAGCAATTCAAGAGTCGCTTTCAGGCCATTGAGAAGTGTTTGTTGATCATCGTGGGTCTTCTCGGCGGTACTTAGCAGTTTGGAGGTGACTTGCTGACCTTGGCTGATCTGAGTGACCAACGCGCTGACCGAGTCGGACATTTGATTTGCTGACTTGGCCATCACGTTAAGGTTGGTGATTTGCTGGTCAAGGCGCTCATTTACAGTCTGCTGTTGTGCTGATAGACGCGTGATAGCCGCATCGCTTTGAGCCGATTGCTTCAGGGCCAGCTCATGACTGGCGCTGATGAGGCCTACCAGACGTGTTTGCTCCTCAGCAATGGAGCGCACCAGCTCCATGGACGAGTTCATAGCCTCACTCTGCTCATTGATTTTCGAGATACTCTTCTCGACAGCTTTGGCCGCGCCGTTGATATCACGCGTGACGAGGCGCATGACCTGACCAACATCGCCCGCCGAGTTGTTGAGCTCGTTGAGCGGCGTGTTCAGCTTCTGAGCAAATAAATCATCCGGAAACGCAACGGCCTCGAGTCGAGCATTGACGGACTTGGTGAAGTCGCCGACGCTGGTGTCGAGTCGTACAAGTGATTCGCCTGTTTCACGGGCGTATTTTTCCACGACAAGGTTCAGGCTCATCGAGGATTTCTTCAGCTCCCGGATATTCTCAATGAACGCGTAATTGATCCGCTCGGACAATTCCTTGAAATGGACTGCCATCTGTTCGGACAGCTCTTTGGCGTGCGCATCCATGCGGGCAGCGCTTTCCTTGGCCATTTCATCGAAACTCTCACGGACTGACTTCACCGATTCGTTGGTCGCCGTTAAGACTTCGCCACGAAAATGAACCAGGGCCTGAAAAGCACGGGCATATTCGTCGGTTAGCCGGCGGGAAGCATCCACCGCGCTTTGCTCGTGGTTGCGCAGAGCATCTTCCATGTTGGGCCGGAAGCTGACCAGGATTACTCGAACCGTCAGCCCAACAATCGTACTGATCATCGCCACGCCGAATCGTGTGGCGATGGTGATCATGTCGTTCTTGATATTGGGCAAATCGATCAGGCATACGATGATCGAGGCGACGGTGAAAATGAAGCCCAGGTAATAGCAGGAATCAGCAAACTTCTCGTCTGAGACGTCGGAGGTCTTGTACTTACCTCCAATTACGACATACGCAAGCATGATCGTGATCGGAGCGATGAAGCCTGTGAACAGGAGTTCACCGAGCAGATAGCTAGCGACTAGGCAAACAATCTTGGCTACGCAAGCCGTCGCGAACAGAACTGGCAGCTTGATTTGAAAATCAGCTTCCTTACTCATGATTCATCCCTCAAAGGTATCGATTTCGACCAGCTGCGCGCCGCTATTGTCGAAATATTGCTCCCAAAATGCTGCCTGCTTGGTGGTCTGCAGATTTGGATAATTAATCAGGTAATTAAGGTGCACCTCAACTCCATCGAGGCTGGCTTGCGACTTTCGCCCATAGGCGCCAGCCGAGAACGTCTTGAAGTCGGGTAGGCTCTTGAACATGCTGAATTCAGGCATATGCGGCAGCATGTCAGAGAACACAACTAGAGTGCGGGGGCCTTGTGCATCCACGCGGTTAAAGCCATTGATGGCGGATAGTTGCAGCATCTCAAAGACAGGAGATCGGTCAGATGGCTTATCGAGCGTTATCTGCTGGCGTAACTGCATCAGGGGCGACCTGAACTCCTTGATGTACCGCGCCTTGATCTGAGCTGGGTTAGCATTGAGCTTGGATTTGCCTTCGCCAGTGCCTGGGTTGCACTTCTCGAAAATCGGCATAGCGTTGTCTGCAAAGGATTCGCCGAGCACAAACACAGAAATCATCTGCCCCTCAAGCACTTGCTTTTCAGCGAGCTCTTTGAATCGCTGAGTGAGCGCCTGGCGCTGAATGAAATTTAGGGGCTCTGTATTATCGACTAGGACAACGGTATGACCGGTCGGGCCGGAGGCGGGGCACAGGGTTACCGGATCGGGCGGCGCCTCTGTGTTGAGCAGCAGGTACACCACTCCGGCCAGTAGTCCGGCAATGGCCAGGCCCACGAGCACGATCAGCACCAGAGTTATATTGTTCTTCTTTCTTGCAAGTTTGCTGCGACGGGCCATGAACGTTACGCCGATTTAAGATGATCGCGAAGGGGAGTGACCTGGTCATAACAGCTCACGAACGCGGACTGTATCTGGCCCCGGATAGGTTCGACCTGAGCCAGCAGCTCATCGAGCAGCGCTTCCTGGCGCGCGATGTCTATAAGGTCGTCCTGAAGATCCACTTCTTTGGCTTCAACCGGGGGAAGGAGAACCTTCTCGTTGAAATAAGCGGGAGCAGGGGTTTTGCGGTGAATGGTGTTCTCGGTTCTGAACAGCTCGATCAGCGCATGGAGCATATGCTCTGCCTTGCCCTGATAGTTGGTAAAACGTTGGCCGGCGAGAGACTTGTTCTCGGCGAGCTCTTTTAGCTTGACGATGTCACGTTTGGCAGTTTCCAGGGTACTGTCTAGCGTCTTTTCAAACTCCTCCTTTAGATCGCTCAGTTCATCGCGCACCAGCTCAACCTGACTGTCGTGCAGGGCGCGGGCTTCAATAACGCGGTCACTTGTGCTGCTGTATCCTGGGTAGATGTCACCCCAGGTGAGGCCCTTGACAAGCGCTAGGATGGAGAAGATCGCGCTCATCAGGAACAGGATGATCGAATCGATGCCGTGAAAGCCGAACGGCGAAGCGAGCATAGTCTGATGCGCGATTGCCATGGCATCACCATCAAGAGTCACTACTGCAAACGCATCTCTGAGATGGGTGGTTATTAGGGCGATACCAAACAGTAGTGCCAGTGCAGCCAGCAAGCTGATTACACCGATAAACTTGGCAAAAGTATTGACGTGCCACAGGTACTTCAGGCCCTTTTTACCTATGAAGAAGCCGCCAAGCACGTTGATCGCGGAGAGCATGCCCGCATAGACAAAGCCCTGCGCTAGGCCGCCGGCAAGCCCAGCCGAGAAAAAGTAAGCGTTCGCAGCGCCTTCCAGGATTACGAGCAGGGCGATAATGAGAATCCACAGCCAGCGGGAGAGAGTACCCATGGGCTGCTTAGGCTCACGATCTAAGCGATTCTTGGCCTTGAAAAGCTCTAGCTGTGTTGTCAGCCGCTGAGCTTCGGCATCAAGCTGATGCAGTTCATGATCGTGAGAGGCAATCACATCATTGGCGCGTCGCTTGAATTCTTCCGATGACTCGCGGGCGCGGTTGATATCCTTGGTGACGTCAAGCTCTGACATATGCCGCTTCAGATACACCATATGATCGTGCGACCAGCCGATCACCTTGTGCCGGTATTCTTCGATACGCGACACGATGCGCTCTTCTATGGCACTGAGCCCCGTCTTGTCTTCCGGTGGGTTGTTGTGCACGCCCATCCGCCGCGCCTCGTCCACGACGCCCAGCTCTTTTTTCAGCTCATCGAAATCCAGAGGGTAGAGGGCAGGATTGTCGCCACTGGCAGGGGTGGCCTGCATCCAGCCAAACAAAGATCTGACTATACCCATACGTCCCTGTCCGAATATCGAGGATTAATCGGGCGCGATCAGACGCTTTTTTTCAAAAAAATTCAAGCGTTGTGATCCTCGTCGCATAGCGTGTTGCCAGTAGGTAGCAGTGATTCGATAGCTGCAAGCCTGTCTCGGCTATGGCTTCAGTGCCATTCGTAAATGTCATCCATTGTGGGGTAGCTAAATCGTTTCAGCATGGGCAATCAGATCTCTCTCTACAGTCACAGGCCGATAAGATCCATGCTACTAGTGTTGCTTGGCCATCCAGAGCATGGAGTTTTACCTGAGATGAAGGCTATGCAATGCCGGGTCTTATCTTTCGGATGCATAGTCATTCGTGGACGCCGTCTCTTGGTGCAGACAATAGGTATTGGCAACGTGCTCTCATGATTTAGGTTCACCTTTCAAACGAGCGCTAGACACTGTTTCAGCAATGCATTTCATTTCCACGGCCATGAGCGCCTGGAGTCGGATCATTCCTCGCTTCATGGCGATCTGAGTCTCTTCTCCAGCGGCATATGCTTCATCCGCAAGGTCGTCAAGCGGTGCTAGGGTTTGTAGTAGCACTAAGTGCCAATCAAGAATCTGTTGTAAGAGAAAATCACGTCGGTCTTTCATTTGGCTTCTCCGTAGATATGTGAAAGGACGCGTGACCATCGCCTAGTGGTATCTGCCACTAAGATTCTGCTCACCCAGTTAATTTAAGCTGACTTTTTATGATCGAGGCAGGCTTTTTAAACGTCAGCGACTGGCGGGAGTATCGGCAAGCACATGAATGCGCCCCTTAAAGACAGGACACCGTTTCCCCCTTTACGATAAGGGATAGTCAAACGGTAAAAATTCCGCAGCAATCAAGAGGATTTTGTGATTGATTTTGGAGCAATGAGGGATACCATGCGGAATGCTGCCGCTGCAGAGTTTCAGTCACGTGGCATAAGAACGGAGAGCTAATGAACTTGCGGAGCGAATTCGACCGCTGCAGACCATTATATCGATTTGATGGCGAGACTCAGTGGTTTTCCTGAGTACCAGTACAAGATTCACCGAGCAGTGATTCGCGGCGAAGACAATCCTTCGTTGATGACTTGAAAGAAGTGGATGGATTGCTTCAAGCCGGCAACATCATCCTGATGATAGGCATGAGCCCTGCATCGCGGTCAAATTACCCTCGCACGCCAATAATTTCATCCCAACGCGTGGTGTATCGCTGGCTCAACATTTCCCTACGCATCGCCCATACCGGTGTCGCAGGCACTCGGCCAATACGCACTGCACCTCTTCCTTCTCTCCGGTTGATCTGGTCAATAACCGCCATCAGTCGCTCGCCACCATGGCGTGGCTTGGGTGCAAAAAGATCGGGCGTCAGCTCACCGCGCTGACTCAGATTCAAGAGCAAGATGGAGCACTTTGAGAAGGGGTAGCCGGGACGGTAGATCTGCCCTAAGCCCCGCTGGGCCATAGCCAAAATTTCGCGAGTGTCATCTGTTGGAGAGGCTAAGGCCAAGGTGGTGGCGTCAGCGTAACGAGGGCCGTTGCGATCAGCCAGCTGGGTCTGGAGCCCGACCTGGATAGTGCTGCACAGCGAGTTCTGGGCGCGCAGCTTTTCGGCTGCTCGAGCCACGTAGACAGCTAGTGCTTCGCGAATCGGAGGCAACTCCGTCTGACGAACCCCAAACATCTTGCTCGAGCAGATGGCTTCCTTAGGCGGGGGGCCGTCATTGAAGCCAATACAGCTCACACCACGCAGCTCACGCGCTGTGCGCTCCATGGTCACGCCGAAAGTCTTTCGCAATGTGCCGATATCGAACTGAGCCAGTTCCCAAGCGGTAGAAATGTTCAGAGCTGCTAGTTTGGCAGCCGAGCGGTGTCCCACGCCCCACACCTCTGACACCGGCGCCAACCGGAGCAATTTCTCTTGACGGACAGGGTCGGTCAGATCGAGCACTCCACCAGTGGCCTTCCATTTTTTCGCTGCCCAATTCGCGAGCTTGGCCAAGGTCTTGGTGGTGCTGATGCCTACTCCGACCGGCATCCCAATTTCATGGGCTAGACGGTTGCGAATGCTTCGGCCTAGCTCAGCTGGATCGGCAACTCCGGTCATGTCGCCCCAAGCCTCATCGATAGAGTAAACCTCAATGCCTGGCAGCATCTCAGCCATCACACGCATTACCCGATTGCTGATGTCTGCATAGAGGGTGTAGTTACTGGAGCGTGCCACCACTCCTTGTCGGCGCATCTGCTCGCGCACTTGGTAGTAGGGGGCACCCATGCCAATACCAAGCTCCTTGGCTTCGGCTGTGCGAGCAATTACGCAGCCGTCATTGTTGGATAGCACTACGACTGGCTTACGTTTGAGTTCCGGCTGACAGATGCGCTCACAGCTGCAGTAAAACGAGTTGCAATCTATAAGCGCGAATACTCTCGGCGGTACGCTCATATCGCCACACGACTCACCACCCAGGTCACGACACCCCAAACCTCGATGATCTCTTCGCCGTCCAGCTGCACGTCCGGGACGATAGGATCGGCTGCCTTCAGCCAGCGGCCCCCCAACAAGTCACGCTGAACAAGGCGCACGCGGTAGTCTCCAGCAAGGTCTACCACCACCAGCCTTTCGTCCAGGTGAGTGGCCGCACGGTTCACGATCAGCCGATCACCACGGAATATGCCGAAGCCGACCAAACTATCGTCCAGCACTTGCACAGCCCAAACGTGGGGCGCCCCCAGGCCGGTGAGGAGGTCGAGAGAAAGCCCATCCTCCTTTTCGTCTTCGGCGGGTGACTGAAAGCCAGTGATACGCAGACCGTTGGCCACATCGGTGAGAAGACGCTCGCGCAGACGTTCGCACCGGGCCAGTATCGAAAGAGATGACATCGCAACATCCAAAGAATACTGTATATGTAAACAGTATTCGCGAAGCGTTGTGAGAGGTCAATCAGGGTGGACAAGCGGCTGGATCTACAACGGGTCTCCACCTAGGACAGCGGCACCTATGTCGCCTTCGCAGCCCGCTTCCGCGCTGGGACTCCATTCCAGGCGAGCCTGCTGAGCAACCAAATCAACGATCAATCGCCGATCTAAACACCCCATCGCTTGCCCGGCCACCGCAAGCATTTCGGTTTCTGTCCAGTTTTGCACCACGTAGTCGAATACCTGCGCTTCGAGATCCTCTCCCTCGGTGTGATGCAAGATCGAGGCATAGGCTTCGATGCAGCGGGAGCTGGCTGTATCACAACGGATCTCTACTGCGTTGATACCTGGGGCTTGGTATCCCTTCGTAGTTTCCCAGCCCCCCCAAATCAGCAGGATCCCGTCTTGATGCTCAACCTTCAGCGGAGGACGTGTGACGGAGTGAAAGGATTCGGCAGTTATCGGCGCTGCGTACCAGAGCGTGGCGGAAGCAGAGAGCAGAGAGGAAGCGAGGGCAATCGCGATGTATGGGAGATACCGCATCTTCGAACTCCATTCGAGAGGGAATGCCTTCCTGGCGAGCAGAGTCTAGAACATAAGGCAGCGTTAGCAGTGTGAGGTAATAAGCATGTGCGGAGGCGTAGAGGCCCGTGAGGCCGATAAGGTCTGGAAGATCTATTTTCCCAATCCGAAGGCAGCCATGCCGGTGCTGCTTGAGGAAAGCGGCCAGCTCGATTGGATTCATTGGGGACGGAGAAAGGAGGAGCCAGGAACCGGCCCACAGGGCGGCTGGGCAAAGCTCAGCACCGTGCAATCTGGCGGCTGGGAGAAATACAGACCCCGCCGTGGGTTCGGCATGGTACAGAGGTATATGGAGAAGGAAGGTCGGCCGGGAGAGAAGAATCGGACATCGCACTGGTTCGATGTGCCGGCGGGATACGCGCTAGAGTGCCTGGTCATTGGCGAAGGGGAGCAGCGAAGGGTATATGTCGTGACTACGACGCCACCTGCCGAATATGAGTGGATCCATGATCGATGGCCACTGCTGACGGTGCTGAGCGGTGCTACTTTCAGCTGAGTTGTGCTACCTCGTTAGCTATCGTTTGCGCTGCATTGTCTGATGGAAATGCTTAAGGCGGGATTCATGATGGTTAGATCAGCGCTAGAGATAGAGATAGAGCTCAGAAAGGCAGCAACAGATCTATTTGCCGGTGATGAGCAAAGCGCGACTGACTGGCTAAACAAACCTGCCAAGGCGCTGAATGGCCGCAAGCCCATGAATATGACAAATAACCATGCAGAGCTTCGTTTAGTCCTAGATCTAATAGGACGGCTCCAGGATGGTGTGTTTACCTAAGTTCAGGGCTACGCCTTGCTGGAATGTACCTTTTCGAGTGCATCGTCACTGGGGTTCTGCCACGGTTGCTAAGACAAGCTGACGGCCATAATTTTCGAGCTGTGTATTAGATAGGCGACTGTCGGCCGGAAGCAGACGCTTGACGCGATAGACATTGCCCCCCGATGTGGCTGAAAGCACCCGACGGTGGAGAAACCATCTAAAAAGTGTGCGAATTACGTCCGTATATCAAGCATGGTTGCTAGGGGTGGCTGAGACCCGATTTGATTGTGACTGACTCGCCGCCAACAGCTGAAAAAGTCCGGCAGCGGCACGATATACGTCAGACAAGTACTCGCATTCGCAAATTTTTACGTAGGGGCGATGGTGATAATCATATTTGAGCTCTGGAACGCAGCCAACTAGTTTCGCTACCCCGCGTGCGGCGTCGTTCAGAGCTTGCTGATCGCTGTAGGCAGCGCCGGGGGCCATATCCTCACCAGATGTGGCTGTCATGACGGCGTATGCGCCCTCTTGGCCAACGACACGGAGATACACAGTTCCGTTATGAATAACTATATAATGCTCTTCAGCCTCAATGTAAGCCTTGCTTGATCTTCGAATGTCGAAGTCGTCGTATTGAAGACTGTCACTCATTGTGCTCTTCTCCGAGTTTTTTTGATGACGCGCTGATTAAAGATGCTAACGGATAATTCCAAAGACGCACTTATTATCTCTGTCTATTCGCTGTCAGCTATAAGGAATGAGGGCTGAGCCAGAAGACTATAAAGCAGGCCATCTATATATTTCTATAGCTAACAGACTTCCATTCAATTGCACCAAACTCTTCCTCAAGAGCATCGACTAGTCTTTCAAAAGTCCATATATTATCTTTTTCGCCAACTTTCCCGGTGGCACAGTAAGCTGTCAGCTTATGGCAGTTGTCTATTAAGAGGTCGTATTTTCGACCTGCACCCTCCATTTCCTTTGCTCGCTTACTAATTTCAGTCCTGCGAATCGGCTTTCCATTTCTACAGGCTACAAATAAGTTAATTCCCGAGCGCAACGGCGACGAGCTCATGAAATCATGCAGCGAGACTCTTTTTATTTGTCCCGTGCCGTCCTTTTCAATTATTCTACGCCTCCCAATATAGATCCCTGAGTGATCAGCAATACCTCCCATAAGATCACATGCAACAATACATCCTGGCGTAAGGAGTGGCTGCCTGCCTGCAACTTCATCTACAAAAGCTCTAAATCCACTACGACATTGACTATCTTTGGCTTTAAATAGCTTATACAAACTATAGGGCGTCGACCTGTTTGTTATTTGCGTCGAACTGATTCCGGAAGATAATAGAAACTTGATGATACCTGTCAATTGCTCGGCCTCTCCTAGCCTCTGGTTACACCGCAACGTCATGCTATTTATTTCTTGCCACTAATTAAAGGGCAAGAATAGCTGTCCATATAAGAGATTCTGCACAGCTATCCGTCTAGTAATCTGTAAGAACCGATCCATTTAGCTCCTCACGTAGCGTTCGCCATTGCGGCAAATGGCGATCCAGCAACCCGGTAAAATGCTCGTTGTGATGGCGTTCCAGCAGATGCGTCAGCTCGTGCACCAGGATGTATTCCAGACACTGCACAGGCTTCTTAGCCAGCTCTAGATTGAGCCAGATACGGCGGGCTTCGATGTTGCAGGTGCCCCATTTGGTCTTCATCCGCTTGATGCCCCACGTGCGCACTTCAACCCCTAGCTTCGCCTGCCATTTTTCCAGTAACTCCGGCAGCAGGCGCCTCAGCTCTGCACGGTAGAAGTCGTGCAGAACCTTTGTGCGACGCTCTGTACTGGTATTGGGGCGAGCAAACAGATCCATGGTGGCTTTGCCGCGCAGGGCGATGCGCAGCGCACCTGTAGTTTCGTGAACGCGCAGGCGATAGCGCTGCCCCAGGAAGTAATGGCTTTCGCCACTGACCATGCGCCGTTGGGATTGCCTGGGCTGGGCTTGGAATTTTGCCCGCTGCCGCTTGATCCATCCCAGCTTACCCACCACGGCCAGACGTACAGCTTCGTCATCTACGGCCAGTGGAGCTGCCACGCGTATGCGCCCTTGCGGCGGGTACACACCCAAGTGCAGGTTTTTGATCGGCTTGCGGACGACCTCTACTGTCAAACCGCTTACCGTAATGTTGCGCGACTCAGTATTCATGCTGATGCTTGACCAGTTCCAGCAAGGCATCCAGCCGCTCGTTGTCCTGCCCTGCAGAACTGTCACCCGAGGCCCCAGCGGCGTCCTTACCCCACTGATCCAGCACATGCTTGATCGCCAGACGTACGCGCTTGATCTTCATGGCATTGCTACGCCAGTCATCCTGCCGGCTATCCAGCACGGCAGGCGATTGACCCGGCAGATAGCCTGAAACAGACCGTGGTCGCGCATTTGTTTATCTATATACAAGTAGGTAGCGGACGGCGCGTCGAAACCGGTCAGCAGCTTGTCCACCACGATAAGCAGGCGCATCTGCCCCGGCTCTTTGATAAAGCGCTGCTTAACCTCTTTCTCGAAAGTTTCCGGGTCTTTGTCGCCCAGCATCTGATTGTAAATTTCATACTGGCGCAGCTTCTCGGTCAGCCCTTGGCCGGTTGCTTCGCCTTTGATGTCAGCGGGAGATGGCTTATAGCTGGTGACGATGGCGCATTTATCACCCATACCCAGTTTGCTGAAGAGCTCATAGCACTTGCAGGCCTCGAAGATGCTGCTTGTCACCAGCATTGCGTTGCCTCGGCCATCGGCTAAGCGCGGCTTGATGGCCATATCCAGCATGATATCGGCGACGATCTTCTCAAGCCGCGACTGGCTCGACAGCACCTTCTGCATGGTGCCCCAGCGCTGTTTAAGCTGAGCCTTGGCCAGATCATTCAACGCCTTGGTTTCGGCATCGAACCACTGATCAATCTTCTTCTGGGAGGTGATGTTCTGGTCAATGTCGCGAGCCTCGTAGCGCAGGTCTAGCACCACGCCATCAGCCACGGCTTCGTTGAATTTGTAGGTGTGAATGTAGCGGCCAAACACCTCGATGCTCTTCTGCTTGTCGGCCTTGAGCAGTGGCGTACCGGTAAAGCCGATAAACACCGCATTGGGCAGAATCATCTTCATGGCTTTGTGCAGCTCGCCGGACTGAGTGCGGTGAGGGGGTCGTAGTAAGAGCGCCCTCCAGCCTGCTGGCTGATGCCTGCGATCACTTGGATTAGCTCCTCAGGGCAAGGCCTTGTCCCCTCATAAGAGCCATCAGCTTCAAGCGTTTGAAGGAGCATCTCCAGCAGCATTGGTCTTAGCGAGTCTTCCTCAGCTAATCCGCGTGCAATCGTACGGAAATACTCATGATGGGCGGCTAGCGAGCCGGTCTCCAGCGTGTAGATCCCTAGCTTTTTGCGGAGTGCATCGCCAAGCAACTGTGAGGTCTCGCCGACTTGCCAGGCAACACGGTCAAAGAATCTGTCATCAAACGACTCTGGCACTTCTTCCTTAGCTGCTGCGCCTTGCGGAAAGCATCGAACTTCGGCTGATTCTTGTATGCCGTATCGGTGAGAGTAGCGGCGTAGAAGTTCTGCTGTGCGTATAGCGGTGCTTTCTCGGGGAAGGCCTTGGCCTGGTACCTTTCAAAGCCTACGCCACGTTCGGAAGCGCGGAGCAGATTGAGCGCCGTGAGCTGGTTGAAGCACTAGTAAATCGAGTCTGGTCACCTGAGCGCCTGAAAGAGTATCTACCTAATTCCGCTGGCACCGTCTGATGACTTTAATCCGAAGTGATGGAGCCGGGTACATGACGAAGTCGGCCTATCATGCTGGAAGCAACAAGGAAGCAAATAGATGAGCACTGTTACGGTCGGCCAAATCGAAAAAAAAACACAGCAACGCTTGGTCGCGCTTTTCCAGCAACAGCTAGGCTATGCCTACTTGGGCGACTGGGCCGAGCGCCCAAACAACGCCAATATCGAGGCAGAGCAGCTGCGAGGCTGGTTGTTTGAGCAAGGCATTGAGGCCCATCTGGCCAGCCGGGCAATTTTTGAGTTGCACAAAGTCGCGAATGACGCCGGGAAGGGGCTATACGACCGCAACAAGGCGGTTTACGAGCTGCTGCGCTATGGAGTGAAGATCAAGCCGGAAGTAGGTGAGAACACACTGACCGTATGGTTGATCGATTGGAAAAATCCCGAACTCAGACGCCTTGAAGTCGCCACCTGTTGATGGGGTAAGTCTTCAGGCTTTTGATTCAGTAGTTTCTGACCTGTCAGGTGGTGCCGAGGCATGGGATCCAGAGCTTGGCGTTAGGGATCCATTTGGTCGGTTCAGATACGGTGTAGCCTCGAAAGGGAAAGGTGAGTGGCCGTTCATACAGCACATGCTCGCGTGTATGCGCCCAGACCACGGCTTGGCAATTGCAGTTGTAGATCAGGCCGCACTGCTGCGAGCGGGTAAAGATGCTGAAATCAGACGGGGCATCATTCAGGCCAATCTACTGGACGCTGTGATTTATCTCCCGCCAAAACTTTATCGCAGTGACGTACGTCCGCTCGCGATCCTTGTCTTCAAGTCGTCACGACAAAGCCTCTCGGTACTGCTTGTAGATGGCAGCAAGCTCTACACATCTGAAAAAAGCCTCAACACGCTCACGCAAGCAGGTATCCGACAGATCCAGGAGCAGTACTCGCGACGTGAACCTGTTGACGGCACTGCTGTGCTTCTGAGTATCGCTGAGCTTGAAAGCAATGGCTTCGCGCTAAACCTAGGGCGATATTTCTCAGCCCGTGCTGATGAAGGACTACATGATCTCGACGCCCTGAGCCGTGAGCATGAGCACATCAAGCGCGAGCTCTGGGATGTAGGTGCACAGATAGACGAATTGCTCGGCAGACTAGCTGGGTAGGCCGCCCTATGAAAAGCCAGCGAAAGATGGCCATGCTCGCCGCCGCGATGCTCGAAGACTTCCCTGAGATCATCTCTGGTTATGTTGTTGATGCGCGTATCGAGTCCCTCCATCTGAAGGGCAATGTGTTCAAGGCATTCGGCTATCGGAATGGCGAATTTCTGGTCAGCACAGAAATTATGCAGATCATGCTCTTTTCGCCAGATCGTTGGATGCTCAAAACTCGTGACGATGAGTTCTTCGTCATCGCATCCTTTGCACGCGGTGGTCGTCAGTCCATAGAAAACCTTGCTGAAAAATTTGAGGCAGCTTGGCTATCCCATTCGTTATGGCATGTTCACTAAGTGAAACGACTATGAGCGAGCTCGATTCATTGACGAACCTGTTCAACGGGGGCGGAGAGGTCATGACAGGTTCCCCAATGACCGACGAGCAGGCGCTCAATTTCATGCGCGACCTACGCCTGAACACCGAGTACTGCTTGGTCAGAGATTGGATCTGGATTGACCTTAATGTAACGCCGGCGCAGCTTGCAGAGCTGGGAAAAACACGCCGCCAGCCTGCGGTAATCTTCGCTCATAGCGTGATATACGATTCTGCGAAGTGCTGGGACGTTGGCAACCTTGTCCGAACTTCGCCGCTGCATGAGTTCCGCAATGGCTTCCTATTTCAGACGTTGAACTCGGTTTATGTGCTCCTTGGTGACGGCCTGAGGAAGAGGGCGGCAGTCGATACGGTTGGCCAAATCGACGGGAGCACAAGCGTTACAGCATCGGGGCTATCGGCCTCAACCGCTGAGACGCATCTACATACCCAAAAGCAATGGCAAGAAGCGTCCGCTGGGGATTCCAACGATGCGGGATCGTGCGATGCAGGCGCTGTGGAAACTGGCACTTGAGCCGGTTGCCGAAACGCGTGCAGATCCCAACTCCTATGGATTTCGGCGGCAGCGATCCACTGCCGATGCAATCGCACACTGCTTCAATGCACTGGCGAAACGTGGTTCGGCGCATTGGGTGCTTGAAGGTGACATTCGAGGCTGCTTCGACAATATCAGTCACGATTGGCTGCTCACCAACGTACCCATGGATAAGGTGGTTCTGCGCAAATGGCTTCGAGCGGGGTATGTCGATCAGGGAGCCTTGTTCGCAACGGAGGCAGGAACCCCGCAAGGGGGGATCATCTCTCCGGTACTTGCGAATTGGACGCTGGATGGCCTGGAAGATGTCGTCTATGCAAGCGTGGCTTCGACAGCGCGCAAGCGTAAGCCATTCAAGATACACGTCGTACGATATGCCGATGACTTCATCATCACAGGGGCCACGAAAGCTGTTTTGCAACATCAGGTTCGTCCTGCAATTGAGGCGTTCCTGAAAGAGCGAGGCTTGGAACTCTCTGATGAAAAGACTCAGATAACGCATATCTCGCAAGGCTTCGATTTTCTGGGCCAGAACGTACGCAAGTACGCCGGCAAGCTACTCATCACTCCGGCTCGCAAGAGTGTGAAGGCATTGCTGGATAAGGTGCGGGAAATCGCGAACGCAAACAAGACGGCGACTCAAGCTAACTTGATCTTGACCCTGAACCCGGTGATCCGAGGATGGGCCATGTATCATCGCCATGTTGTCGCCGCCAAGCGTTTCGCATGGATCGACCATCAGATTTGGCAAGTGTTATGGCGCTGGGCAGTTCGCCGGCACGCCATGAAAAGTGCCCATTGGGTAAAACAACGCTACTTTCGTGTCGTGGGTCAACGGCACTGGGTTTTCGCCACCCAGGAGAAAGCGCGTGGCATGAGTCAACCCGCTTGGCTGTATGCCGCCGCCAGTGTTTCGATCGTGCGGCATATCAAAATATGCAGTGCAGCGAACCCGTTCGATCCGGCATGGACGTTTTACCTTGAGCGCCGAAGAGCGCATCGTCAGGTTACCCAGTCTCACTCAGGCTGCTGGAAGGCTTGAGCCGTATGAGGGGTGACTCTCAAGTACGGTTCTTAGGGGAGGCAGGAGTGGTAACACTCCTGCTTTACCCGACTGAAGGCGCACATCGGCGTGGATGATGAGTCGGGGCTGGTACACAGCGTGGTAGGCACGGCAGCCAACGTGGCGGATATCACCCAGGTCGACAAACTGCTGCACGGTGACGAGAACGTCGTCTGCGCGGATGCCGGCTACACCGGCGTCGAAAAGCGCCCCGAACATGCTGGCCACGAAGTGATCTGGCAGGTCGCAGCACGCCGCAGCACCTACAAGAAGCTCGATAAGCGCAGTGCCCTGTACAAAGCCAAGCGCAAGATCGAGAAGGCCAAGGCACAAGTGCGAGCGAAGGTCGAGCATCCGTTTCGAGTGATCAAGCGCCAGTTCGGTTACGTGAAGGTGCGCTTCCGTGGCCTGGCCAAGAACACCGCTCAGCTGGTGACGCTGTTCGCGCTGTCGAACCTATGGATGGCGCGCCGACATTTGCTGACTACCGCAGGAGAGGTGCGCCTGTAATGCGGAAAATGGCTGCTGCGAGGTGCTCGCGGCGGCCAAAAACGGAGAACTGAGCGGGTTACCTGGTCGATTTTGATCGACGGCCCGCTTTCAAAAGCAGCGAGGGCTGAAGTCGACCGGAAATACAGGGCTACTTCAGACCTTCCTTAGGACTCGGCAATACTCCAGACAGTCTTTCGTGCATGAATCTCATACCTTGAATAAACTCCGCAAATCGTTTGATCGAGAGCGGCAATTGATTTTCAATCGCCGCAATCCTGCGATCAGGTGGTAAGAATCAGCGTTCTCACGCTGGCGTGGTGTCCTGGCGGTCGGCACGCCGATGAATCAGGCGATACAAGGCCGGCAGTACCAGTAGCGTCAGCAGCGTCGAGGAAACAATGCCGCCGATGACGACAGTTGCGAGGGGTCGTTGCACTTCCGCGCCCGTTCCAACGTTGATGGCCATCGGTACGAAACCGAGGCTTGCAACCAGCGCAGTCATCAGCACCGGGCGTAGCCGCGTCATCGCGCCATTCACAATGGCATCCTGAATCGGCGCGCCATCGTGGTGCAGCTTGCGAATGAAGCTCACCATCACCAGGCCGTTGAGCACTGCCACACCGGATAGGGCAATGAAGCCGACCCCTGCCGAAATCGAAAGCGGAATATCGCGCAGCCACAATGCGGCAACGCCACCCGTCAGCGCTAACGGCACACCGCTAAAGACGACAGTGGCATCCCGGCCCGAACCGAAGGCCATGAACAGCAGGCCGAAGATCAGAACCAGTACAGCCGGTACGACGACGGACAGGCGTTGGCTAGCCGAGATGAGTTGCTCGAACGTGCCTCCGTAGTTGACCCAATAGCCCTCTGGCAGCGTGATTTCACGGCTTACGCGTTCACGCAGTTCTTCCACGAACGACCCTAGATCGCGTCCGCGCACATTGCTGGTGATAACGATCCGGCGTTTACCGTTCTCGCGGCTGATCTGATTGGGGCCGGGCGCCACTTCGATCGACGCAAGCTGCCCGAGCGGCACGTAGGCGGCTTGGCCCAGCCCGGCAGCAGCGCCGGCCGGAACCGGAATGGGCAGTGTCGCCAGTGCCTTCGGGTCTTGGCGTTGCGCTTCGGGCAGCCGAACTACGATATCGAATCGGCGATCGCCCTCAAACACCTGGCCGGCGACGGCACCGCCAAGGGCGATTGCCACCGTTTGCTGTACGTCGTCGATCGCCAAGCCGTATCGGGACAGCGCATCCACGTTCGGCGTGATCGTCATCAGCGGCAGGCCCGTAATCTGTTCGAGCGCCACGTCGGCAGACCCCTCGATACTCTCGGCCACGGCTTCAATCTTCGAGCCTATTTGGGCCAGTTGCTCCATGTCATCGCCATACACCTTGATCGCCACCTCGGCACGGACACCTGCGATCAACTCATTCATGCGCATCTGCACGGGTTGAGTGAACTCGTAGTTGTTGCCGGGAATGGCGTTCACCGCCTTCTCCAGTTCGGCAAGCAGTACGGCTCTCGGTTTGCGCGGATCGGGCCATTCGCTACGATCCTTGAGCATGATGAAAGTGTCAGCCACCGAAGGCGGCATGGGGTCAGTCGCAACCTCAGCAGTACCGATCTTGGCGACGACTTCCTCCACCTCTGGAAACTCCTTGATCCGCGCCTCCAACTGGCGCTGCATACCAATCGCCTGGGTCAGACTCGTTCCGGGAATGCGCATCGCGTGCAAGGCGATGTCACCTTCATCCAGATTGGGGATGAACTCGGTGCCCAAGCGCGTCGCAAGCAAACCAGATAGCACCACCAGCACTGCCGCCGCCGCGACGACGGCGACTCTCAGCTTGATTGCCTTCTGGAGAAGTGGCGCATAGAAGCGGCTGATGCCGCGCATCACCTTGGTTTCCTTCTCGGAAACCTTGCCGGTGACAAACAGTGCGACCGCAGCAGGCACGAAGGTCAACGACAACACCATCGCACCAGTCAATGCGATCACGACGGTGAGGGCCATCGGATGGAACATCTTTCCTTCCACACCAGACAACGCGAAGATCGGAAGGTAAACAGCCGTGATGATGAACAACCCGAACAGGGCAGGCTTGATGACCTCTGCGCTGGCGCTCGAAACCAGCGAGAAACGCTCATCACGGGTCAGCAGGCGACCGAGCTGGTGCTGTCGTTCACTGAACCTGCGCAAGCAGTTTTCCACGATGATGACCGCACCATCGACAATCAGGCCGAAATCCAGCGCGCCCAGGCTCATTAGGTTGGCCGAGATGCGGTTCTGCACCATGCCAGTGATCGTCAGCAACATGGCGAGCGGAATCACCGCAGCGGTTATCAGGGCTGCACGCAAGTTGCCCAGCAACAGGAACAGCACGGCGATCACCAGCAACGCGCCTTCCAGAAGATTCTTCTGCACGGTTGCGATGGTGCGATCAACGAGTTGAGTGCGGTCGTAAACCGCGTGCGCGCGGACTCCCTCGGGAAGTGTCGCGTCGATCTCAGCGAGCTTTTCTACTGTGCGCTGTGCAACTGCTCGGCTGTTCTCGCCAATCAGCATGAATGCCGTACCCAGCACGACCTCTTTGCCGTCTTTCGTGGCCGCGCCGGTTCGCAGTTCGCTACCCTCTAGAACTTCCGCCACGTCGCCAATTCGGAGTGGCAGTCCATCGCGCGTTGCCACGACAATTTTCCGCAGTCGCTCGATGTCGCGCACTTGTCCGGGGATGCGGATCAGGTACTGCTCGCCATGACGTTCGATGTAGCCGGCGCCGACGTTGGCGTTGTTCCGCGCGACGGCGTTCAGCACGTCGTTCATCGTCAACTCGTAGGCCAGCAGCTTGACCGGATCGGGCGTGATGTGGAATTGACGCACGTAGCCGCCGATGGTGTTGACCTCGGTGACGCCTTTCAGATTGCGGAGCTGCGGACGCACCGACCAGTCCTGCAACGTGCGCAGCGCGGTCGGCGTCCATATTTCCTCGTAGCCCTTTTCGGGTTCCAAGGTGTACATGAATATCTCGCCCAGGCCGGTTGCCACTGGCCCGAGAGAGGGATTCAGGCCCGCCGGAAGTTGCGAAGATGCCTGCTGCAAGCGTTCGGCGACCTGCTGACGGGCAAAGTAAATGTCAGTGCCGTCCTCAAAGACCGCAGTGACCTGCGACAGACCGTAGCGGGAAACCGAGCGGGTGTAGTCGAGCCGAGCGAGGCCAGCCAGCGCCGTCTCAACCGGGAAAGTGACGCGCTGCTCAGCCTCCATTGGCGAGTAGCCTGGCGCCTCGGTATTGATCTGTACCTGGACATTGGTAATGTCCGGTATCGCGTCGATCGGCAAGCGGCTGTAGTTCCAGATCCCCAGCCCGGACAGGGCGAGCACCAATAGAAGCACGAGCCAGCGATGCGCGATGGACGCGCGAATGATACGTTCGAGCATATCCGCGTCCTCAGTGATCGTGGCTTGCGCCAGACTTTTCGATGTCTTGGCGTATCAGGAAACTTTGCTCGGCCACGTAGTTCGTGCCGGGCTTGAGTCCTCCAGTCACCTCAACGTATTCACCATCACGATCGCCAAGTTCGAGCATTCGGACTTCGTATGTCTCGCCGACTTGCGTGAACACCACGGTGAAGTCGCGGAATCGCTGCAACCCCGACTCTTTTACCGCCAGCGGTACGTTGCGCGTGCCTACTGTGACCTCGGCTGCCACGGTCATACCTGGGCGCCAACGTCCCTCCAAGTTCGGGATGCTGACGCGGGCAATGACGCTCTGGCCGCTGCCGGCCACCGGCAACAGTCGCTGAATCTTTCCGCTGGCTTCGGTCTTCCCAGTCGCTGACCGGATTCGTACTGGCTGTCCTGGCTTTAGGGCTTCGGCATCGGTGCCAATGGCGCGCAGGTCGATCCATACGTTGGACGGGTCGGCCAGCTCGAACAGCGCACCTGCCTCGGCCACGTCACCGACGTTCGTATTGCGTGCGAGCACCACGCCATCGAACGGTGCGGTAATCGGGTAGGTACGCATACTGTCGTTGCCCTCTACGACGGCCAGCGTCTGGCCGCGGCGGACTCGCTCGCCCTGCTGCACGTTCACCGATCGCACGATGCCAGGGAAGCGTGCGCCAACCGCCGCGTGTCTGTCGGCATCTAGGACAACGGTTCCCATCAACCGCACAACGTCTCGGATGACTGCCGGCCCTGCTGATTCGGTTTTGATACCGGCATCCTTGGCGATGCCGGCCGGAATGCTTACGCGGCCCTCATAGGACTGGTAAGACCAAGTGGACTTCTTTCCGGCATGTTCGGCGGACACGGCGACATCGAACGAATGCGGCTCGATCACTTCACCGCTGCCGACCAGATAGTTGCCCTCTGGCGTGAACGTGAACTGGTTGACCTCGCCATCCAAACGGGAGAGTTTGATAGTCGCAACGACATCGGCGGGAGCGACTGGCTTGCCGTCGCGATAGGCGTAGAGCCTGTAATGCGGGGGCACATTGGTTTCGTAGATGGTGACTTCCAGGGCGAAGTCTCCATCACGGAGTAGTCGGCCATTGTTTGGCCCGCGCTCATAGCTTCCGCTGGCTTGGGCACTGGCCTCCTCTTTGGGTTTGTCGCCGCCAGGGCTGCATGCAGCGGCAAATACGCAAAGGAGTAACAGGGAGAGAATGCGAATCATGGTGCGGTGTCCTCAACGGTGGCGGTGAGGCGTTCCACCTCGACCAGCAGAAGGTGATAGCGGGTGGCGGCTTCGACAGCACGCGCACGCAGATCGAACAGCGTCCGCTGCGCTTGGGCCAGCGACAAATAAGAGAATCGGCCTTGCTCAAAGCCGCGACGAGTTGTTGTCAGGGCGCTTTCAGCCATAGGCAGCATTCGTGCGCGTAACGATTCAGCCTCTGTTCGCGCGTGCGTGAGTTCTTGATACTTGTCGAACAGGGTCTGGTGGCGCTCGAAGCGTTCGGCGTCACGCCGCGCTTCCAGCGCAGCAAGCTCCGCATTTGCCTGGGACACCGCGTATCCAGAGCGCGTCGGGCTACCCAACGGCACCGAGATCGACATCACCACGCCGTGATCCTTGAAGGCTTCCAAACGTCGCACGCCCAAGCTGACGTCAATGTTGGGTTTGGCTTCGGCCTCCGCGAGCCGGCGCCGGGCGCCGATGGTGTCGGCCCGCAAGCGCGAAGCCCACAGTTCCGGCGTCATAGGCAAACGGGTAGCCAACGTCTCGAATGGCGCCACGGTCGGCAAGGTTTGGAGGTCGCCGACGACTTCGCCGAAGTCGGGGGTCATTGCCCCCCAGCTCGCGGCCAAAGTCATCTTGGCGCTCGCCAATTCGAGTTCAGCACTCTCGCGATTGAGCTGCGCCTCAGCGACCGCAATATCGGCGGCCTGCAAATCCGACTCAGGATTGCGAGCGGCTTTTACCCACGCTGCAACCTCTCGACGGGTGCGCTCCGCTTGCTTGATACGCTCCTCGGCATACGTCAATCGCTGTTGCCTAGCGAGCACTTCAATGAAGCGGGCCGTAGTTGAACTGGCCAGGTCGATCCGCGTTTTGGTGGCCTGATGCTCTTGTTCTCTCAGTTCGGCTTGTCCCAGCGTTTGGCGAGCCTCGCGCTTGCCACCGAGTTCTATGACCCGACCGATGCGCAATGTCGTTTCGGCCGAGCGAATACCTCGCAGGTTGCCGTTCCCGGCGACGTTCTCTACCTCGCCGCCAATGGTGTAAGGCGGTGGCAGGGCTTCGCGCTGCGTGCGGGCTCGAACGGCCTGGAGTTGCGCCGTTTCGGCGGTAATGGATGGATGGGCGGCCAGCGCGCGGGAGACTGCTTCCTCCAACCGCAGGGGTTCGGCGGCTAGGGCTGCGGACGTACCGCAGGCTCCGACGAACACCAAGACTACTAAGCGGATCAAATTCATGAAAACCCTCACGACGACAACAGATGGCGAGCAAACGATTCCGCGTGACGACTTCCCGCGCACGCCGGAGCGGAATCGCCATAAGACCGATCGTCAATCGGTTTTTTGAGCAAAAAAACACAGCACGCGCGCATATGGACTTACCTCGTCATCACAGTGATGAGAGATTCGGTCACAGAATGCAGCCATCCTGTAGATAGGCTGCAAAACGCCAGAACAAGAATGCCTAGCATCGGCCCCAAGTATGAGACAGACGAGTGCTTGGGCGACAGCAACGCCTCGACACGCTCAGGGATAAAATCGGAAAAGAACGCCATCGCCAATGGCACCTGTTCCTTGGCGTGTTGCCGAAATATCTTCTCCACTGCAACGATGGTCTCGGCCACGGCGACAGGACACCCCACTTCGTTTGCAGCGGCAAAATCACAACGTTGTTCCAAGGCGAGTTCCAGATCACGCAACAACCGGCGACGAGTACCTGGCAACTGTATGCTCGACAACACGACAGCGATCAAGCGATGCAGCACATCGCGATTGGCGATGTGAGCCTGTTCGTGCGCCAACACCACACGCAATTGCGTTGGATCAAGTCGCCGCATCAACGAGGTTGAAAGCAGGATGTGGCCATGCCCGACGCCACAGGCCAGCGCCATAGGCTGATCGACATCAAGCACGCGAAGTTTGTCTGGGTGCCCCGGACGCCAGCTTAGGCGCACCATCGAGGCAAGGGTTCGCCGAGCACGCCAAAGACCCACTGCGGCCCGTGAAGCCAGCCAAGCCGCGTATCCCGCCAACAATGCCAATGCTCCCCATAGCCAAGCACTTTGCCCATTGCCGCTCGGGTGCCAAACGCACAGATGCAAGAGCGCGTCAGCGTGCGCAGAGCAGGTAGCGGCAAATCGGGCCGAACTATCAAACATCGACGGCATGGCAATGGTCAGGGCCGTGTAGGCAATACCCGCCAACGCAGGTGTTACCAGCATCCACCAAGATACCCTTGCTCGCTGAGAAGGTGCCTTTCCCCACAGCGCACGGCGCAATGGGCGCTCGAAGGCTCCAATCAGCATGGTAAGCGTTACCGCCAGCACGAAGCCGGATAGCAATGCAAACTGAAGTAATGGGCCATAACTCGTCATCACGTCTGATCTAATTCAGCACGACGACGGGCAACCAACTCCTCCAGCCTCTTGAGCTGGTCGTCATCCGCCCTTGCAGCAAGATCGACAAAGGCGCTCAGCAACGCATCCGGCTGCGGGCCTGCGACACGACGCACCGTGGATTCCACCAGCTTCTGGATCAATTCCCGGCGGGAAACTCGCGCTGAATACTCATAGGCATGGCTGATCTTTTCGCGCTGGAGCATGGCCTTGCGAAATAGACGTTCCAGCGTAGATTGCACGGTGTTCAAAGAAATCGAGCGGGACTGCCCAATGCGCGCGTACACCGCCTTGGTATCGGACGGGCCGAAACGCCAGATGTCTTCGAGCACGGCGATTTCCAGATCGCCAAGTGTTGGTACGTTGTGATTGGTCAATGTTGTCGGCTCCGAGTTTTGACTCGAATTCAAGAGTATCCACCACAAAAAACCGACCGTCAATCGGTTTATTGTGCCGCCCCGTGCCGGACACTGCTATCGTGGAAGCTAACCAACGGCAGGCCCACGCTGCCGTCCTATCTCCCAGGACACCCCGCCGCCGCGCACCGTCGCGGCAAGCTGCTGCCCCAGCCGCTGTTCGATCACCGGCCGCCACGGCACCAGGCTGAATCCCTTGCCATCGTCGAGCATCGCGTAACGCCCGCTGGCGAGCATGACGGCGCGCCGGTAGATACCGGCCACACGCTGGCCGTCGCCCACAGGCCGATGCTCCAGGCCGGTGTCGGCGGCAATGTCCTTCGCGGCCTGCGTCAGTTCCCGGTTGCGCAGCGTGCCCAGCAGGTTGCGCGCCAGGATCACGCGCTGCCCGCGCCGCTCGGCCAGCCCCTGTTCGGCCAGGAAGTCGGCGCGCTGCTGCATCGCCTGCTTGGCCTCGCCGCCAAAGCCCAGATCGCCCAAGCCCGAGCCGCCGCCGATCAGTTGCTGGTCAAGCCAGGTGGCCCCGATCACGCGGGCCTGCCGCTCGATGGGCAGGTGCGATTTCAGCTCCACGGCCACGCCGCCCAGTCGCTGTGCGTCGTAGCGGCGGCCCTGCTCGGGCAGGTCATCCGGCACCTTCCATAGCCCCACGGCCACGCGCTCCACGATGCCGGCCCGGCGCAGGGCTTCGAGCCGGCGGACGT
>Ga0207893_1000345_pt1 | contig 26470 bp, 25 predicted proteins | sample MalvirmetaMSP121_FD_184233 | JGI IMG/M metagenome (GOLD analysis project Ga0207893, IMG submission 184233) | Marine viral communities from the Deep Pacific Ocean - MSP-121 (SPAdes) | ecosystem: Environmental > Aquatic > Marine > Oceanic | place: Pacific Ocean | collected 2001-06-02 | reverse complement strand
GAGGTGTTCTAGGCGGCTAGAAACACCGAAATAAGCGGGTTATCTGATCGTTTTTAATCGGTTTGCCGCTTTCAAAATCGGCGGAGGCTGAAGTCAGCCAGAAATGCATGTCTACTTCAGACCATCCTTAGTGCGGCCTCGTACCGCCCTAAGCAAATTTCGCAAATTTATTTAGGTAAATTACTCAGAACCCAGACGTTGAGAGCTTGCCGCAGTTCTTCATTCATATTTGAGTATGCCTGCTGCAGCATAGCTATTAGTCTTTCTTTATCAGACATTTTGGGTAGCCAATCATCAATGCATAGATGATCCACATTACGCCCAATGCGGATTGCAGCGATAACTAGGTCCGCTACAGCTCGTGTGTGGTTTGCAGAGTATGCCGCATCGCCTACGAATTCTATATCCAAGCTCTTTAACAGCTTAGAGCATTCGAACACACCGACATCACCTAGAAAGGCTGTCGTATCTATTTCGCAACCCAAGCCACATATGAAGCCAGTTGAACGTCTAGACCTCTGTACAAAGAAAGTTTGTAGGAAGTGCCAGTCCCCAGTTCCTGCGGCAGACGGAAGGTTTAGAGCGGCAATCCCACTGAGATACCTGTTCCGCGTGATTTGAGGGATAACAATGCTAGACATAAGATCGAATCCATCACTAGCGTCATGTTCTGATCAATGAAGCCTTGCGCATGGCGGTCACGGCGGGTTTGATCCCGTAGAACAGTCCGGCCACCACCGGCACATCCCCAAAAGCGATATAGACCCATGACAGGGCGATCAGGATAAACAGCGAGGGCAGTACAAACAGTACCCCAGCAATCACGCCGCCCCAGGTACGGTGCATCAGCCAGCCGATATAGGTGGCCAACTGCTGGGCTTCCGGCCCCGGCAGCAACATGCAGTAGTTCAGTGCATGCAGAAAACGCCGCTCAGAGATCCAGCGCCGACGCTCCACCAGCTCCTGGTGCATGATCGAGATCTGCCCAGCCGGGCCGCCGAAGCTGATAAAGCCAAGTTTTAGCCAGAACAGAAAAGCCTGGAGCAGGCTGACAGGTTCAGCACGCGGCAGATCCTGCTCTGCAGGCGACAGTGTGGTCTCATTCATCAGCGGTCTCGTCTTTTACAAATGCCGCCAGCTACCCATCGAAGATACCGCATGCGGCCGTTAGCAGGTGGTCATCGCGCCGCCCGGCCAGTACACGTTCGATGCTGGCAGCCTCGGAGGGTTGAACACCACCAACATCCAGGTAATGCGCCAAGGCCGCGACGCGGGCGTTAATGCCATCTAGGAAGTGAGCGGAGGCTGCTTTTTCGCGGCTTTGTTCCTCCATCTCCGCAACATGAGAAGCATCACAATCAGCGGTACGAGGCGTAGCTGATCAATCAAGTCCCTTTATGCGAATCCATGTCGACGCACTGCCTTATAGCGCATATGCGGAAATGCCGCCTTCCTAACAGCAAGTCGCCCTTAAGTGCCCGGCAAGCTTACAAAAATGTAATCAGCGCATCAGCTTTAGGTCAGGACGCTTTTCATATGGTGGCTGTCAGACTCAGCAAGACTGGAAGAATACTCCGTAACCGTCGGTGTACTTGCCACGTTCGCTGCTAACTAACTCATCCAAGGAGCTCGCATGTCCTCCTCGCATTGCCACCATCAGCCTGACCAAACGAAAGGATCAGCACCGCTCACAGACCCGGTCTGCGGGATGAAGGTGAAAGAGAACAGCGAGCATGAGCAGGATTACCAAGGAACCACTTACCGCTTCTGCAGCCAGGGGTGCCGGACCAAGTTCCGTTCTGACCCTGCTAGATATCTTGCTGCACAGCAGGCTCATGGGTCATCGCCTCAGGCATCCACGCCGCCCGCACAGAAGGCGTCCGCCGGTGATGCAACGACCGAGTACACCTGCCCGATGCACCCTGAGATCCGCCAAATGGGTCCAGGTGATTGCCCTATCTGCGGGATGTCATTGGAACCTCTGATCCCTGAACTCGACGAGGAGGAGAATCCCGAACTCAAGGACTTCTCGAAGCGATTCTGGTGGTCTCTGCCCCTGACCGTAGCAGTAACCCTGTTGGCAATGGCGGGACATGCGATACCGCTGTTTCACGGCGCTAGCCAGAACTGGGTTGAACTAGCCCTTACGACCCCGGTTGTCTTGTGGGCAGGTTGGCCATTTTTCGTGCGCGGTTTCGCATCAGTTAAGCATCGCAGCCCAAACATGTGGACGTTGATCGGGCTTGGCACAGGGGCTGCGTATATTTACAGCATCGTAGCAACCGTCTTACCGAGCATATTTCCAGAGTCATTCACTGTGGGCGGCCGGATAGGCGTTTACTACGAAGCCGCAGCGGTCATCATTTCACTGACGCTTTTAGGTCAGCTGCTCGAACTGAAGGCCCGCTCTCAGACATCTTCCGCAATCAAGTCCCTGCTTGGCTTATCACCCAAAACAGCTCGCCGTATCGCCAAGGATGGTTCCGAGGAGGACATCCCGCTCACACATGTTCACGAGGGCGACCATCTGCGCGTTCGTCCTGGTGAAAAGGTACCCGTTGATGGAGAGGTATTAGAGGGCGAGAGCGCCGTCGACGAGTCCATGCTTACGGGCGAGCCCGTCCCAGTGACGAAGCGAGCAGGCGATGCGCTCATCGGCGCGACGATGAACACGAGCGGCTCGCTTGTCATGCGAGCCACCAGGGTTGGCTCCGGGACTATGCTTTCACAAATCGTCCAGATGGTTGCGAATGCGCAACGCTCCAAAGCACCCATGCAGCGAATGGCGGACACGGTTGCGGGTTATTTCGTGCTGACGGTCATTGGTATCGCCTTGCTGACATTCTTTGCATGGGGCCTGTTTGGACCCGAGCAGGGCTGGGTATTCGGCCTGATCAATGCAGTTGCGGTTCTGATCATTGCTTGCCCTTGCGCACTTGGCCTTGCAACGCCTATGTCGATCATGGTTGCCACAGGCAAAGCGGCTGGAAGCGGAGTGCTTTTCAGAGACGCAGGCGCCATCGAGAACGTCCGTAAGGTAGACACGCTGATTGTCGATAAAACAGGAACCTTGACCGAGGGCCGACCTGTCTTCGATCGGGCCATAGGCGTCACGCCGTTTGACTCGCAGGAAGTCATCCGTTTGTCTGCCAGCTTGGATCAAGGTAGTGAGCATCCCCTAGCCCACGCGATCGTAGACCATGCCAGAAGCGAAGGTATCCAGCTGGCGAAGCCAGAGACCTTCGAGTCAGGGTCAGGTATCGGAGTCCGTGGTCTGGTGGAAGGCAAGCAGCTACAACTAGGCAACACCGCGCTTATGGAAGATGCGGGTGTGAGCGTCGAGCCGTTGAGAGATCAGGCAGAAAAAATGCGCGAGAGCGGTACCAGCATTGTGTACCTGGCTGTTGATGGGGCACTTGCCGGCTTGCTGGCCGTATCGGACCCAATCAAACCGACTTCCAAGGAAGCTGTAGCGCGGCTCCAAGCGGAGGGCGTGCAAGTCATCATGGCCACCGGCGACGGGCTTACCACTGCCCGCGCGGTGGCTCGTGAGCTATCGATCGATGAGGTGCATGGCGAAGTGAAGCCGCAGGACAAGGAGGCGCTGGTGGTTAAGCTACAAGCCCTAGGTAAAGTAGTCGCCATGGCAGGCGACGGAATAAATGATGCGCCGGCGCTCGCCAGGGCTGATGTCGGCATAGCGATGGGCACGGGCACTGACGTCGCCATGAACAGCGCCCAAGTTACGCTCGTTAAAGGTGACCTGATGGGGATACTGCGCGCGCGCACGCTTTCGGTGGCGACGGTTCGCAATATGCGTCAGAACCTTCTGTTTGCCTTTATGTACAACGGGTTGAGCATCCCGATTGCCGCAGGTCTGCTCTATCCGTTCTTCGGACTGTTGCTGTCTCCGATGATTGCTGCCCTGGCCATGAGCCTCAGCTCAGCATCGGTTGTGTTCAACGCACTCCGGCTCCGTCAAACGCGTGTAGTTTGAAGCCTGTCGGCTTAGGCTTAGGCTTCGGTTGCGAAGCGACCGAAGCCTCATTGATTGCTCATGAATTGCCCCGTAAGCTGGAAATATGAAGTCCTACATGCGCTCCTTCCTTGTCCTGCTGCTAGTGCTCGCGCTTCCGATCAACGGGATGGCGCAATTGCTCATGCCGGTTGGGTCGTCAGCGCATCACGTAATGCCTGATAGGGTAGGCATAGAGGCTATGGCAGCCAGCCACGCGTCGATGGCTGGCGTCAGCGGCGCTGAGCCCGAGTGCTGTGAAGCGAATGAGCATGGAACGGCGACCGTCTGCAAGACGGGCCAAGAATGCAAAACTGCAAGTATCCTTCAGCTTGTCTCAATAAAAGCCCAGCTGATGCCTGCTGCTAAACCCGTGACCACTCCCTATAACGGCCTGATCCCCTCTAGCCTTTTAGACGCCGTCTGGCATCCACCCCGCGTCTAATTCCGATCAAATTATAGGAACCGCCCGAGTGAGCATTCGGGCCGGCTACCGCGCGCCTTTGGCTCGCATGAAAGATCAGGAATCCTTCGCAAATGAAACCCCGTATTTATTGGGCGCCGCCGTACGTGGCCGCCTTGATCATGGGCGCGCTCTCGTTTCCAGGGTTAGCGTCCGCTTTGACCTTAGAACAAGCTCTGAGCGTGGCCGAGCAAGACGCGCCTTCGCTGCATGCGCAAGCCGCCAACCTGGTGGCCGCACGCAGCGCTGCAATCCCTGCCGGCGAGCTTCCTGACCCTAAACTTAAGCTTGGACTGCAAAGCGTGCCCATCGAAGGTGACGCTCGCTGGCAGTTGGAGCAAGAGGCCATGACCATGCAAATGGTTGGGGTCATGCAAGATGTGCCAAACCGAGCGAAAAGGCGCGCTCGTGTCGAGGCCGCGCAGGCTAGTGTTGCGCTCGCAAACGCCCAGCAAACGGTTGAACGTCTCGGTGTGCGCCAAGCAACCGCCGAGGCATGGATCGCTAGCTTCGCGGTCGAGCAGAAGCTAAGCCTTTTCAAGCAGCTTTACAGCGAGAATCAGCTCCTTTCGCGGGCTGTTCAGGCCCGCATTGCTGGCGGCAGCGGACAAACCGCAGACAGCGTACTTCCGAGGCAAGAGGCAGCATTGCTGGCTGAACAAGAGGATGAGCTGCTGCGTAACCAGGCTGTTGCGCGGGCCGGCCTCCGGCGCTGGATAGGCGAGCTAGCAGGCCAGCCGCTTACAGGTGACTGGCCGCAATGGCTTGCCGCCGTTGATAACTATCAGCACAACCTGAACCGGCACCCGGCGTTACTCGCCTTCGACCCGATGACTCGTGAAGCGGAGGCAAAGGTTCACCAGGCCATCGCAGAGAAAACACCGGATTGGAGTTGGGGGGTCGACTACCTGCGACGTGGCCGTGAGTACGGCGACATGGTGAACCTCAGCGTCAGCTTCGACCTGCCGCTGTTTACCAGCTCTCGGCAGGATCCGAAGATCGCGGCCGAACGAGCTCGCCTTGCCCAGATCGAGGCTCAGCGCCAAGCGACCTTGCGCCTGTACAACCAAGAGCTGAGTACTGACCTCGCTGAGTATCAGCGTCTGGACCGCGCACTCATCCGCCTCGACAAAACCTTACTACCCCTCGCTGAAGAGAAGGTCCGCCTTGCCATGGCCGATTACCGCTCCGGAAGCGGTGAGCTGACCGCTGTGATCGAAGCGCGACGACAGCTTGTGGAGACCCGGCTACGGCGTATTGACGTCGCCCGCGATCGATCGTTGAGCAATGCCCGCCTGCATTTCGCCTTTGGAGATACCCGACCATGACATTCCAACACAAGCGGCTGGTACTCGCCTTCAGTCTGCCTCTGATGATTAGCGCTGCAGCGCTAATCGGTCTGCCTACCGCAGCCTTCGGACAATCGCCTGCAGAAGAAGACAAGGAAGTGCTCTATTGGTATGACCCTATGGTACCCCAGCAAAAGTTCGATAAGCCGGGCAAGTCGCCATTCATGGATATGGAATTGATTCCACGCTATGCAGATGAGGGAAGCGACGGGGCATCGATCAGTATCGACCCGAGCGTGACGCAGAATCTCGGCGTGCGCTTGGCAACCGTAACGCGTGAATCGATCAGCCAGTCGCTCGAAGCGACAGGCGCGTTGATGTTTGACGAGCGAGACGTGGCGGTTGTGCAGGCGCGTGCCGGTGGCTTTGTCGAGCGCGTTTACGACCGAGCACCGGAGGATGTCATCGAAAAAGGCGCGCCGTTAGCCGATCTTTTGGTTCCCGAATGGGCTGCCGCACAGGAAGAGTACCTGGCGCTCAAAGGGATTGGCGAACCCCAGCTGCTCGCAGCGGCTCGCCAGCGGTTGCGCCTTGCTGGCATGCCGCCAGAAGTCATAGTGCAGCTAGAACGAACTGGTAAAGCGCGCCCCGTTTGGACAGTGACGAGTCCAATAGGCGGCGTGCTGAACAGCCTCGACGTTCGCGAGGGCATGACCGTACCCGCCGGCGCTACTCTTGCGCGCGTCAACGGGCTGGACACGGTTTGGCTAGAAGTTGCAGTACCAGAGGCGCGGATCGCAAATTTAGCGCCAGGGCAATCAGTAACAACGCGCCTGCCCGCTTTTGCGGGTGAAACGCTGGAAGGAACGATCCAGACGGTACTATCGCAGGCCAACCTGGATAGCCGCACTGTGCGTGTCCGGGTCGAGCTACCTAACCCGCAACAACGGCTTCGTCCCGGCATGACGGCCGAGGTGACGTTGAGTCGCAACGTCGAAGATGTCTTGGTCATCCCGTCCGAGGCGGTCATTCGCACCGGTCGGCGCGCATTGGTGATGCTGGCCGAGGATCAAGGCCGTTACCGCCCGATTGAGGTTCGCACAGGCCGGGAATTCGATGACCAGACAGAGGTGCTTGAAGGGCTGGAAGCCGGTCAGAAGGTCGTGGCGTCCGGTCAGTTTCTCCTGGATTCAGAGGCGAGCCTACGCGGGCTGACCGCTCAGGGTTTGGAGGAGCCTGCAACTTCTACAGAACCTGCGCTGCACGAGGCTGAAGGTACGATCGTCAGCCTGGAAGATGGCATGGTTGGCCTGTCGCATGGGCCGTTCAAGACGCTGAACATGCCTGGGATGACAATGTCCTTTCCGGTTGCAGATCAATCGCTCCTAACAAAGTTGCAGACCGGCGATCACGTCCGTGTCGGCGCGCGTGAAAGCGAAGAGGGCCTGGTCATTGAGCACATCGAGAAGCTGGGGGGCCAGCCATGATCGCAGCCATAATTCGCTGGTCAGTAGCCAACCGCTTTCTGATCCTGCTGGCTACTGTGTTCGCGGTGGCTTGGGGTGTCTGGTCGGTCAAAAACACCGCTGTTGATGCATTGCCAGACCTTTCCGACGTTCAGGTCATCATCCGCACGCCATACCCCGGGCAGGCGCCCCAGATCGTTGAGAATCAGGTCACCTACCCACTGACGACGACCATGCTGTCTGTCCCCGGCGCGAAGACAGTCCGTGGCTACTCCTTCTTCGGGGATAGCTACGTGTACGTCCTGTTTGAGGACGGCACCGACCTCTATTGGGCCCGTTCTCGGGTGCTGGAGTACCTGAGTCAGGTGCAGAGTCGGCTTCCCGCCGCCGCCAAACCCGCTTTGGGCCCTGACGCCACAGGTGTCGGCTGGATCTACCAATATGCTTTGGTAGACCGAACGGGCAAACATGACCTCTCGCAGCTGCGCTCTTTGCAAGATTGGTTCCTGCGCTATGAGCTCAAGACACTGCCCAACGTGGCGGAAGTCGCGCCCATAGGCGGGATGGTCAAGCAGTATCAGGTCGTACTGGATCCCGTGCGCATGGCAAGCAGGGGCGTGACGCAGCAGCAGATTGCAAAGGCGATCGATGAAGCCAACCGTGAAACCGGCGGGAGTGTTCTGGAACTCGCAGAAACCGAGTTCATGGTCCGTGCGACCGGGTATCTCAAGACACTCAAAGACTTTCGAGCCATTCCTTTGCGTCTCGACGGCGGCGTGCCAGTGACGCTAGGGGACGTTGCGCATATCCAGCTCGGCCCGGAAATGCGCCGGGGCATCAGCGAGCTTGACGGTGAAGGTGAGGTAGTCGGCGGCGTGGTGATCCTGCGGAGCGGCAAGAACGCTCGGGAAACCATCGCTGCCGTTCAGACCAAACTGGATGAGCTGAAAGCGAGCCTGCCCCAAGGCGTCGAAATCGTCACGACGTACGACCGTAGCAAGCTGATCGACAGTGCCGTTGAAAACCTCACGCACAAGCTCATCGAGGAGTTCATTGTCGTTGCGTTGGTTTGCGCGATTTTTCTGTGGCATCTGCGCTCGTCGTTGGTCGCCATCGTGTCGTTGCCGATCGGCATCCTGATTGCTTTTGTGATCATGCAGCGGCAAGGCATCAACGCCAACATCATGTCGTTGGGTGGCATCGCGATCGCCATCGGAGCGATGGTCGATGCAGCAATCGTCATGATCGAAAACGCCCACAAGCACATTGAGGCCTGGCACAAGCGGCATCCTGACTCCACCTTGAAGGGCCAGGAGCACTGGAAGGTCATTACTGACGCGGCTGTTGAAGTGGGGCCGGCATTGTTCTTCAGCCTGCTGATCATCACGCTGTCGTTCATTCCAGTGTTCACCCTGGAGGCGCAGGAAGGCCGGCTGTTCGGTCCACTGGCGTTCACCAAAACCTATGCAATGGCAGCCGCCGCGGGCCTGTCTGTCACGCTGGTTCCGGTGCTCATGGGGTATTGGATCAGGGGCAAAATCCCTGACGAACACCGTAATCCACTCAACCGTGGCCTCATCTGGATCTACAAGCCGGCCCTGGACGCGGTACTGCGCTGGCCCAAGATGACTCTGCTGGTGGCTGTTCTGGTCTTCCTGACAGGCTTGTGGCCGGCCTCTCGCCTTGGTGGGGAGTTCTTGCCCCCGCTGGATGAAGGTGACCTCCTTTATATGCCCACTGCGCTTCCAGGCCTCTCCGCTCAGAAGGCTTCTGAGCTACTGCAGCAGACGGACCGGCTCATAAAAACGGTTCCAGAAGTTGCACACGTGTTCGGTAAGGCTGGTCGAGCCGACACCGCTACCGATCCCGCCCCGCTGGAAATGTTCGAGACGACCATTCAGTTCAAGCCGAAGGATCAATGGCGCCCTGGGATGACGCCTGACAAGCTGGTTGAGGAGTTGGATCGCACCGTACAGGTACCTGGATTGGCCAATCTGTGGATCCCGCCGATTCGAAACCGTATCGATATGCTGGCGACGGGTATCAAGAGCCCGATCGGGGTGAAAGTGTATGGCACTGACTTGGCACAGATCGACAAAGCCACCCAGGCAGTGGAAAAAATCGCCAAAACGGTGCCTGGGGTCAGTTCGGCGCTTGCTGAGAGACTGACCGGCGGCAGGTATATCGATGTGGATATCGATCGTGTCGCCGCCGCACGCTACGGCCTGAATATCGCGGACGTGCAATCGATCGTGGCCGGTGCCATCGGTGGTCAAACCATTGGTGAAACCGTGGAAGGGCTCGCCAGGTATCCGATCAACCTCCGCTATGGCCGCGAGTGGCGCGACTCGATATCCGATCTGCGCAACCTACCGATCTACACGCCGCAAGGCAGCCAGATCACGTTGGGGACCGTGGCCAAAGTACAGGTGACCGACGGGCCGCCAATGCTTAAAAGCGAAAACGCAAGGCTGTCGGGCTGGGTTTACGTCGATGTTCGTGGCCGCGACATGGCGGCTGTGGTGGGCGATCTGAGGGAAAAGATCAGCAAAGGGGTCCAGCTCGAATCCGGCATGAGCATCAGCTATTCCGGCCAATTCGAATTCATGGAGCGAGCTAACGCGAAGCTGAAGCTCGTCGTGCCGGCTACCTTGCTCATCATTTTTGTCTTGCTCTACCTCACGTTTGGGCGCTTTGGGGAGGCGTTGCTGATCATGGCCACGCTGCCATTCGCCCTAACCGGTGGCGTCTGGTTCCTCTATTTGCTCGGGTACAACCTATCCGTAGCGACAGGAATCGGTTTCATCGCACTGGCAGGCGTTTCTGCTGAGTTCGGCGTCATTATGCTGCTGTATTTGAAGAACGCATGGACAGATCGGGTTAACGCTGGAGCCCATGGCGAAGGCGTACTGCTCGACGCAATCCGCGAAGGCGCTGTGCAGCGGGTGCGCCCCAAGGCCATGACCGTAGCAGTGATTATCGCCGGTCTGCTGCCCATCCTCTGGGGTAGCGGAACCGGCAGCGAAATCATGAGCCGCATCGCCGCGCCCATGGTGGGCGGGATGATCACCGCCCCTTTGCTCTCCCTGTTCGTTCTGCCGGCAGCTTACCTGCTGATGCGCCGCCGGCAATTGCGAGTTACCACCCAGCAAGCAACCAACCCCACTGGAGAACATCCATGAACATTAAGCACATCACCCTTGCCTCACTCTTCCTGGTGCCAGTCGCCTATGCCGCCGACAAGGAGCCAATGGACGGCATGCCGATGGATCACAAAGGCATGAACATGCCAATGGACCAGAAGTCGGCGGGACAGACCGCTACAGCCATCGGCACAGTCAAGAAAGTAAACACCGAGAGCGGCACCGTGACCATTGCACACGGCCCGGTCGAAGCGCTGGGTTGGCCTTCTATGACGATGGGCTTCAAAGCGAAGCCTGATCAGCTCCAAAAGTTGAAAGAAGGGGACCAGGTCGAATTCGAGTTCTCCTCGAAGGGCATGGATTCCACCATTACGCGTATCGAAAAACGGTAAGCACAGAAAGCGACCGCCGCAGACGCGGCGGTCGTACCAACAAAAAAATGAGCGATTACAGCTTTGTAACCTTGGCAACAGCTTCTTGTAAGTAGCAAGCCTTTAATCTACAGGCATCAACTAACCAAGAGGTGCAAACCATGAACCGTATAACCAAAGTAATCGTTCCTTTTATTCTGACCGTTGCGTCTTCTCTTGCAATGGCCGAAGGCGGAAGCGATCGGACAATGCATCGCCTAAATGATCCTGCAGGATCCAATCTCACTCTTAAAGAGCTTGTCAAAGAAGGCAAAGTGCTGAGCATCGCACCTGCAGGGGCGACCGGTACGACTGAAATGATTCAGAACTATCGGACTACTGCAAAAGTTCAGACATATGAAATGAAGGTAAAGACCCCAGACGGGGAGATTCATACGGTGGAATTTTTGAGCGCACCGGTAGGCGTAAACAACGGCTAACCTGCAAATTAAATATTCGAGGGTAATGATATGAGCAGCCTGTTTTCGAGAATGAAAAGTGTACTGCAGCGCAATCCGATCGTGACCGGTCTAACCGTAGCTGTGGTTGGCTACATGCTCCTGAACCAAAGCACTGGGGCGTTGGCAACGACGCTGCCAAGCCTGCTCTTTCTCTTGCCCTGCTTGTTGATGATGGTCGTATGCATGAAGCATATGTCTAGCGGTAAGTGCGACAAGCCCAAGGAGCCCAACGTTGGCGAAAGCACCTTGTTAAGCAAGAGCGAATAACCCACTGAACTTAGATATAACATGCGAAACACCATTACAGTAACAGCAATTGCAATCACCCTGGCGAGCGGACTGAGTTTCGCAGCGGCAGATAAAGCGGACCAAAGCCATTCAGAAACCGGCATGATGAGCGGCGACAAGCATATGGAAATGATGGGCGACATGCGTGGAATGATGAAAGAGTGTCGTGAAATGATGGAGGCGGCCAAAGCCGGCCACTCGCAAAATGGGGAAAACCCAGACGCTGCCTAGGATACGAGAGTGCGAGCAACTATGATCGAAGCAGGTCGGGCACCTTTTCTGGGTGCCCACCTGCTTTTTTGTGCGTGATGGCCTAACCAGGACCGTACTGATGGGAAAAGTGTCACTGACGAGCAGAATGGCGATAGCTTTCATGCTCGTGGTTACGGTTGTGCTGTTGGCCGCCGCAATCAGCTTCAATTATTTTTGCCAGCTCCATTTCGAACGCAAAGACGCACAGGTGCTGAATGAAAAGGCTGCTGCAGTAGAGCGTATGCTACGCGGCAGTTCAGAATTCGGGCCTGAGACCGCTTCAAGGATCGATGCTGTTATTGAGCACTCCTTTGGCTTCGCAACTGCGGTTGTAGTAGACGGTAAGACGGTTTACTCCCATCACAATCTGTCTGAGAGCTTGCTACCTCTTGTCACGGACATCCAAGAGGAACGCTGGACGGTAAGTTTCGGTGGCCACCAGTACAGCGGCATCACTAGAAAAGTAAACCGGTGGGTAGAAGGGCAGGACACTGTTATCTATTTGGCATTGGATGTAACGCACCGAATCCACTTCTTCGATATGATTCAGCAGTGGTTTGCTTATACGCTTGTCGTTAGTGCACTTCTGAGTGGCGCGTTAGGTGTTGTTCTGATCAGGAAGGGTTTAAAACCGATTGATGAGCTCTCTAAGACCTCTTCTACAGTAACTGCCAATTGTTTGGATACCAGAATTCCAACCGAATCAGTGCCAGGCGAGCTTCATGAACTCGTAGACAACTTCAATGAAATGCTCTCGCGCTTGGATGACTCTTTCATCAGGTTGTCAGGTTTCTCAGCGGACATCGCGCATGAGCTAAGAACGCCGCTGAACAGCATGCTGACCCAAATGGAGGTCGCGCTCTTGCGCGACCGCGAAAATACCGACTACAAGGATATCTTGTATTCCGCCCTCGAAGAACTTAGGCGCATGTCAAAGATGGTCGATGACATGCTGTTCCTCGCCAAAGCGGACAACGGGAAGATTACGCCCAGTGCCGAAGGGACCAGCATGGCTGAGATTACCACGAGTGTCATCGAATACTACGAGCTCGCAGCCGAGGACAAGAAGGTCGAAATCACGCTTTCAGGCGATGGGTCGGTACATGGCGATAAATCAATGCTAAGAAGGGCCATCTCAAACATAGTTTCGAACGCAGTTCGGTATGCAGAGGAAGGAAGCATTATCAGCGTTGAAATAAGCCAGAGTGGTAACTCGGTTTGCACAGCCATATCCAACCGAGGCACAACGATTCCAGCCGAGCTTCAGGCCCGAGTGTTTGATCGATTCTATAGGGTCGACACCGCAAGGCGCGAAGGAACCACCATGAATGCGGGCCTCGGCATGGCTATCACTCGTTCGATAGTCGAAGCGCACAAAGGGCGCATCGCTTGCGAATCAGCTGAGGGGCATACGACTTTCACAATGACGCTTCCAAAGCTTATGTCTAGTTAATGGCAGAGTGCCAGCAACGACCCTGACCTACGCTCATAGAAACGCCAGGCTGAACCGAAAGAGGCCGAGACTTTCGAAGCTGTATGTTTGGTTCTGGAGGTTCCCGTGCAAGCGTCCTCATCGAGAAAATGCGGTACGACAGCCGCAGCGCTCAACGAAGCGTGCTTCTGCGTAAGCCTAGATCAAGCTGCGCTCGTAAACTCATTGACCGAACAGCTTGGGAATTCAGAGCTGTCGGAGCTATTGAAGTCACGTTGCCCCCATGTGTTTGCAGCACGACCGGTCTTTGTTTCATCCTTGCGGCTGCGCCAGGTTAATGAGGTTATTCAGGCCATCGAGCAGACCGTGAGCTCGCCCGGTTGGCGTGAGCATGCTCTGGATTCTGCACCTCCTATTGCCCGACACGATCCTCGGGGCGCGCGCGGCGTCTTCTTTGGCTACGACTTCCATCTGGATGATGACAAGCTTGGGCTCATCGAAATAAACACAAATGCGGGCGGAGCGATGCTAAACGTATTGCTCGCCCGCGCGCAGCGTAGTTGTTGCAGCGGCGTAGTCGGGCTTTCGCCAGGTCAGGAAGGACCCGGCGGCTTCGAGCGTTCGATTCTGGATATGTTCGCCCAGGAATGGTCTACGAGCGGCGAGCCACGTCCGCTCACGCGCGTGGTGATCTTGGATGAAAGCCCACAAGCCCAATACCTGTATCCGGAGTTCCTTCTTTTTCAGCGGTTATTCGAGTCAGCAGGAATCGACTGCCTAATCGCGGACCCAGCCGATCTGGCCTTTCACAACGAGTGCCTCTTGGTCGACGGGAAGCCTGTGGATCTCGTCTACAACCGACTCACCGATTTCTATCTGGAAGGCGACAATTGCAGCGCGCTGCGCAGCGCTTATTTGGCTGATGTCGTGACGGTAACGCCACATCCTCAGGCCTATGCCCTTTATGCCGACAAACGCCGGTTGGTTGACCTAACCAACGCACGTTTTTTGGAAGAGATTGGCGTCGATCAGCAAGTCCGAGCCGTATTGGCCCAGTACGTCCCGCTTACGGTTCCTGTCGAGCATCGCAATGCGGAGCACCTCTGGCAAAACCGCCGTAGCCTCTTTTTCAAGCCTGTCAGCGGGTTTGGTAGTCGCGGTGCGTACCGAGGAGACAAGCTCACCAAGCGGGTTTGGGAAGAAATCATTGGCGGAAACTACTTGGCCCAGTCCCTTATAGCTCCTGGCGAGCGTAGAACCGTCGCCGACCCTCAGGTACGACCAATGAAGTTTGACCTGCGCGCGTACGCTTATGCTGGCGAGGTGCAGTGGAACGCTGCCAGGGTCTACCAAGGCCAAACGACCAACTTTCGAACGGAGGGGGGCGGCTTTGCTCCTGTGTTTACCTTAGGCGAGGAAGAGGAGCTGGCCGGTTCCACAAAGCAACTATCGCACGCCTCGTTCACTTTCTTGCTCGACGAAACCGGAGCCATAGAAAAGCTGCCGCACCCGCTCTATCTCGCGTTGGTTCGAGCCGAAAGGGCTACTTCGAAGCTTGCCGGTAAGCGTTTTCGATTGGCGGACTGGTATGTGGCAATGGAAGACGGCCAACCGTCTAAGGTCATCCGAGAGTGGTACGGGTGGGTAGCGTTCGACGCAGATGGCGGTTACCACCCTGAACGTGGTTCGCCGAAAAACGACGAGTCGGATAGTGATGACAATGTAGATTCAACCGCTCTACCGACACGGGAAGAACACGATCGAATTGAGGGACTGTTGTTTAAAAGCGAGTGAGAGCCTGTCTCGCACAGCCCAGAGGTTCCTTACGGGCGCAGAGCCAAAGGAAGATTGCTTTTTCACTCACCTTTCAGGGCCATCATTAAACCCTTGAATGCGCCGTTCAGCCGAGTAAATGCAGCCTGGAAACGAATCGAATTTTCCGCATATTTTGCTTGTTCAACCTGAACGTCGACTGTGTTCTGATCAAGCGACGGTTGATTGGGAACCCTGTAGAGTAGGGCCGCATCGCTAAGAGTAACCTCCAAGCCACCAGTATTTATATGACTCTGGTTAGTTTTGGCCAGTGAAAACTCAGTGTTAATTGCCTGCTTGTTTTGAGCGGCAAGCACCGAGGCAAAATTCAAATCCCTGGCTTTGAAATTGGGTGTATCAGCATTGGCTATATTGTTGCTCAGCACCTCTGCTCTTTTGGCAGTGTAGAGGAGCGTTTTTTCTGGCCCGCCTACAGCCTTTTCGAAACTAATCCTCATCAACGATCCTATCAAGTTGGGAGAAAACCAGTGCTGATCAGAATTACGTCGATCAGCCCCATAGGATTTACGCCCGACCTGGCACCTGGTCGGGCGGTGCAGAGCCAGAGAGCGTTGTAATCGTAATCCTGGAAGAGTAGAGAATTATTACTGATGACACTCCCTATCAGCCGTCATCAGCTTATGCTCGCGAATCATTTGTTCCAGTACGTCGTCTACCAATTTGTCGTGCTTCTCCATCCAAGCCAAATGCTCCTCGGTAGAGACGTTTGGTCCTGGATGATCTTTATGGAGCTGGCTCATCATTTCTTCGAGCATTCCCATATGTTCTTTCATATGCACTTGGCGCTCGCAGACTGGCGCTTTCTCTGCTTGAACCAAAACCGCTTCAGCTTTATCGCGCAGTTGCTGAAGGCGCTCGAGAGTGCGGTCGCTTCCTCCTTCAGCCAAAGCCATGGGAGACAGCATCAGCGATCCGACAAGGTAAAAAGGTATCAACGATTTCATAGAGGTGACCTCCGTAGTGAAAGCTGCGGCCGTTGCTACTGAGCCTGTTTCAATGGACTAGAACCATTTTATGCCGTGTCTTGGACCATCTACTTCTGCAGATTAGTTAATCTACCCTGTCATGAAGCTGAGCTAGTGATTACATTTTTGTAAGCTATCGGTTTTTTGACCGAGCGGCCGCTCACCCGCATAAACTGGTAGCTCATTACCAGAAATCACCAGCACGGGTATTTCATCCCAAGCCAGCTCGATCAACCGGTAATAGCCGGCGTTATTTCGATTGCTCTCGTGCAGTCTCTTCCCGCTCCATACGTTCACGCACGCCGCCTTCCACACCAGTGCCAGAGTGCATTGGCTTGTAAAGCGAACCCGTTGTTGGCGGTGCTGGCGGAGCTTTTTCGATCTGCCAGCGGTGCGCGATGTTCGCCGCGATTCGCTCGGTGAGAGAGGGGAACAGCGAATGCGAGATCACTGCGCCCCGGGCTTTCCAGCCTACCGGCAGACGTTTGCGCGGGTTGACCGAGACCCAGGCGATGGCTTCAACCACCTGCTCAGGGCCGTCCATTGCGGCCATGCGTGGCGTGCCGCCGGTGTAGTTGGCCGCGTGTTCCCAGAACGGTGTGTCCACAGCCCAGGGCATAACAGTGGCGACACTAATAGTCTCGCTGCCGCTCAGGCGAATCTCCTCGGCGATTGCTGCCCCGAGATTCATCACTCCACCTTTGGTCGCTGCGTAGGAGGCATGGTAAGCCAGCGGTATCTCGCTCTCGACCGAGCCGACGTTGACCAGCGTGCCGAAGCCCTGAGTTCTGAACTGGCGCATGGCCGCGTGGCTTCCGTAGATCACGCCCTTGAGATTGACGTCCACAACCCGCGCATGGTCCTCGACGGGGACGTCTTCGAAGCGCCCCAGTGCTCCGACCGCTGCGTTGTTGATCCACACGTCGATACTGCCGAAGCGTTCGATGGCGGCTTGGGCCAGGCCTTGTATGTCGGCTGGTTTGCTCACATCGGTGGTCACTACGAGTGCCGACCCTCCTGCCTCGCGTATCTGCGTAGCCAGTTCTTCGAGCACCGCGGTTCGGCGGGCCGCCAGCACCACGTCGCCTTGCAAAGCGGCAAGCCTGAGCGCCACGCCGCGACCGAAGCCACTGGAGGCACCAGTGATGACGAAGGTTTTGCCAGCTACGCTTGGCTGGTCGCTTGGTTTCAGGCGTGGGGAAACGGCGCAGCCACTGAGTTGCAGGGCGGTAAGCAGAAGCAGCAGCAAAGCCAATCTCTGCGATGAGAAGATTCGCAAAACCATTATTGGTTCTCCTGGCAAAGTCATACGGCCGAATGGTCCGTAACTCCAGTGTTGTACGACTGCCTTGTGCCAGCGCCGCCGCAGGACAGGCGAATAGAACTTTTCAGGCTAGATCATCAATCTAGTTATGGCGCGGAAACTTGATTACATTTCTGTAAGCATAGAACTGAATTATTGAGCTATACGAATGCATGCTTGGAAAAGATTTTGCTATTCGATCTATCGAGTCTGACAATTCACAATCGCAATTGAAACTACTGATTAATCGTGCAGTCGACTAATAATCTGTTTCTTGTATTTTCGCGCGGCTTGCGCTTCGAAAAGCGACATCGTTAAGGTTAAAAATAAGCCGGCGTACGTCGGGTTACTCTTCATGCCAACTTCAATGCATTTATTACCTCAACGCGAGCCTGCCGCTTTGAAGCAGCAGTCCAGACTGGCCTTTGAACCGTCTGTAAGCGCACCGACACGAAGAGAACTATGAGAATTAATCAGCAACTGGCAGCTGGAAAGGCAGAATATCCAACGATCGCTTCGCTGGCGGCCATCGGTGATGGTCGCTCCATGGCATTGGTGGGCCCAGATGGCAACGTGGAATGGTTCTGTCCCCAGCGCTTCGATGCCACACCGATGATTTGGCCGCTGCTCGACAGTCAACGTGGCGGGCGGCTACAGCTGTCGACACCGGGTGACGTCAAAACGCATTATCTGGACGATTCTGCAGTATTAGAGTTCGAAGTGCACAGCGCGTCCGGGTCCGCCCGTGTCACGCTTTGTATGGAGTGGCCTGGATCGGACGATCAGCAACGCTTGCTTTGGCAGGTAGACGGCTTAGCTGGCCGCTGTGAGTTCACTCTGCAGTTTGAGCCGCGTCCAGATTTCGGAAGCGTAGCCGGTGAGGCAAGCATTTCAGCCGAAGGGTTAACCTATTCTTATATGGGTCAACAGCTGTTGCTTCAAGCGGACTGCGCACTGTATCCGGACGGCGAAGGCTGGAAGGGAGCGATCTCAGTAGATGCAGGAGGGCGTGCGGGAGTTTCTCTAAGCGTTTCCTTAGAGCAAGATGCCCCACCCGTTCCTGTGTCGATTGAATCTGTACCCGCGCGGATTGAGGCGACCCTGATTGCGTGGCGCGACTGGTGCGCAGCGCTGGAGTGCCCCGCAGCATATAGAGGCGCCGTGGTACGCAGCGCGATTAGCCTTAAGTTATTGATTTACGCACCCAGCGGAGCGGTCGTTGCCGCCGGAACCACTTCCCTACCTGAACACCTGGGCGGGGAGCGGAACTGGGATTACCGCTACACCTGGTTTCGAGATGCGGGGCTGACACTTGGTGCTCTTTTCGGCCTCGGTTGTCGGGATGAGGCACATTGTTGGGCCCAGTGGATGCAGCGAACCATTGAGCAGCATGGGACGCCGCTGGCCGTGCTATACGATGTAAACGGAGCTGCGCCACCGCCAGAACGTAATATCGAAGGGGTTGATGGCTATCGCGGCTCGCGGCCGGTGCGTGTGGGTAACGCTGCTGATGGCCAGTTTCAGCTGGATGTTTATGGCGAGTTGCTGGAGTGCGTGAGCATCTGCGATAGCATGGGCGACGATGCGATGCGGGCGCACTGGCCTCATATGCGCGCCGCTGCTGATTTCATTGCAGCGCACTGGCAGGAGCCTGACCAAAGCATTTGGGAGATGCGCAGCGCGCCGCGCCACTATGTGCACTCCAAGGTCATGGCCTGGGCCGGTCTACAGCGTGCGCTATGGCTGAAGCGCCGCCATGACCTAGACGGAGATGAGGAAAGTTGGGTCAATCAGGCCGAGGCTCTACGTCAGTTAGTCCTGCGCCGTGGTCTCAGCGCCGACGGCAATAACTTCGTCCGGGCCTTCGATGACGATAGGCTGGATGCTAGCCTCCTGTTATTAGCGCGTGTTGGCTTCGTCGAAGGCGGCGATGAACGTTTCGTCAATACGGTCGATATGATCCGCAAACAACTGGACGAAGGCGGCGGCGCGCTACGGCGCTACCCTGCTGAAATTTCGGATGGGCTAGAGGGCCGAGAAGGCGCCTTCTTCATCTGTAGCTTTTGGCTGGTCGAGGCATTAGTGCAAACCGGCCGGCCTCGAGAGGCAAAGGAACTTTACGAACAGCTGCTGCAACGCAAGGGTGAGCACGGCCTGTTCGCTGAGGAGTTCGACACCCGAAGCGGCCAGCATTTAGGGAATGTACCTCAGGCCTTTTATCATGTCGGTTTGATAAACGCCGCCCTGAGCCTCGGCTCTGCTGATTAACGTAGCTGTAGCCGGTCTATAACGCGCTCTTGCATGGTCTAGTCGTTGCCACCCAGCTAGCTAGCGGGCAATGGCAACTACTGCCGCTACACAAATCACCATTACCAGTGCCAAGGCGCCCGTGGCCAGCTTGCCCACGGATTCGGAACTGAGGCCCAGTGCCTTGTCCTTGGCCTGCGCGCCGAAGCGCCCTTCGAGACGGTGCAGGCCCTCTACGGGATGGAACAGGTTGTCAGGCTGTTCATCACCGGCCGGCGAGTCGGTCATCTGCCCACTCCAGGCCTGCTTGGCCATCATCCGGTCGAGTAGGCCGGGCATGAACATGTTGCCGATAATCGCCTGAAAAGAGGCGCGTCCGATCCACAGTTCGCGCGGCGCATCGGTTGCCGCGCGGACAATCGCGCGCGCTGCCACAGCAGGCGTATGGATCGGTGGGACCGGCTGCGGTCGTTTTTGCATCTTGTTGCGCGACCAGTCGAACTGCGGCGTGTTGTGCGCTGGCAGCTGCACCATGGTCAGCCGCACCCGGCTGTTGGTATGGATCAGTTCGCAGCGCAGCGAGTCGGTGAACCCACGAATGGCGAACTTGGCGGCGCAGTAGGCCGATTGCAGCGGTATCGCGCGATAGGACAGCGCCGAACCCACCTGGACGATGGTGCCGCGGTTGCGAGACTCCATATGCCGCAGCGCCGCCAGCGTGCCATGCACGAAGCCCAGATAGGTCACGTCGGTCACACGTTTGAATTCCGCCGCGCTGATCTTGTTCACCGGGCCGAACACCGTCGCCATCGCCGCGTTGACCCAGATCTCGATCGGCCCCAGTTCCGCCTCGATCCGATCGGCCGCCTGATCGATAGCTTCGGGGTCGGCGACATCCGCGGCAATTGCCAGAACTTTCGCCCCAGCCGCTTCCAGCTCGTTGCGAGTGTCCGCCAGGCCCTGCTCACCACGCGCAATCACGGCGACGCGGTAGCCCGCCTGGGCGAACGCGTGAGCCGTCGCGCGGCCTACGCCTGCGGTCCCGCCACAGATCACGGCGGTCTGTTCACGGTCAGTCATGTCCGGGGCTCCTTTGTGTTCGGTGAAGGTTGGCTACCGCAACAACGCATTCCAGCCGGCATAACGATGGTGAATAGGACCTCTGGGCAGACTCAGGCCGATCACCAGCGCGCCGGCGATCAGACTACCCACGGTCGCGGCGAACCCTGCACCGTCGAGGAAGGCGGGTGATGCCAGTAGCCAGGCACCGATTGGCAGGTTCAGAAAACGCAGCGGCCGTGCCACTTCAGCGCACGCCAGGACCGAGACGGTGAGCAGCAGCGAGCCCATCAGGTGATCACTGTTGGCCATCGCGCCGTCGGTGCCGAAGATCAGGCGGGTTGACATCAGCCAGACGCCTAGAATGCACAGCAGCGCGAGCCCCCAGGGAAGGTTCACTCCGCGAAGGCCTCTGAGAGTCATCGAGGAGAGGCTGCCGTCGAACTCCGGCGTATTGTCCTCACGGGCGCCTTCCATCGCATCGCCTTTGAAGAAAGTTCTCCAAAACGGTTTGCCACGGCGCCGCGCATCCTTGAGGAACTGGCCCATGGCAACCAGTTCATCCAGCGCGTAAGGCATCATCACCAGCATAGCCAAGGCTTGAGCCAGGCAAAGCGTGCACCAAGTACCGATGAAGATCGGCTGGGCGATGATGAAGAAGATGCTCACGACGCCCAGGGGCACTACCACCACGCCGAACGCGGCGACCATCCACGGCATGGTCCGCCAGCGCCGGGCATCGCCCATCACCGCCATGAGGAGCTCGATCATATAGGCCATCACACCGATCCCGGCATCGGACACCGGCCAGGCGCGCGACATGTCGGAAGTGATGATGGTTTCCGTGCCGTTGGGCTGGGTGCCGAAGAACGGGTCCCAGGCATTCGAGGTATGGCCAAGCTGATAAGCGGTTAGATAACGTGCGAGCAGAATGCCAATCACGGCGAGAATAGCTATTGGCAGGCGTTGCAGCCAGGTTGAAGGGTTGTAATCCCAGCCCGGTGGAACCGCGGCCTTCTGCATCATCCCGGACATGCTCATGCCGGGCATCATCGGCACCAGAGTGGAGAAGGCAATTACCAGCCCGCCGACCAGCAAGGCATTGCCGTAGCTCGCCGGGGAAGGAGTCCAGAACAGCAGCGGCGCGAACATCAACCACAATCCCATAATCGTGTTGGCCCATTGCGCCCAGCTGATCCGTTTGAGCGAGAGGATGGCGAACAACACGATCAACGCGCCGCTGATGACGTCGTTCCAGGTCATCAGCAGCGCGCGAGTGGCGACCTCGGGTAGATCACGCTCGGTTGCGAGGCGTGGCAGGTCGAGGTCGCCCGGCGCTACGTTCATGTAGCCGAATATGAAGGGCGCACTCAGCACCCAAAAGCCGAGCAATACATTGACGAAGTGGCACCAAAGCGTCGCGATGTGGCGCCGCTCCATCATCTGCATATGCACATCCATACCCATATCGGACGACATGGCGCCTTGGCGTAGATATTCCCCTTGATGCTCCATAAATTTAGTCCCCAGCACTGAGTATTCGTTACGTTGCGGCAAGAGAAAAAGCGTTACGGTGTAGGCCGATTCGGGACGCGCGACCACGACTGATAGCACATGAGCAGCGTGAGTTCAGCTGCGGATCAAAACACTACTGGACACGGATTGATTCGCTCCTGGCTATTGCGGGTCTCGTATGCGCTTTTTGGTAAGCCATGTACGCCAAGCATTAAGCGCAGCATGTTTTTTTCTTCGAGCGGCTCTGGAACCATCAATTTAGCTGTGCCAGAGCGGTCATCGCCGTTCTCCAGGGCTCGATAGGTATGTCGTCGTGCCTGCTCCTTCATCAGCGTCTTAGCAAGCACAGAAATACGACATGCCCCCGTCGAGCCCGTTTCGATCAAAATCATTACAATGCTGTAAGGTGCTCAACGGTACCGGAGGTAGATATGCGGGAGGGCAGCTAGGGACGGGCATGCGATCCAAGCCGGCTAGGTGGCGCTATTGATCGACCAGGATGGCCTGGCGGCCGTTCCCGAGTTTTACGGAAATTGAAGCGCGTCCGCTTGACTTGGATTTCGACGATACCGGCGGGGCCATTACCGAGCTCAACGCGCCGCTGCTCGACCGCAATGGCGAGGAGCTGGGCCGTAAACTGGGTATTGCCGAGTGGGATAGCGAAGCCATGCAGGTTTTTTGCAGCGGGTTTTAATCCACGGCAGGGCAGTGAGTACTGCAGAGCGCCGACCCGGTTCGGTCGTTTACCGCGCGCGCGTTAATAGATCAGGACTGGGTCATGAATAACAAAACGTTCCTCAATGCACCAGAGCTTCACATTGTTATTGTGGCCTTCTTCTTGCACTTTGTCTGGGAACTCATCCAGACACCGCTATACGAATGTTTTCGCGACATGCACTATTACACCGTTGTCCTGCTCATTATCCGAGCCTCGCTGGGCGATGTGCTCATCTCACTTGCCGCTTTCTGGTCAGCCAGCGTCGCCGTCAGGTCTCGTTTCTGGATCCTCGACAAGGGCAAAAAAGGCCTATGGGTGTTTCTCGGCATGGGCATGCTGATCACGGTCGTTTTCGAGGAACTTGCTACCGGTCCGCTGAATCTCTGGGAGTATACGAACGCCATGCCTATCTTGCCCATACTGGGGACGGGGTTGGCACCGGTGGCCCAGTGGATCATCTTGCCCCTCCTACAACTCTGGTTCGTCAGGCGGCAATTGCTAGGAGGCTCGATAAGCGGCTACTAGATTCGATAATTTATGAGTCTTATATGCTTGAGCATGCCCCTAAAACTAAGCGCATCCGTGTTTCCCGCGAAGCTGCTCTGGCAACGAGATAATGAGCTTTGCCAGAGCAGCAAGTCGCGAATGTTACGCAGCCATGCGCTCGCATTCTTCAGCGCACTTCATACACGCTTTAGCACACTCTTGGCAGTGGTCCGCTTGATGCTTCGCACATTCCTCGCCACATGCCCGGCAGATCTTTGCACAAAGGGCACAGAACTCTTTGGCGTAATCACTTCCACGGCTCATCAACGTGGCGGCCAACGCACAGATGTCCGCGCAGTCACGGTCAAGCTCGATGCATCGAGCCATCATTTTCACGTCATCCTCGCGCAGGCAAGTAGCGGCGCACGTTTCGCAAATCAGGGCACAGTTCGAGCAAGCTTGGATGCAGGAAGTGAACATTGAATTTGTCATTGCGTTCTCCAGGGTTCGATGGTTTCGTCGTAATTACTAGCTACATAGCTACATAGCTACATAGCTACATAAAATACGACAGCCCCTTGTCAGGTCCGTTTCGACCAATTTCATTACATTGATGTAAGGTTAGACTTGGTGGGGTCAACGGTTTCACGAGCGATTTAAAGGCCGGGATAGGCCTTTTCTGTGCCTGGCTGTACATCTCGGACTCAAAGTGAGATTAGGTTCGGAGTCACATCAATCTGAAGGGCCGCCTGTTGACATCTCGACCTTGAGCGGCGAACCCTCTCGATAGTTTGCCGCTTGAACTCAAGGCGGTATTTCTTGAGCTTACTCGAACACTCCTTCAGCTCGGCAGATTGCTCGAACATGTCGTGCTAAAGGGTAGATCCTCTTTGTTTTACCGTTTAGTCCCCGGCCAACTGCGACACGCCGCTCCAAGCTACCAATATTAAAAGCAGATATTCTGCCAGATGGGCGCGAAGTAATTAGTAATCAATGCGTGGATAGTCACGAGGTCAACGGATGCAGTTTCAATACTTCGCTGAATGCTCGATGAGAATATTTTTGTTCGCCAGACTAATGCGCCAAAAATTCTTATTTTTCATAAAATTAAATTCCCCTCGTCCTTCCCATGCACCGCCAGCATACCTCACGCGCACAGTTTCTCGCGCTGCACAAAACGTGCGCGTATCTACGCGGTGGTAGACATGTTCCAGCGATTCCTGGAACGGTCGCTCCACCCGAGATGTTGTTAGTATAACTCCAATGGGAAACAAGGGTCTTGCAAAAGATTGGAAAACGTTTAAGGGCAACGTGAAGTCATATGAGATGAAGATTCGCACGCCCGATGGTGAAATCCATGCGATTGAATTTCGCGGGATGCCCGAAAGAATCAACAGCCATTAGTTGCATATAAACCCACCTGAAAGTTACCTCCAGAGGAGATATCGGAAGTCGAAGGGCTGCAAAAAAAAATGCAGCCCAGGCCTGCTACATCAGACCGGCTTGCAAAAAGCGCTGTACCTACACCTGGCGCTTGAGTCGTTTGCTCCAGCAGCAAACTACGTTCTAACTTTCCCAAAATGGCAGACTCAATAAGGTCATTTTCTTAGATGCCATGCCATCCTGAATTTTCGCGGACGCCTCGCCGTTTTCTAGCGGTATTGGGAAAGCCAAGATTCGTGCTTTGACTATCCTGATCGCCAAAGCACGTTCTTACGCTGGCACATGATAGTCTATGGGTATTATATCCAATAGATGCATCCGGTGTGAGCATCTTGCGTTCCTTATATTTTCCTTTGACCCTATCTGAATAGGAAAAAAAGTTCTCTATGTCTCAAGAAGCTCTTTATTTTGATGGCCATCACCAATCGTATGATCGTGGCGCATTGGACTAACCGTACTCTCATCAGCCATAGCAAACGGGCTCAACGAGATTGATAATGGAAAATTATCGGTTTAAATTTCATGAGCAACATCCTCGCCTTACTTCCCGTGAAGTTTAAATGCATGGTGGTATGGCTCCGCGCAAGCGAGTTTGGCTTAGCGTAGAGCCATTTGCTGATGTGAAATGTAGGCTAAACCAATAGTCAATTAGCCATTGTTAATTCCGACTGGTTCTCCACGGAAATCGACGGAATGAGTTACGCCATCTGGGGTCTTTATGATGATTTGATAGGTACGTATTTTGCCGCCTTCAAATTCACCATCTTTTAAAGGAGATACCCTTAAAACCTGCCCTGTCTTCAACAAGTCGATCATCACCTGATGGCCGTCGCCGACCGTATGATCGTGGTTCATAACATCTGAATTTTTCCCCGCAGCCATCACTAAGGGCGCGCTTAAAGATAGGGCAAGTGCCAACACCAAACTGTTTGTGCTTTTCACAATTTTCATCTCCGATTTTTATAAATTGCTGATCCGATACTACGTTCACCCTCCTTGCAGGTTGTTGTCGCAAAAATTACATTACGGCAATATTCACGCGCGCCTTGAGGGCACAATTGGAAAAATCCCGTGCAACGCGCCTTGCTACTATTGAATCCCTTTCCGTTTCTAACGGTTCTAAGGGCGGTTTTGCCCTAGTAAAGCTGCTTTGCCACCGGAACTGTTTTTACGTCAATGTTTGTGCTGGATGTCTAGCTATTGGCAGTCGACTTCAAAGGCGCCTTCGGTGAGGACTGTGGAGCAAATATGAGCCGAAATCAAAGATCCTTAGCATATATTTAGCTAGTGCATTTCAATGTTTGTGCTGATTACTCTCTACATGCAGATAGTTGTTTGGCGAAGAATTTCTCTCCGCATCGGCACTACCACTGCCATTGCGGTGCTCAACCGCCTGGGGCTCCTCTGACGCATGATGGTCATCGCTTTCATTATTACCATGGTGACCGGAGTCTGATTGGCCGGCTGCATCATTTGAGGTGCTAGAGCCATGGTGATCCGAGCTGCTACTGTCGCCCTGATGGTGGTCGTCCGAGGCCATCTCACCGTGTTGCTCACCGTGCCCAGCTGGGGTCTCCCCACCACCATGCTGGTGACCACCGCTAGACGCAACGAGTGCTCGATACGCTCCTTCATCTAACTCAGGAAGCTTCTGCAGAAAAGCCACCATTCCCCAGATGTAC
>Ga0207893_1000338_pt1 | contig 27150 bp, 21 predicted proteins | sample MalvirmetaMSP121_FD_184233 | JGI IMG/M metagenome (GOLD analysis project Ga0207893, IMG submission 184233) | Marine viral communities from the Deep Pacific Ocean - MSP-121 (SPAdes) | ecosystem: Environmental > Aquatic > Marine > Oceanic | place: Pacific Ocean | collected 2001-06-02 | reverse complement strand
TTATTGTTTGCCAGCTCGTCGGCTGCGCTGAGGCCCTGGGCTTCGGCACGGACGTAGCTGTCCGGGGTCATCAAGGCGCCGGCGTTGTCTTCCGAGCCGTCGATGCCGTCGGTGTCGCCGGCCAGTTCGTAGACGTTCGGCAGGCCTTGCAGCGTGTCCGTCAGGCTCAGAAGGAATTCGGCATTGCGGCCGCCGCGGCCATGGCCGCGCACGGTCACCGTGGTTTCGCCGCCGGAGAGGATCACGCAGGGCGGCTTGATCGGCTGACCGTGCAGCACCACCTGGCGAGCAATACCCCCATGGACCTTGGCTACATCGCGTGCTTCGCCTTCCAGGTCGCCGAGGATCAGTGGGGTGATGCCCGCTGCACGCGCCTTCTCGGCCGCCGCGTCGAGAGATTGCTGAGGCTTGGCGATCAGCTGGAAGTGGCTGCGTGACAGGCAAGGGTCATCCCCCTTGACCGTCTCGGAGCGTGGATCTTCCAGCCAAGCGCGAACGTTCTGCGGAATCTCGATGTGATAGCGCGCCAGTATCGCCAGGGCCTGGGCCGAGGTGGTCGGGTCTGCCACGGTCGGGCCTGAGGCGATCACCGTGGCCTCGTCACCCGGCACGTCGGAAATCGCGAAGGTGTAGACGCTTGCCGGCCAGCAGGCCTTGGCCAAACGGCCGCCTTTGATCGCAGAGAGGTGCTTGCGTACGCAGTTCATCTCGCCAATGTGCGCGCCGGAGCGCAGCAGCGCCTTGTTGATCGCCTGCTTGTCGGCGAGGCTGATGCCCTCGGCCGGCAGCGCCAGCAGGGATGAACCGCCGCCGGAGAGCAGAAAGATCACCCGGTCGCTTTCTTCGAGGTTGCTGACCATTTCCAGCACACGGCGGGCGACGCGCTCACCGGCATCGTCCGGCACCGGATGCGCCGCTTCCACCACCTCGATCTTGCGGCAGTCGGCGCCGTGGCCGTAGCGCGTTACCACCAGCCCGGACAGCTCGCCTTCCCAGACCGCTTCGATGGCTTCAGCCATGGCGGCAGCCGCTTTGCCTGCACCAATGACGATGGCCCGGCCGCTGCGGTCAGCCGGTAAATGGTCGGCCAGCACCTGGCGTGGATGGGCGGCATCGATGGCGGCGGTGAACAGGTCGCGCAGGAAGGCTTGCGGTTCGAGGTTCATGTACAACTCCATCTAGTAGGTCAGGTGCCCGATTCCAGACCTTAGGGCTCGGTTATGCAAGTACAAAAGCAAGTCCTAAGGTTTGGAATCGACCCACCCGGCAGTCAGGCCGTGACTCCTCGTGCCGAGCAGGTCGAAAGGGGTGCCGCCCGAGGGCAGCGATCGGATCGCAGGTGCGCTGGGCTGAGGGTGTGGGGGACGCTGTGATTCCGACCCCGCGCAACTCCAATCCGATCCTTTGAGCATCGCTGGGCCAAACGTTGCGGTTCCCACCACCTGGTCTGTCTGTCCCTGAAGGTGGGCCGCTTGGCTTGGCCAACGTGCTCGAAGGCTGAAGTTTCTGTTTAATCCTTGCGAATCGAGAAGTTGGCCATGTGCTCCAGCCCCTTGATCAGCGCCGAGTGATCCCAGCCGCTGCCACCGATGGCTGCGCAGGTGCTGAAGACCTGCTGCGCGTTGGCCGTGTTGGGCAGGTTCAGGCCGAGCTCGCGGGCACCGGCCAAAGCCAGGTTCAAGTCCTTCTGATGCAGGCTGATGCGGAAGCCCGGATCGAAGGTGCCCTTGATCATGCGCTCGCCATGCACTTCGAGGATCTTCGAACCGGCGAAACCGCCCATCAGTGCTTCGCGGACGCGGGCTGGGTCGGCACCGTTCTTCGCGGCGAACAGCAGGGCCTCGCCCACCGCCTGAATGTTCAGCGCCACGATGATCTGGTTGGCGACCTTGGCGGTCTGGCCGTCACCATTGCCGCCGACCAGGGTGATGTTCTTGCCCATGGCCTGGAACAGCGGCAGGGCGCGGGCAAAACTTTCCTCGCTACCACCCACCATGATCGACAGCGTTGCAGCCTTGGCACCGACTTCACCGCCGGAGACCGGCGCGTCCAGGTACTGGGCGCCCGTGGCGTTGATCTTTTCGGCGAACGCCTTGGTGGCGCTGGGTGAGATCGAGCTCATGTCGATCACCAGCTTGTTCGGGCCGACGCCTTCGGCAATACCGTTCTCGCGGAACAGCACGTCTTCTACATGCGGGGTGTCCGGCACCATGACGATGATGAACTCGGCTTCCTGCGCGACTTCTTTCGGATTGGCCAGGCCAACGGCGCCTGCTTCGAGCAGGGCGGCCGGGGCCGCATCGTGGTGCGTGGAAACAAAAAGGCTGTGGCCAGCTTTCTGCAGGTTCTGAGCCATGGGCAGACCCATGATGCCGGTACCGATAAATCCAATCTTAGCCATGAGGTTTTCTCCTTCGATTCGTTCAGGTCGGGTCAGATAGCGTTATGCGCTTTCATCCAGCCGAGGCCGGCCGCGGTGGTGGTGGCCGGCTTGTATTCGCAGCCAACCCAGCCCTGGTAGCCGATACGGTCCAGGTGCTCGAACAGGAAGCGGTAGTTGATCTCGCCGGTGCCCGGCTCGTTACGGCCGGGGTTGTCGGCCAACTGCACATGGTTGATCGCCGCCAGATTGGTCTCGAGGGAGCGCGCCAGGTCCCCTTCCATGATCTGCATGTGATAGATGTCGTACTGCAGGAACAGGTTGGTGCTGCCGACCTTGTCGCGAATCTCCAACGCCTGCGAGCTGTTGTTGAGGAAGAAGCGCGGGATGTCGCGGGTGTTGATCATCTCCATCACCAGGCGAATACCTTCGGCTTCGAGCTTCTTCGCCGCATAACGCAGGTTCTCGATAAAGGTCATCTCCAGCTTGCCGAGATCGGCACCCTTGGGTGCAATGCCCGCCAGGCAGTTGATTTGGGTGTTGCCCAGGACCTTGGCGTAAGCGATGGCCTGGTCGACGCCGGCGCGAAATTCCTCGACCCGCTCCGGGTCACAGGCAATGCCACGGTCGCCATTGGCCCAGTCGCCGGCCGGCAGGTTGAACAGCACCTGGGTCAGGTTGTGGGCGTCCAGGCGCGCCTTGATCTCTTCGGCCGGGTAGTCGTAGGGAAAGAGGTACTCGACACCGCTGAAGCCGGCTTCGGCAGCGGCGGCGAAGCGGTCGAGGAAATCCATCTCGGTAAACAGCATGGACAGGTTGGCGGCAAAGCGGGGCATGGGGTTTCTCCTTTTTTGTCTGTAGGGACAATCCGGTGATGCTCGTGGTGGTTGCGCGACGCGCAGCCATCCGGGGTGTTGCGTTTGCGGTGGATATGCTTCGCGATATCCACCCTACGAGTCCGAGCTGTTCCTGCCGTAGGACGGGTGGCCGCCCCGTGGAAGACCGCGAAGCCTCTTCCACGCGTTGGTGGCAGGTCGCGCTCGGTGTAACGGTCAATCCAGCAACGCGACCGCAGTCGGCGCATCTGCCCGGCCTTCGGCCAGCGGCTCGAATTCGTTGATGGCGTCGATCTCGGTGCCCATGGCGATGTTGGTCACGCGCTCAAGGATCACCTCGATCACCACCGGCACCTGATGCTCGGCCATCCAGGCCTCGGCCTGTTCGATGGCCGGGCGCAGGTCTTCCTGCTTGAACACGCGGATCGCCTTGCAACCCAGGCCCTCGACCACCGCGACGTGGTCGACGCCGTAGCCTTCCATGCCGCTCTGGTCAGCATTGATGTTCTCGAAGCCCAGCTGCACGCAGTAATCCATCTCGAAGCCGCGCTGCGCCTGGCGGATCAGGCCGAGGTAGGCGTTGTTCACCAGAATGTGGAGGTAGGGCAGCTTGAACTGCGCCCCCACGGCCAGCTCCTCGATCATGAACTGGAAGTCGTAGTCGCCCGAAAGCGCCACCACCTTGCGCGTCGGGTCCGCGGCGACCACACCTAGCGCGGCCGGGATGGTCCAGCCGAGCGGGCCGGCCTGGCCGCAGTTGATCCAGTGGCGCGGCTTGTAGACGTGCAGAAACTGCGCGGCGGCGATCTGCGACAGGCCGATGGTGCTGACGTAGCAAGCGTCACGGCCGAACGCGTTGTTCATGCACTGGTACACGCGCTGCGGCTTCATTGGCACCGAGTCGAAGTGCGTCTTGCGCAGCAGGGTGCGCTTGCGTTCCTGGCAGTCGGCGGCCCATGGCGTGCGATCCGGCAGCTGGCCGGCGGCCTTGCGCGCCTTGGCGACTTCGACGAACAGCTCCAGCGCGGCACCCGCATCGGAAGTGATGCCGAAGTCCGGCGAGAACACCCGGCCGATTTGGGTCGGTTCGATATCCACGTGCACAAAGGTGCGGTCTTTGGTGTAGACGTCGACCGAACCGGTGTGGCGATTGGCCCAGCGGTTGCCGATGCCGAGCACGAAGTCCGAGGCCAGCATGTTGGCGTTGCCGTAGCGGTGGCTGGTCTGCAACCCGCACATGCCCGCCATCAGCGGATGGTCATCGGGGATCGAACCCCAGCCCATCAGGGTCGGGATCACCGGCACGCCCACGGTCTCGGCGAACTCCACCAGCAAGGCTTCGGCACCGGCGTTGTAGATACCGCCGCCGGCGACGATCAGCGGACGCTCGGCGGCGCAGAGCATGTCGATGGCTTTCTCGATCTGCTTGCGGGTGGCGGCCGGCTTGTAGACCGAAAGCGGCTCGTAGGTCTCGACGTCAAATTCGATCTCGGCCATTTGCACGTCGAACGGTAGGTCGATCAGTACCGGGCCCGGACGACCCGAGCGCATCACATGAAAGGCCTGCTGGAACACACGTGGTACCAGGGCAGGCTCACGTACCGTCACGGCCCACTTGGTCACCGGCTTGGCGATGGACTCGATGTCCACAGCCTGGAAGTCTTCTTTGTAGAGGCGAGCACGCGGCGCCTGGCCGGTGATGCAGAGGATCGGTATCGAGTCGGCCCAGGCCGAGTAAAGGCCGGTGATCATGTCGGTACCGGCCGGGCCCGAGGTGCCGATGCACACGCCGATATTGCCGGCCTTGGTGCGGGTGTACCCCTCGGCCATGTGCGAAGCGCCTTCGACGTGGCGGGCGAGGATGTGACGAATGCTGCCGTCGGCTCGCATGGCGGAATACAGCGGATTGATCGCGGCACCGGGGATGCCGAAGGCGGTATCGATGCCTTCCTTGCGTAACACCGCTACGGCGGCATCGATTGCTCTCATTCGGGCCATGGGTCGTGTCCTCTTCGGTAACTCGATAGTTTTTATACGTGGCCCAAGCATGAAGGGCTGGCCGGAACGAGGGAATTGGCAGAAACTTCAGTTCTGTCGATATCAGGAGTATCGAATGGATCGCTACACAACGTTGCACAGCTTCGTGCTGGTGGCTGAAAACGGCAGCTTTGCCGCCGCTGCGCTGAAGGAAGGCGTAACGCCGGTGGTCATGGGACGCCGGCTCGATGCGCTGGAGCGGCACCTGGGCGTCAAGCTGATGCACCGCTCGACGCGGGGGCTGGCGCTGACCGACCTCGGCGAGCAATACCTCGAGCGCGCCCGAGGGTTGCTCAAGGACTTCGACGAAGCCGACGCCAGCATCAGCCATGACCGCACCTCGGTGCGCGGGCACCTGGTGATTTCGGCGCCCGCTGCATTCGGACGTCGACACATCGGCCCGCACGCGCCGGCGTTCCAGGCGCGCTATCCAGACCTGCAGCTGTCCTTCAATTTCACCGACAGCGTGGTCGATCTGGTGCGCCACGGTTACGACATGGGCATTCGCATCGGCGAGGTGACCGACCCGAACTACGTTGCCGTCAAGCTGTTCCCCAATCGCCGTGTGGTCTGTGGCTCGCCGGACTACTTCGAGCGCCAGGGCGTACCGCGCACGCTGGAAGATCTGGCGCGACACAATTGCCTGGCGTTCAACCTGCAAGGCGGGCAGCAGCGCGGCTGGACTTTTTTGCGTGACGGCAAACAGGTGGCGGTGCGGGTGGCGGGGAATCTCGACTGCAACGACGGTGAACTCTTGTTCGACTGGGTCAAGCAGGGCCTGGGTATCGGTTGGCGCTCGACCTGGGAAATCCAGGCCGAACTCAAGCGCGGCGAGCTGGTGACGGTGCTCGACGAGTACGCCTTGCCGGCCTATGACATCCAGGCGGTGTATCCGCAGCAGCGTTATCTGCCGGCGAAGGTCCGCTTCTTTATCGATTATCTGAAGCAGATCTACAACGCGCCGGGCTACTGGGAGGTGCGTTGAGCAAGCCTCTGGGATTTTCTGGTGGGCTAAAGCCCACCCTACGTATGTATATGTGCGGCTGGCGCGGGGTTTCGTATCACTACGGTCTGTAGGGTGGGCTTCAGCCCACCGGTAACTGAAATACGTCGAACCACGCCGTGTGTAGGCGAGTCACAACTGGGTCATCTATCGGCGCGAGGCTACCTGTGGACTCCCTGAAAATTGCCACCTTCAACATCAATGGCATCCGTGCCCGTCGGACAAATCTGCTCGAATGGCTGGAGCGCGAACAGCCTGACGTGGTCTGTCTGCAGGAGCTGAAGGCGCAGGACGCCGATTTCCCCATCGATGACATTCGCGCGGCCGGTTACGGCGCCATCTGGCAGGGGCAGAAGTCATGGAATGGTGTGGCGATCCTGGCCAAGGGCGACGACCCGCTGGAGATCCGCCGCGGCTTACCGGGCGATCCGGACGATACCCACAGTCGTTATCTCGAAGCCGCCGCCCATGGGGTGATCGTCGCCTGCCTCTATTTGCCCAACGGCAATCCGCAGCCGGGGCCGAAGTTCGATTACAAGCTGAGCTGGTTCGAACGTTTCATCGAGCACGCCGCCGGCCTGTTCGCCAACGGCCATCCGGTGGTACTGGCCGGTGACTACAACGTGGTGCCCACCGACGAGGACATTTACAATCCGCGCTCCTGGACCAAGGATGCGCTGCTGCAACCCGAAAGCCGTGAGTGTTTTCAGCGGCTCCTCGATCAAGGGTGGACCGATGCGTTACGCGCCAAGTACCCGGACGAACGCATCTATACCTTCTGGGATTATTTCCGCCAGCACTGGCAAAAGAACTCCGGGCTACGCATCGATCATCTATTGCTGAGCGCTGATCTGGCGCCGCGACTGGTCGATGCCGGGGTGGATCGCTGGGTGCGTGACCAGGAACACGCCAGCGACCACGCGCCGACCTGGATAACCCTTCGTGGTGAGGCTGTGCAGGGCGAGTCTGAAAAACCGGCCAAGCGTAGCAAGGCCAAGAGCACTGCCAAGTAACTTCACTGGCGCCGGATCACAGGTTCGGCGCCCATCCGTTTTCACTGGAGCCGCTAGCTGCATGCACTGCCGTCGTCGTGCTCCCGTCTGGATAGCCACCTTCGCCGTCCTGTTGCATCTGTGCTCGATGCCGCTGATGGCTGCGCATATGCGGGCGATGGCTATGGCAGGTGGGCATGATGCGATGGGCCATCACCATGCGCTGAAGGCGGACCAGCATCACGGTCATGCCAGCGAGCCCGTGCCAGCGCAGAGTCATCATCAGGGTATGCCTTGCTGCTGTGCCGCGGGGGCGGCCTCGCTGGCAGCTATTCCAGCTGGCTCGCCAGTATTGCTTCATCCTCGGCTGGTGCCGCTCGGCAACTTGCCTTCGGTCACCGCACCGCTGTTATCGCCGCGATATCGCTGGCCGAGCCTGAACCCCCGCGCCTCTCCTTTCGCTTGATCGATCAAGTGTTGTCTGTCCGGTAGCCGCTGGTGGTTGCGTTCGCGCCGCTGTTGGTTGCTGGCCCTTGTTGCAGGCCTTCGTCCCGGCCGGCAGCGCGAAAATACGGCCCCGCCTTTGTAGGCGCGAGCTTGCTCGCGATCTGATCCATTGCTGCGCCATTGATCGCAGCAGCCTGGCTCTTACAGAGAGGCTGCTGCCGTTTCGATCGAGTAAGTAGTCATGACTTCAAGTACCGTTGGCGCCCACCATGAGGCACCACTCCTGGCTTCCCGAACACAGCACCCACTGCTGGCGTTATTGATTCGTTTGCATCTGTACGTCGGGCTGCTAGTCGGCCCGTTCATCTTCGTTGCTGCCTTGAGCGGCCTGGTCTATGCGTTGACACCGCAGCTAGAGGACCGGCTGTACGCCGAGCAGCTCTACAGCGACAGCAGCGGTACGCCGCAGCCACTGGCTCGGCAGATCGAGGCGGCCCAGACCTATATCGGCGAAGCGGCGACGCTGTCCGCGGTGCGTCCGGCACCGCAACCGGGCACGACTACGCGCGTAATGTTTCAGGCACCAGGCCTTGGCGCGTCAGAAAGCCGCGCCGTATTCATCGACCCGGTTACAGCTGAAATTCGGGGCGAGCTGCTCGTCTACGGCACCAGCGGTGTACTGCCGTTGCGCACATGGCTCGATCAGTTTCACCGCAGCCTGCTGCTTGGCGAGCCAGGGCGGTTGTACAGCGAGCTGGCAGCGTCCTGGTTGTGGGTCGCAGCGCTGGGTGGCTTTGCGTTGTGGTACATCCGGCGGCGGCGCAACGAAGGACCGGTGCGCTCAAGAGGTCGGCGACGCTGGCACGCCACGCTCGGTTTGTGCCTGCTGATCGGGCTGCTGTTCTTCTCCGCGACGGGTCTGACCTGGTCGCGATGGGCCGGCGGCAACATCGGTGTTGCGCGAGCCGCACTGGGCATGTCGACCCCTAGCGTATCGACCGCTCTGGACGGCGAAAAGGCTGCGCCTGCGGGCGAACATGCACACCACACCGGAATGGCCATGTCGGCCCCCGGAGTGGCGGCACCGGAGATGTTCGATCAAGTCCTTGGCGCGGCCCGAGTGAGCGGAATAGAGGCTGGCAAGGTCGAGATCGTCCCGGCTGCCGGGCCAGATCGCGCTTGGACGGTGACTGAAATCGACCGCAGCTGGCCCACTCAGGTCGATGCCGTTGCAGTCGATCCGCGCACCTTGGGCATCACGGATCGGATTGATTTCGCGACCTTCCCCATTGCAGCCAAGCTGACGCGCTGGGGCATCGATGCACATATGGGTTCGCTGTTCGGCCTGGCTAACCAGTTGTTGCTTGCCGTCACGGCGCTCGGCTTGGCGTTCCTGGTGGCCTTCGGTTACCTGATGTGGTGGCGACGCCGCGGGCAGCGCCGAGCTGGTCGGCTGGGAGTGGTCGGGGTTCTGCGCGGTCTGTCGCCACCTGTGCGCTGGACCACGCTCGCCGTGGCGCTGCTGTTTGGCTATTGCCTGCCGGTTCTGGGCGGTAGTGTTCTGTTGTTCCTGGTAAGCGAGTTCGTTCTGGCAGCGCCCTGGCGTTACCGGCCCGACGCGGCTCAGCGGGATGCCTGACTTCAGGGTCCGATAGACCATTGCTGCGATTTTTGCGCCGATCGTCGACGAAAGTACAGCGACCGCGTTTGTATCAGTAGTATCGGGGCAACCATTCAGGAAGCCGGCACAGGAACGGGGCGGCTTCCAAATATTTTGGGTTCGGTCACTCGGCAAGACATGGCTGCCGTAGTGAGGGAGGGAGTCCATGTCTGACGATGTAAAGCCTGATCAAGCTGACCGTTTCACGGTTATCGACGATCCGGTATCGATCCTGCTTCGCCTTGAGGGTACGAATCTTTCACTCAGCGAAATGCTGACCGAGGCGCTTCACGCGGTGCGCATGCATCTGGGTATGGACGTAGCGTTCATCAGCGAGTTTCGCGGCGGGAGCCGGGTGTTTCGCTACCTTGATGGCAACTTCGTGCCACTGCAGCTCGCCATTGGCGGCTCAGATCCGCTGGAAGACAGCTACTGTCAGCGTGTGCTGGACGGACGCCTGCCGGAGTTGATCCAGGACGCGGCGCTCCTGCCCGAAGCCCTTGCCATGCCAGTGACCAAGGCCCTGCCGGTTGGCGCTCATCTCAGCGTGCCGCTGCGCTTCAGCGATGGTCGCCTCTACGGCACGTTCTGCTGTTTCAGCACCACATCTGACGGCACCCTCAACGAGCGTGACCTGAACACCTTGAGGTTGTTTGCCGCTTTTGCCGGGCGGTTGCTCGAGCGGCATGCGCTCAGCGAGATGCGCTATGCCGAAATCCATAGTCGCATCCGTTCGGTGCTGGAAGAACGGACGTACTCGGTGGTCTATCAACCGATCATTCATCTGCTCGAGAACCGGATCGTCGGGTATGAAGCCTTGGCGCGCTTCAGCGCAACGCCAGCGCGAACGCCCGATCTGTGGTTCGCCGAAGCGGCATCGGTCGGTCTGCAAGCAGAACTGGAAATTGCCTTGGTCGAGGAGGCGCTCAAAGGGCTCGCCTTTCTTCCGGACCAGACCTACATGTCCCTGAATGTCTCGCCGGCCACGGTGCTGACGGGGTCGCTCGCAGCGGCGCTCGCGCATCAGCCGCTTGACCGGTTGATCCTTGAGATAACCGAGCATGTGTCCATTGGCGACTATGAGATTGTCGCCAATGTCCTCGAACCACTTCGAGAGCAGGGGTTGCGACTGGCGGTGGATGATGCAGGAGCTGGATTTGCCAGCTTCCGTCACATCCTCAAGCTCAAGCCGGACGTGATAAAGCTGGACGGCAGCTTGATCCGTAACATCGATAGCAGCACCGATTGCCGCGCCCTGGCGGCTGCACTGATTCGCTTCGCTGAAGAAACGGGCAGCAAGGTCGTGGCCGAGTGCATCGAGACCGAAGCGGAGTTGGCGGTGCTGCGGGAGCTCAAGGTGAACAAGGCGCAGGGCTTCCTGCTTGGTCGCCCGGCCCCCATCACCACACCGGTTTCCAGCGCCTTCGATGGATCGTTCATCGTCCGTTGAGGCGTGATCTGGCGCGGCTCAGGACTTGCCCTGCCAACCGCCGCCGAGCACCTGGTACAGCGTGATAAGGGCATTGAGCTGGCGCTCACGCAGCTGCACTGTAGCCAGTTCGGTATTGAACAGGTTGCGCTGGGCATCGAGGGTTTCCAGGTAGGACGAGTACCCCGCGCGGTAGCGGTCTTCAGCATAGATCAGCGAGCGCCCCAGCACGGCACGGCGGGCTGCAACGCGTTCGAGCTGATAGCGCAGGTTGTCGACCGCCGACAGGCTGTTCTCCACTTCGCTGAAGGCCTCGAGAGCGGCGGCGCGGTAGGCGAATGCGGCCTGGTTACGCTGCGCCACCGCGATGTTTACCCCAGCCTCAAGCCTTCCGGCATCGAAGATCGGGGCGAGCACACTGGCACCGATATCCCAAACCCGCACCGGGTCGTAGTCCAGCGAATTGACGAACAGGCGGCCGAGGCTTGCCGACAGCTGTACCTGCGGCAGAAAGCGGTCGCGCTGGGCCTGCAGGTTGAGCTTGCTCGCAGCCAGGAGCAGCTCGGCCTGCTGGATGTCCGGGCGACGACGCAACAGTGACGAGGGCAGCACACCGGGAACCGGAGGCGGCTCGATCGCCAGCAGCCCGGCACCGCGCTCGACGTCGCCGGGCATCCGGCCGGTCAGCAGGCGCAGGGCGTTCTCCTGTTCACGAATGGCTTGCTGCAATTGCGGCAGCAGCTCGGCGGCCGCTTCGTATTCCGATTGCGCCTGGGTGAGCTCGAGTTGCGAGGTATAACCGAGGCTGGCGCGGTCTTTGGCCACGCGGAATGCCTGCAGTCTGGAGTCCACCGTTTCACGCGTGATGTAGAGCTGACGGTCTAGGGACAGCAGTGACACATAGGCGCGAGCGGTGGTAGCGGCTACGGCCAAGCGCACAGCATTGCGCTCTGCCTCGGTGGCTTGGTACTGCAGCTCCGCCGCTTCGCGTAGACGGCGCAGGCGGCCCCAGAGGTCTACTTCATAGGAGACCTGGAGCGCGGGCTGCACAGCGGTGGTATGGGCGATGCCGAGAACACTCAGCTCGCGGGTACGCTGCGCGCCCAGAGCGGCGTCGAGCGAGGGAAGCAGCGCGGCACGGGATAGCTGAATCTGCTGGCGCGCTTGCTCGACTCGCGAGGCAGCGCTCAGCACATCGGTGTTGCTGGCCAGTGCGGCCTCGACCAGTGCTGACAGGTGTGGATCACCGAAGGCTTTCCACCACGTCGCGGAGAGGGCGACCGTTGCGGCGGGGTCGCGCCATTCGGACGGTGGCGTGAAGGTGGCTTCCGGCGGCAGCGGCTGACGTGGCGGCATGCAGCCTGCGGTCAATGCCAGCAGGGCGGCGGCCAACAGTTGGGGCAGGGCACGGAACAGGCCTGTCATCGTGCGCCTTCGTCCACAGGACGATCCCCTAAAGGTGCGGCGGTGTCGACGTGCGTAACCACCGACAGCCCCGGCCGCAGTCGCTTCGCCAATGGCTGGCCCGGATCGATGGAAATGCGCACCGGCACCCGCTGGACCACCTTGGTGAAATTGCCGGTGGCGTTGTCTGCTCGCAGCACGCTGAATTCCGAGCCGGTAGCGGGCGCCAGCCGCTGCACGTGACCGCTCAGGCGCGCACCGTCGAGGGCGTCGACTTCGATCTCGACCGGCTGGCCCGGCCGCATGGCGAAGGTCTGGGTTTCCTTGTAATTGGCAATTACCCAGAGTTGTTCCGGAACCAGATAAAGCAGCTGCGAACCGGCCGTGACGTATTGGCCCTGCCGCACCGTCACTTCGCTCACCTGACCGTCGCGCGGTGCCTGGATGACGGTGTTGTCCAGGTCGATCCGCGCCCGTTGCAGCGCTGATTCGGCGATGTCCACCTGCGCCTGCAAACCACCACGGGAGACCTCACTGGCCTTCAGCGTCTGCTCAGCGATGGCGATTGCTGCGCGGGCCTGTTTGACGGCGGCGGTCGCGGCGCGCGCACCGGCGCGGATCTGGTCTCGCTCACGGACGGACACCGAACCCCGCTCGGCCAGCTCGTTGACCCGCTTTTCATCGGCCAGCGCGCGCTGCAATTCGGCTTCGGCAGAAGCCAACTCGGCGCGCCGCGAGGCCAGCGTCGCCCGGTTCGAGGCCAGCGTCTGCTCCAGATTTTCCAGGTCGAATCGGCGGGCCGCGAGTTCGGCTTTGCGCTGTTCGACCAGCTGGCGATACTGGCGATCGTCGATGCGCACCAACGGCTGACCCTTCGCGACTTGCTCGAAATCCTGCACCTGCACTTCGGTCACATAGCCGTTGACCTGCGGCGCCAGCACCGTGATTTGCCCGCGCACATAGGCGTTTTCGGTGACAGCCAAGCGACCGCTGAACGGCCACAGCTGCCACGCATAGAGAATCGCCAGCACTCCGGCCAGCGCCACCAGCACCATCAGCAGCACCGAGCGGCGGCTCGGTTTGATGGTTTTCGGCGGGTCGTCGGGCGCGGGGCCGGCATCGGTCGCGGCAGCGGATGGCTGGGGAGGCTGAGCCGTCTGCAGGTTTTCCGGGTCCTCGGATTGGGGGCGTTCACTCATGGAGGGGCAGCGTTCCTGTTTTGCTGCGCAATGCGCAGGGTGCGATAGAGCGTCCAGCCGAACACGCCAATGGACAGCATGCCGATCAGCCGGAATATATCGTTGAACGCCAGCACGTTGGCTTCGCGGGTAACCGCCTGGCTCAGTTGCGCCGCGCTCTGCGCCTGGCGCAAGGCGGGATCGGACTGCCGCGGCGCCAACGCCTGGCCGTGTGCCTGCAAGCGAGCCGCGACCCTCGGGTCACCCGGCACCACCTGCTCGGTGAGATGATTGGAATGATACTTCTCGCGCATGACCTGATAGGTGCCGAACAAGGCCGGTGCCGCCAGCCCGCCGAGGCTCTGGGTCATGGTGAACAAGACGATGAAGGTGACCAGATAGTTCGGTCCGTTGCGCAAGGCGCGGCCGATCCCGGTGATCAACAAGGGGCCGAGAAACAGGCCGCTGGCGAACGCCAGCAGGCCCTGGCTGAGAAACATGTCGTGCGGACGCGTCAGGTTGGTGGCATCGATATCGAGAAAGCTGGCAATCGCGATCAGCACGATCGACAGCAGGATCTGCGGAAAGGCCATGGCCGGGCTGAAGGTCATCGCACTGCCGGCAATGCCCATGACCAGGCCAAGCAGGATTACCGCATACAAGGGCTGCAACTGTTCGGTGCCCATGCCGAGGGTCTGCAGCAGCCCGACGGCGCCGTAGGTCTGCTCGGACAACAGCAGCCGAAGAGCCAGGGCGCCAAAAGCGAAGCGCAGCATCTCGGCGGTGCCCAGCCAGCGGGTATGCAGCAAGGGGTTGCGCCGGTGGTGCTCGATCATGAACGCCGCGCAAATCAACAGCAGCGCAGCGATCAGCGCATAGGCCAACCAGGGTTGCTCGGTCCACCAGAGGATGCGGCCCTGGGTCAGCACTGCAGCAATCAGTGCCAGTGCCGGGGCCAGCAGGGCGAAGGTGAGAAAGTCCAGTGGCTCGAAGACCTTGATGCGCTCGCCCAGCGGCAGCTTGAGCACAACCACCGCGGCCAGCGAGCAAAGCGCCAGACCGCTCTCAAACACATAAAGGCGATGCCACTCGCCCATTTCCAGCAGGGCCGGAGACATCAGCCAGGCCAGCGGTGTGCCCAACTGGGAAATGCCGAAGCCGAGAATCACCGCCTTCGGCAGATCCACCTTGCGAAACGCCTGCAGCATGTAGAACAGGCCCAGGGAAGAGGTGGTCGCAGCCGCCAGGCCACTGGCTGCGCGGACGAACACGGCCATCTCGAACCCTTCGACGAACACATGGGCGACGCTCAGTGCTGCGTACAGGGTGAGGCCGATCTCGGCGAACCGGCGCAGCCCGTATTGCTGGCGAAACTTGATCATCAGCAGGTTGGCGGAAACGCTGACCATGAAATAGGCGGCTGGCAACCAGGCGGCTTGCGAGGGCGTCAGGGCGAGGTCGCCCTGGATGCTGGGCAGGTTGGCGATGAACAGCGCGTTGCCCAGGCCGCCGGTAATGCCGACCAGCACGGCGACGCAGGCATAGGCGATGCGCAGCGGCATGGGATGCAGCAGGATCGCTGGCGATCCGGGCATCGAGGGGCGTTCTTCGGGTGCCCAGCGAGGAACCGGGGCGAGGTATTGCGGCATTGACGGTAGCGCTCGAAGAAGAAAAAACAGCCTGATCGTAAACATCAAGTTAACGCGACTTTCTTTCGGACAACCTTCAGCGCGAAATGATTGGTTACAGAGCGCCACCATGAAAACAATCGTGCCGGGCTGGCTGGCAGCCACGGCTTCGATCGGACTAAGGCCTCGGCGACCGGTGCCGAATACTCGGAAACCACCAGTCACCTCAGGCATGCCCCGCGGCTCAATTACCCCGGTAGGTCGAGAAACCGTATGGGCTGAGCAGCAGCGGGATGTGGTAGTGCGGCACGGTACCGTCCACCTCGAAGATCACCGGGACCTCCGGGAAGAAGCTCGCCGTGTCGTGTGCCTCGAACCAGTCACCGGTTTTGAAGGTGACACGGTAGGTGCCTTTTTCCAGCGCCTTGTCTTGTGGGTACAGCGCCGTGATGCGGCCCTGCTGGTTGGTAACGCCATCGCTCAGCGCTGCCCACTGGTTACCGTTCTGCTTTTCCAGGGTGACCTTTACATCGGGCGACGGCAGGCCATCGTTGAGGTTGAGCACATGCACGCTGAGCGGGTTGTCGGCCGCCATGGCGAGGCTGGAAAGACCGGCGAGGACGAGGCTGGCGCAAAGGGTTTTCAAAGAAGTCATAGGTGTTTCTCCGATCAGGATTTGGAAGGCAGCAGTTGAGCGATCGCCTGGGTGGCGCAGGCTTCGTCGGTTTCGGCGCCGCCGGCACCGGCTACGCTGATGGCACCGATCACCTCGTCGCCGACGCGCAGCGGCACGCCGCCGCCCAGAAGCAGCAATTCGTCGAAGGTGTTGAGATTGGCGGCGTCCGGGTTGTTGCGCGCACGCTCACCGAACAAGCGAGTGGGCGTCTTGCTCGACAGTGCGGTATAGGCCTTGCGCTGTGCCGCGATGGTGTTGTGCGGACCGACATTGTCATCACGCTGTAGCGCGACGAGGTTGCCGCCGCGATCAACCACTGCCACAGCGGCAGTACGGCCGTCGGCATGGCAGGCGGCCATGGTCGAGTCGAGCAGGGCGTTGGCCAGTTGCAGCGATACGTTCTGCTGGTTAACGGGTTGTGGCGTGGCGGCCAGCGCCTGGGCACTGGCCAGCGCCAGGCCGAGCAGCGACAGGGGAACAATGCGCATCGGTTTCTCCTCAATGGGCTCCGTGGAGCAGGTGGCGCCATCCTGTGCGGGCGGCCCCGTCAAACCCATTGCCGGTGGATTACGTATTTGTAATGGGATAAACGCACTGGCCGGCCTAGCCTATGCGCCTTGCCCGGGAGGTACAGATGCGCATACTGGTGGTGGAAGACGAATTCAAGACAGCCGACTACCTGCGCAAGGGCTTGAGCGAATCCGGCTATCTGGTGGAGGTCGCGCTCAATGGTCTGGACGGCCAGCACCTGATTCAGGAGAGCGAGTTCGACCTGATCATGCTCGACGTCATGCTGCCCGGCATCGACGGCTGGCAGCTGTTGCAAATCGTGCGGCGCAAGGCGCAGACGCCGGTGCTTTTTCTCACCGCACGCGATGCCGTGGAGGATCGGGTCAAGGGCCTCGAACTGGGCGCTGATGATTACCTGGTGAAGCCGTTTTCCTATGCCGAGCTGCTGGCGCGGGTGCGCACCTTGCTGCGTCGCGGGCCGCCGCGCGAGGTCGAGCATTTCAGGGTGGCCGATCTGGAGCTGGACTTGCTGCGCCGTCGCGTCAGCCGCAACGGCGAGCGGCTGACGCTGACCAACAAGGAGTTCGCGCTACTGCATCTGCTGCTCAGCCGCGAAGGCGAGGTGCTGTCGCGAGCGCAGATCGCTTCGCAGGTCTGGCAGATGAATTTCGACAGCGACACCAACGTGGTCGATGTCGCCATTCGCCGCCTACGCGCCAAGGTGGACGACCCCTACCAGCCCAAGCTGATCCATACCGTTCGCGGCATGGGTTACCTGCTGGAGGCACCGGAATGAGCCTGATGCCACGCTCGTTGAGCCTGCGGCTGGCGCTGATGTTCGCGGTGGTCAGCACGGCGCTGCTGGGCGCCATCGGTTTTTACCTGTACCAGTCACTGGAGCGCGAGATCGCCTGGCGCGACGATCAGGCCTTGCTGGGTCGGCTGGAGCGCATGCGAGCCCTGCTCGATGACAGCGATAGCATCGAGGCGTTGCGTGAGCGGCCCCAGCTCTACGCCAACATGCTCGGCAATCGGGACAACCTGCTCTGGGTACTGGGAGAGGGCGGCCAGCCGCTGATCGAGATCAATCCCGTTCAGTTGGCGATCCCGCAGCTGCCTCTCGAGGCGCAGCCGCAACTCGATGACCTTGGCGACAAGGCGCGCCTGGCCTGGGTGCGCATCGAGCGGCCGGAGGGCGGGCTGACGCTGATTGCCGGCAAATTGCTGGCCGAGCGTGGGCAGATGCTTGCGGCGTACCGCCTGAAGCTCTGGCTGGCGCTGGCAGCCGGCGCGCTGCTGGCGTTTCTCTTGGGTTGGCTGGTGAGCGAGCGTGGGCTACGGCCGGTGCGTCAGCTGACCCGCCGCGCATTGGCGATCGACGTCCAGCACCTGCACCTGCGAATCGACGATTGCGCCGAGTTGAGCGAGCTGAGGGCCTTGAGTGATGCACTGAACCAGATGCTTGCGCGACTGGAGGCGGGTTTCACCCAGCTGTCGCGGTTCTCCGAGGACCTGGCGCACGAGATGCGTACCCCGCTCAGCAACCTGATGGGTCAGACCCAACAGGCGCTGCGCCGGGTGCGTTCGCTGGAGGACTACCAGAGCCTACTGGCATCAAACCAGGAGGAGTACGAGCGCTTGGCGCGCATGATCAACAACATGCTGTTTCTCGCACGTACCGAACAGGCAAACGAACAGGTCGGCCCGGAGGAGATCGATCTGGCCGAAGCGGTGGAGCAGCTCGGCGACTATTTCGAAGGCATTGCCGAAGAGCACGGCATGCGCCTGCACAATGAGGCAACCGGCAAGCTGCGCGCCGATCCCGAGCTGCTGCGCCGGGCGCTGGCCAACCTGATCGCCAATGCGCTGCGCTACGGCGAGGCGGGGACGGCCGTAACCGTGGCCAGCCAATGCATCGGCGACCGGGTCGTGATCAGCGTCGCCAACAAGGGGCCGGCGATTCCTCCAGAGCACCTGCCGCGCCTGTTCGACCGCTTTTATCGGTGCGATCCGTCCCGTGCCGAGCCGGGCGACTCTGGCGGGCTGGGACTGGCAATAGTGCGCTCGATCATGCAGTTGCACGGCGGTGAGGTGCGGGTGACAAGCGACGCATCAGGCACCTGCTTCAGCTTGTCCTTTCCTTGTTGAGCGCGGCTTCCACCGGGCGGCCCGGCTGAACCTTTGTCGAAACGGCACAGTCGACTTAACAGGTTGGCCGTGTTTGTTCCGGCCCGTTCAAAAGCCCTTAGGAGGACTCTTCATGGATACCAAAGACACCATTTCCGTACTCAACGATCTCATCGAAACCAGCAAGGACGGTGAGAAGGGTTTTCGCGAGTGCGCTGAGGATCTGAAGAATCCGCAGCTGAAGACCACCATGAACCAGCGTGCCCAGGATTGCGCCACGGCGGCCGCCGAGCTGCAGCAGTTGGTACGCACCCTGGGTGGCGACCCAGAAACCACTACCAGCACTGCAGGTGATATGCACCGCCGCTGGGTTGACCTCAAGACGATGGTCACCGGCAAGGACGACGAAGCCATTCTCAATGAGTGCGAGCGTGGCGAAGATGTCGCCCTCAAGAGCTACCGCAAAGCGCTGGAAAAAGACCTGCCGATGGATGTGCGTTCAGTCGTGGAACGCCAGATGCAGGGCGTGCAGCGCAACCATGATCAGGTCAAAGCACTGCGCGACGCCGAACGCGCCCGCAGCTGATCGATCGATGCAGTCAAGAACGCCGGCCATAGTGCCGGCGTTCCTGTTTCCGGGACCTCGCTGTGGTTAGCGGTGCAGTTCAGCCAAGCTGCTAAGCTTCACCCCTTCGTGCATCAGGGAGCTGGCTGCTCATGAACTCTTTCGTATCACCGTCGGATGGCGATACCAGCGCCCAGCGTGCCGAGCTGGCACGGTTGGTCGAGTGTGCCGTCAGCGGCGACGGGATGCACCCGACCGCTATCGAGCCGCTGCATCTGATCCGTTGCGCAAAGCCTGGCGAGATGACCTACGGGCTGCACAAGCCCGCGTTGTGCGTCATCGTGCAGGGCGGCAAGGAAGTGCGCCTGGCCGACGAGCTGTATCGCTACGACCCGTTGCACTATCTGGTGGTGTCGGTGACGTTGCCGGTCGCCGGCTGCGTTATTCGGGCGTCCAGCGATGAGCCTTACATCTGCATTCGGCTGGACATCGATCCGTCGCTGATTGCCGGACTGGTCGCTGAGGCCAGCCTGCCAACAACGCCGAAAGACACTGCGGGGCGCGGCCTCTATCTGGACCGTATCGACGCGCCGCTGCTGGATGCCACGCTTCGGCTGGTGCGCCTGCTGAGCAATCCGAATGACATTCCGGTCCTGTCGCCTCTGGCCTTGCGCGAGATTTTCTACCGCCTGCTCTGCGGCCCGCAGGGGCATCATCTGCAGGCGGTGGCGCTGCAAGGGAGTCAGTCGCACCGGGTCAACGATGCTATCGAATGGCTCAATCGCAACTACGTCGAGCCGCTGCGCATAGAGGAGCTGGCGCGACGGGTCAATCTCAGCAGCTCCAGCCTGCATCATCGCTTCAAGGCGCTTACCGCCATGAGCCCGCTGCAATATCAGAAGCAGCTTCGCCTGCAGGAAGCTCGCCGCTTGCTGATGGCCGAAGGGTTGGAGGTGTCGGCGGCGGGTTACCGGGTCGGCTACGAGAGCCCATCCCAATTCAGCCGCGAATACAGCCGGCTGTTCGGTGCCTCCCCGGTCAAGGATCTGGCCCGCCTGCGCAACAGCGCCTGATCTCAACGCGCCGAGTCGTGTCCTCTGCTGGGCTTGATCTCGAAGGCAATCGACCAGTTGTAGAGCGGGTAGGGCTTATCCACCAGCGCTTCAATATTGGCTTCGTTCGGCATGCCTTCCTCGGGCAGGTATTCGTAATTGGCGTCCGCGACGGTGGGGTCGCTGTCATGCAGTTCACCGGCGCCGCCTGTCGCATGGCTGGCGTAGCGAATCGTCGGGATGCCCACCAGATCGCGGCCAACCACCAGGCGCAATACGGTATCAGCGGCGGCTTCGATGTTTTCCACCGGTACCTTGCCCTTGTCATCGGTGATGACGAAACCGTAATTCTCGATCATCTGCGCCTTGTGCCCCAGATAGGGCTCGCTGAAGGCCAGCGGCGGATGAGGCACGTGGAAGTCCATCAGGATTTCACGGCCTTCGACCGTCGCGTGCAGCGGTGATAGCGGTTGCCAGCCGCGCTGCTCGACCACCACCTGGTGGAGTACTTTGCCGAGCATCTGGCCGAACCAGCGGTAGCCATTGGCCGACAGATGCGTGCCTTTGTCGACGTAGGGATAGACGGGGCCGGCCAGGTACCAGTTGGGCTCTTCCTTCGCCAGCTCCCACTGCGCAAGGCCGATGTCCAGGCTGCCATCGACGACCGATGTCTTGGCGTCGGTCTGGTAGCTGATGAACGCGGGCATCCGCTCCTGGCCGATGGCCTTGACCGTGTCCTCGTTCAGGTCGTTGCGCAATTGACGCAGCATCTTCTTGTAGGTGGCCTTGTCGTTGACGCCGCCCTGTACCTCGGCATAGTCGTATTCGCCTTGCAGCCAGAACAGGGCGCTGAGGTTGTAGCTGGCGTCATCGGCCTGCGCGACCTGCCGGGCCTGATCCACCGCTTGGAGCACGCGCTTGTATTCGTGGGTGCCGCCGACCTTGGACAGCTGAGCAATGGAACGGCCGGAGGTGGCGGCGTTACTGGCGACGAGCAAATGCTCCGGGTCGGCCTCGATGCCTTTGCTATCGAGATAGAGCCGTCGGGCCATGTTCAATGCGCCGACTTCCACCGACTCGCCTTCTTCCTGCGCTTTTTCTTCCAGCTTCGCAACGGCGTCGGCATCGAGCAGAACCTTCGGGTCGCGTTTGAGTTGCACCACCGCCTGGAGCGGCTTGAACGCGGCGCCGCCGACCGGGACGAAGCGATCGCCGCTAAAGGTGGCCGAGCGCGTCGAATCTCCCAGCATGAGGTTGTCATAGCCCGGCTGCTTGGATAGCGCAGGCCAGCCCTCGGCAGCCGATGCCAGCGACTGGCCGAAAGTGATGACGTGGTTGTACTTCGCATCGAGGGCCGGCGGCTGATGCTTGGGCTGCTCGATCATTTCCTGGCTCCAGCGCTTGTTCTGGGCATCGCGCGCAGCGATGGCCGGTTCATCGGCGTGGGCTAGCAGTGGGGCGCCTGAAAGCAGGAGGCCGGTAAAAGCGGCATAAACGATCGGATTTCCAGGGAGCAGAATGGCTCGGCGGGACTGATTGGAAGCAAAGGGCATCGATCGGGTCCTTGTGATTGAAGCGCAAACGAGCGCGATGCAAGGGAAGACGGGAGCTTGCGGCGTACCGTAAAGGCAGGGCTGGCGTTTCGACGATCTGGGAGGCGCTTAGTTCTGGAGGGATGTGCAAGCCATCAAGGCGATACACGTCGCGAACAGTGGGGCAGCGCGGATCAACAGGCTTTCGAAGCAACAAGCCGGTCGATGACCGGAGTGCGCGTTCGGAGAGGACCAGTAACACGATTCGCGAGCAAGCTCGCTCCTACACCAAGCATGCTGCCGCTGTCCGGGGAGCGGCGTTCATCAACAGCATGCGCCAAGGCAGAACGATCAGGCCTCGATGACTTCGACTGCGCTTTTGAGCGCCGCAGCCAGTTCTTCCAGCCGATAGGGTTTTGCCAACACCTGCACGCCTTCGGCTTCGGCCGATTGTTTGATAGCTTCGGCGTAACCACTGGTGAGCAGCACGGGCATGCCGAATTGACGCGCACGGATTTCGCGGGCCAGGTCCAGGCCGTTCATGCCGCCGGGCATCATCACGTCGGAGAACACCACATCGACCTCGCGCTCATTCGCGAGCGCACCCAGCGCTGCCGCGGCGCTGGCGGCGTACGTCACTTCGTAGCCAAGGTGCTCGAGCATCTCGCCGACCAGCGCCGCTACCTCTTCATCGTCATCCACCAGCAGTACGTTGCCGGCCGAACGCCGGGCCGGTTCGTCCACCGGTGGCTGATCCTTGGTCGGGCTCGGCAGGTTAACCGAGCGAGGCAGCAGCATCACCACACTGGTGCCCTGGCCGCATTCGGAATCGATCCACACCGTGCCGCCGGATTGACGTGCGAAACCATAGACCTGCGCCAATCCGAGGCCCGAACCCTTGCCAATTTCCTTGGTGGTGAAAAACGGGTCGAAGACCCGGTTGCGAACGTCATCTGGTATGCCGACGCCCGAATCGATGACCGCCAGGCGAACGAAATCGCCCTTGCGACCGAGCACTTGCTGATCGGGCGCGTTGCAAGCCTGCAGAAGAATCGAGCCGCCCTCAGGCATGGCATCACGCGCATTAACGGCGAGGTTGAGGATGACCAGCTCCAGCTCCCCTGGGTCGACTTCCACGGGCCAGAGATCGGGCGCGAATTCTTCCTTGACGTGCACATCGCCGCGCAGGCTACGGTCGAGCAGCTCGCGCATCTGGCTGATCCGCTGAGCCAGGTCGACAGCCTCGGGCGCCAGGGATTGACGGCGGGAAAAGGCCAGCAATTGGCGGGTCAGCGCGGAGCCACGCTGGGCGGCTTGGCGCATGCCGTCCATGAGGCGCTTGCGGCGCTCCATGTCGTCGCGGCGGTCGAGCATGTCGAGCCCGCCGGAGATGACCATCAACAAGTTGTTGAAGTCATGTGCGATGCCGCCGGTAAGCTGGCCGATGGCTTCGATCTTCTGCGTTTGCCGCAGGGTTTCTTCGATGTGCGCGCGCTCGGCCATCTGCGTGCGCAATTCGAGGTTGGTGCGTTCCAGCTCGCTGGTGCGTTCGACCACCAGTGCTTCGAGCTCTTGGGACGCCCGTTCGCGTGCCTCGATCAGGGCGCGCACTTCGTACTGGCGCAACCGTCCGCGTACCGCGGCCTGCACGGCACTGGTCAGGGTGATGCTCTGCACCGGACGTTCGAGCAGCGAAACATTGCGCAGCGCCGCGACCATGCGTTGCCGCCAGGCGGCAACAGCGGGTTGCTGGTGCTTGCTGGTGAGGACCACGAAAGGAAAATCCGACCAGGGCGGTTGTCGATCGACCCAGTCCGATAGCGCTTGAAGGTCATGGCCGAACAGGCCTTCCTCAGCGATGAACACGGCAGACGCGTCGGTTTCGGCGCGTTGCAGCACTTCATCGACGCCGTGACAGACCATCGCATCCATGCCGCTGCGGCGTAGCAGCTCGGCTGTGGCCGGGCCATCCCGGCCAATGGGGGCATAGACAACGATCCGCGGATGCTCTGATTTAGTGGGCGTTGTCATGCTCGTCTGTCAGTAGCTGAGTCGCATCACCGGTGTATTCCGGTGTGCCCGATAGTATGCCGCTGAAGTGACTCAGCGGTGGCCCGACCTGAACGCCACTGGCGCTGAGGCGGTACTCGCGAACGGTGTTCTCATGCCGCCCGCTGCGCTTTTTGACAACAGACAAGGCCCTGCGAACGATACCGGCGTGCTCGAAGTAGCGCAGCATGATAACCGCATCGCTTAAGTAGCTGATATCGATGGGCGTATCCATCGGGCCCACCAGGCCATGCTGGGCCAGCACCATGATACTGATCACACCTTTCTGCCCCAGGTAGCTCAGCAGCTCGTGCATTTGCAGGATTAGAAAACGGCCGTCCGGCATCGCATGCAGGTAGCCGTTGAGGCTGTCCAGAATCACCAGCCGCGAGCCTTGCTCTTCCACACCGCGCCTCACGGCTGCGGTGAATTCGCCGGGCGACAGCTCCGCCGGGTCGACCTGTTGCAAATGCAGCAGGCCCTGTTCGACCCACGGCTCGACGTCGAGACCCAACGAGCGTCCACGTGCCATTAAGGTGCCGATATTTTCGTCAAAGACGAAAAAGGACACCTGCTCACCGCGCTTGCACGCTGCGACCGCAAAGCTCAATGCCAATGAAGACTTTCCGACACCGGCAGCACCCACGAACAGGGCATTGGTGCCCCGCTCCAGTCCGCCGCCGAGCATGGTGTCCAGCGCTGCATTCCCGCAGGAAGCCGCTTCGCCGATGTAATTCGAATGATGCTCTGAGGCGATCAGCCGAGGGAAGATTTGCAACCCGCCCTTGCGTATGACGAAGTCGTGATAGCCACCGCGGAACTGGATACCGCGCATCTTCACGACGCGCAGACGCCGCCGCTCCGCACCATAGTCGATGGCCAACTGTTCCAGCATGACCACGCCGTGTGAAATCGAGTGCAGCTGCAGGTCGCCCAGTTCGGAGGTCTGGTCATCCAGCAGAATCACGGTGCAACGGCGCGTGGTGAAGAAGTGCTTGAGCGCCAATACCTGGCGCCGATAGCGCAGCGGGCTCTGCGCCAGCAGGCGCATTTCCGAGAGGCTGTCGAAGATCACTCGGGTCGGATTGGTTTGGGTCACACGGTCGAAGACTTGCTGAGTGGTTTCGCTCAGCTCCATCTCTGCCGGGTGCAGCACCGTCATCTCGAGCTCTGGGTCGAGGCTGTCTTCCGGGGTAACGAGCTCGAATACGTCGACACCCTCGAGCGACCAGCCGTGACGCTTGGCGACCAACTCCAACTCCTGCTTGGTCTCCGACAGGGTGACGTAGAGTACGCGCTCACCCTGGCGGACGCCTTCGAGCAGAAACTGCATGGCGATGGTGGTTTTGCCAGCGCCCGGGCTGCCTTCATAAAGGTACATGCGATTGGCATCGAGGCCGCCGCCGAGGATGTCGTCCAGGCCTTCGCTGCCGGTGGAAATACGTGGGAGTTCGTCGTCCGCGTTGAAGGAAAGATCACTTGAATCGGTCATTCCGTACTCCTTACGCAGGCTTCTATTTCAAAGGAAGCCGCGTTGGTTGTTCCTGCCGGCCAAGTCCTTAATCCAGGCAAGGCCATGCGGAACACGCCCGTAAAATGCCTGGTAGGCGGGTCGGGCAAAAACCCTCTCGAACGATCGTCAGAGGCGTGCCGAGCGAGCTTATTACAGGTGTTCGGCGGACGATAGCCGAGGGGCGTAGTCAGCTAATCCGACTCGCTTTTCCACGGCCCGTTCCGTGTCAGGCTCTTTGCCAGCTGCGCTCAGGAGGGCTTTTCATGCGGGTAATGGCCTGCCATGCCACCGGTCGCTGGCGTTTCGCCAGTTGCTCCGAACGGGCTACTGACGTGTTGATGATGTAACAGGTTGCAACCATTGCCCCTTGGTTCACCTGGGCGGCTGCTCCATGATCATCCTTTGCCTGTGACAGGTAGCCTGCATGTCTCGTTTCTCTCGCCCATCGACGTCAGCGCTGGGGCGCTTCCTCAACCTTGGTGGCACTGGCGCCCGGATAGCAGGCAATCTGCTGGTGCAGCGCATCACACCCGGCAAGGCGCGTATCGACTGGGAGCCGGTCGGCTCATTGCTCGGCGAGACGCTAGGGCAGATGAAGGGCCCGGTGCTCAAGCTCGGCCAACAGGCTTCGCAATGGCAGGACGTGTTGCCCCAGCCGATAAGCGCGGCGCTGTCTCGTCTACAGAACCAGGTTCCATCGCTGCCGTTCGCCTCGCTAGAGTCCTACCTGCAGCGTCTCTATGAAGGGCAGCTGTACGAGCTATTCGAAGCCATCGAACCCCAACCTGCGGCAGCGGCGTCACTGGGGCAGGTACACCGCGCACGTGATCGGCAGGGGCGGGCGCTGATCATGAAGGTCCAGTATCCAGGCATTCGCGGCATCTGCGACGCTGACCTCCGACAGTTGCGTCGCTTGATGCCGCTGGGGCGGCTATTCGGCACGCCCTCGGCGCGGCTCGAATCCGTCTACCGTGAGCTGCAGCGCGCCATCGACCAGGAGCTCGACTACGAGGCCGAGCGCAACAACCTCGAGCGCTTTCGCCAGCATTTCAGCGACTGGCCTGGCCTGCGCATCCCGTATGCCGTCCCGGCATTGTGCCGCCCGGGCGTGCTGGTGCTGGAGGAAGTGCCGGGGCGCTCAATGAACGAGGTCGACCAGGCGGCCCTCAAGATCCGGCAACAGCTGGCCGAAGCGCTGTGCGACTGGCTTGCCGAGCAGGCGTTCGGCCTGGGACTGCTGCACGCGGACCCGCACCCAGGCAATCTTGCCTGGACCGAGACCGGGGAACTGGTTGTCTACGACTTCGGCAGCGTCGTGCCGCTGCCGGAGCGCTTGCTGCGTGCCTATGTACAGATCTTCGACGCCCTGCGAGGTCCCTCCAGCGAGGCGCTGGAGGCGGGCTTCCAGGCACTCGGAGGGCGCCAGCCCGGCAGCGCGCCGCCGCATAGCCTGTATCGACGCATCCATTTGCTGCTGCATCCGCTGCTGCAACCGGGCGCGGAATGGGATTTCCGCGGCGCGTCCCTGCATCAGCAGCTGGTCGAGCTCTCGCCTTTGCTAATGTCCGCACTCGGCAGTCTGCAACCGGCGTCCGGTACGCTACTGGTCAATCGAACGCTGGAAGGGCATTACTGGAACCTCTACCGGCTCGGCGCCTGTCTGCCGGTGGCCGACCTGCTGGCGAAGCACATCGAGCAATGGCGCACCGGTTTGCCCGACAAACCAGTCTAAGCGCTCAACCCTAAAGTCGGACCCGACCATTCCAATCAGGCCTGATCGCGGCCAGAGGCAAACAGGATGCAGATGAATTCTTTTCCCGAGGGATATCGCGCGCTGATCATCGGTGCCTCTGGCGGCATCGGTGCTGCGCTGGTCGAAACGTTACGGGCGGACCCGCGTTGCGCCTCGGTAACCGAACTGGCGCGCTCAACCACACCGCCGCTGGACCTAACCGACCCCACCAGCATCGGACAGACCGCGACGGAGGTAGCCGGGCAGGGGCCGTTCCATCTCATCATCAATGCGGCGGGTGTGCTGCACAGCGACTCTTTCATGCCGGAAAAGCGCCTCGCCGACCTCGATCACCAGCAGCTGCTCGATACCTTTCAGGTGAACACCTTCGGCCCCGCGC
>Ga0207893_1000327_pt1 | contig 28140 bp, 31 predicted proteins | sample MalvirmetaMSP121_FD_184233 | JGI IMG/M metagenome (GOLD analysis project Ga0207893, IMG submission 184233) | Marine viral communities from the Deep Pacific Ocean - MSP-121 (SPAdes) | ecosystem: Environmental > Aquatic > Marine > Oceanic | place: Pacific Ocean | collected 2001-06-02 | reverse complement strand
ATAACGGTTCGTTCCGTCCGCTGCATGGCGCCGGTGAGGCCTTTCCGGTCGCCGAGGTGATGCAGGTGCTCGATGCTGAGGCTGTGCAATACCGCATCCATCCGCAGAGTGGCCAAATTCTGGTGCGCGAGGACCAGCTGTCCCAGGCGCGCATGCTGCTCGCCGCCAAGGGCGTGAAAGTTGCCCTGCCGGCCGGCTACGAGCTGTTCGACAAGGAAGAGCCGTTGGGCACCAGCCAGTTCGTCCAGGACGTGCGGCTCAAGCGCAGCCTCGAAGGCGAGCTGGCGCGCACCGTGATGTCGCTCAAAGGCATTCAGCATGCCCGTGTGCACCTGGCGCAGGAGGAGAACAGCTCCTTCGTGGTCAGCAAGCGTGCGCCGAGCACGGCCTCGGTGATGCTGCAGCTGGAGCCCGGCTACAAGCTGGGCGCCGATCAGGTCAGTGCGATCATCAAGCTGGTGGCTGGCAGCGTGCCCAACCTCAAGCCCGAAGATGTTGGCGTGGTCGATCAATACGGCGCCCTGCTGTCGCGCGGCTTGAATGTCGGCGGTGGCCCGGCGCAGAACTGGGGTGCCGTGGAGGACTATCAGCAGAAGGCGGTGGCCAATATCGAAGAAGTGCTGGCGCCGGTACTGGGCAGCGGCAACTACCGCATCAGCGTCGCGGCCGATATCGATTTCAGCCAGAAGGAAGAGACGCTGCAGTCCTATGGCGAAACCCCGCGTCTACGTCGCGAAGTGCTGAGTAACGAAAGCGCGCTCGATCAGCTGGCGCTCGGTGTGCCCGGCTCGCTGGCCAACCGGCCTGTCGCGCCGCCAAAGGAAGGCGAGGAGCCCAAGCCGGTCAAGGGCGAAACCAAGGGTGCGACCTCCCTGCGCGAGGAATCCACCCGTCAACTGGACTACGACCAGAGCGTGATCCATGTGAAGCATGCCGGTTTCACCCTTCGCCAGCAGAGCGTGGCGGTGGTGCTCAACGCCGCCGCCGCGCCAGAAGGTGGCTGGAGCGACGAGGCCCGCGCCGAACTCGAGGCGATGGTGCGCAGCGCGGTTGGCTTCAAGCAGGCGCGTGGCGACCTGCTGACCTTGAGCGTGCTGCCCTTCGCCAGTGTGGAAACCACGCTTGATGAGGTGCCCTGGTGGGAAAACAGCCAGGTTCATGCTTTGGCCAAGATGGGCGTTGCCGGCCTGATCGCGCTGCTGCTGTTGCTGATTGTGGTGCGCCCGGCAGTGCGCAGCCTGACCCAGCGAAACGCGCCAGCTGAGACCGATCCGGTGGCCCTGGAAGGCACCCTGGCGGGGATGCCGGGTCCGCTGCCGATCGAGGCGGAAACGCGCGCAGCACTGGCCAGCCCGCGACCCAGTGGCGACGGCATACACGTATTCGGCGAACTCAATCCGCTTTCGGAAATTCGCCTGCCAGCGCCCGGTTCGGGGCTGGAGCTACAGATCGAGCATCTGCAGATGCTTGCCAAGAACGACCCGGAGCGCGTTTCGGAAGTCATCAAGCATTGGATAGGCCGCAATGAAAGAGAACTCAACCCAGCCAGCTGAGTCGGCGACCGGCTCGAGCAAGGAAATCAAGGCGCGCCCGGTGCAGTTGCGCTCGGTGAGTTCGCTGGACCAGGCGGCCATCCTCATGCTGAGCATGGGCGATGACATTTCGGCCGGCATCCTGCGCAACTTCTCCCGCGAGGAAATCATCAGCATCAGCCAGGCGATGGCGCGTCTGTCCAACGTCAAGCAGCCGATGGTCTCCGATGTGATCAGCCGCTTCTTCGATGACTACAAGGAGCAGAGCAGCATCAAGGGTGCGTCGCGCACCTACCTGTCCGGCATGCTCGGCAAGGCGTTGGGTGGCGACATCACCCGTTCGCTGCTGGACTCCATCTACGGCGAAGAAATTCGCGCCAAGATGGCGAAGATGGAGTGGCTGGACCCCAAGCAGTTCGCCGCGCTGATCGCCAAGGAGCACGCGCAGATGCAGGCGGTGTTCCTCGCTTTCCTGCCGCCTGGGATGGCCACCGACGTGCTCGAGTGCATGCCGGCCGAGCGTCAGGACGAGCTGTTGTACCGCATCGCCAACCTGAGCGAGGTCAACAGCGACGTGATCGCCGAGCTGGAGCAGCTCATCGATCGCAGTCTGCAAGTGCTCACGAACCAAGGTTCACAGGTGCGGGGCGTGAAGCAGGCCGCAGACATCATGAACCGGTTCAAGGGCAATCGAGACCAGATGTTCGAACTGCTGCGCGCGCACAACGAAGAACTGGTCGGCAAGATCGAAGATGAAATGTACGACTTCTTCATTCTGTCCCGGCAGAACCAGGATGTGCTGCAGACCCTGCTTGAAGTGATCCCGCTGGAAGAGTGGGTGGTTGCGCTCAAGGGCGCCGAGCCGGCGCTGGTGAATGCCATCCAGGGTGCGCTGCCCAAGCGCCAGGCGCAGCAGATGGAGTCGATCAACCGTCGCCAGGGCCCAGTGCCGCTGTCGCGGGTGGAGCAGGTGCGCAAGGACATCATGGCCGTGGTCCGGGACATGTCCAACGAAGGCGACCTGCAGGTTCAGCTGTTCCGCGAACAGACCGTCGAGTAAGCGCCGATGAGCATCAAGATCATCAAGGGTGAAGGCCGCTCCTGGCGGCCGTTCCGATTCCCGCCTCGCGTGCGCACCGCCTCTGAACTGGCCGACAGCGTGGCCGGTGACCCGGCGGCGCTGCAGCGCGCCGTTGCCGATGGCTTTCAGGAAGGCATCGACAAGGGCTACGAACAGGGCCTGGAGCAGGGTCGTGAGGCCGGTCACCGCGAAGGTTTCGAGCGCGGTGTCGAGGACGGCAAGGCGATCGGTCGTGAAGAAGGGCGGGTCATGGGACGTCGCGCATTCGACGAAGCGGCCCGGCCGCTGGATGAACTGGTCGAGCGTTTCGAGCACTTCCGGCAGGAATTCGAACAGGCGCGTCGCGAGCAACTGCTGGAGCTGGTGCAGAAGGTTTCCAAGCAGGTGATCCGCTGTGAACTGACCCTGCATCCGACGCAGTTGCTGACCCTGGCTGAGGAAGCCCTGGCGGCCATGCCGGGTGATCAGGAAGACGTGCGCATCTTACTCAACCCCGAGGAATGCACCCGGATCAAGGAGTTGGCACCCGAGCGTGCGGCGGCCTGGCGTCTGATCCCGGATGAAAAGCTGGCGCTCGGCGAGTGCCGTGTGATCACGGCGCAGGCCGAAGCCGATATCGGCTGCCAGCAGCGCCTTGATTCATGCATGAATACGTTGGGCGAGCACATCAGGGCGGAAGCCTGAGATGTCCCTGCGCGAGAGCTTCCGGCTCGACGAGGCGTTGCGCTCGCTGGACACGGTGCAGCTGGCGAAGGTCAGCGGCCGGCTGGTGCGCGTCTCCGGCATGCTCTTGGAAAGCCTCGGCTGCCAACGCATGACCGGCCAGCGCTGCTTCGTCGAACAGGGCGACGGCAGCATGCTCGAAGCGCAGGTGGTGGGCTTCAACCGCGACATCACCTACCTGATGCCCTTCAAGAAACCGGTGGGGCTGACCTCCGGATCGCGCGTATTTCCGGCGCCGGATGATGCCAAGCTGCATATCGACGAATCCTGGCTGGGGCGTGTGGTTAACGGCCTCGGTGAGCCGCTGGACGAAATGGGCAAGCTCAGCGGGCGCGATCCGCTGCCCACCGAGCTGCCTTCGGTCAATCCGCTCAAGCGCAAGCCGGTCAGTGAACCGCTGGACGTCGGCGTGCGGGCGATCAATTCCATGCTCACCCTCGGCAAGGGCCAGCGCGTCGGCCTGTTCGCCGGTTCCGGTGTGGGCAAAAGCGTGCTGTTGGGCATGATCACGCGACAGACCAAGGCTGACGTCGTGGTAGTCGGGCTGATTGGTGAGCGCGGACGCGAGGTGCAGGAGTTCCTGCTGCATTCGCTGGGTGAAGAGGGCCTGAAGAAGGCCGTCGTGGTGGTGGCGCCGGCCAACGAATCGCCGCTGATGCGTCTCAAGGCCACCGAGCTGTGCCACAGCATCGCCGCTTATTTCCGCGACCAGGGCAACGATGTGTTGTTGCTGGTCGATTCGCTGACCCGCTACGCCATGGCCCAGCGAGAAATTGCCCTGGCCCTCGGCGAGCCGCCAGCGACCAAGGGCTATCCGCCGTCTGTATTCGGCATGCTGCCGGAGTTGGTGGAAAGCGCCGGCAATGGTGCCAACGACAACGGCAGCCTCAGTGCGCTGTACACGGTTCTCGCCGAGGGCGACGACCAGCAGGACCCGATCGTCGATTGCGCGCGTGCAATTCTCGATGGCCACATCGTGTTGTCGCGTCGGCTGGCGGACGCCGGGCATTACCCGGCCATCGACATCTGCGCGTCGGTCAGCCGCTGCATGAGCCAGGTCGGCCAGCCGCCGCACCTGGGCGCCGCGCGGCAGCTCAAGGAGTTCTACAGCACCTACGAGAAGATCAAGGAGCTGATCCCGCTGGGTGGCTACAGCCCTGGCGCAGACATCAAGACCGACCGCGCCGTGCAGCTTGCACCCACCATCGAACGCTTCCTGCGTCAGGAAGTGGGCGAGGCGGCGGAGCTGGAAACCAGTCTCACCATCCTGCAGAGCATTATCAGGAAGCCATGAAGCAGCAGATCGAAACGCTCACGCGCCTGGCCAGCCTGCGCGGCAACCGGGTCAAGCAGATGCTCGGGCAGGTTCAGTACCAGCAGAACCTCTGCCAGCGCTATCGCAACAACATCACCGGTCTCAGCCGCCTGTGCGGGTTCTCCGTGCCGATGAGCACGCCGCTGCAGCGCGACAATCAGCAGCGCTACAAGGCCACGCTGTACAAGATGGTCGAGCTGCAGCGGCGCGAACTGGCCGTGGCCGAGCAGGCCCTGGTGCGTATTCAGCAGGAGCTGCTGCAGGCCATGCGCAGCGAGAAAGTGGTCGAGCATGTGATCGACGCAAAGATGCAGCAATGGCAGCAGCTGCTGATGGCGCAGGAGCAGAAGATTCAGGATGGCCTGGCCGCGCAGACCTGGTGGCGCAATCAGATCGCCTGAGTGGGGTGCCTGAACACGGCGCTTGGAAACGGTTTCAGGCGGCCCGCCTGTCAGCCCCAGCAAAAAAAAATTTAAGGTTTGCGCCTTAGCGGTCGCTTGTTTGGCAGTAACCACTGAGTTGGAACGAGATCATGGAAATCAGCCGGCAGTTCAAGCCCGCCATTGCAATGCCCACCGAGACCGCTTCTGCGCGTCCGGCCAGTGCGCGCCCCACGGCCCAGCCTGCCGCGCGGCCGGCCACAAGCCTGCCGCTGGAGCAGATGCACGACGCCCTGCGCGCCATGCCCGAGGTCGATCTGGACCGGGTGGCGGCCATCAAGCAAGCGCTGCAGCGCGGCGAGATCTCTACCGACGTGGGTGATCTGGCCAGCAGCATGCTCAGCTACCACCGCGGAAACGATGCGTGAGCCAGCGCGATAAGCTGCTGACAGTCGTCGATGACGATCTCCAGCAGGATTGCGGCGATTACCTCGCCTTGCGCGAGCTGATGCAGGCGCTCTACGGACGTCTGCTCGAGCGCGACGTGCCGGAGATCGACCGCATCAACCTGCAGATCACCGTGCGTGTCGAAGCCATCGCCGCGCGCGCCCAGCGACGCAGCAAGGTGCTCGCGGCTTTCGGTCTGGAAACCTCGGGTGTTGGCATGCGCCGCCTGCTGTCCAGCTGCACGGGTGAGCGCGGTGACTCCCTTCAGCAGCATTGGCGGCAAGTCGGTGATCTCGCTGTGCAATGTCAGCAATTCAACGAGCACAACGGCAAGCTGCTCGCCATGCATCACGACATTCTTCAGCAGCTGCTCGCCGGTGGGCAGGATGCGCGGCTGTATTCGCCGCAGGCCTATTGAGGCGCAAAGACATTCGTCCGCGCTTCTGCGGATGCTCAGCTCCCGTTAGCGGCTTCAGCCACAGCTCCCTTCAGCCGTACGCCCTCCATGTAGCGCAGCGCCGCCAGCGTGCCGTGAACAAAACCCAGATAAGTCACCTCGGTGACCCGCTTGAATTCCGCGGCGCTGGTCTTGTAGACCGGCCCAAAGACCGTGGCCATGGCGGCATTGACCCATATCTCGATCGGGCCCAGCTCCGCTTCAGCGATCCACACCACGACAGCTTGTAAGAGGCGCCTTGCCGCGACAGGCCTATCGTCGCCATCAAAGAATTAATCCTTTTCGGTTTGGCCTTTAACTACCTCACTGCTGACGTCGCCTTTACAGACAAATGCTCCGCCCGCGTCGAGGCGGAAACGGCACTTCCCCGTTTCCTAGTCCTGTCATGTTGCGGAAGCCTTTTTTCTGCATGCCGTTTGCTGGAAGGCCCATATCGCGGGCGTTTCAGACCTGGCATGCAATCTGCTCTAGAAACAACAAGAGGGGATGGTGATGGCTATAAATTCCGATTACGTACAGCAGATGTCGACGCAGTTGGCGACTTACGAAGTTCAGTCGTCGCTGGATCGGCTTAACCGCAACGAGTCCCGCTACAAGGCCCAGCGTGAAGCGCTGAATTCGCTGCGCACGTCGATGACGACCTTCAAGTCCGCCATCACCAAGCTCAACAGCAGCACATCGAGCATGTTGACCAACAGTGCAACCTTCAGTCAGGAGGGTTATGCCACGGCTAGCGTGGGCACTACCGCAACGGCCGGTACCTATGACTTTTTCGTCGAGCGCCTGGCCAGCAAGCAGCAGGTCGCGGTACAGGGCTTGGTCGATGGCAGCCTGAGCGGCACCCTGACGCTGAATGCCCAATCGTTCGACCTCAGCCAGTACGCCACGCTTGGCGATGCCGCCACGGCCATCAACGACGCCGGTCTCGGTGTGCAAGCGACCCTGGTGCGCAGCAACGGCGCGGTCAGTCTGGTCGTCAGCAGTGAGCAAACCGGCGCTCCCAATGCATTCAGCCTCACAATGACAGGCAACGCTGCCGCGACCACGACCACGCTATCGACTGCCCAGGACGCGATGGTTCGTATGGGTGGCAGCTATGGCGTGGGCGGCATCGAGCTGACCAGCGCCAGCAACACCTTTACCGACGTCATCGACGGCGTAAGCCTGACCGTGAGCAAGACGCATGCGGCGACCGACACCCCGCTGACCGTCACGGTGGGCCAAGACAAAGCCGGCACACAGGCCAAGGCGCAGACATTCATCGACGCCTTCAACGCCCTGATGACCAGTTTCGATTCGCTGACCGCCAGCGGCAGCGATAGCGCCAAACGCGGCGCACTGGCCGGCGATTCCAGCGTGCGTTCCATCGAAAGCCGCCTCAACAGCCTGTTGCGTGCCGACTTCGGCGGCAAGAGCCTGATCGAATTCGGCATCAGCGCCGACCGCAACGGCAAGCTGACGATCGATGCCAAGCGTTTCGAGGCGGCCGTCGCCAACGATCCTGCGGGCTTCGAGGAGCTGTTCACCGGCACCGACAAGCTGCTGGAGAGCATGGACAAGACTGTCGCCAGCTACACCAGCAGCACCAACGGCCTGCTGAAGAACCGCATGGACACGCTGGACATGAGCCTGCGCCGCATCGACGAGCAGTTCGAGACGCTCCAGCAGCAGTACGACACCCATTACAGCCGCTACCTGCGGCAGTTCACCAGCATGATGCAGACCATGCAGAGCATGGAGCAGACCAGCGGAATGTTCTCGATGCCCACCACATCGCAAGCTAACGGATTGTTCTCATGAACAGCTATCACCCCAACGACAGTTATGACAGCTACCGCTCGGTAGACCTCGAGGCACGTGCTGCCTCGGCTTCGCCCTATGAACTGGTGCTGGTGCTGATGGACGGCCTGCTGGACGAGCTGGCCCGCGCCCGCGGCCACATCGAGCACAAACGGTACCAGCAGAAGGGCGTATCGCTGGAAAAGTGCATGAACATCCTCAACGGCCTCAACGGTGCGCTCGATGAAGAGGGCGGCGGCGAAGTGGTTCAAGGGCTGGCGCGGCTGTACGAGTACTGCATCTACCGGCTCTCGGACGTCAGCGTGTCGCTGTCGCTGGAAGGGCTGGACGAAGTGATCAACCTGCTCGGCATTCTCCGCGAGGGCTGGGAGGGCGTCAGTGCCGCCCGTAAGTGACAGCGAGCGCCTGATGGCGCTGCACGGCGAATTGCAGGCGGCGTTGCAGAGCAATGACTGGACCGCCGTGGCCACGGTTGATGCGGCGATTCGTCAGTGTCTCGAAACACTGGCCGGCCGGCTTGAACTGGACGAGCCGACGCACGCGGCCAAGAGCCGCCTCAAGCAGCTCCACGGGGAAGGCCTGCAAGCCTGCGCCGAAGAGTGCGAGCGTCTGCGCCTGCTGCTGTTGAACCACCTCGAGCACGCCGAAGGGCGTGCCGCCTACCAGCGCATTGATATGTTCCAAGCCGGAGACAGGGGATGATGATCCAGTCGATATCAGCAACGCGTACGGCAGCCAGTGGCGAATCCGCGGTGCCGGTTGCTGCGCGTGCGAGCCATGGCGGGCACGCCACTGTTGGTCAAGCCATGGCTGGCAATGCCATCCGCGGTTTCGGCGAGCGCATGCTGCTGGCGTCGAGCGCGGGTGACGACCTGTCTTCCGAAATTTCTGCCTCCTCGCTGCAAGGCCCACTACCGGTATTGGCGGCTGAGCAGGGCCAGGTGCTGCAGGCAGGCGGCAGTGTCAGCCAGGGTAATGAAGCGCCCCAGGAGTTGACCCCTGAGCAATGGTTGCTGGGCATGATCGATCAGCAACTGGCCGAAATTCAGGCGCGTGATGCTGCACAACCGGGCGCCGCGCCTGCGCCACAGGCGCTTCCGCAAGCCACCGCAGCGACCCCCGACGATCTGCTGAGCGCATTGCCGGGGCAGATCCAGATGACTAACGCCCCGCTCAATGCCGTGCCGGGCGATTCGCTGAACATTGCGAAGATGGCTGTTCAGGGCCGCACCGTCGAGCTGAACCCGGTAGCGACGGCCATGCCCAAGCCCATCGTCGAGACGAGCGTCGGCCAATCCCTGGCCGCCGCAGTCACGCCGGCCGGTGCCATGCCGGCCGCGTCGCTGGACTCGCTTCTGGAGGTCGCTGAGCCACTGGAAGCGGGCGACCCGCTGACCGCGACGGTCGAGCGCGGACAAAGCGCGCCGCTGCAGTCTGCGGACCGTGCGCTGAAGTTGCAGGCACCGGAGGCCAAGTGGGGCGAGCAGATGCTCCACGCCTTGCGCGAAAACGTCGATCTGCAAATCCAGCAGAAGATCCAGACCGCCACCATCCGCCTCGATCCGCCGGAACTGGGCAGCATGGAAATCCTGCTCAGCCACGAGTCGGGCCGGCTGAACGTACAACTGTCCGCAGCGAGCGCCGATGTGGCGCGCCTGCTGCAGCAAACCAGTGACCGTCTGCGCCAGGAGCTGGTGGGCCAGCATTTCGTCCAGGTCAACGTGCAGGTCGGCGCCGACAGCGGCGGTCAGCAGGGCCAGCAGCGCCAACGCCCGGTGCTGACAGGGGAAGAAACACCTCTGGCGGCCCGCCCGCAGGAGCAAGCGCCGGAACGGGAAAGTGCCCGGCCCCGTGATGTCCTGGTGACGGTCTGAGCCGATTCAACCTAATTAGCCATTTGTGAGTGTGTTATGTCGACGCCCCGTATTGTTCTGCTGATGCTGTTGCTCAACGTCCTGACCGTTGCCGGTGGCGTTGGCGCCAGCTACTGGCTGCTCAAGCCCGGCCTGGAAGGCTCCAGCTCGGGCGAAGTCGCGGAGGCTGAACCGGTCGAGCCCTCGGAGTACGTGTTCTTCCCGGTGCAGAAGATCATCGTCAGCGTGCGCGGCGACGGACGTGAGCACTACTTCGTGCTGGACCTGGCGCTGCAGGCGGAGGTATCTGACGAGCCACCGAAATTCGAGCAGGCCGAGCCCATCGTGCGTAACTCGGTGGTGGGCTACCTGTCGTCCCTGCCTTTCGATGAATTGCGTGGGTTGAAGATCGGCGAGCTGCAGGAGCGTCTGGAGAAGGCGCTCTTCGCCGACTTCGCCAGCAAGAACGCAGCGGTGCCCTTCGAGCACGTGCTGGTCAACAAGCTGATCGTGCAGTAAAGGCCCCGCCATGAGTGCCACTTGCCCCATCGACTACTACGGCGCTACGCCGGCTGCCCCTTCGGTGTTCGCGCCGGCGGTCGAGCAGCGCTGGCTGATGCAGTACCTGCCGCTGGTCAAACGCATTGTTCGCCAGCTGTCACTGCAGGCCAACCAGGTGCTCGACCGTGAGGACATGGAACAGATCGGCATGATGGGGCTGCTCGAAGGCTTGCGTCGTTACGGCGAGCCGGACGAAGGCTTTGGCAAGTTCGCGTCCCTGCGTATCCGCGGCGCGATTCTCGATGAGCTGCGCCGCCAGGACTGGCGCCCGCGCCAAGTCCGCCAGCAAGCACACAAGGTGCGCGATGCGATCCGCGACCTGTCACGACAGCTGGGCCACGAACCCAGCGACGAGGAAATCAAGGCCCACACCGGCCTTGATGAAAAGGAATACCAGGCGTTCCTCTGTGCCGATTCATCAGAGGCCATCGAAAGCCTCGATGAGCTGCTGCAGAGCGGCCACGAGCATTTCCCGGACACCACCGAGCTGTTCGAGGAGCGCCTGATCAAGGAGCGCGTCTTGGCGCAGGCGCTGGCACGGCTGGACGAGCGTGAGCGCCTCGTACTAACGCTGTATTACCAGCACGAACTGAGCCTGAAGGAAATTGCCCTGGTGCTGGAAGTCAGCGATGCCCGGGTCTGTCAGCTGAGCAAACAGGCGATCGGCAAGGCCTGCCGATTCCTAACCGAGAGAAGTCAGTAGTCATGCAGAAAGTATTAGGCGCCTTCATCATCATCGGCTGCGTGCTGGGCGGCTACGCCATGGCGCACGGCGACATGCGCATGCTCTGGCAGCCGGCCGAGGTGGTCATCATTCTCGGTGCCGCGCTCGGCAGTCTGGTGGTCGGCAACCCCAAGGAAGTGCTGATCGAGATGCTGCATCAGATCAAGGGCGTCTTCTCCTACCAGCGTCGTGGCGAGGAGTTTCAGCGCCAATTGCTGATGCTGCTCTACGAACTGCTGGAAATGGTCGACGTCGGCGGCCTCAAGGTGCTCGATTCGCATATCGAGGAGCCGGAGCAAAGCGATCTGTTCGTTCGCTACCCGCTGATCCTTCAGGAAAAGAACCTGATGGCCTTTATCGCCGACAACTTCCGGCTGATGGCGATGGGCAAGATCAGCGCTCACGAGCTGGAAGGCTTTCTTGAGCAGGAGCTCGAAGCCATGGAGCACGCCCTGCTGCAGCCGGCGCGCTCATTGCACAAGATCGGCGAAGCCATGCCTGGCTTCGGCATCCTCGCAGCGATCATGGGCATTATCATCACCATGGGCAGCATCGGTGGCAGCGTCGCGGAAATCGGCGCGCACGTAGCGGCAGCGCTGGTCGGGACCTTCCTTGGCATCTTCTTCTGTTACTGCCTGATGGATCCGCTTTCGAACGCCATGAGCCAGCGGATCAAGACCGAACTCTCGGCGCTCGAATGCGTGCGCACCACGCTGGTTGCCCATGTCGCCGGCAAGCCTACATTGCTGGCGGTCGACGCCGGTCGCAAGTTGATCGAGCAGGACGTCAAGCCCGCTTTCCGCCAGCTGGAAAAATGGGTGACCCAGTACGAGGAAGAAAGGGACGCCGCATGAGGAGCCGGGACAAGAACAAGGGCGGCGGCGAGCACGAGATCATCATCAAGCGCCGCGGCAAGAAGGGTCACGGCGACGAGCATGGCGGTGCCTGGAAGGTGGCCTTCGCCGACTTCACCCTGGCGATGATGGCGCTGTTCATGGTGCTGTGGATCATCCAACCGCAGATGAATCAGACCAACCCGTCCTATGGCGAGATGGAGAGCAATCCGCTGGTCGATGGCGGGGCGGGTATCTTCGACGGCACCAGCACCTCACCGCTGGAACTCGACGGCGTACCGGTCCGCCCACCACAGACCGAAGAAACCGACCGCATCGACGGGAAAAGCGACCAGGACGGCAGCCATAACTACGGCTCGACCGAAGAGCTGAAGAAGCTCGCCGAGCTGATGCGCGAAGTGGCCAGTGAAGTCGATGCGTTAGCGAATCTGGAAGTGGACGTGGTTCCGCAGGGGCTGCGCATCCTGATCAAGGACGACCAGCAGCGCTTCATGTTTCAGCGCGGTAGCGCGACCCTCAATCCGCATTTTCAGAAGCTGCTGGGCGTACTCGCCGGCGTACTGGCAAAGGTGGATAACAAACTGATCATCAGCGGCCATACCGATGCCGCGCCCTATCGGCAGAAGAACGGATACAACAACTGGAATCTGTCCGGGGATCGTGCCCTGCGCGCCCGCAATGCGCTGGTCGATGCCGGTCTCGGTGAACGCGCGGTGCTGCAGGTGACCGCTCAGGCCGACGTCATGCCGCTGCAGCCCGAAGATCCGCAGAACGGTGCTAACCGCCGAGTGGAAATTCTGCTGCTCACCGCTTCGGCCGAGGCGCTGTACAAAGAATTGTTCGGTGACAGCTACGGCAAGGTCCGCTTCTCCGAGAGCGGCGCGAGCTATAGCGGAGCGGCTACAAACTGATAGGTCATTGAGCGCCCGCTCGTGGCGGGTTGCAGGTCTACGGAGCGAGCGCCTCAGCCATTGATTGCGAGCAAGCTCAATCCAAACAGGTAGGACAATGTAGGCCGCAGCGTCGGGACGAGGCTCCTTGATTCGAACCCAGGAATTTGCCGTTTGTAGGAGCCAGCTTGCTGGCGAATCGGCGTCGAGGATGCCGCAATCCTCGATGCACGCCGCACCCTCATTCGCGAGCAGGCTCGCGCCTACAAGTGCGCGATGCAAGTATCGGCTTCGGCATCTTATCTAGCGAAGATCCCACCCGTACAGCTACCGGCATCGCGTCTAGCGTCGGATTCATCATGACGCCGACAGCCCATTACTACCACGCGTTATCGCAATTGCTGGCAGCCCTGCTTCATCCGCGGTTGGGGTGATCGTCAGCGCAATAAACCTGTCGGGTTTCTACGCCGTAGAGGCACGAGCCGACCTGCTCGAGCGTGATGCGCGCCCCTTTGTGCGAGCCGTAAAACAGGTTGAACACCAGGTCATCGTCCATTTCGTCCTTTGATCCCAGGCCGTGCACCTGGCCTTCTTCCACGACCAGCGATGCCCGTCCGAGCAGATCGGTTTCCAGGCGACCGGACGCCTCGACGATGGCCGGCGCGTTGCGCGTCATGGAATAGAAGCGGCCCTTGTTGAAGACCAGACTCTGACTGACCTTGAGGGTCGTGCCGTCGCTCAGCAGTACACGCCCGCTGGAACTGTAGTGGCCATCGAGGCTCGACGAAGCCGTTCCGGTGGTGCCCATCGCCACGAACGCCCATAGCAGCAGCGCAGCAGGCGCCATCACCCGCAGCATGCGTTTGCCGACTGCGCCGGTCTCGTTCTGGCTATTCATTGCAGGCACTCTTGTAAATGGTCACTGGGAATCGTCTGGACGCGGCTCTTGTGAACCTTGAGCCAATTGACCCGGCCGTCATCTTGCAGGCAACGAATCTCGTAGAAACCCGGGGACATGTTGACGATAAGACGGGCCGGTTCGGCACTCATGTTGGCCATGGTATCGACCAGAGGTCGGGTTTCCTTAACCAGCGAGTCGAGCAGGTGCTGGCTCTTCTCCACGTAAAGCACCTCGAGCGCGCCAGCATCGACCGTCTGCATGAACGAGGGTACCGAGCTGCTGGCCAAGCGAAAGCCAAGCGTTGCCAGGCCCAGCAGCACCATCATGCCTGTACCGGCAAGCGCGAAGGTCTGCCATGAACGGTGCTGGCGTGCCGGTTTGGGCTGCTTGGTGATTGGCAGGGTGCTCGGGGCTGGCGACTCCACCACTACCGCGCTGGCGTCCGCCGAAACGACCGCCACTGGCGCGGCTTCGATTGAAGGCTGCAGTTGATCCTTCAGATATTGCGGGTTGAACAAATACCCGCGGCGCGGCAACGTCTGGATGATCTGGTTCCCAGAATCGAACAGGGCCTGGCGAAGCGTGTAGATCTGCTGATTAAGGCTGCCCTGGCCAACTACCCGTCCCTCCCAGGCATAAGTCATCAGCTCCTCACGGGATACAACCTCGCCGGGCGCCTGCAGCAGACGCTCCAGCACACGGCTGCCGGAAAAACCCAGGTCGAGTGTATCTTCGTGTTCATCGTCGACCCGCACGAGCTGATACAACGCGCGATCGAAGCGCGCTGTACAGCTGGCCCGGCCCGTTTTCAACAAGGGACAGACAAGGGCATCGGTGGCCGGAGGGGTCAGAGATGAGGACATGAGCGCCTGAGTTCGGATTTCGCGAAGACAAGGTTTTACCGGTGTGATCACCTTGGCAAAACGAGACGGCGGCATATTGGCGCCGTTTTTTTGATCATGCAAGGCGGTTGCACCAAAAAGGCGCCGAACGGCCATTGAGTCTGCAGAGCAAATGCTGAGTGCAACAGGGCAGATAGAGGTGCTACAGCTGCCGTCAGCGGCTTAATTCGGCCTATCTTGTGATGTGTTCTCTCGCTCAATCATCACAGCCGTTTGTCGGAGCATGCCCGTTCGGGTATTCCCGGAAACGAAAAGCCCCGACGAGTCGGGGCTTTTCGTTTCCAGTCAATGGCGACCGGCGATGTTGTGTACCGCTTAGCCCAGCAGGCCCATGACCATGCCTGGCATCTGACCAGCTTGCTTGAGCATGGAGATGCCCGACTGCATGAGCATGGAGTTCTTGCTCATGTTGGCGCTTTCGATGGCGAAGTCAGCATCCATGATCCGGCCCTTGGCCATCTCGGTGTTGTCCTTCATGTTCGCCAAGTTGTTGTTGACGTGGTTCAGGCGGTTGATGCTCGAACCGAACTGCGCACGCACTTCACCGAGCGAGTTAAGCACTGTTTCCAGTTTGGTAATGCTGGCGTTGGCGTTGTTGACTGCTGTCTCAGGCGGGCCAGCAGTGATTGTGGCGATTTCGGTACCCACTGCAGCGGCACCGTTTGCAGTGAAAATAGCGGATGCGGCACCCAGGTTGGTAGCCAGCGTGCCAAGTTTGGCAGAAGCATTGACTACCATCGTCTCGCTTGCGCTGGAGCCAATCTGAAAGGTCACGCCTGCGGCCAGACCGAATTTACCGGTAGCACCATCATTAGTAGTGCCGTTGCTGAACAGGCCTTCACCGGCGTACTTGGTGTTCTTGAATATGTTCAGCAGCTCTTTACCCAGTTCGTCGTACTCGGACTGGATCGACTTGAGGTCAGCAACGCCATTGGTGCCGTTGGCAGCCTGAGTCGCCAAGTCCTTCATGCGCTGGGTAATGTCGGTCATTTCGCTGAAGGCGCCTTCGGCGGTCTGCAGCATTGAGGTCGCGTCGCCGGTGTTGCGCATTGCGACACCCATGCCGCGGCTCTGGGCGTTCAGCCGGGTTGCGATCTGTAGACCAGCGGCGTCATCAGCTGCCGAGTTAATGCGCAGGCCAGTGCCCAGGCGCTGCTGGTTGGTGGCCAGGGAGCTGTTTGACTTGTTCAGCGCGGTGTTGGTGGTTAGCGCGGAATAGTTGGTATGAATGGACAGTGCCATGGTCTAAATCCTTCTGATTAGCGAGCGTTCAGCTCGTAAAAGCGCGGTGCGGCGAACCATTCGAGGGGTCGCCGCGAGCGGGTGGTTTTAACCCAGCAGGCCCATGACCATGCCCGGCATCTGGCCAGCTTGCTTGAGCATGGAAATACCCGACTGCATGAGCATCGAGTTCTTGCTCATGTTGGCGCTTTCGATGGCGAAGTCGGCATCCATGATCCGGCCCTTGGCCATATCAGTGTTGTCCTTCATGTTCGCCAGGTTGTTGCTGGTGTGGTTCAGACGGTTGATGTTGGCGCCGAACTTGGCACGCATCGAACCGACGTTGTTCAATGCTGTTTCCAATGCGGTGATGGTGGTACCGGCGTTTGCCGCTGTGTCCATGGTGCCGGCCTGGACAGTAGTGGTCAGCTCGGTGCGCAGTGCCGTCATGTCGGCGGTAACGTCCATGGTCAGCTTCTCGGCAGCGGAAGCACCGATCTGGAAGTTGACTGCTGCGGAGAACTTGCCGCCAGCTGCGAACAGTGCTTCACCGGCGTACTTTGTGTTGCTGACGATGTTGACCAGCTCTTTGCCCAGCTCGTCGTACTCGGACTTCAGCGAGGTGCGGTCGGATACGCCGTTGGTGTCGTTCGCGGCCTGGGTCGACAGATCCTTCATGCGCTGCAGAATGTCGGTGACTTCGCTGAAGGCGCCTTCTGCGGTCTGCAACATCGAGGTGGCGTCGCCTACGTTGCGCATGGCGACGCTCATGCCGCGGCTTTGAGCGTTCAGGCGGGTAGCGATCTGCAGGCCGGCGGCGTCATCGGCAGCGGAGTTGATGCGCAGGCCGGTGCCCAGGCGCTGCTGGTTGGTGGCGAGGGAGCTGTTCGACTTGTTCAGTGCCGTGTTAGTGGTCAGCGCGGAGTAGTTGGTGTGAATGGACAGTGCCATGAAGATGATCCTTTTTGCGTTGGGCTGTTAGGAGCTGGCTTGACTGCCTGCTGAAAGGGAAGGGCGACAGCACCGCGCAAGGGATTAAATCCTGACGTCAAAAAATATTCTTAGTTGGTGTTGGAAAGGTCCAATCAGTCGGTTGGGACTTGTTTGTCCGATGCGAAAAACGGCGTCAATTCTCGTTCATGTAGGAGCCAGCTTGCTGGCGATTGGAGCTGCCGCTCCGATCATCGCGAGCAAGGTCGCGCCTGCAGGGCATGCTTTAGAGCGTTGATGATGCTCCGGACATGGGCGTTACCAGAGAGGCTCCACGATCGGCCTCTTTCCGCGTCCGTTCTAAAACGTGCTAGTGACCACCCCGCTCTCAATCACCTTCGCGTCGATCACCTTGCCGCTACCAACGTTGCGCACGCGGATGACATCGCCTGGCTGACCATCGCCCAAGGCTTCGCCGGAGGTGGAGGCTTGGATGCCGTCGTTGCTGGCGACGATCTTCACCGGCTGGCCGCGTTTGACCGCCATGGCCTGTTCGAGCAGCGCCGGGGTGATGGTCTGTCCTGCGCGGATGCGGCGTTTGGAAGCGAGGCCGACCACCTCTTCGATTCGGTTGTAGTACCCACGCCGGGCCTTGGCGACGTTGATGCGCTGTAGCTTGAGGTCGCCCGCCGTCAGCGTCTGGCCGCGGTCGATGATGCCTTCGGCGTGAACGGCAGGCAGGAAGACGTGGGCCTGGCCTGTGGCGTTCGTTGACCAGCCGGGTGTGTCGACGCAACGAATCTGCAGGTTCTGTCGTTCCATGGCGGACGGCGCTTCGCCTGTTGCCTGGACCAGAAGCGCTTCGGAGCAGCGCGACAAGTTGGTTGCGCTGGCAGGCACGCTGATCTCGTAGCGCAGTTGCATGCCTTGCCAGCTCTGACGCGCGGCCTGCTGTTCGAGCATCAGCCGCAAGTGATTCTCCACGGCCTGTTGGACTTGTGTCGTGGCGTCCGCGTGCGCCTGCGGCACGAGACTCAGCAGCAGAAGGATGACGACCAGCCATGCGGAAGTGGCTTTTCCGCTTCCGCATGGCCGCCTTTCACCAAGCGGAAAGAAATGCTTGATGCGTTCCGCTTCGATCGACTTTTCAGCTATGTAAATCAATGGCTTACCTGTATCTGTGGGTTCGGCACGCTTTCTGCAAAACGTCTTGAAAGCAGCGGGCTGGGTTCAGCCTGCACAGGCTGCAAAGGGTATCGGTAAATGAGTATACGGATTGATGAGGCGCTGGGCGTTCACGAGCGCGCCCTCGGTTTACGCATGCAGCGCAGCGAGATTCTCGCGGCGAACCTGGCCAACGAAGACACCCCGGGCTTTCAGGCGCGGGACATCGATTTCAGCAAGGAAATGCAGCGGCTCGACAGCAGCACCTCGCCGCGCGCCAGCCTCGCCGGAACCGATCCGCACCTGATGTTTCGCGTGCCGGGCCAGGCCTCGCAGGACGGCAACACCGTCGAGCTGTCGACAGAGCAGGCGCAGTTCTCGCGTAACTCCATGGATTTTCAGACCAGCCTGACCTTCGTCACGATGAAATTTCGTGGCTTGAAGCAAGCGATCGAGGGCCGTTAAGCCATGTCATTCGATTCTATCTACCGCATCGCCGGTTCGGCGATGAATGCCCAGACCGTACGTCTGAACACCGTGGCGAGCAACCTGGCCAACACCGACTCGGCGGCCAACAACGCCGCTGACGTCTACCAGGCGCGCAAGCCAATGTTCGCCGCCGTGTACGAGAACAACTCACTGACCCGTGGAGTCGGCCTCGGCGGTGCCCATGTGCAGGTGCTGGACGTGGTGACCTCCGGCGCGGAACCCAAGCGCCGCTACGAGCCGGGCAACCCCCTGGCAGATGGCAAAGGCTACGTCTATTACCCCGACATCAACGAGATCGAAGAGATGACCGACATGATGTCGGCCACGCGCAGCTTCGAGACCGGTGTCGAGGTCCTCAACCGCGTCAAAAGCATGCAGCAGAGCCTGCTGCGGCTGGGAGAATCCTGATGGCGGTGACTAATGACCTTCAGGGTAGCGGCCTATCCGGCAACAATGCCAGCAACCTGCCAAAGCAGGCCGTGAACGTCAGCGATGCCACGCAGATGGAGAATAACTTCATCAGCCTGATGGTCGCGCAGATCAAATACCAGGACCCGACCAAGCCGGTCGACAGTACCGAATTCCTCAATCAGTTCTCGGCCATGTCCCAGGTCAAGAGCATGGAGAACCTCGCCACCCTGGCGCAGAACAACCTGGTGCTGACCGACAACCTGCAAACCCTGACCGCTGCCGGCCTGGTGGGACAGCAGGTGAGCGTGGCGGTGGAGTCGTTGGATCTCAGTGGGCAGACCGTCAGCGGCGGTTTTGACCTGAGCCATGCCTCGCCCCGCACCGCATTGCTGCTGACCGATTCCAACGGCACCCAGACCCGTATCGAGTTGGGCGCGCAGTCCGCAGGCAAGGTGCCCTTCGTCATTGACCCGGCCAAGCACGGCCTGCGGGATGGCAAATACAGCGTCAGCATAGAGTCGGAAAACGGCGAGTTTCCACAGGTAGAAGTAGCCGGCCAGGTCTCCAACGTGCGCGTCAGCGCCGAAGGCCCGGTCCTTCAGGTGCAGGGCGTCGGTTCGGTGCCCTTCTACAACATCCTTGAATTCGCCCAGGCGGACGCCGGGCTGCTCGGCGGCTGAGCCTTGCGGCTTGCCAGTCTTCACTTCCTTTTACGTATCGAGATCAGCCCATGAGCTTCAACATCGCCCTGACCGGCCTGTCCGCTGTCAACGAACAACTCAACACCATCGGCAACAACATCGCTAACTCTGGCACCGTCGGCTTCAAGTCGTCGCGGACCAACTTCGGCAGCCTTTATGCCGAGAGCCAGGCGATGGGTGTCGAAGTCACCGGTACCAGCCAGAGCATCAGCCAGGGCGGTGCGCTGACCACCACCAACCGGAGCATGGACCTGGCCATTTCCGGTGGCGGCTTCTTTGTTACCCGCGCCAGCAATGGTGACGTGGCCTACACGCGCGCCGGTGTCTTCGGCACCGACAAGGACAGCTTCGTGACCAACAACATCGGTCAGCGCCTGCAGGGCTACCCGGCCGATGCGACCGGCAATCTGCAAACCGGTGTTGTGGGTGACCTGCAAATGAAGGCTGGCGGTCTGCCCGCCAAGGCCACCGATGCGCTGAGCTTCGTGGCTAACTTGGACGCCGATCAAGAAGTGCCCGCCGTGGCTTTCGATCCGCTGGTCGCAGACAGCTACAACTCTACCTACACCACCAAGCTGTACGACTCGCAGGGCAAGGAACACACCCTGACCCAGTACTTCGCCAAGACAGCCGACAACAGTTGGAACGCCCACTACTACATTGATGGCGCAGCCAGCGGTACACAGGCGTTGACCTTCGATGGCGCGGGCACGCTTTCGGCGCCTATTGGCAAAGTTGCGCTGAACGCCACCCTGACTGGCGGCGTGAATCCGCTCGACATCCAGCTCGACTACAACGGCACTAGTCAGTACGGCTCGGAATTCAGTGTGACCAGCAACCGCGCCACCGGCTATTCGGCTGGCGAGCAGACCGGCATGAGCGTGGAGAAAGACGGCAAGGTCTACGCCAGCTATTCCAACGGTGAGCGTCTGCTCCAGGGTCAAGTCGTGCTGGCGAGCTTCGTCAATGCCGAAGGCCTGAAAAACATCAGCGGCACCGCCTGGACCGAAACCGCTGCCTCCGGCGCGGCCATGCTCGGCGCACCGGGTGTCGGTCAGTACGGCAACCTGGCCAGCGGGGCGCTGGAAAGCTCCAACGTTGACCTTACCCAGCAGCTGGTAGGCCTGATGGAAGGCCAGCGTAACTACCAGGCCAATACCAAGGTCATTTCCACCAATAAGGAACTGACCCAGGTTCTGTTTAGCGCAATCTGAGGCTGACCCATGGATCGTTTGGGATACACGGCAATGACCGCCGCCAGCCGCACGATGATGTCGCTGCAGGTGCGCTCCAACAACCTCGCCAACGTCAATACGCCGGGCTTTCGTGCAGACCTCGAGCGCGCCGAGGCCGTGGCCGTAGAAGGCTACGGCTATGACAGCCGACACATGGCGGTGGTGGAAAACAATGGCGTGAGCCTGGCGGCCGGCCCGATGGTCGCCACTGGCCGCGCTCTGGATTTTGCGGTCAAGGGCAACGGGCTGATCGTCTTGCAGGATGGCGAAGGCGAGGCCTACACCCGCCAGGGCAACATGCAGGTCGATGCTGAAGGTCGCCTGACCCTCAACGGTCGCGCCGTGATGGGCGAGGGCGGGCCGATCGAACTGCCTGAGCATGAGCGGGTAGAAATAGGTAACGACGGCACCGTGTCGATCATGGCGCCGGGCGATTGGATGATGGCCGAAGTCGACCGCATCCGCTTGGTCGACGTTGCGGCTGCCGACCTGACGAAGAACGAGGCTGGGTTGCTGGTGACGCGCAACGGCGAACCCGCCGCACCCAGCGAAAACGTACGCCTGGTCAGTGGTTTTCTCGAGTCGAGCAACGTGTCGGCGATTGACGAGCTGGCCTCGACCATGAGCCTCAATCGCCTGTTCGAAACCCAGGTAAAGATGATGAAAGCCGCCGAGGACCTCTCCGACGCCGGCAACCGAATGATCCGCGGCAGCTGATCGGGAGATAACGCATGAATTCCGCACTTTGGGTCAGCAAGACCGGCCTGGCCGCCCAGGACACCGCGATGGCGACCGTCGCCAACAACCTGGCTAACGTCAATACCAATGGCTTCAAGAGCGACCGCGCGGTCTTCGAAGACCTGTTCTACAGCATCGAGAAGCAGCCGGGCGCTCAGGCGGACGAGATCAACACCGTGCCGTCCGGTATCCAGCTGGGCAGCGGCGTGCGTGTTGCGGGCACTCAGAAAGTCTTCACCGAGGGCAGCATCCAGACCACCGGTCAGCCGATGGACCTGGCGATCGTCGGCCGAGGCTTCTTTCAGGTCGAGTCGCCTAACGGTGACATCCTCTATACCGAGAATGGCCAGTTCCAGCTCAACGCTGAAGGTGTGATGGTCAATGCTCAAGGCCTGCCGCTGGCTCCGGCCATCGAAGTGCCGCAGGGCAGTACCGGCTTCACAGTTGGCGCCGATGGCACCGTCACGGCCGTGCTGGCAGGCGACACCCTGCCGTCCGAGCTGGGTCAGATCACCCTGGTCAACTTCACCAATCCCGGTGGCCTGGAAGCCCTGGGTGGCAACCTCTACCGCGAGAGCGTTGCCAGCGGCGAAGCCGTAGAAGGCGTACCGGGCGAAGAAGGCCTCGGCCAGCTCAAACAAGGTGTATTGGAAGGCTCCAACGTGCAAGTGGTCGAGGCCATGGTGGCGATGATCGCCATTCAGCGTGCTTACGAGGCCAACGCCAAGGTTCTCGATGCCGCCAGCGGCATGCAGCAGTTCCTCAACCAGACCGTCTGAGAATCGTGATGCGTACGCCCATTCTGCTCGTCGTGCTGGCCTTGCTCGGCGGTTGCGCCAGCTTCAACGAAATGCTGCCGGAAGCGCCTTCGACCGAGTACGAGCCGCTGGAGCTGGACTACAGCCTGCCGCCGACCACCGGTGGCGGTCTGTTTCGCTCCGGTTACAGCGGCTCGCTGATCAGCGACAAGCGCGCGGTACGGGTCGGCGACATCCTCACCGTGGTGCTGGACGAATCCACCCAGTCGAGCAAGAGCGCCGGTACCAGCTTCGGCAAGGAATCGAGCGTAGGCATCGGCGTGCCGACCATTCTCGGCAAGACCTACCCGGACGTTGAAACCTCAGCTTCCGGCGAACGTGAGTTCAAGGGCTCGGCCAAAAGCTCGCAGCAGAACACCCTGCGCGGGTCCATTGCCGTCAGCGTGCATCGCGTGTTGCCCAACGGCACCTTGCAGATCAAGGGCGAAAAGGCCCTGCGCCTGAACCAGGGTGATGAATACATTCGCCTGACGGGGCTGGTACGCATCGATGACATCAACCGCTACAACCAGGTGTCCTCGCAGAGCGTGGCCAACGCGAAGATTTCTTACGCGGGTCGTGGTGTGCTCAACGACAGCAACTCGGCCGGCTGGCTGACGCGCTTCTTCGCCTCGCCGCTGTTCCCTCTTTAAGTGATGGCCCTTGGAATGACTAGCCCGATGCGATCCCTCAAGCTGTTTCTCGCCGCCGTCGCGCTGTGGCAACTACCGGCTCAGGCCGTGCCGCTGATGGACCTGGTGGATGTCGAGGGTATTCGCGGCAACCAGCTGATCGGCTACGGCCTGGTCGTGGGCCTCGACGGCACCGGCGACAAGAACCAGGTCAAGTTCACCAGCCAATCGGTGACGAACATGATCAAGCAGTTCGGCGTGAATCTGCCGCCGAACGTCGATCCCAAGCTGAAAAACGTCGCTGCGGTGACCATCACCGCCACCGTGCCGCCGTCCTACAGCGCCGGCCAGTCGGTGGACGTCACCGTCTCCTCGCTGGGCGACGCCAAGAGCCTGCGCGGCGGCCAGTTGTTGATGACCCCGCTGCAAGGCGTGGACGGCGAAATTTATGCGCTGGCACAGGGCGCGGTGATTGTCGGTGGCGTCAATGCCGAGGGTGCCAGCGGCTCGAAGGTGGCGATCAACACCTCCAACAGCGGGCTGATTCCCAACGGCGCGACGGTCGAGCGGATGATCCCCAGCGACTTCACCGAGCGCCCGGACGTCATGCTTAACGTGCGTCAGCCAAGCTTCCAGACCGTCACCCGCGTGGTCGATGCGGTGGATGCCTACTTCGGCAAGGGCACCGCCACGGCACTGAACGCCACCAAGATTTCCATTCGCGCGCCAGTCACCAGCACCCAGCGCATGAGCTTTATGGCCATGCTCGAACGCCTGGAGGTGGAAGAGGGGCGTACCCGGCCGAAGGTGGTGTTCAACAGCCGCACCGGCACCGTAGTGGTGGGCGAGGGCGTACGGGTGAAGGCCGCGGCGGTCGCCCATGGCAGCCTGACCGTCACCATCAGCGAGCGCCCGCAGGTCAGCCAGCCGAACGCCTTTGCCGGCGGCGAAACCGTGGTCACGCCGCAGTCGGACGTCGCCATCGAGCAGGACCGCAAGGCGATGTTCAAGTGGCCGGAAGGCGCCAGTCTGGAAAGCATCATCAGCACCATCAACAGCCTCGGCGCCACCCCTGACGACGTGATGAGCATCTTGCAGTCGCTGGAACGCGCCGGCGCGCTGAACGCTGAACTGATTGTGATGTAACACCAGGCGGTGATGTAGCGGGTGTTAACCACACGGCCGACGCAACAGATTTTTGAGCAGGTTCCAAGACGACCATGAGCATCGTGTCCCTCCCCCAGCACCTCAATACGCTGCGCAACCGTGCCGACGGCCCCACCGCGGCCCGGCGCCAGCAATTGGAAGTCGTCGCCGAGCAGTTCGAGGCGATGTTCCTGCAGCAGATCCTCAAGCAGATGCGCAAGGCCGGCGATGTGCTCGGCGCCGGCAATCCGATGCGCAGCCGCGAGCTGGACACCATGCGCGACTTCTATGACGAAGTGCTCGCCGATACCCTGGCTGGTAAGCGCCAGACCGGCATCGCCGACATGCTGGTGCAGCAGCTCAGCGGTGACGCGGCGAACAGCGCGCCGGTGCCCACGGCGCTGGCCGGACACTCGGGCAGCGGCATCCAGGGTGGCGGGCTGCACGCGCTGCGTGGCACCTGGCAGCGTGGCGTCGATGCGCTGGACAGTGCCTGGGAAAGCGGCAAAGCCGGCTTCAAGTCGCTGGTCGACAGCGTCATCAAGCATGAATCCAGCGGCAACATCGCGGCCGTTTCACCCAAGGGCGCGCGCGGCCTGATGCAGTTGATGCCCGGCACCGCGCGGGACATGGCCGCCGAGCTGGGTCTGCCCTTCAGCGAAGCGCGGCTGACCACCGATGCCGAGTACAACAAGCGCCTCGGCAGTGCTTACCTGAACAAGATGCTCGACCGCTACGACGGCCATCAGGCGCTGGCGCTGGCCGCCTATAACGCCGGCCCCGGCCGAGTAGATGAGTGGCTCAAAAGCCATGGTGATCCGCGCACCGGCGAGATCGGCACCGGTGCCTGGGTGCAGAAGATCCCCTACGCGGAAACCCGTAACTACACCCGTAACATTCTCAATGACCTGCGTGCCGCGGCACCGGCACCCGTCGAGCCGCGCGCGCAAATCCAGCCGGCGCCCAGTCCCGTCCAGGCTTCGCTTAATTCCGGCGCCGATGTGGTCGCTCTATCCACTCAGCAGCATCGTGTTGTTGGCGGTGGCCACCTGTCCGTGGCGTTCGCACAACCGATTCGGATCGAGTCGAAGGAAGTCCAGTCGTGAGTATTTTGGGTCAAATTGGCTACAGCGGCGTTCGCGCCTCGCAGATCGCTCTGTCAGCGACGGGCCAGAACATCGCCAACGTCAACACGCCGGGCTTCAGCCGCCTCGCGCCGGACCTGCATTCGCTCGGCGGGCAGACGTCGGTCAGCATTGGCGGAGGCGTACAGGTCAGCAGCATTCGTCGGCTGTCCAACGACTTTCAGAATCAGCAGCTCTGGCGCGCCAGTACCGACAAGAACTACTTCAACACCAATCAGCAGTACCTGACTGCGCTCGAAGGCCTGATCGACAGCGAAGGTTCTAGCGTCAGTGTTGGCCTGGACAACTTCTTCGCCGCACTCAGCGAAGCCAGCTCGACCCCCGAGTCCATCGCCCTGCGCCAGCAGATCATTGGCGAGGCCAAGCAGCTGGCACAGCGCTTCAACGGTCTGAACAGCAACATCGGCACCCAGCTCAACGCGCTGCAGGGCCAGCGCGTGGCGATGACCAGCGAGATCAACGGGCTGTCCGGCAACATCGCCGAGCTCAACGCGCAGATCCGCGAGATGGAGTCTTCGGGCCGTGACACCGCGACCCTGCGCGACTATCGGGAGAATTTGGTCAAGGATCTCAGCCAATACGCCGGCATCCGCGTGCAGGAAGCCACTGACGGCACGCTGAATGTCTCGCTGGCCAATGGTCAGCCGCTGGTTGCCGGGGCAACGGCGGGGCAGTTGAAGATCAACGCCAACCTCGCCGGCGAGCAGGAAATGACGTTGGTCTTCGCCAAGACCACCTTCCCGCTCAACCAGCAGGGCATCGGTGGATCACTCGGCGGTCTTTACGACATGGAATACGGCGCACTGCGCCCGGCCCAGCAGGATCTGCACGACATGGCCTCGGCCGTGGCGACCATGGTTAACGACGCCCTCTCCGGTGGTTTCGACCTTAACGGCAATCCCGGCCAGCCGCTGTTCAGCTACAACGCCGGCAGCACCAGCGGCATGCTGGCAGTCAATGCGCTGGGCGCCTCGGAACTGGCGTTTTCCGGCACGGAAGGTGAAGTGGGTAACAACAAGACCCTGCTCACCATGCTCGAACTCAAATCGGCGGGCGTCACGGTCGCTGGCGAAACGGTGCCGCTCAATGATGCCTACGCCGGCCTGGTGGGCCGCGTCGCCAGCGCCAGTCGGCAAAACCAGGCGGACCTGCGCGCCGCGACCACGGTGGCCGAACAGGCCCAGGCCCAGCGCGACAGTGTCAGCGCGGTCAACCTGGACGAGGAGGCCGTCAATCTCATGGCCTACGAGCAGGCCTACCAGGCCAACATGAAAGTTATCAGCACCTCCAACGATCTGTTCAACGCCGTACTGGCGATGTTCTGAGCTGGCGCAAGCCGGTTCGACTGACGAGAAAGACACCATGCGCATCTCCAACGCCCAAATCACCGCCATGATGCACGGCTCGATGAACACCAGCTCCGAGAAGCTCGGCAAGCTGATGCAGCAGATGGCCACTGGCGAGCGCATGCTGATGCCCTCGGATGACCCGATCTCCGCGGTGCGCGTGCTGCGCATCCAGCGCGAGGAAGCCACGCTGACGCAGTACCGCACCAACATCGCCAACGTCTCGGGCAACCTCTCCAAGCAGGAAGCCAACCTCAAGGCGGCATCGGACACCATGCTCAACGTGCGCGACCTGCTGCTGTGGGCCGCCAACGGCAGCAACACCAGCGAAGACCTGGCTGCCATCGCCAATGAGATGGGCAATCTGGAAAAGACCATTCTCAGCTTCGCCAACGTGCGCGACGAAGAGGGTCGTTACCTGTTCTCCGGCACCCTCAGCGACCGCCCGGCCATTACCTTCGATGCCGCCACCCAAAGCTACGGGCTGACCGGCAACGATCAATACCGCCAGGCGGCAGTCGCCAATGGCGTGCTGGTCGAGGAGAATGTGACCGCTGCGCAGGTCTTCGGTGGCGGCGTCGACATGCTCAACGACCTCAGTAGCCTGGTGAAAATGCTCGCCGACCCGGCGTTGGATGCCAGTGATCCCGCGGTACAGGCCTCGATCAGCGCGACGCTCAACAGCCTCGACACGACTCACGGCGACCTGCTCGGCGCGGTTTCGGAGCTGGGCGGACGGCAGAACACCCTGACGCTACTGTCGAGCAGCAACGAAGACGTTTCGCTGGTAAACCAGAAAATCGATGGCGAGCTGTCGCAACTCGATTACGCTACCGCCAGCATCGACCTGAACAACTATCAGCTGTCGCTGCAGGCGACGCAGAAAACCTATTTGAAGATCAATGGGCTGTCGCTGTTCGGCATGCTCTGACCGAGGTAGCGTGAATGAAGATTGGCAAGCAGCTCCCCGCTGTTTCCGCAATCAACCCGCAGGAACGTCGCGAGGCATTGCTGCGGGATGCGCCTGCGCCGCTGCGGGCCGGTACGCCGGCCGAAACGCCGCACACCGAGACGACGCCCAGCAAGAACACCAGCTTCAGCCTGCAGCTCAATCAGCAGCTGTCTTCGATGCAGTCAGCCGACAGCTACCTCGGCGACCTGCAGACGCGCCTGTCGCAACTCAAGCTCAACCTCAGCCGCCAGATCAGCTCGCCGCAGCCCAACGGCGAGGAAAGCATTCGCCAGATCGTGCAGCAGGTCGGTGAGTTGCTCAACGAGCGCAGCAAACGTTCCGGCAATTCCCTGGACGCCAACCTCAAGCTGCGTCTGACCGAGCCGGTGCGCAGCCGCTTCAGCCTGCAGGGGCTGGAGTCGTTGGATGCGATTCGCCAGTCAGGTCGCGAAACCCTGCTGTTCAGCGGCGGCCGCCAACTGGCCGAGCCGGTCGCGGTGGTGCTCGACGACGAGATGAGCGACGAGCAGATCCTGCGCCGCTTCAACGGCAGCCTGGGCCAGGCCGGTATCCGCGCCGAACTGGATCAGAACGGCGAGCTGAAATTTTCCGCCCGCGAAGGCGATTGGCAGAAGCTCAAGGACCAGCTGGCGGTGCAAGGCGAGGGCAAGCTCTTCGACAAGGGCCGATACGTTCGCGTGCAGAGCGAGGACGAACAGCTGCTGAGCTTCCCCGAAGAGCTGCAACTCGATTCCTTCCGCGAGCTGCGCCGTCTGCTCGACTCGGTCGTCGCCGGGCTCGACAAGGTGACCT
>Ga0207893_1000313_pt1 | contig 28950 bp, 31 predicted proteins | sample MalvirmetaMSP121_FD_184233 | JGI IMG/M metagenome (GOLD analysis project Ga0207893, IMG submission 184233) | Marine viral communities from the Deep Pacific Ocean - MSP-121 (SPAdes) | ecosystem: Environmental > Aquatic > Marine > Oceanic | place: Pacific Ocean | collected 2001-06-02 | reverse complement strand
ACCTCTATCGGCACCGACACTTGGTCGAAAACGCATTCCTGCACCTCAAGCAGTGGCGCGGCATCGCAACCCGATACGCCAAGAACCTCTCTTCCTTCCTCGCCGCCGCTCAGATTCGTTGCTGGGTTTTGTGGCTTAAAATCTCCTGACGACAGCGCCTAGGACTGGTCATGACTAAGGTTCTAACGCCCGGACTAAGCCGTGCTGCGAAGCGGCGTCGAAATGGCGATCTGGCAGCGGCAAGGCGGCGGGTCGGTGATTCTGCATTCGGACCGAGGCAGTCAGTTTCGCAGCGGCGACTACCAACGCTACCTGACGAAGAACACGCTGCGCTGCTCAATGAGCGCCGTCGGCCACTGCGGCGACAACGCTGCCTGCGAGGGCTTCTTCGGCATGCTCAAGCGCGAGCGCGTTCATCGCACGAAGTACGCGACGCTCGACATCGCCAAGGCCGATCTGTTCGACTACATTGAGCGGTTCCACAACCCGAGAATGCGGCGTAGAGTCGCCAAGCAGGATCAGAGGTTTTCAGCTCTTTCCAACCGTCCGTGATTTCGGGGGTGAACCCATGTTCTCCATCGAAGCGGAAAGTTACGCGCCAGTTGCCACTGACCCATACCGACCAAACGCCGGATCGCTTCCCAGACAGCTCGTGCAGTCGCAGACCCGGAAGGTTCATATCCTGTGGCTGAGCAGCCGCATTGAGAAGGCAGCGTACGGATCGCGGGGCTTGTAGCGGGCCATGGGGCTGTCCGGAAAGATTGACCAGTGATGCCTTAAATGACGCTGGAAATAGGCCAGTTTTGGGGTTTTCTACAGCCTCAACGCCCCAGTTCAGCCACAGATTTACCGCAGCGAAGCGGTGGCAAACATGTCGGCTGGAACGCATTGTTGTGCATCAAAGTCCCAACACCAACTGCAAGCCTTCATTGACCTGGCCTAACACCTTGCTTGGCAGTGGCTTGATGCGATCAGTTAGCAGGCCCCTATCGAGCGTGAGGAGCTGTGAAACATTAACGACCGACGCTTTGGGTAGTCCAGAGTCTGACTTTCCAATGCGAACGTTGCCCGGTGCGCCCGCAAGGGCAAGATTGGATGTAACCACCGCGACTACCACAGTAGAGATGCGACTCTCATTAAATGGATTGGACTGAACGATTACGACAGGGCGACGAAAGCCTGGCCCAGATCCCGTAGGCTCGGGAAGCGACGCCCACCAGACCTCACCACGTTTCATGAGGAATAGAGGCATATTGAGCTTGGGCGAGCGGAGCCTCTACCGCTGAGGCTTCCTGAGCATAGACATCATTAAGCTTTGCCGTTACGGCCGCGGAGCCGTGCCGGGATACATACTCACGCAGGGCCTCGGCAAATAGCTGGCTGCGCGGAACGCGGCGCTGTTTGGCCAGAAGCTCAGCCGCTTCAAAGATTGGATCAGGGACAGAGATGGCGACTTTCATATAGCAATGGTATCACCGAGGTATGACTGCCACAATATTGCCGCCTAACGAGGCTGTAGAAAAACGCACGAAATCGTCACCGGAGAGCGCTGGTGAGATTGTTGTTCGTGGTGGCTGGCCGTCATGTCGATCGCCTGGTGGGCCGATGCGATGGCGTCGATGACCATTGATCGCTGATTTTGCGTTTCCGATGCCTCATCGGGCGCATTTCTTCGTTCATCGGCCCTCCTGTTGCCTCTTCGGTGCTGCGTTATGTTGCCTTTGGACAATCCTCGGCTGCAGCTTTTGCAGATTGTGGGGTCCATGCTGAATCGAGTGGAATCGGCCTGTAATCTTCGGGTTGCCTGATTGAGGCATTCATGAAGAGTGGGGCGCACACATGTCGGGATCGGAAGCCTTGTTCACGGCGGCGTTGGGACTGTCGGCGCCGTGGCGCGTCACCGACATTCGCTTTGCGCCGGAGGCGGGTGAGATCCATTTCGACATCGGTTGTGAGTCGCTTCGTCTGAGCTGCCCGGTCTGCGGTGCCGCCGGTCAGTCGATTCATGACCGACGGGATCACACCTGGCAGCATCTGCATTTCTTCCAGTACCGCGCTTTCATTCATGCCCCCTTGCCGCGCGTGGGCTGCGCAGCCTGCGGCAAGACCACACAGGTGGCGGTGCCCTGGGCGCGCCCGGGCAGTGGTTTTACGCTGCTGTTCGAGGCGTTGGTGCTGACGCTGGCGCAGGCGATGCCGGTGGCACAGGTGGCCCGTCTGCTCGGCGCGAGCGATGCCCGCCTGTGGCGGGTCCTGCAATCGATCGTGACGTCGGCTCGATCGGAAGAATCCTGTGCGGAGGTTTCGCGCATCGGCGTGGACGAAAAGCACATCGGCCGGCTGGGCTTTATCAGTTTGTTTCATGATGCCGGTCCGGCGCGCCGGGTGTTGTTCGGAACCCCCGGCAAGGATGCCTCGGTGTTCGAGGCCTTCACCGCCGACCTGATCGCGCACGGCGGCGATCCGCAGGCGATCACGGCGGTATCGATGGATTTGTCCAAGGCCTTCCAGGCCGGGGCTGCGAAGCGCCTGCCGCAGGCGGCGCCGTGCTTTGACCGCTTTCATGTCATCAAGCTGGCCAACGAGGCGGTCGAAGAGGTCCGCCGCCTTGAGGTCAAGAGCCAGCCCGGTCTCAAAGGCAAGCGCTGGGGTACGCTCAAGGATCATCGCCGCTGGAACCGAGCCCAGATCGACGACATGCACTGGCTGACGCACTCGAATCTGAAGACCGCCCGTGCCTGGCGGCTCAAGGAAGCGCTGCGCAGCCTCTTCGAAACCGCCAAGGACGGCCATGACCCCGAACCGCGGCTCAAACGCTGGGTGTCCTGGGCGCGGCGTTGCCGGCTCGCGCCCTTCAAGCGATTGGGCGCGACCGTGCGAAATCATCTGCACGGCATCGTCAACAGCGTCCGGCTGGGCCTGTCCAACGGCACGGCCGAATCGATCAACTCCAAGGTCCAGGCGGCCATCGCTCGGGCTCGCGGATTTCGTACGCACCGGCATCTGATGACCATCATCTACCTCACCTGCAGCAAGCTCTCGCATCTGCCTGCGCCTCCCTATGCCCGACTTGCCGCCGCCCTTTGAAATCGAATGGTTCCACTCGAAACGGCATAGACCCCAGATTCGGGCCAAAGTGGAGCACCCGTTCCGAGTGGTCAAGCGTCAATTCGGATTTTGCAGGACGCGTTATCGGGGCCTGCGCAAGAACACCGCGCAGCTGATCACCCTGTTCGCCCTGGCGAATCTGTTTCAGGCAAGGCATCGATTGATGCTTACAGGACGGGTGCGCCCGTGAGGCGGAAGCGAGCTTCGAAACCCGCCCGAATCGGGCCTTCAAGACCAAGTATGGGCAGTGCGACAGCCGAAATGCGCCTGATGGAGAAGCCGCCGTCTCTGCGGTGCCACTCTTTACCGAGTGCTGAGAATTGCAAAACTCTCAGTGCAGAGCATCCCTAGCGGGCGATGACAATTTGAATCGCCCGACTTTCTCGGGGGCTTCAAGGCTTCAGAAGATTGGAGCATGAGCAAGCAAAAACCAGTTGCGCTGCTCGTGCGCGAGCCGGGCCATCCTGTCGCCCCCCGTTCGTTGTCGGCGGAAAGGGGGTTGGTGGCGATAGCAGATCTGGCCACCGAGAAGGTGTTGCAAGAGGGGCGCCGCCCGTTAGCGGACCCTAAAGATCCTCGAGCAGCGAAATCGACAAGCACCCGTCAGGCTGGGGGCTTCTTCTTTCCGCGCTGCACGGAGCTGACAGATTTCTCGGAGCCCGCAGACTTCACGGAAGGCTTGACGATGAGTCCGCCCACCACGAACTTTCTCGCCAATCCCTTAATCTCAATAACGTTGTGAAGCCTGGGATCTCGCGCCAAAGAGTAGGTCTGGTAGTGCAGCCAATACATAATTTCTTCATCCGTGAGACCTTCACGAATCTCTCCCGCTGCACGCCCCTTCGCCAGTATTGGCGCAATGACCTTGTTCAGGCTGGTCTGAACAGCATCATCATCAACCAGCAACTTGGCCGCCACCGACCCCGCCTGCTCGACAACCAGTGCGAAAATTTCGTCGTGGATCGATAGCTTCACCTGCTTCACGAACAGGTCGATCAAGGCTTCATCCCAGGGGCCATTCTTGACCTTGAGTTCGTGGAGAATGTAGCGCGCTCGGTGCAACACCACGAGCCGCACCAACGCGTCTCGATCACTGACGTAGCGATAGATGTTGGGGCGCGACACCTTTGCCAAGCGCGCTATGTCCTCCATGCGCGTATTTTCGATTCCGCACGCTCGGAAACACTCGATCGCGGCAAGTGTGATTCGTTCTATGGGCTTGGGCACAGTTTCAGCACTTATGATTGGTCATTTATATACAAACACAAAGGCGCGGCCTGAAAAATCGTCGGCATCACTCCGAAACTCGGAATCAATGATCACGGCAGATATATTAATGATGTCGAAGTTTCGACGTCGTTCAGAAATGAACACCATACTAGCGGCCACCAGGCAGGCACGATTGCCACGGCACAGGTCTCGCCAGATCGGCACAGCTCATTTTAGCGACGAACCTTTCGCCCCACACCCCGCCATCATTTTCCGGGCCTTGACCGATCGTCGGCTCAAACCGACCGCTGGCCACCCCGCACCCCTCTCGAACTAATACATAGAATCAACATTTGTATCATTCAGGCGAACGGCGCCGATGGTTACCGTGCGAGAATTCAGTGGTCTTCGCACCGCTTTACCCGAATGTGTGCCTGCGAGCAGGCGATCCATAGACGCTATTGTTTTATTTATAAAAAGAAGACAGATCACGTCGACTAACCAGCCAAATTTCACTTTGGCCGCCCTGCTGTGGTCTGCGGCTTTCGCCGCCCCACGTTCGCCACCGAATCATTGTTTGACAAGTAGATACTAATTGGTAATTTTAGTATCATTGTTGGACCCGCAAATAAGAGCAGGCTTAGGTACTGCGAGCATCGCAGTCACCCGCAGCTGGAGGAGATCCGCACAGAAGAATATGTCTATGTCGCTACCGATGTGGCGCACCAGCCCTTAGGACTAAGTGGGCAGATCTGCTTATGGCCCTGCTTTCAGTCCCCACATCGGGTACCCAATACGTCCCTTAGGCATAGCTGGAACGCGAGCCCTCCAGAACAACTGCCCGGTCCACAAGCGGACGCATTCAATGAACACCGTTGTCGTCGCGTTTTGCGCTTTGTCCCGCTGCAACATCGGTACAGCGGAACGAGGCCTGAACCATCATAAAAGCAGCGTGCTGAGGAGAGATTAAATGAGACAAAGACGTTTGCCCCATCGGCATATGCCGTATGGATTTGTATCGCTAGTTGCCATGGCTGTCAGCCTCGGCCTAAGCAGTCCGGCCGCTGCAGTGCGGCTGTCCACGTCGCCTGACTGGCAAGCTCGTTGGGATAACACCCTCCAGTACAACCTGGGCATGCGCATTCAGGACATGGACTCGAAGATCGGCAATAGTCCAACTGGAAACCAGGGCGACTACAAATTCTCGGATTCCGGCGACATCGTCACCAATCGAATCAGTGTCTTGTCGGAGCTGGATCTGGTTTACCAGCGCCGATACGGCATCCGTTTGAGCGGATCCGGCTGGAAGGACTTTGCCTACGACGACGTTGCCGAAACCAACCCCGGAGAGCTCGCACCGGGCACTCCCTACCCCAACAACTACGACGAAGCGAAGTACTCCCACTACACGAAGAAGTACTACATCGCTGGTGCCGAACTATTGGACGCCTTCGCCTTCGCGAACTTCTCAGTAAACGGAATGCCTGTCTCGGTGAAGGCGGGGCGATTCACGCAGTACTGGGGCAACTCGGTGTTCTTCGCGTCTCATGGCATCGCCTATTCACAGTCGGCCACCGACAAAATCAAGGGTGCAGCCTCCCCGGGAACTTCCGTCAAAGAACTTTCGCTACCACACGCGCAAACCTCGCTGGGCCTGCAGCTGACGCCGGAACTTTCCATCAACTTTCAGTATTCGCTTGAATTTCAGGGCGGCGACCGCCTTCCCGAGGGCGGCACCTACCTCGGGCCGGTCGACTTCATCGCAAAGGGCCCGGACCGATTCGCGCTGGCCGGCTTGCCGCGTGGTCCTGAGGACGAACCCGATGGCGCAGGTGACAACTATGGTGTAAATCTGCGCTGGACGCCCCCCAGCGGCACCTCAACCATTGGCGTTTATGCACGAAGTTTCACCGAATCCAGCGGCTGGCTGCTGACCAACACCACTGCAGCCGACGCGCCCTACTACAGCTTTGCTTACCCCCGCGACACGGAAATGCTGGGCGCCAGCCTAGATACTAACGTTGGTAGCGCTAGTGTAGGTTTGGAGGTCTCCTACCGCCACAATAGCGGTCTGAACAGCGTCGGCCTGGCAGCCAGCGAAGAGGGCGCTCGCGGCGATCTACTCAACCTTGATGCCAACCTGTTGATCGGCCTGACGCCCAACAGTATTTGGGACACCGGCGTTGTCATCGCGGAGCTTGCCTATCAACGCAAGTTGTCGGTGGACGAGAACAAGAACCTCTACAACGAAATCGGCTCGGCAAACTGCGGGACTGACAGCCACTACACCGGCTGTGCGACGGACGATCAGGTGGCAGCCGCCATTCAGTTTGCCCCGCAATGGCTATCAGTAATGCCGAGTGTCGACATGGACATCCCGCTGTTTGCGATCTACGGCGTTTACGGCAACGCGCCGGGCCTGGGCTCCCCGGTCGCACAGGGTGACCTGCAGTACAGCCTGGGCGTCCACTTCCTGTATCGCCAGCGTTACAACCTGACGCTTTCCTATAACGGCTACTACGGTCGCCACAAGGGTGTGACCAATGCCGGCGCAGCCAGTGATGTTCCGAACGGAACTCCAGGCTTCCCGAGCTACTACGCCGCGGGCAACAGCCTCTATGGACTCGGCGATCGCGGTTGGCTGTCGCTGGTTCTGTCCACCACCTTTTAAGACTCTTCGAATCGAGGGATCTACTCAATGAAAATCGACAAGATACTGATCGTCGCGGTGCTGGCTGGCTGGACCGGTTGCAGCCTCGCCGCGGTTTCGGCCGAACAGGCCAAGCAACTTGGCACCACACTGACCGAATTCGGCGCGATCAAATCCGGAAACGAGGATGGCTCCATACCCGCCTATACCGGCGGCGTGGAAACCATCCCCGCGGATTTCGAACCCGGCAGCGGACACTACCCCGACCCGTATCAGGACGAAAAGCCCAAGCTAAAGATCACCGCGTCGAACATGGACCAATACGCGGACAAACTCTCGGCCGGTGCCAAGGAACTGCTCAAGCGCTTTCCGGATTTCTACCTCAGCGTCTATCCGACGCACCGCAGCATGGGCTATCCGGAATGGCAGCTGAAGAACGCGGTCAAGAATGCGACCACGGCCAAGCTCGTCGGCAAAGTCGAAGGTGACGGCGTCACCGGCGCCTACGGCGGCATCCCGTTTCCGATTCCGCAGAACGGCAACGAGGTGATGTGGAATTTCCTGCTCAACAATTCCTTCGGCACCCGCACCCGCGAGGTCCTCAACGAATACCTGGTGGACGGCAATGGCACCAAGACCCATATCGTCGGTCTCGACGCCACGTATACCTCGCCGTACTACGACCCCGACCAGACCGAGCTCAAAGGCCCCTGGTATCGCGTACTGCTGACCTACCTGCAGGTACCCGCCTCGCAGGCCGGTCAGATCGTGCTGATCAAGAACGCGATCAACAACGCCAAGCAGGAAGATACCACCTGGATCTACAACCCCGGACAGCGCCGCGTGCGTCTGGCGCCGGAGTACAAGTACGACACGCCATCGCCGCAGACCGGTGGTGCCACCCTGTTCGACGAAATCAACGGCTACTCCGGGCGGCAGGATCGCTTCGACTTCAAACTCGTCGGCCGCAAGGAGATGTACATTCCGTACAACAACTACCAGTCGCTGTACGGTTCCAAGGAGTACGCGCGTGACGTGATCGCGCAGCCGAACTTCCCGAACCCGGACAAGGTCCGTTGGGAACTTCACCGTGTCTGGGAGGTGGAGGCTACGCTCAAGGACGGCGCGCGACACGTCTATAAGCGCCGCACATTCTATTTCGACGAGGACTCGTGGCAGCTCGTACTCAGCGACAACTACGACCATGCCGACAACCTATATCGCATCGGTTACGTCCAGACAGCGCCGTTTTACGATAAGGACAAACCCCGCCTTGGTTCGCCGGGCCTGACCTTCTTCGACCTCAACAAGGGCGCGTACTACACCTACGTGTACAGCCTGGTCATTCCGTACAACGACGTTGGCAACATGTCGGACTACTCGCCGGACGCAATGGCCGCCGCAGGCGTTCGTTGATCGCCACGTGATCGCGGCCGCAGCTGCGGCCGCCCATTCGGAACAGGGGTGATCCCCCTGCTCCGATTTTACAGTTGCGTTTCAGAGCCTAATGATGAAATTGAGCACCGTTTCCTCGTGCGGCGCGCTTGCCCTGTGGGCTTGTGTTGCTTCCGCAACGGCACCGGCCGCCCCTGGTCCGGAACCACTTCCACAATCAAGCTTCGTCGATCCACTGGATATTGCCGCGGTTGATGTGGGCGCCCCCGGGAAACAGCCGATCATGGGCACGGCAGTGGCCGGACCGAGGCTGATCGCGGTCGGTATGCGCGGTGTCATCATCGCCTCGGACGACCATGGAAAGACTTGGCAATATCAGGATTCTCCGGTCCAGAGCGACCTCACCGACGTCGTGTTTCCCACGGCGACGGATGGTTGGGCGGTCGGCCATGACGGTGTGATCCTGCACAGCTCGGATGGCGGCAGAAGTTGGCAAAAACAGCTCGACGGACGCATGGCCGAGGACCTGTTTCTCGATAACTACAACGAACGTGCCGCCACCTCGCCGGAACTCGAAAAGTACGTTCGCGACGTCGAACTCAACTACCAAAGCGGCCCCAACCTGCCCTGGCTGGGCGTCTGGTTCGAGGACGCCCAAACCGGCTATGTCGTAGGGCCGTTCTCGCAGCTCGCCGTCACCCACGACGGCGGCGCCCACTGGACTCCCTGGCTGGACCGGATCGACAACCCGCAGGCGCTCAATCTCAACGCGATCCGCGGGGTCGGCAGCAACATCTATATTGCCGGTGAGCGCGGCATGGTCTATCGGCTCGCCCCCCAGACCGAACGCTTCGAAGCGTTATCGACCGGCTACGGCGGCAGCTTCTTCGGCGTCACCGGACACAAGGGACAGGTTCTCGCCTTTGGCCTGCGCGGCACGGTCTACACCAGCGAGGATCTTGGCGAGCACTGGAATACGTCTCCGACACCGGGGCCGGCCGCGGTTACCGCTGGCATCGCCCTGGACGAGGGTACCTATGCCTTGTTCACGTCCGGCGGAAACGTCTGGGCGAACGTCTCCGAGCGCTTCGTGCCGCTCAAGGCCAAAAGGCCAGACCTGTTCACTAGCGCATCGAAGATATCCGCACACGAGGTACTCCTGGGCGGCATTCAGGGCGTGCAACTGGCCGACATCGATCGCAGCTCTCAGGACGTATCAAGGTAACCGCAGGGACTCATGGCCAATATCGATCAAGGGATGGGCTCGATGCCCGTCGTCACCGACCCGACGAATTTCGACCGGCGCTCCGGCAACCAGTTGGAGCGCTTGGTCTTCAACAACCGGCTGCTGCTGGTGTTGCTTTGTGCCCTCGCCACCATCGTGCTGGGATACAGCGCGACCCGACTGACCGTCAACGCCAGCTTCGAAAACATGGTTCCGGTGAACCATCCGTTTGTCGTCAACTATCAACAGCACAAAAGTTCGCTGCGCACCCTGGGAAACTCCGTCAGCATCGTGATCGAAAACACGGACGGCGACATCTATCAGGCCGACTATCTAGAAACGCTGCAGAAGATCAATGACGCGGTTTTCCTGCTGCCGGGCGTGGATCGCAGCTTCATGAAATCGCTGTGGACGCCCCGCGTACGCTGGAATGAAGTCACTGAGGAAGGCTTCCGTGGTGGGCCGGTGATGCCGGATGACTATGACGGCTCTGACGAAAGCATTGCACGACTGAAGCAGAACATCGGCCGGGCCGGAATCGTCGGCTCAATCGTGGGCAACGATCTCAAATCCAGCACCATCTTCGTGCCACTGATCGACAAGGACGCTGCCACCGGCGAACCGCTCGATTATTCGGTGTTCGCACACGCACTCGATGACACGATCGAAGCGCTGAAAACCCCGAAGCTGCGCGTTCACATCACCGGCTTCGCCCAGCTCGTCAGTGACCTGATCGACGGACTCACTCAGATCGTCTACTACTTCGGCTTCGCAGCCGTGATCGCAGCGATCATCCTGTTCCTCTACACGGGTTGCGTGCGTTCCACGGCCCTGGTTTTGCTGTGCTCGTTCGCAGCCGTGGTGTGGCAGCTCGGCATCATCCGTCTGCTCGGTTTCGATCTGGACCCCTATTCGGTTCTGGTACCGTTCCTGGTGTTCGCGGTCGGCGTTTCACACGGCGCCCAGAAGATGAACGGCATCATGGCCGACGTCGGCCGTGGCACGCATCGCTACGTGGCGGCGCGCTACACCTTCCGCCGTCTGTTCGTGGCCGGCGTCACGGCCCTACTGGCCGACGTGGTTGGCTTCGGCGTACTGATGCTGATCGACATTCCGGTCATCCAAGATCTGGCCCTGACCGCCAGCGTCGGCATCGCGGTGCTGATCTTCACCAATCTGCTGCTGCTGCCGGTGCTGCTGTCCTATCTAGGCGTGAGCCCGCGAGCCGCCGCGCGCAGCGTGAAGGCCGAACAGGAGCGCGCCGCCGGCACCTCACTGATCGGTCGCACCGTGGCCGCGCTGGAGCTGCTGACGCGGCGGCGCTGGGCCAGCATCATCGTGCTGGCGACTGCAGTGCTGTGGCTGGCAGGCGGAATCGTCAGCCAGCGGCTTCAGGTGGGAGACCTCGACCCGGGCGCGCCCGAGCTACGCACCGATTCGGACTACAACCGCGATGTCGCCTACGTCAACGCTCACTACGAACGGTCCAGTGATCTGTTTGCGGTGATCGTCAGCGCCCCCTCCGGCGGCATCGGCGACTACTCGACGCTGGTCGATATCGACCGGCTCGACCGGCGGCTCCGTGCCGTCGAGGGCGTACAGAGCGTGGCCTCGGTTTCGAGCGCCATGCGCTTCTTCAACGCCGGCAATTTCGAAGGCAACCCCAAATGGATGTCGATCAACCGGGAGCGTTCGCTGAATTCGATCGACAACGTCCTAGTCGCATACGACGAGCTGCTCAACGCGAACCGTACCGTCGCGCCGGTACTGGTCTATCTGGAAGACCATCGTGCCGATACGCTGTCGCGCGTCGTCGATGCCGTCCAGGCGTTCGCCGACCAGCACAACGACGCCGACCAGCAATTCCTGCTCGCGGCCGGCCCTGCCGGCATCGAAGCGGCGACCAATATCGTCGTCGAACAGTCCAATCGACGCATGCTGTTTTTCGTCTATACCGCAGTGGTGTTGCTGTGCCTGATTACGTTCCGCAGCTGGCGCGCGGTGCTGGTGGCGGTGATTCCGCTAATGGTCACCTCCACACTGTGCGAAGCCCTGATGGTGACACTGGGCATCGGCGTCAAAGTGGCGACGCTGCCGGTGATTGCACTGGGTGTCGGCATCGGCGTGGACTACGCTTTGTATCTGGTATCGGTGCAACTCGCCGCCCAGCGCCGCGGCGCCACACTCGGCCAAGCCTATTGTGAAGCGCTGGGTTTTACCGGCCGGGTCGTCGCACTGGTCGGCCTGACCCTGGCGGGCGGCGTCGTCACCTGGGCCTGGTCGCCAATCAAGTTCCAGGCGGACATGGGCATCCTGCTCACCTTCATGTTCCTGTGGAATATGTTCGGGGCTCTGCTGCTGACGCCGGCCCTCTCGTACTTTCTACTGCGCGGCCCCCAGGACCGCGTGCCGCCCCCGCCCGCGACTGCTTAATAAGATCGCGGCCATGCACAAATTCGGAACAAGCCAGTGGCAGTTCAACCGACATGGACCACCGGCTCGGCGTTTTCCACATGAGTGCATACCGACCATTTCCATTCTCTTGACCCCTTGTGAAGCCATGGATACATTAGAAGCATTTATGTATCGTCCGCCGCTGGATATCGTGACGGACCATGCGGTTCCATATTCATACTCGGAGCGCCGCCCAAGGCGCCAGCCGGGAAAAATCGGAGGAGAGCCCAATGCCTACGCATGAGTCGGCGAGCGGTGCCGTCAGTAAAGTCACGCGCGAATCCTCACTGGGAATCGAATCACGGCTTGAGGGCTGGCTCCAGGAAAACCTTTCCGGCTTCGAACGGTGCCGCGTCGGCAGCTTCAGTTCCTCGACTGCCGGCGGTCTCTCCGGCGAAACCCTGATCGTTCCGCTGGAACAGGCACCGGTCAGCGCCGTGGTCGTCAAACTCGAGGTGCTGGAAGCGGCGACCAATCCCCAGACCAGCTTCAGCACGCTACTGACGCTGCAGAAGGCGCTGGGTGACATCGACACGCTGCCGGTTCCGCGCCTACTCGGGGCCGAATCCTCGCCCGATGTACTCGGCGCACCGTTCGCCGTCATGGAATTCGTGGCCGGACAGATTCCGTCCGACATTCCGCCGTATGCGGCGTCCGGTTGGGTGCGCGAAGCCACTGCGGAACAACGCGCCCAAATGTGGGACTCCGGCCTCGATTTCCTAGTACAGCTGCACCAGCTCGACTGGCAAGCGCTGGCACTCCAACACCTGCAATTCGACGCACCGGGCGACGATCATCTGGAACGGTGCCTGAACTTTTCCGTGCAGCTGTTTCGCGACGAATCGAACGGCCGGAGTTCGGCCATCTGCGAAGAAGCAATCGCATGGCTGCGCAGCCATCGCCCCGGTCCGGCGCGCGAATGCCTCAACTGGGGTGATGCGCGTATCGGCAACATCATCTGGCAAAACTTTGAGTGTGCAGCCGCCATCGACTGGGAGATGGGATGCTTAGGCTACCCCGGCATCGACTTGGGGTGGTGGTCCTTCTTCCATCGCTGGTCCACATTCGGCCAAAACAATCCCGCACTCGAAGGCATGTGCGTGGGCCAGGAACTCGCCGACCTGTATCACGCGCGTGGCGGCGATCGTATTGAGCAATTTGTCTACTACGAACTGCTGGCAGCGATCCGCGGCCTGAGCATCTGGCTACGCATGTTCGACGCAATGAAAGCACAAGGCGCCTTCGGCGACCTCGACCCGCTCGGCGACGAGATTCACATGGTCAAGGTTGTCGACGCGCTGATGAGGGAAGCTCGCTGAGCTCCGTCCCCCCCATTTCCGGAGAAACAACCGTGTCTGAGAAATCCAAGCATGCCTTCTGGGAAGAGTCGATCAAGGGCTTCGTCCAAGCCTCCGATGCCGATGACTTCCTGCACCCCGCGCTGAGCAAAGCCGAGACCGGCTACGCGCTGACGGAAACCCAGTATCTCGGCTTCAACATTCCAGAACACGACATCCATGCAGTCGGCTACCTCTGGTATCACCCCAACCTCAAGACCGTCAGTGGCGGCATCGCCGTCTGGCAGGGCTTCAAAGAGCACCCGCTGCAGTCCGAAATATGGGACTACGTCACCTACATGAGCGACGACTGTCTGGCTGGCGACCTGCATCACTACAAGCTGGAGAACAGTTACAGCGCCACCACCGTCACGCCGCTCAAGAAGCACCGCATTCAATATGAGAACGCACGCGGCAACAACCGGGTCGATGTCACGCTCAAAGCCCTCGCCCCCCCGGTGATGCTCGATACCGGCATGCATTTCGAGCAGCCGATGAAGACCCACGGCGAGATCTGCCTGGCCGGCAAGACCTATGCGGTCAACGGCACCACGATCCGTGACCGTTCATTCGGACAACTGCGCCGTGAGAGCCTCGTCCCGCTGCCGCCACTGGCCTGGATGAACGCGGCCTTCGACGAAAACCTCGCCTTCGGCTGCACCGCCTTCGATGATCCGGCAGGCAATCCAGACTGGAAGGGCGCGTTTTCGCTGCCCGACAACAATCCGCTGCGTGGTGGCTGGGTGATGAGCGAGGGCCGCGTCTCCAAAATCGTCAAGGCCTCCAAGATCACGGTCCGTAAACCAGGCAGCTTTTACCCGGACACCGTCGAAATGACGGTCGTGGACGAGGAAGGGCGCACGCTGGAGATTCGTGGCAAGTCCAGTGCCGGCGTCAACTGGCAGACTTGGCACAACATGGATTCCAACATCAATCTGATGCGTTGGGAGTGCAACGGCCGTGTCACCTATGGCGACTATCAGGAGTTCCTGTGGCCGGAATACGTCCGTCGGTTCTACCGCTGAAGCCCCTGGCCATCGGGATGTACGGGTGAGTAGGCCGATGGAATTTCACCCTCAGCCTCTCGCAGAACCGGACGTGAGCCTCTCGACTCATCCGGCTCCCATCATCCAGCCTTGGGCACGGGTTCACCCCCGATAACACGGACACTTTCGAGAAGGCCGATAGTGGCCAACAGGATGTAGAAAAACCCCACGACCCTCGGCGAGGCGGCACAGAATGCTCGCGAGAGTTGCCTCGAATGCCTTTCGCGGATGCCGAAAGACCATTGAGGCTGCTCTCGTGGACACTTTCTTCTGCTTTGTCGCCTCCATGAAAGGTCTCCAGAGTTTTTCTACAGCCTCAACAGGAGTGTTCATGTCGAAGCGAAGGAAGTTCAGTGCGGAGTTCAAGCGCGAGTTGCGTGCCAAGTCAGTGACTAATCGGACTAATCGGGCAGCCCGTCTTGTCCTGCAATTCCTCGAAAGAAACTTCCGGCGCCAACTCGACGAGTGTGAGTCCTTCGGGACTGACGTCCAGCACGCCCAAGTCGGTGATGATGCGGTCGACGACTCCGACACCGGTCAGCGGTAGATCGCATTGCCGGACGATCTTACAGCCGCCGCCCCTGGCGGTGTGCTCCATCAACACGACGACGCGCTCGACCCCGGCCACGAGATCCATGGCGCCGCCCATGCCCTTGACCATCCTGCCGGGGATCATCCAATTGGCGAGATCGCCTTTTTCGTTGACCTGCATCGCGCCGAGTATCGACAAATTGATGTGTCCGCCGCGGATCATCGCGAAGGAATCGGCGCTGCTGAAGTAGGCGCTACCAGGGAGTTCGGTGATGGTCTGCTTGCCGGCGTTGATGAGATCGGCGTCCACTTGCGCATCGGTCGGAAAGGGACCGATGCCGAGCAGACCGTTCTCGCTCTGCAGCCATACGTCCATGCTCTCGGGAATATAGTTGGCGACGAGCGTCGGCAAGCCGATACCGAGGTTGACGTAGAAGCCGTCTTGCAGCTCCTGTGCGGCGCGTTGCGCCATCTGTTCACGGTTCCAGGACATGTTTCAGACCTCCCGAATCGTGCGCTTTTCGATCCGCTTTTGTGGATGAGGATTGTGGACAATGCGCTTCACAAAAATTCCGGGCGTGTGGATCCGGTCCGGCTCCAGTTCGCCAAGCTCGACGATCTCCTCCACCTCGGCGACGCATAGCTTGGAGGCGGTGGCGCACATCGGATTGAAGTTGCGCGCGGTCTTGCCGTAGATCAGATTGCCAGCGGGATCGGCCTTCCAAGCCTTTACCAGCGACAAATCTGCACGCAGACTGCGTTCCATCACGTACCACTCGCCGTCGAACTCTTGGGTTGGCTTGCCTTCGGCGATCATCGTGCCGAAGCCGGTTTTGGTGAAGAATGCGGGGATGCCGGCTCCACCAGCCCGCAGTTTCTCGGCCAGCGTGCCCTGCGGCGTAAATTCGAGCTCCAGCTCACCAGCCAGGAATTGCCGTTCGAATTCCTTGTTCTCGCCGACATAGGACGAGATCATCTTTTTGATCTGCCGCGTTTCCAGCAACAGACCCAAGCCGAAACCGTCGACGCCGGCGTTGTTGCTGATGACCGTGAAGTTCTTCTTTTTCGTATTACGCAGAGCTTCGATCAGCGCCTCGGGAATACCACACAGGCCGAAGCCGCCAACGGCCAGCGTCATGCCGTCTTCGACAAGGCCCTCGAGCGCCGCGGCCGCGCTTGGATAGAGTTTGTTCATGCCGTTTCTCGCTTTCCGGCCAGGGCCTGCGCCACTTTCGAGCGCGTAGGCCGCTTCAGGTAATCGCAGATGAAATTGCCGGCCTGCGCCAGTTTGTCGAGATCGATGCCGGTCTTGCAGCCCAGTCCGTTCAGCAGATAGACGAGGTCCTCGCTGGCGACATTGCCGGAGGCGCCGGGCGCGTACGGGCAGCCGCCGAGCCCCGCGACCGAGCTGTCGAACGCGCTGATACCCATTTCCAATGAGGCATAGACATTGGCCAGGGACTGTCCGTAGGTGTCGTGATAGTGGCCGGCGAGTTTGTCGATCGGCACCACGCGTGCGACTGCCTCCAGCATCGCCCGGGTTGTGCCCGGGGTACCGACGCCGATGGTGTCGCCCAGGGAAATCTCGTAGCAACCCATTTCGTACAACCGGGCAGCGACGTCGGCGACGGCGGCGGGTGCGACCTCGCCTAGGTAGGGGCAGCCCAGCACACAGGAGACGTAGCCGCGGACGGGTACGCCGCGCAGCCTTGCCGCCGACATCACATCCTCGAAGCGCCTCAGGCTCTCGGCGATGGAGCAATTGATGTTCTTCTGCGAGAACGCTTCGGAGGCGGAGCCAAACACCGCGACCTCTTCGGTGCCAGCGGCCATCGCCGCCTCGAAGCCCTTGAGATTGGGGGTCAGCGCCGAGTAGCGCACGCCGTCACGGCGTGGCAGGCCGCGCATCACGGCGTCGTGGTCCGCCATCTGCGGCACCCACTTGGGCGAGACAAAGGCGGCGGCCTCGATGTTACGTACTCCAGCATCGACCAACCCGCCGATCAGAGCCAGCTTGACGTCGGTCGGTACATTGGCCGTCTCGTTCTGCAGGCCGTCCCGCGCGCCGACCTCGACGATGCGGACCTTCTCTGGCAGCGTACTCACGAGTCGGCCTCAAACTCGACCAGCTCGGCCCCATCCTCGACCTGCTCGCCGACGCTGCACAAAAAGGCCGTGACGCGGCCCCTGGCCGGGGCTGCCAGCGTGTGTTCCATCTTCATTGCCTCCATCACCACCAGCGCGGCACCCTTCTCGACTTCGGCACTGACCTCGGCGGCCAGGGCAATGGTCTTGCCGGGCATCGGCACGGCCTCAATGGTGCGCTCTCCGCGCAGGTTGCTGTCGCGCGAGGCGGCCGGTCTCACGCCGCAGGCCTCGTCGGCGAAGCGGACATGACGCGGCCGACATCGGGCACGAGGAACAGGCGACGTGAGAGTGCAGTGGTGCCCGGAGGCCCTGGCGATGCGGCAGGCGATTTCGCCGCGATTGGCAATCAGAACTTTCGTAAACATGCTCAGTTCGTCCAGGCCGGTTTGCGCTTGTCGAAGAACGCAGCGATGCCTTCACGGGCATCGGCTCCGGCGCGAGCGGTGGCGATGCGTCGGCAGGTATCGGCAATCAGCTCCGGTGTCAACGGGCGCTCGGCCACGGTATCGATCAGCTGTTTGCAGGCACTCACCGCCGTTGGTGCGCCCGCTAGCAGTGCATCCGCGATTTCGGCAATCGTGGCGTCCAGCGCTTCCTCCTCGCACAGTTCGTGTACGAGGCCTAGCGCGTAGGCCTTGTCGGCGGGGATGCGTTCACCGGTCAGGAAGTAACGCTGCGCCGCACGCATGCCGATCGCGCGGATGACGTAGGGGCTGATCGTGGCCGGCACCAACCCAAGCCGGACCTCGGTCGTGCCGAAGCTGGCTCTGGCTGTGGCCACGGCGATGTCGCAGGCGGCGACCAAGCCGGTGCCGCCGGCCAGTGCCGCGCCGTGCACGCGAGCGATCGTCGGCTTACACAAGCATGCCAATGTGCGCAGCAACTCCGCGAGACGGCCGGCGTCTTCCAGGTTTTCGGCCTCGCTGAAACCGGCCATGCGCCGCATCCAGCCAAGGTCGGCACCTGCGCAGAAACTCTTGCCGCGACCAGCGAGCACGACGACGCGGACGCTCTGGTCCGCATCCAGCGCCTGCAACTGACCGGTGAGATCAGTGATCAGCGCCTCGTCAAAAGCGTTGTGGACGTCGGGACGGTTGAGCCACAACGTGGCGACGGCACCGCTGCGCTCGAAAACAATGTTGCATTCACTCACTACCGCCCCCCTACCTTCGGAACACGCCGAAGCGCGTCTGTGGAATCGGCGCATTGAACTGTGCTTCGTCCTCGGCGCTCCAGCTTTTGCCCTTGGCTTCCAGGCCGTCGCGGCGCACGGTGGCGAGCACATTGGCGGCCTGCTCGCCGCCCATCACGGAAATGAGCGAGCTGGGCCAGGCCCACAGAATGCGCGGAGAATAGGCACGGTCGCACATGCCGTAGTTACCGGCGCCGTAGGATTCGCCGACGACCATCGTCCCGATCAAAGCACCGGCGCGGGGAGTTTCCTCCAACGCCATCACATGCGCGAGATAACCCATTTCGGTGCCGCCGTATTCGGGCTCCACCGTCAGGCCGAGTTCGCGCCTCAGCCGCATAGGAAAAGCATTGCCCTGATCGGTCTTCGCCGGCAGCAGCGAAATCTATCGCTGCGCGAACGTCTGCTTGATCTCACGCAGTTCGACCACATCCTCGTCAAAATCGAAATTCAGGCTTGCGCTCATCCGATTCTCACACCGTGCGGGCCTCCGAAACCGCCGCGCGTCACGCTTGAGTGAACCCGCCTCCCGGGTTGGGTGGCTTGTTGAATTGTTCCTCGGGGGATGATTTTAGGCGCCCACCACCAAGAAGTGAAGAGTGATTCACAAAAATAATGCCGGCTCACTTCATCGTGTATGTTTGCCCCACAGCTGCACACACAGACGCACGCATGTACCGCGGTTCAGCCGCGACTTGTAGTTGTCCGGTAACCGACTTGATCGGCTTCCAACCGGATCATTCAACAACTCATCTACGCGCCTCGTTAGACTGACCAACGCCGATTCGCACTGAGTTTTCGCTACTGAACTCGCCACCCAACAAACTCCATACCGACATAGATCGGCATCAGCTGAGGCGTCTTTTTCACAGTCGCTGGCACCCTGATCGCCTCACCGAAGTCATCCTGAATCAACGGCACCCTCCCTTGATCTCCACCCAAGGCTTTACGGCTGTCGATGTGTCGCAACGCCGCTCGGGAGTAAGCCCCTTCCAGGACAATCCGTACCTGCCTGGGGGTCAGGCGTGCCAATGCCTGGACGATGTCCTCTGACAGTTCCGAAAAGCAGGCATTGAGTTCGGGCCGATCTCGCCGAAGCGCTCGCTCGACGGACCGCACGACCATCGGCGTCTGATCCTGCGTGGGCGCAGCCACCCTGACCACCTGAAACCGACTGGTCAGCGGCGAGGAGCGTGGCAGTGCATTGGCGGTGGCCATGAACGCCATCGGTCGCACGTCGATTTCGACATTGAGATATTCGTCCCGAAATCGCGCCGCGGTCCGGGGTTCGAGGACGCCCAGTAGTGCGCGGTCCGTCGCATGCTGACCCTGGTTGGCCTTGTCCAGCTCGTCCAGTACCAGCATCGGCAAGGCCTTGTCCGGACACTCGTCGGCGAGCCGCAGAATGGCACCGGGCTGGGCATCCCGCCAGGTCCCGCTCGCACCGCTCAGTAACCAGCCGGCACTCATTTCCGCCATGGACAGCAGCGTCCAGTGCACGCTTAGACAAACCGACAATTCACTCAGGAAGGCCGTTTTCCCGATACCCGGCGGGCCGACCAGCAGCAGCCGGGGCAAGGACAAGGGCTCGCCCGTGAAGACCGATAGCGCGACACGATCACGGATCAAGCGGACCACCTCCCCGAAGTTCGGGAATCGCAATGACAGGGCCTCCAGCGCGAGCAGGTGCTCCGTCGTGCCACCGGGCAACTCTCGTGTTGTCCGCCCGGCGAGGGATTCCGCCAAGGCTCGCCATGACGAGCTTTCCTGCTGGCGTTGGTTGATACGCTGCCGGAGCGCGCCGCCGTCACACAGACGCCATTCCCGCCTCGGGTCAATCGGTTTCGGTGCCAGCTGTTGTTTCAGCCGTTCCTGCATCGCGGTGAGGGCGTGCATGCATTCATCCGGCAGCGGTTCGGCCCTGCGTCGGGCCGCGCTTTGTTCGCGACGCGCCTCCGCGCCCTGCTTCATCCGTTGATGGCGCGCCTCGACCTTGTCCAGATACTGGCGTGCCCGCAGCACCAGAAACTTCGCAAACGGATCGAGAATCGACAGCCCGACCGGTGTCAGCAGCCAGCCGCGGCTCGGGACGTGATCATAGAAAAACTGTCGGAGCTCCGGAGCGATACCGCCGCGTTTGCTCAAGGCATACGAACCGGGCGCGTGCCCCTCGTCTGAGCAATCCGGATATTGAAACGTTTCCTTCGCCCAGTCGTCGATCTGTGCGGCCAAATGTCGATTCATGCGGATCATGGGCCGTCTCCTTGTGCGCGGTCGATATCAGCCTGCGCGATCCGCCGCCAGCAGCCATTCAGGCACAACCTTTCGATCTGCTGACACAGATCCACGACTCGCGTGCACCAGCCCTGGGGCCAGCAACAGTGCGAGGCATCACGATAAAACTGATCGGGAAAACGAGATTGAAGCAGCAGCGAATTGCTGCGCGCATCGAAGAAATCACTTGCGGTCATGAAACGCTCCGGGCAAAGCAGGAGAGAGATGCCCGGTGGAATCAGCGACGACGCTGAAATGCGGCCGACGCCGCGAGCCGAAATCAGCTCGGTCTGCGGCGCGCCATGAGGGACCGGGCGCAAGCCTGTAAGGCGCACCCGCGTATCAATTGGCTATTCGGTCGTTTCATGCGACGCGGACTATACCGTCCACACCGGACAAAGTGGAATAGGCGCCCTCACAGCTGCAGCTCGGGCGGACAGCAAAACAGTTCCTCCGGCTCCGGCATGACCCAGGATTCGGGCCGGCAGCGAATCTGCTGCTCCAGCGCCTCTCGGGCCGCCTCGAACGGGGCCTCGCGCCAGAGCCCTTCGGTCACCCGTACCTGCATCGAGGGCAGCTGCTGGGCCAGAAGCGCGTTGGCGGCGGCCACGATCTCGAGGACCGCCGACGAGGGCACGCCATAGCCCAGGGCCATGCGACCGAAGGCGTGTGTTGCGAGGACCTGCGTCAGCCAGGCCAGCAGCTCCGGCGGCGCATCGCCGACCGCCCGCAGCGGCACGACCACCTGCCCCGGCATCAGGCCCAGCCCCCAACCACAGCTTCCTTGGCTCAGCCAGCCATAAACGTCACGCGCCACGCGCAGACTCATCGGTACGACGAATGGAGTGCTCATAGTGGAATCTCCCGGTGTGACCGGGCGATCACGCCGCCGGTCCGTGGATAGGTCATTCGAGTCCGGCTGCGACGCATCGGCGCCGTCCCACACCCTTCGGAGTGGCCGGCACCGGGCGGCGGTACCGATAGCCTTGCGGAGCTCGGCATTCGGCTAGCAACACCGGCTTGCTTCAACAAGGCTTGCGCCTCCTCGCGCAGACGCTCGACCGCTGGCGCGATGACACCGAAGCCGCGCGGGTAATAGGCGATGTCGTCGAAGTCGAGTCGCATCTCCAGCCAGGCCGCCAAGCGAGGCGAGGCCTGCGCAAGCCACAGGCAGGGCGGCGCCCCGTCATCCCCGTCAGAACCGGCGGCCGACAAGCATTGCGCGATATCCATCGCAATCGACAATTCCATCGGTGTTTCAGTGATTTCGTCCATGAATCCCCCTGCTGCTTGAATGCCCGGAACGGGCGGCGGTATGAATCGGCGCGCTAGCGCCGCGAGTGTCCGGCCAGATAGCGTCGTCCGTCCTTGGGTGGGTCGGGATCGGTCGTCGCGCGCGCGATGGCCTCCCGCCGCGCCTGATCCCTCGCTATGGAGGGCGTCGGCGCGTAGTCGCTGTAGATGTTGGTGACCGCCCGCGAAATTCCACACTTCACGAAGCGCCGGTTGGCGACCATCGCAATCGCCGCGGCAGCTGAGTCGCGCACACCCCAGCCCTGGGGGCCGACGGCGAAAGCATCCGGCGTGAGGGCACGGTGCAACCAGCCAACCAGCGCCGGCTGGGCATAGCCCAGCAGCTGCATTCGCACGCGCCGGCCGTCTACGCACAATCCGTAATCGGCTGGCGGCGTATCCAGCCAGGCGGCGACGGCCTGCGCGTGCTCCAAACGCATGACGGGCATCTTCAGGCCGCCTCCAGGGCCACGCGATCGATGGCCGCCAGCACGCCGCCGAACGTCTCGTCGATGGCGTCCAGCACCTCGGTATCCTCAAGCTCGACGTCGGGGAAGTTGAGGATCACCCAGCGCTCGATCGCATCGCGATTGTTTCGGGCCGGGGCCGGGCTCAGGCGCGCGGCCAGGCCTTGGCCGTTGCCGATTCGGTATCGCGACATCAACTGCTGCGCGACAATGGAAAGCTGATCATCACTGTACTTTTGCATCACACACCTCCTACACGGTCACTACAAAATGTCGTTCGAACCCGCCTTGGCACCGCTCGCCTACGCCACCGAACTGCAAGCCTTCGGCCAGCGTCTGGCACGCATCCGCAAGCGGCGACACCTGAGCCAAGCCAAGCTCGCCGAAGTGGTCGGTCTGGACCGTCCGTTTCTCGGCGCGCTGGAGCGCGGCCACAAGAATCCAAGCCTTGTCACGCTGATGCGTCTGAGCCTTGCACTCGATACCGAGCTCGCCGAGCTGGTGCCGACCCTGAACGCGATCCGCGACTCGCTGATCACGCACGGCAGCGATCTGCTCGACGGCGAAGGCAGTCCCACGATTCAGTAGCCTCGGACCCGAGCGCATCGCGGTGCGCAGGCACGGTGCGAGAGGTCCCCTGCCCCACACGGTCTCAGTCCTCATCGGCGGTCTCCCCGAACGTATTCGCGAGCAGCGCCTGGAAGGCGGAGCCATCGCGGCGGGTGAGATTGGGGATGTAGCGGCTGTAGACGGTAAACAGCATCTCGGTATTGGCGTGCCCAAGCTGGCGTGCCACCCATTCGGCCTGCTCGCCGGAGGCCAACCACAAGGTCGCGCTGGTATGGCGCAGCTGGTACGGGCGGCGCTTCTCCAGGTCCAGGTAGCGCAGCAGCGGATACCAGACGCGGTTGGTGAAATTCTTGGCGTCGATCGGCGCGCCCTGGCGGGTGCAGAACACGTACTCACCGCGATGCCGCGACAGCTTTTCCTGTGCGCGCAGCGCATCATGAATCTGCTGGCTCATGGCGATCTCGCGCTGAGACGCATCGGTTTTCGTGTACTCGGTGCGACCCTTGGAAAGGGTTTCCCGGATCAACAGCTCACGGCGCTCGAAGTCGACGTATTTCCACTTGAGGCCGTCGGCCTCGGCGGTACGCATGCCGGAGAAGGCCCGCACGGTCAGATACCAGCGATAGTCCTCACGCACCCGTGTGATGAGCGTGTGCACTTCCTGCAAGGAGAACGGCTTGATCTCCGGGCGGCGCTGCTTGAGGCGGGCGATCTTGGCGGTCGGCGAGACGAAGCCGTAGCGGTCCGAGGCCTCTGCCATGATCGCGCCGAGCATCATCATCACGCCGTTGACGGTCTTGGCGGCCATCTGGTCGTTATAGGATCGACCGGGCTTGAGCATCAGCGCCGCCCGGAACTGCAGGCAGTCGGCCTTTTTGATGTCGGACAGGAACCCCTCGCCGAAGTACGGCAGCAGGTGGCATTCCAGAATCTGGCGATTGGTGTCACGGGTGCTCCGACGCCACTGCGGCTGGCACTCCGCGAACCAGAGCTCGGCGAAATCGCGGAATCGGGGTGTGGCTGGCGCGGCCGGAACGGGCACACCCGGATGGCCGGCTGCGGACGCGGCAGCCCGCTGAGCAACGACCGTCCCAGGCGGATCAAACTTGGCCGCGTTACGGCTGTTTGGGAAGTACTGGCGGTAGTTGAACTGCCCGCGCTGGATGTCGGCCTCGATTCGGTCCAGCTGCCGCTGCATGCGGCGTCGGTGGGTGGGGGTGTCTTGGAGGGTGGTTTGCTCGCGGCAGCGAATACCCAAGTGACGGAAATCGAAGAACAGCGTTCCGCTCTCCTCACGACTACGGACCTTACCCATGGCTTTCCACTCCCACGGCATTGGGGACCAGAGGCGCGAGCAGACGGGATGACGCCGTCATGTCCTGTTCGATGGTTTCCCACACGTACAGAATCTTTCTGCCATTGAATGGCCGGAAATAGTGACGACCTTCCAGTAGGACGCTGTCCTTCAACCGCTCACGAATCGTCCGTGAGTCGTATTTGATGCGAGCGGAGAGTTCGTCCGTCGTCAAATATGTCGCTGCATTTGCCATTGCACACCCCTTTCAGACCTGACATCCTGAGCGACGTTTAGTCGCTCTGCAGGCCATAATGTCATCCTGAGTGACATTCTAGCAGGCAAAATATCATTGTCAATGGCAAATTGTCGTTCAGGACGACATTTCGACATTAGGAGTGACCGATGATTAGGTGCCACCTTTCGCGATTGATGGGCGAGCGAAAGATGAATATCGCGCAAGTGGCCCGTGAAACGGGCTTGCACCGAAATACCGTGGGGTTGCTCTACAGAGAGGAGGCGACTCGAATTGATCTTGATGCGGTCGATAAGCTCTGCGCGCTATTCGAATGCGAGATCGGAGAACTATTCGAGTACCGCGCCGAATAGAACTTCGAGTAGTGCTTTCGAGCATTCTGAGCGTCAGGAGAGTGCCAGAAGCAGACGGACGTGAGCGTCCGCTCTTAAGTAGCGAAACATCACGCACGGATGGGTGGTGCCAACTAGTTGCTCGATCGCTTTCAGCGAAACTGAGCGGCAGATTCTACAAATCTACGCAGTTGGAACGGCCAGCCTTCTCTTTCGGCAGCCATTCTCGCAACTTATCTAGCTCAGTGACTTTTTTGTTTCCAATGAGATATGCGGAAAACTCCTCCGGAGCGCCACTGCTACCTACAATCACTGCGAGCATTGCGGAAATGCCGACCGCAGGGCTGGCAAGACAGTTTTCGAAGGCGATTAAGTCGTGAGAGGAGATTCTGGGCAGTCGCTCTGGGTGCGTGTGCCAGTAACCGACAAACCAAAGCTCCCTTTCGTTGGCGCTCCGAATCTCATCTGAGCAGCGTTTCGGATCCAAGACGAGTGAGGTGCGCGTTGACTTGTCCCGCTTATGTGGGGCGGTAGCCTGGGAGACATAAATTCGATCCTGGGGCTCATGGCGCAAAAAAAGCAGGCCGCCTCGCTCGCGAGACAGAAATCCCCATTGCTTGTGCGCTGACAGCAGCGCGATCACGTCTGGGGCCAGTTCTATCACCGCCGACGTTTGCGGATCTTGGTAGTTCATTCAGAAGGTTCAATTTCCGACAGCGCACGCTCCACAAAGGACTTCCCCGGGTTCGCGCCCGATAGGGGCGTCGGCTCTCCCCCAAGGTTCTTCAGGGTATCCACTCCAGAGAACCAATACGAATGGGAGCTATGCGTGGCATCGCCCAATAGCGCTCTGAGAGCCAGTTCCGCAACCATGGCGATTGACGGGGCGGCGGCAATTGCCCCTGCTGGATTGAATGCGGCCTGACAGGCGGCTTCTCTGATGCTGGGGATTCCACCAGGCCAGTTCGAGCACCGAAGCTTCGGCTCCCCACGACCCGAGAAGAGCGCAAAAAGGTCGTCGCCCGGATTCAAGGACAGCAGTCCATGTCCCGAAACGGCATGGGGCTCCAGCCAGGTGAGCAAGAACGGCGGAGCGTGGCCCCTTGCGAGCCGCTGGGCCATCAAGAAGCCCTCAGATCGCCAGTCGGCGGTCGCGCAGATGACTAGGTTATTTTCCGCACCCCAGATATCGATGGACGACTGCGTCACAACGTCCTCGATGATCGGCACGGTAGAAATCGACGGGATGCTCGATTTCAGGTGATGAGCAAGGCCCTTGGCTTTTGCCTGCCCGACATAGGATGCCCCCAGCACGTGGCGGCCGATGTTCGCCGGATCGAATCGATCAGCATCGATAAGGGTGATTTTCCCCACACCGGCGCGAGCAAGGTGCTCGGCGATCGGGGATCCCAGCATTCCGCATCCCACAACGACGACGTGGCGCGATGCAAGCTGTGAGGACTGACGGTTAACACCCCGATCGCGCATCCAATCGCGGTCGGCACGCCGAACCCTCAATGGCGTCAGCGTCCAGACTGGATCCCTAAGCGCCATCCGTTTGGCCTCCTTCTGGGTTTTCCGATTGTGAAACCCCGTCGCCGGCTTGGGATTGCGCACCGTGGATTGGGCCTGAATGCCGACCATGGCCCCCCCCCTTTTGGTGCAAAGAGAGAAAACCAACAAGACTTTTCTTCTCTCCTCGCTGAGTGGGCCGAGCGCAGATCGAATCTGCTCAATGGCGGCGGTGTTTCCGCAAGCCGACAGCCACTCGAAAAGTGCCGGCAAGTTCTGCGGCATTGAGATCGAGGCTAACCTACCGATGGGGACGTACAGTCCCGCCTCCTGTACTACCGGACGGGTTTGGTCTTGGAAGTCGGCGCCCCATTCGGCTAGTGCCTTTTGATCGGTAGCTAGAAGAACGACGCGATTCCATGCCTCCAAGGGGTACTGGGTCCGGCCATGAGCCTGAGGAGTTCCGGCACGCACCAGTTCGCGGGAGAACAGCACAGCCGGCTGATTGGGAGGAACCTCCGCAAGAAGCACCTCCTTCTCGGCTTTTTTCGTTGGTGCCCAGTAGTTCAGCCATTCGTCCGCAAACTCCTCCTGGCGTGCCGCATCGCTGCTCGCGCTGCTCAGGTTCAGGAGGTAGCCGACTCTGTCGAAGAAATCGGCTATCAGGATTGCTGGATCAAAGCAGTTCGGCGGGCTTTCCGCCCTCCACAGGCATAGCCTTCCGGAACTCTCCGCATGTGGCCATTCCTGATAGGCCGAAGGCGTTACATAGGCCGCCGGCGGCTCGAACGGAAACAACTCCGTAAGCACGAGATGGAGAGTGCGCTCTCGCCCCAAGTAGTCGGCTACGAGCGGCACTTCCCACACCGACCGCACGCGCACTGAGTAAACCTGCTTGAACTTAGCCGGGTCCCCTGGACTCCATCGAAGCGTTTGGGATTGCCTCAGGCGCTGCTCAATCTCGGCATGCGCCCTGTCGAACAGGGCGGCAATATCCAAGGCCAAGATGCTTTCTAGCCCAACTGCCCGAGCGGCTTTGTCTCCTGCTTGGGCGTTCCACTTCCGATGCCGAACACCTGCTGAAGGGCCGAGCCCTGCGTCATCGAGGAAATGACGGCTTGCGACAGTCCAGGTACCGTCTCGTTCTGCGCAACGCGCCGATCGATGATTCCCTCAAGGGCGACCTTCGCACCGCGGGCCCCGAACGCTGCAGACGCTTCCCGGGCGAACTCGTCCTTCGAGGAGAAGGCCTTCTGCCCCAGCTTGATGTCCCTGGTGATTTGCTCATGCCATGCTCGGAAGGCTGCCGCCCGGCGTGTCCCGCCGGAGGCATCATTCCAGCGCTCGGCAAAATTCTCCTGCTCGAACACCGGGTTGCAGAGGCGATACTTCGTGCCGCTCTCGGGCATCTCATCGAAGCCCTTCGGGAGCTCTTCGATAATGGCAATGATCGCGTCGATCGGGGTATATCGCCTTCCGAACGAGCGCTGCACGATCCTTTCGTACGCCTTAGTCGCCAGAGTCGTCAGGAGAACCGAAATCGGCTTGAATTCGGCATCAGTCCGATCCGCGAAGAAGCGCTCGCGGTGGAACTTCAGCAGCTTGATGGTCGCGCGGAGCGGATCGAACTCATCGATCTCCTCCTTCGACGGCAGCGGTTCAGCTCGCGCTTCCGCCTTCCTAACGAACGTCGAGTCGTATCCCTCCATCGCAAGCTGGACCTTCAGCTTGGATTTCTTGTCGACCCAATCGGCAAAGTCCTTGGGGGCGCTGGGCTTCCAGCCAGGTTCCCCCGCGGCGATCGCCTTGCGATCAGGCACGTTGAGCCGGCCCACACCGTCTTTATTAGCATTCCCCGTGGCGTTAATCGCCGGGGTGACGTCAAGGTGGAACTTCGGGGCTTCATCTGCGTAGACGATCTGTACGCAGCGATTCTTGGGCACGGCTCCTTGCTCCGTACGCACCCGTGCTGCGAGCTCCTTATGCACCGCCTCAAACAACTCCGAGGCCTTCATGCCTGCGGTGTTAGGGGTCCAGACAACGGCATCGACGTCAACCTCACCATCACTCGGCGGCTTGATAACTGTCCTGGAGAGAAACGACCCCTGAGGAAAGAACGTCGTGCCCTGCAGCCGAGCATCTCGGGGGTTTTCGAAGATCTTCCCGATCGTCTCGTAGCGACCCTCAATCGTGGAGTACTGGGTGTCCGTCAGCGAAAACTCATCAACCATGGCGAGGACACACTCCTGCCAGGCTTCGAGACTCCCGGCATCCACGAGGTCCGGAATCGAGTCAAATTTTTCCTTGGAAATTGCCACCCTTCATCTCCCAATCAGAGTTTCAGCTGCAGGGAACGCCCAATGTAATTTCCCCAATTCATTAAGGAAACGCTGATCAATGCCTGATTTCGTGATCATTGCTACTGATCGAAGCGAGTATGGCCGTTTCCGAATCTCGCCCGGATCGAAATTGATGTACGTCGATCAGTTTGCGTTCATTTCTGCGGTTTCATTACCTCGTTTCTCATGCTGCGGACGCAACTTGCCTGTCAGGACTGAACAACCACTTCTTCGCGATCACCAGATTGGCGCTCATGAACAGCACGAACAGGCGGGCCAGATTCTTGGCCAGTCCCCGGTAGCGCGCCTTGCGGTAGC
>Ga0207893_1000309_pt1 | contig 29231 bp, 28 predicted proteins | sample MalvirmetaMSP121_FD_184233 | JGI IMG/M metagenome (GOLD analysis project Ga0207893, IMG submission 184233) | Marine viral communities from the Deep Pacific Ocean - MSP-121 (SPAdes) | ecosystem: Environmental > Aquatic > Marine > Oceanic | place: Pacific Ocean | collected 2001-06-02 | reverse complement strand
GACGCACGATTGAAGTCCCTTCATGTGTGTGACGGTGGATTATAACCACCGCACAGGCGCTCAGTAATGCGCGCAACGACCAATAAAAGCTGCCGCTGCGCGCATCGCTCCGATTTTGGCGCTTAGCTTTCGCCCTGCTCGCGCGCTATCGCACGATAGCCTATGTCATGGCGATAGAAATGCCCGTCCCATTCGATACGGGCAGCCAGTGCATAAGCATTTTGCTGGGCCGCGGAGACCGTTTCGCCAAGCGCCGTGGCGCAGAGAACACGACCGCCTGCGGTGGTCACCGCGCCGTCCGCCAATGCGGTACCGGCATGGAAGACCTTGCCATTCAACTGGGCGGCTGCATCTAGGCCGTGGATTACGGCGCCTTTGCTGTAATCACCCGGATAGCCTCCCGCAGCGATTACCACGCCGAGGCTCGGACGCGAATCCCACTGCGCTTCGACCTTGTTCAGCGCTTTGGCCAAGGCCGCTTCGACCAGCAGTACCAGACTGGACTGCAGGCGCAACATGATCGGCTGGGTTTCCGGATCGCCGAAGCGGCAATTGAACTCGATGACTTTCGGCGCACCGTTGCGGTCGATCATGAGGCCGGCGTAGAGAAAACCGGTGTAAACGTTACCCTCGGCGGCCATGCCATTCACGGTCGGCCAGATAACTTCATCCATCACGCGCTGGTGAACGTCGGCAGTTACCACTGGCGCTGGGGAATAGGCGCCCATTCCTCCCGTGTTCGGGCCGGTGTCGCCGTCGCCGACGCGCTTGTGGTCCTGGCTGGTGGCCATTGGTAATACATTGGCGCCATCGACCATGACGATAAAACTGGCTTCCTCACCCTCGAGAAACTCTTCTATCACCACCCGCGCGCCCGCATCGCCGAAAGCATTACCGGAGAGCATGTCGCGCACGGCTTCTTCCGCTTCGGTCAGAGTCATGGCGACGATGACCCCCTTTCCGGCGGCCAGGCCGTCGGCCTTGATCACGATCGGCGCGCCTTTTTCTCGCAAATAAGCGAGTGCCGGTTCGACTTCGGTGAAGTTCTGATAATCGGCGGTCGGGATCTTGTGACGAGCGAGAAAGTCTTTAGTGAATGCCTTGGAGCCTTCCAGTTGCGCTGCCGCGGCCGTCGGACCGAAGCAGTCGAGCCCGCGCAAACGGAACAGGTCGACCACACCTTTGACCAGCGGCGCTTCGGGCCCGACGATTGTCAGCTGCACGTTCTGTTCGGCGAAGTCCGCCAGTTGCTCAATGGCCAGGACATCGATGGCGACGTTTTCACACTTCGCTTCAGTTGCCGTGCCTGCATTACCGGGCGCGACGAACACTTTCTCTACGCGGGGATCCTGCGCGACCTTCCAGGCCAGGGCATGCTCGCGGCCGCCGCTGCCGATAATTAAAACCTTCATACTCGATTCTCTCGTCTGAGAGCTGGAAGCCGAAAGCTGAAAGTCGGAAGCAGCAGGGCTTCAGTCTTCCAGCTTCACCTTCGAGCTTTTAGTGCCTGAAATGGCGCATGCCTGTGAACACCATGGCGATGCCGGCTTCATCTGCTGCGGCAATCACTTCGGCGTCGCGCATGGACCCGCCAGGTTGAATGACTGCAGTGATGCCGGCTTTGGCGGCATTATCGATGCCGTCTCGGAACGGGAAGAACGCATCGCTGGCCATCACTGCGCCGGGCACTGGCAAGCCGGCATGCTCGGCCTTGATCGCCGCAATACGTGCGGAGTTGACCCGGCTCATCTGGCCTGCGCCGACCCCGACGGTCTGCCGGTTCTTGGCGTAGACGATGGCGTTGGACTTGACGAACTTGGCCACCTTCCACGCGAAGATCAGGTCGTGGATTTCCTGTTCAGACGGGGCGCGCTGGGTGACGACCTTGAGGTCGGCTTCGCTGATCATGCCAATATCGCGGCTCTGGACCAGAAGCCCGCCGTTGACGCGCTTGAAGTCCCAGCCCGGCGCACGCTCGGCTGGCCACTGGCCGCATTCGAGCAAGCGTACGTTGGCTTTGCTTGCGACTACCTCACGCGCTTGTGCCGAAATGCTTGGCGCAATGATGACCTCGACAAACTGGCGATCAACGATGGCTTTCGCCGTCTCCCCGTCCAGTTCGCGGTTGAAGGCAATGATGCCGCCGAACGCGGACTCGCTGTCTGTGGCGTAGGCCAGCTCGTAAGCCTGGCGGATGCCGCCCTCGGCATCTGGGACCACGGCGACGCCGCACGGATTGGCGTGCTTGACGATGACACAGGCTGGCTTGACGAAGCTTTTTACGCATTCGAGAGCAGCGTCGGTATCGGCGACATTGTTGAAGGACAACTCCTTGCCCTGCAGTTGGCGCGCGGTAGCAACGCAGGCTTCCTCGGCGGTTTCCACGTAGAACGCCGCAATCTGGTGCGGGTTCTCGCCGTAGCGCATGTCCTGCGCCTTGACGAACTGGGTGGTGAAGGTGCGCGGCAACAGGCTGCGGCCTTCGGTGGAAAGTGTCTCGGCGCTCTGATCAACCGTGCCCAGGTAGTTAGCGATCATGCCGTCATAGGAGGCCGTGTGCTCGAAGGCTTTAAGCGCCAGATCGAAGCGTTGCGCATACTTCAGGCCGCCGGCCTTCAAGTTTTCGATAATGCTGGTGTAGTCATCGGCGTTGACAACGATGGCGACGTCCTTGTGGTTCTTCGCTGCGCTGCGGACCATGGTCGGGCCGCCGATGTCGATATTTTCGATAGCGTCCGGCAACGTGCAACCAGGCTTGGCGACGGTGGCAGCGAACGGATACAGGTTGACCGCAACCAGGTCGATCGGATTGATGCCATGCTCGGTCATGACTTCGCCGTCCAGGTCACGCCGACCGAGAATGCCGCCGTGTATCTTTGGGTGAAGCGTCTTGACCCGGCCGTCCATCATTTCTGGGAAACCGGTGTAGTCGGCCACTTCGACCGCAGCGATTTCGTTTTCGCGCAACAGCTTGAAGGTGCCGCCGGTCGAAAGAATTTCGACGCCCAGGGCAACGAGTTCGCGTGCGAATTCAATGACGCCTGTTTTGTCGGACACGCTGATCAGCGCGCGGCGGACGGGAAGGCGGGTGCTTTGGTCGGTCATAGACATTTCCTAGGAGCTACAGGCTGCGAGCGGCAACTCCTCGGGAAACGGCTCGCACCGTTCCATCGGAGCGCGCCGCTGATCAGAGAAGGTCGTACTGCTTGAGTTTCTTGCGCAGGGTGCCGCGGTTCAGACCCAACAGCTCCGAGGCCTTGGTCTGGTTGCCTTTGACGTAATTCATCACGGTTTCCAACAGAGGTGCCTCCACTTCAGAGAGCACCAGGTTGTAAACGTCGGTAACGTCCGCGCCTTCCAGGTGGGCGAAATAGTTATGCAACGCCTTTTCTACACTGCCTCGCAAGGTCTGGCCTGCTTCGCTGGGCGTGTTGAGGTGTTGCTTGAGGTTCACATTGTCGCTCACGGATGTTGTTCCAGTTAACAAGGTTTCGTTCAACAGCGTCATGCAGCCACCCCTTTTCCTTCCCCCGAATCAGGGCTTGTACGGCGCTCGGCGAAAAACCTCCGAACGCTGGCGCATTGCGCATCCCTGTCTTCCAAACCATTGAACCGACCGCGGTACTCCTGCGCGCCGGGCAGTGTTGCCAGATACCAGCTGACGTGCTTGCGGGCGATACGTACGCCCATCACATCGCCGTAGAACACATGCAGCGCCACAAGGTGCTGCAGCAGAATGTCTTCGACCTCAACCAGCGTCGGCGGCGCCATTAACTCGCCTGTGGCGAGGTAGTGGTTGATCTCGCGAAATATCCAAGGCTTACCCTGGGCCGCACGGCCAATGAGCAATCCGTCCGCACCGGTCTTGTCAAGTACCAGGCGGGCCTTTTCTGGCGTGTCGATGTCCCCATTGGCAAACACGGGTATTGCGACGGCCTGCTTGATCGCTGCAACGGTCTCGTATTCCGCATTACCGGTGTAAAGGTCGGCACGCGTGCGACCATGTACGGCCAGTGCAGCGATTCCGGACTCTTCAGCAATTCTCGCTATGGAGAGCCCGTTCTTGTTCTGCCTGTCCCAGCCGGTTCGGATCTTCAGCGTGACCGGCACATCAACTGCTCCGACCACCGCCTCAAGTATCTCCGATACCAGTTTTTCATCCTTCATCAGTGCTGAGCCGGCAGCCTTGTTGCACACCTTCTTGGCTGGGCAGCCCATGTTGATATCAATAATCTGCGCGCCCAGTTCGACATTTCGAGCGGCCGCTTCGGCCAACATCTGTGGATCGCCCCCAGCGATCTGCACCGAGCGTGGCTCCGGGTCCCCCTCATGCAGCAAGCGCAGGCGCGATTTGCGGCTATTCCACAGACGCACATCGCTGGTCACCATTTCCGACACCACCATGCCGGCGCCCAGACGTCGGCATAACTGGCGGAACGGTTGATCGGTCACGCCGGCCATGGGCGCGAGGATCAATCGATTCGGAAGGATGTAGGGGCCGATGCGTACCGCTGACATGAAGATTCCCTGCCTGGAGCCTGCTTGTTAGGTAGATCGGGACAGCAAAAAAGGGTGTGCATAATACCCGCTACGGATGACGGGTTAAAGGCTGTTTTGAACAAAATCTGAACAGCTCCGGACTTATAGCGAGCGGTAGCATGGCGCACTGAAACAGCGCGCGGTAAGCGCCGCCCGTCGTCTCGGGCGCAGGGGGCGTCAGTCAGGAGAGCGAAAGGCGAGGCTGTAATTCACCGCCTCTGTGCCAGGATCCAAGATGTCCAGCGCAATATGGATAGGAACCTGCGAGGGCATTTCTCGTTGTCCCGCGAGCTCTCCGGAAAGGTATTCACCCGGCTTGAAGGTTCGTCGCGCCAGCGTGTTGCCCCGAATGTCATCGAAGCGCACTTCCAGCAGCGGGAAAGGTTGGGCAAATGACGCACGGTTGTAGATGATTGCATCGACCACCAGTGCTCCAGCGAAATCCGGGTGGCTGCGCACTACGAGATTGCTGCTCTTGATCTGGCTGATATCGACTCGGGGCGGTAGCTTGCAGTCCAGCGCAGGGCAGATTTTCTCCAGCCAAGGGCGGTACTCGTCCTGTCGTGCCAGCTCGTCAAAGTTATAGATCACATACTGGGTCGCCAATCCCAGCAGCGCTATCAGATTCAACAAACCCCAACCCAGCCAGCGGCCCCAGGGGCGCCGGCGCGCCTGCCAAGCAAGCTGCAAGGGTTCATCGTCCAGGTCGAACAAACGCTCCTCGCGATCTTGGCGTGTCGGGCGCGGCGATTCTCGCTCGGTACCGATCCTGTCTCGCGCTGCCAGCGTTGTTTGCCCATCGTCGCCGTCAGCGTCAGTAGTCAGATTGACTACCGGTTCGGCGCGTTCTGTAGCGTTCAGCTGCCCGATCACTGGATCACCAGGCGCCCCGAGCGGGCTGGGCGGGGCGGGATGCTCGACACTTGCCGGAGTGAAGCGAATCTCTGCGGTGTCATGAGGATGTTCGGCAATAGGTTCTGGTTTCGCTTCGAGCGGCTCGTTGCGCTCCTGCGGCTCTGAGTCCGCACTTAGCAGTTGCTCGGCCCACGCTTCGTCATCATCAGTCGAATGATCGGCGTGCGGGTGGAGTTGTTGCTCGCCGGGTTGTGGCTCCAGTTCCAGAAACTCGCGGGAAAGCTCCAGCTCCTGTCGCTCAAGCTTCGCAAGCTCTTCATCGAGGTCCAGGCTATCCAGGTCCAGATTGTCGTGGATCCAGAAAGTGTCGTCTTGACCCGCAGGTTTGCCCTGCGCCGCCCGCCCGCTCGATGCTCCGCTGACAGGAGCTAGGGCGGTGGCGTCCGTAGTCGCTTCCCTGCCAGCTGTGTCTGCGTCCTGCAGGTAGCGGGCGGCATTGAAAAGCTCCATGCAGGCGCCGCAACGCACCACACCTTGGGCTGCGCCGAGCTGGGTGCGGCTGACGCGGAAGCTGGTCTGGCAATGGGGGCATTGGGTGACGAAGCTGGTCATGCGTTGGTCCGGCTTAAATGGCCGTAGTCTAGCGCATGCTCGCCTGGAAGCAGCAGTGGCGGACGGCCGAGTTGATTGCTGCGTCTAAGGCAATGCTCAGAATCGACGGATACCGGTGATACGGACCCAGCCGTCTTTTTCCGTCGTCGGGTCGAGCTCGAACTGGTTGGCATAGGCGGCACGCACCTCTTCAGCCTGCTCGGCCAATATTCCCGACAGGGCGAGACGGCCGCCGTGCTTGACCCTTTCGATAATGCGCGGCGCCAATGCCACCAGCGGGCCGGCAAGAATGTTGGCGACCACCACGTCAGCCTGACCCTCGGGTAGCTGCTCGGGCAGATACAGCGGGAAGCGTGCCGGGTCGATGCCGTTGCGCCCGGCATTGTCGCGTGATGCTTCAAGGGCCTGCACGTCGATGTCAGTTCCGACCGCTTGCTTCGCGCCCAGGAGCAGGGCAGCAATGGCTAGAATGCCCGAGCCGCAGCCGAAATCGAGTACATCCAGACCCTTTAACGACTGGGCATCAAGCCACTCAAGGCAAAGTGCCGTGGTTGGATGAGTGCCGGTGCCAAAGGCCAGCCCGGGGTCGAGCAAAAGATTCACTGCATCCGGCTCCGGAGCAGCGTGCCAGCTCGGTACTATCCAGAGACGGCTGCCGAAACGCATCGGGTGAAAATTGTCCATCCAGCTGCGTTCCCAGTCCTGGTCTTCGATGCGCTCAAGCTGGTATTCAGGCAACTCCCCGCCGGTTAGCAACCGCAGGTGGGCCAGTAGGTTAGTTTCATCGGCATCGCCTTCGAACAATGCCAGCAGATGGGTATGTGACCACAGTGGCGTCGTATTGAGGTCGGGTTCGAATATCGGCTGGTCTTCGGCGTCCATGAACGTCACTGACACTGCGCCAACGCCCAGGAGCGCGTCTTCGAGGGCTTCTGCCTGTTCTGGGGAAATGGCAAGACGAAGTTGTAACCAGGGCATTGTGGCCTCTCGGAGCGAGCAACCGGAATAGCCGGTCGCAAAAGTCGGGATCTTACTGGAGCGTGTTGGAGGCTTCCATCTTGGCGATGCCAGAAACGGCAAGGGCTGCCCTTTGGCAGCCCTTGCTGATGTCAGCACTGGATCAGTGCTTGTCCATTCCCAGCTTCTTTTCCAGGTAATGGATGTTCACGCCGCCTTTGCAGAAGCCTTCATCACGCACCAGATCCCTGTGCAGAGGGATGTTGGTCTTGATGCCGTCGACGACGATTTCGTCCAGGGCGTTGCGCATGCGTGCCATGGCTTCTTCACGAGTGGCGCCGTAGGTGATCAGCTTGCCTATCAGCGAATCGTAATTCGGCGGTACCGAATAACCGCTGTAAAGGTGCGAATCGACCCGTACGCCAAAGCCACCAGGCGCGTGGAAGTGCTTGACCTTGCCCGGGCTCGGCAGGAAGTTCGAAGGGTCTTCGGCATTGATCCGGCATTCCAGGGAATGGCCGCGAATAACCACATCGTCCTGTTTGATCGACAGCTTGTTGCCGGCTGCAATGCTGAGCATTTCTTTGACGATGTCGACGCCCGTCACCATCTCTGTAACCGGATGCTCTACCTGAACGCGGGTGTTCATCTCGATGAAGTAGAAGTGCCCATCTTCGTACAGGAACTCAAAGGTACCGGCGCCCCGGTAGCCGATCTCAACGCAGGCGTCAGTGCAGCGCTTGAGTACTTCGGCACGTGCCTTTTCATCAATGTACGGTGCAGGCGCTTCTTCCAGGACCTTCTGGTGACGACGTTGGAGCGAGCAGTCGCGATCGCCCAGGTGTACGGCGTTGCCTTGGCCATCGGACAGCACCTGAACTTCCACGTGGCGTGGATTGCCGAGGAACTTCTCGAGATAGACCATCGGGTTTCCGAACGCCGCGCCCGCTTCGGTGCGTGTCAGTTTGGCCGACTTGATGAGGTCTTCTTCGTGATGAACGACACGCATGCCGCGGCCGCCACCGCCACCAGCGGCCTTGATGATAACCGGGTAGCCCACTTCACGAGCGATGCGTAGCGCTTCGGCCTCGTCTTCCGGAAGCGGTCCGTCAGAGCCCGGTACCACAGGTACTCCGGCTTTGATCATTGCGTCCTTGGCTGAGACCTTGTCGCCCATCAGGCGAATGGTTTCGGCTTTCGGGCCGACAAAGGCAAAACCGGATTTTTCCACTTGCTCGGCGAAATCGGCGTTTTCGGCCAGAAAGCCATAGCCCGGATGAATTGCGGTAGCGCCGGTCACTTCCGCTGCGGCAATGATCGAGGGGATGTGCAGGTAGGAGTTGGTCGCGAGGGCCGGGCCGATGCAGACGGACTCGTCGGCCAAGGCCAGGTGCATCAGCTCCCTATCGGCGGTGGAATGAACCGCGACGGTCTTGATCCCCAGCTCTTTGCAGGCTCGCAAAATCCGCAGGGCGATTTCACCGCGGTTGGCGATTAGTACTTTTTCCAACATCGCTGGCTCTCCGCGGTTCAAACGATGGTGAACAGCGGCTGGTCGTATTCGACCGGCTGACCATTCTCCACCAGGATGGATTCGATGGTGCCGCTGGTTTCGGCCTCGATGTGGTTCATCATCTTCATCGCTTCGACGATGCAGAGGATGTCGCCTTTCTTAACGCTCTGACCGACTTCAACGAAGTTGGCCGACTCCGGCGAGGAGGCGCGGTAGAAGGTGCCGACCATCGGCGATCGGACTACGGTGCCGTTGAGTTTCGGCTGTGCAGGCGCGGCGTCGGCGGCAGGGGCGACGGCAGGGGCGACGGCAGGAGCGGCTGCGGGGGCCGGCATTGGTGCTTGCGCATAATAAGGCTGCTGCATTGCAACCTGCTTGCTATGACGGCTGATGCGAACGGACTCTTCGCCTTCGTGAATTTCCAGTTCGTCGATACCAGACTCTTCCAGCAGCTCGATCAGTTTCTTGACTTTGCGAATATCCATGAAGCAGTGACTCCCAGGTAAGTTCAAAGGGCATTGCTGCTCGCTTCTTCGAGGCCGTCGCGTGTTGCGCGCGGTCCTGTCAGGAAGCAGCGAGTTGTTCCAGGGCGGCCTCCAATGCCAGGCGGTAGCCGCTGGCGCCAAGACCGCAGATCACCCCTACCGCGACATCCGAGAAATAGGAGTGATGGCGGAAAGGTTCACGCTTGTGCACGTTTGACAGGTGCACTTCGATGAATGGGATGCTCACCGCCAGCAGCGCGTCACGTAGCGCAACGCTGGTGTGCGTAAAGGCGGCGGGATTGATCAGGATGAAATCCACGCCTTCGCTACGTGCGGCATGGATGCGCTCGATCAGCTCGTACTCGGCATTGGACTGTAGATGCAGCAGATGGTGGCCGGCATCACGGGCTCGCTGCTCCAGATCCTGGTTGATCTGCGCCAGCGTCGTGGCGCCATAGACGCCGGGTTCACGGGTGCCAAGCAAATTCAGATTCGGGCCGTGGAGGACCAGAAACGTCGCCATGAGTATTCCTTGTTGTTCTGTCCAGACGGGCACTTGAGCGAGCGGCCATCGGTGAGGGGAAAAACTATGCACGAAGCGAGGGCTGACTGTCCAGTCATGTCTTGATCGGCGTAAATGCCGACATTATGGCTGGAGATTGCTGCAGGGACTGTCTACAGAGAGGCTTCGGCGCGGTCCAGTCGCTCCATGAACTGACCGGCATCGATTTCGCCGACGACCCTTACGTCGGTCAGCTCTTTGCCTGTGCGATCAAAGAACAGAACCGCTGGCGGGCCGAAGAGCTTATAGCGGTCGAGCAATGCCCGCTGCTCCGGGTTGCTGTCGGTAATGTCGAAGCGAACCAGACGGTAGTCTGCAAGACGTGGCGCAATCTCTGGAGCGGCGAACACTTCGCGCTCGATCACTTTGCAGCTGATACACCAGTCAGCGTACCAATCGAGCATCAGCGGTTGGCCTGCTGCCTGCGCCGCGCTGAGTTGGGCGTCGAGTTCAGTCGGGGTAGTCACTGTGCGCCAGGCTTCTGTTTCGCTGGCGGCGCCACCGGTGGCAACTGAGGTGGAGCGAGGCAGCGGTCGCAGCGGATCGGAGTTTCCCTGCAGCGCACCGACCCAGGCCGCCAGGGCATAGACCAGCAGCACCAGGCCCAGCAGCTGTGCGAGTTTCTGTCGGGGTGTCTTGAGACCAAATTCCAGTGTGCCTAGGAACAGTGCCGTGCCGGCAGCCAGCAAGCCCCACAGCGCCAGCGCTAGCGGGCCTGGCAAGACTCGCTCGAGCATCCACACGGCAACCGCCAAGAGCATCACACCAAAGACGTTGCGTACCGTGACCATCCATGGGCCGCTCTTGGGAAGTAGGGCGCCGCCGCCAATGGCGAACAGAATCAATGGCGTGCCCATTCCTAAGCCAAGGGCGAACAGCTTGAGGCCGCCACCCAGCGCATCGCCACTGGCGCTGATATACAGCAAGGCGCCCGCAAGCGGTGCCGACACGCATGGCGAAACCAGCAGACTGGAAACCGTTCCGAGCACCGCGGCACCGAGGAATGAACCGCCTCTGGCATTGCCCGCAATGCGCTCGAGGCGGTGGCCCATCGCTTGCGGCAAACGTAACTCGAACAGTCCGAACATGGCCAAGGCAAAGGCGACGAAAAACAGCGCGAACGGCACCAGAATCCAGGGCGACTGCAAGCGGGCCTGCAGATTCAGTTCAGCTCCGAACATGCCCATCAGCGCGCCAAGCACGGCGAAGCCGGCCGCCATTGGCAGGACGTACGCGAGCGACAGGCCAAAGCTGCGCATTCCTCCGATCTGCCCGCGCAAAACGACACCGGAAAGGATCGGCAACATGGGCAACACGCAGGGCGTGAACGTCAGCCCCAGTCCTGCGAGAAAGAACAACGCCACCGAGCGCCAGGACAGCTCGGCAGTGGTCTCAGTTGCAATGCTTGTATCCGTCGCTGCAGATGCGGCCTTCGGCGTGCCGCCAATATCGAAGGACTCGGTCTCCGGCGGATAGCACAAACCCTTGTCTGCACAGCCTTGATAGGTCACCAGTAAGGTAAAGGGCTGATTCTGCGGGTTGCGAATTGGTAGTTCGACGTCGAGTACGCCGTAATAGACTTCGACTTCGCCGAAATAGTCGTCGGTCTTTTGCTCTCCCGCAGGCAGGTTCGCTTCGCCGATAACAACGCCGGGCGTATTGGTCTTGAATTTGAACTGGTGGCGGTAGAGGTAATAGCCCTCCGCTGCGACGAAGCGCAGCTTGACCTGTTCCGGCGATGCGTCGACCAGGTTCAGGCGAAACGCTTCGCGTACCGGCAGGAAGTCAGCACTGTTGTTCAGCCCCCCAAGCGTCGAGCTGGGGCGGCTGTCGAACAGGCCGGCAACAGCGGGGAGGGCGAACAACAGGATCAGTAGACTCAGCAAACGGCGCATGGTCATCTCACGGGAAGCAGTGGCCGCATGATACCCAACGCGGCCAATCGTCGCTCGTACGCAACGTCGCACTAGCGCACGTTCTGTAACCAGATGGTGCCGTTTTGCTCGACGTACGGCAGTGCCTGCAGTGCTTGTCCAGCGCAGGGGCCAGCGACGCATTCGCCGCTATCGATAAGAAACAGCGCGCCGTGGGTCGCGCATTGGATGAGGCTGCCGCTGCTGTCAAGAAACTGGTCTGGCAACCACTCCAGCGGGATTCCGCGATGTGGGCAACGGTTCTTGTAGACATATAGCGTCCCATCCTTGCGAATCGTCAGCAGGCGCTGTCCTTTTCGTTCGAAACCCTTGCTTTGCCCCTCCATCACGTCTGTGGTCTCGCACAATCGAATCATCGGGTCCTCCTTATTTGCGAAGGATTATCACCCAATCGGCAACGACTGGGTTGGCGAACAGCTGATAGCGCTGGCGGAGTGAGTGGCTGGCTTTTATCCTTCGGCTCGAACCTCAACTGGCGAAACTTTTGATGAGCCCAGTGCTATCCGCACGCCCTTTGTTTCTTTCGCTGGGCCTCGTGTGGCTGATCGCTTTCTGGTTGTCGCTGGCGCTTGGGCCGGTCCATCTGCCGCTGGTCGACATCCTGCAAGCTCTATTGCAGCTGTTTGGCTTATCGACGGGAGATGAGGGTGCCGACCAGGCTGTGCTGATCCTAGGGCAGATCAGATTGCCACGCGCCTTGCTTGGCTTGAGCGTGGGCGCGGTGCTGGCGTTGTCCGGCGTCGCCATGCAGGGTTTATTTCGTAATCCACTGGCCGACCCCGGGTTGGTCGGTGTTTCAAGCGGTGCCGCACTAGGCGCCGCCGCCACCATCGTCGGGGGTGAGCTGGTCGGCGGGATCTCCCCCTTGCTGGAGCCGTATCTGTTGTCGGTCAGCGCATTTCTCGGTGGCCTAGGCGTCACTTGGATGGTTTATCGCCTTGGTCGGCGGGATGGGCGTACCCATGTCGCGACGATGCTGCTCGCCGGTATTGCGCTGACTGCTCTGGCGGGCGCAGCGATTGGGCTTTTCACCTATGTAGCTGACGACAATGCGTTACGTACCTTGACCTTCTGGAATCTGGGCAGCCTTAACGGCGCAAGCTACGCACGGCTCTGGCCACTCTTGCTGGTGACAGTGGCCGTGGCATTCTGGCTGCCTCGCCGGGCGCGGGCGCTAAACGCTCTTTTGTTAGGTGAATCGGAGGCGCGTCACCTGGGCTTTGATGTCGAGCGCCTCAAGCGCGAGCTGGTGTTCTGCACGGCACTCAGCGTCGGCGCAGCGGTAGCGGCGGCAGGAATGATCGGGTTTGTTGGTTTGGTGGTTCCCCATCTTGTCAGGCTGCTGATTGGCCCCGACCACCGATTGCTGTTACCGGCGTCGGCGTTGGCAGGGGGGAGTCTGCTGCTCCTTGCCGATCTTCTTGCTCGGCTTATGCTCACGCCTGCGGAGCTGCCGATCGGGATTGTCACTGCGCTGCTGGGTGCGCCTTTCTTTCTCTATCTGCTATTGCGGCAGCCTCACTGATGCTCAGTTTGCAGGGGGGCTGCGTTCGGCGAGGAGCGTCCAGGGTTCTTTGTGACGTTGACCTCAGACTTGAACCGGGCGAAGTCCTAGGGGTGCTGGGGCCAAACGGCGCAGGTAAAAGCACTTTGGTCGGCGCGATGAGTGGAGAGCTGCCTCTCAACGCTGGCGAGCTGCTGCTGCATCAAAAGCCTTTGCACGACTGGCATGGCCCCGAGCGCGCCCGTTGCCTGGCAGTACTGCCGCAGAGCTCAAACTTGAGTTTTGGTTTTCGTGTCGATGAAGTGGTCGGCCTGGGGCGCTTACCCCATGACAAGGGTTTTGAGGCCGACCGGACGATCGTGGCGGCTGCGCTTCGTGCGGCAGATGCGCAGCATCTGGCGCAGCGGAGCTACTTGTCACTGTCCGGAGGCGAGCAGCAGCGCGTGCACCTCGCTCGGGTGTTCGCCCAGCTCTGGCCTGGGCGTACCGGGCAAGTACTGTTGCTCGACGAGCCTACAGCCATGCTCGATCCGCAGCATCAGCACAGCACCTTGCACGCGATTCGCCAGTTTGCCGAGCTGGGCGGCGCGGTACTGGTTATCCTGCATGATCTCAATCTTGCGGCGCGCTACTGCGATCGCCTGTTGTTGATGGCTGACGGGCATGTGCAGCTGAGCGGTACGCCCGAGCAGGTGTTGCAGGCCGAGCCGCTGAAGTCGGTGTTCGGGCTCGATGTGCTGATCCAGCGACACCCGGAACGAGGCCATCCGCTAGTTATTGCCCGCTGAGGATTACCCCATGCGATTGCTATTGCCCTTCGTCATGCTTCTGCTCACTGCCTGCCAATCGCAGCCGCTCTTGCCGACCTGGCAAAGCCCGGAGGGGCGTGAGCATCCCGATCTGGGACGGATTGTCGATTTGCGAAGCGGCGAGCATATCTCGCCGAAACGGTTGATTGACGAGCTAGCCAAGGTCGATCAGGTCCTGGTTGGAGAGCGACATGACAACCCGGACCATCATGCCCTGCAGCTCTGGCTTCTTCAGGCATTGGCGCAGCACCGGGCGCAGGGCAGCCTGTTGCTGGAAATGCTGAATTCGGATCAGCAGGATGATGTGGTGCAGGTGAGGGCGTTGATTGAGCGCGGGGAATGGCCGGCGGATCTGGCGGCTGCGCTGGACTGGCAAAACGGCTGGGAATGGAAGCAGTACGCGCCGGTGGTCAGGCATGCGCTGGCGCAGTCGTATCCGTTGATGTCGGCCAATCTCGACAGAGCGGAGATCATGCGGGTCTATCGCCGTATACCCACGCTGACCGGTGCGCCCGCTGACTATGAGGTGCAGCGGACCTTGCTTGAGCAGATTCGGATTTCACATTGCGACATGCTGCCCGAGACGCAGCTGCCTGCCATGCTGGCGGTGCAGCAGCAGCGCGACCAGCGAATGGCTGACCAGCTGGATGCTGCGCCGAAGCCGGTGATGCTGTTGGCCGGTGCTTTCCACGTCCGGCGAGATCTCGGCGTGCCGCTGCATCTTGAGAGCCATGACGGTCGAGTGACCACCCGTGTACTGATTCTTGCGGAGGTGGAAGATGTGGTTCGCGCCGGTCAGGCAGATTTCGTCTGGTATACCCCCGCCCAGCCGCAGCAGGACCATTGTGCTGGACTTCGGAAAGCGACCGAGTAGTTGGCATAACGCTTACGCGGAGCCAATGTTTTTGCGCGGACAAAAAAAGACCCGGCAAGAGCCGGGTCAAAACCGTGATTAGCCTGATGAGGAGATAACCTGAAAGTCCGACTGCCCGTTCTTTCAGCTTACCGGCTGATCTCGCGACCAGTGGTGCTAATAATAACAATTCTCATTCGTTGGTCAATAGGAGAATTCAATTTAATTTTCTCGGCTTCGTCGGGGGCTCTTGGCGCTAGACGGAAAGGGGCATGCGCAGCTGGGTGACCTCTTTATTCAGCAGGTCGATGCGCCTGGCCATGCTTTCTATCAGGCTGTGGGCAATCTTGGGGTTGCTCTGCATCAAGCCGAGAAACTGATCCTTGGGAATAAGCATGACGGTGCAGGCGGCGGTGGCGACGACGGTCGCGCTGCGCTTCTCTTGAGTGAAGACGGCCATCGCCCCGAAAATCTCGTCACGCTGCACGTCGCCAACCTTCTGGCCATCTACAAAAGCCTCGGCGTGGCCATCGATGATGATGAACACGTTGTCCGCATCGTCCCCCTGGCGAATCAACTCGTCGCCCGCAGCAAAATGCTGGAAACCGGTTGTGGGGTGGATCTCGGGTTGCTTAAGGCGAGCCAATGCGTCTGACAACAGCGCCGTCTGCCCGATCAGGTACTGGGTATAGAGTTCCTGACGACGCTGGTCGGTATGAATGTGGCGAAACACCTCGCTGCGCGAATAGGGAATCAGGCGAATCGCTTCCTCGCTGCGGTAACGACAAAGCGGCAGTTCCATTCCTTGACGCAGCCCAAGCAGGTCGCCTTCCTGCATGTAAAACAGCGGTCTTTCATCGACCAGTGCATGCAGCAGTCCGCTGTCGATGATGAACAGGTGCTGCTCGGGTAGATCCTGCGCCAGGTGGTCGGAACCCTTGATCTCGATAGTAGGTGCCGAAGGGGAGAGGCCTTCGAGCAGTTGCGCGGGGATCCCCTGCAAACGGTTGATCAGTTGATCGGCATAGGCCGGTTGTTCCCCGAGTAGATACATGTCGGCAATCCTTGGACAAGCGGGCTCACTGAGTTGGAGCGACGCGCGCTCACCATAAGGCCGCGCCGGACGAGAGTAAATCTCGTCCGGCGCGCATTGTGAGCTAGCTCTTGTCTCGGTAATCGTGCCGGGCCAGGTGCTGGTTCAGCTCGGTCTTCAGGGTGTCCGGCAGTTCCTTCCAGTTGACGTCACGCAATGCGCCTTCGATGGCGTATAGCAGCACTCTTGATGCGCTGAAGCCTCTGGATTTGACCGCATGGTAAGCGCTGACCGCGCCGAGCCGACGCAGATCATCGGCCGTGTGGATGCCTGAGGCGTGCAGCCACTGCGCGGATGTTTTGCCGAGATTCCTCAAGGTCAACAGCTCGTCGTGCATGATTGCTCCTATCGGCTTGGGTAGCCGGCGAGGAAATGAAGCGGCCAGCGAACCCGGCGTACGCGTTCCGTGTTCCCCCACAGGCGCTTGAACTCAGATTCCAGTTCAGTGACTGGGTCTTGGTCGTGGGTCTGCTGCCACCGCTTCACTGCCGACCAGGTACGCAGATAGCCCAGTAGCTGTGGCAGGCTCCAGTGGATTTCGATAGCGAATGCCGGAGGTTGAAAGGTCTCGAAAGGCACCTGAATGTCTCGGTAGCCGGCATCGACGCTGGCGCGTCCTTGGGGCCAGTAACCGCTAAGCGTATCGCTATGCAGCCGTCCGATCAGCGCATCCAGCGACGGTTCGATATGAAGCAAACTGTAGCACCAGGCGCAGAACAGACCGTCTGCTGACAGCACCCGCTTTGCTTCGGCAAAGAAGGCAGGCGTAGCGAACCAGTGCAAAGCTTGTGCGACCACCATCACGTCGGCCACACCATCGCGCAGCGGTAGGCGCTCGGCCTGCGCAGCAAATCGCTCCGCAGATCGCCAGTCGGCAGTGCCGGTCAGTTGCTCAATGCTGGCGTCGCATGCCACCACTCGGTCGAAATGGCTCGCTAGTGCGCGCGCGGCCTGACCCGTGCCCGACGCAACGTCAATCGCGCAGCGGGGCGTCGGGCACTGTTCGGCGAGCCAATTGAACAGACTGTTGGGATACGCTGGGCGGAACCGCGCGTAATCGTCAGGACGAACTGAAAAGAGCTGGACGCTGTCACCCATGGCAACGGTCCAGCGGCATCATAGGCAGAACACTGTGAGACATGGCCGACTTCCGCTGACAGACCTGTACAAGTATAGAAGCACCGCCGGGTTCTGCCCTCAGCGGTGCCTGGATTACACTTTTCTGTACAGATGTCAGTCAGCCCGGTTGTCAGAGGCCCGGCAGGCGCTGACGAATATCACTGACCAAGGCGTCGAGGCTTCCCGCCTCGGGTGTGCTGATCTGCCGGTTGAGCAATTGCTCGCTCTCGCTCAGCGGCTCGCGAGAAGACTGTTGTGCTTTGATCACAGCCAGTGTGGCATCGGACGGATCGCCACCCTCAGCCTGGCGCTGGGTGAGCCACTGTTCGATGACTGCGCCAGGCGCCTCGCAGCTGAGAATCATAAAGGGCACACCGGTCGACTCTGCGACCTGCCAGGCGGCTTGGCGATACTGATGCCTGAGATAGGTGGCGTCGATCACCACCGAGAAGCCTGCGCTAAGCGCGTTTTCAGCCAGCGAGTGCAGTCGCTGATAGGTCGCATCGCAGGCCTCGGCATCGTAAATTCCGGCGTTTAGCTCAGAAGCCTGTGACTCTGATTGCTGGCCATAGAGTCGTTTGCGTTCGACATCCGAGCGTATTCTGATCGCTCCCAGGGCCTCGACCAGGCGCAGCGCAACCTGGCTCTTGCCGACCGCCGATACGCCGTGGGTGATGGCAAGAAAGCGGGATGGAATCGCGCTGTAGCTTTCGGCCAGATTGGCGTAGCTGCGATACTGGCGCAGGACGATCCGGCGCTGAACGGCGTCTTCTTCCTGGTGCAATCGGAATAGGCTGACCTTGGCCCGAACAAGCGCGCGATACGCCTTATAGAGGTTGAGCAACTGCAGCGCGGCATAGTCTCCGGTGCGTTCCAGCCAGCCGTTTATAAAGCGCCGTGCCTGACACTTCAAGCCACGATCTTCCAGGTCCATCGCCAAGAAAGCTGCGTCGGAAGCGATGTCGATCAGGCGAAATGGCTCGTTGAATTCGATGCAGTCGAACAGCACTACCTTGTCTTCGATGATCGTAGCGTTGCCCAAATGCAGATCGCCGTGGCATTCGCGGATGAAACCTTGCTGGCTGCGCTGCTCGAGCAAGGGCTGCAAGCGGGCGATGCTGGTTTCGGTCCAGTCCAGCAGGGCGTCGAGTTGCTGCAGGTCTGCTTGTTCGGTGAGCAACGGACGAATCTGTTCGAAGTTCTGCCGCATCGGCGCGACGATCCCCTCGGCGCTGTTCAGCGCATGATCCGCAGCCACCTGAGGGATGCTCAGGTGGAACTCGGCGATTTGCTTGGCGAGGGCGTCGATGTGATTGTCCGTCAGCTCACCCCGGGCCTGTACCTCTGCCATCAGTTGCGTTTGTGGAAACTCGCGCATCTGCAGCAGGTATTCGATTGGCTCGCCATTCCCGCCGATCTCCGGTTGCTCGACGCTGCCGGTGACAGGCAGGACCTGGAGATACAGTTCTGGCGCCATGCGCTGGTTCAGACGCAGCTCTTCCTCGCAGTAATGTTTGCGAGCCGAGAGGTCGGTGAAATTGAGGAAACCGAAATCAACCGGTTTCTTCATCTTGTAGGCGTACGTTCCGGTAAGGATGACCCAGGAAATATGGGTCTCGATGACTTTGAAGCCGTCGACCGGGTGAGGGTACAGGGCCGGATTCTGCAGTGCAGCAATCAGTGCTTGGCTCACGGTCACTCCTTGTAGGTTTGTTGGGCGGGTGTGTGAGCACTTGGGAGACAGTTCACACAGTCGGAAACGCACCATTATGTCCATCCACGGTAAGCGTGCAAACCGCCAAGAGGCCGTCTTCGGCGCAAATCAAAGTGCGTATAATGCGCCGCCATGACTAAATCACGCTCGTCTCGTTCCCGCTCCAAACGCCGTTCCGGTGCCTCTCGCCCATGGCTAGGCTGGATTATCAAACTTTCGATCGTTGCGCTGGTGCTGCTGGCCGGTGTTGCGGTGTATCTCGATGCTGTGGTGCAGGAGAAATTCTCTGGCAAGCGCTGGACGATTCCTGCGACGGTCTATGCCAGGCCGTTGGAATTGTTTGTCGGGCAAAAACTCGATAAGGATGACTTTCTCACCGAGGTCGATGCGTTGGGCTACCGCCGAGAAAAATCGGTGAGTGGGCCAGGAACTGTTTCGGTCGCCAGTAACGCGGTTGAAATGCATACACGAGGCTTCCGCTTTTATGAGGGCGCAGAAGAGTCTCAGCGTATCCGGGTGCGTTTTTCCGGGGACTTCGTTGCGGGACTGGCACGCGTGGACGGCGGCGAGCTGCCGGTGGCACGGCTGGAGCCATTGGTCGTGGGTGGGCTTTACCCTGCGCACAATGAAGACCGGATTCTGATCAAGCTCGATCAAGTGCCGCCGTATCTGGTGGAAACACTGGTCGCGGTCGAAGATCGGGAGTTCTTTGATCATTTTGGCGTGTCGCCTAAGTCCATTGCGCGTGCCGTATGGGTCAACCTTACCGCCGGGGAGGTGCGTCAGGGAGGCAGCACACTGACGCAGCAATTGGTGAAGAATTTCTATCTCACCAACGAGCGCAGTCTGAGCCGCAAGGCTACCGAAGCCATGATGGCGGTGCTGCTTGAACTCCACTACGACAAGCCGGAGATTCTCGAGGCCTATCTGAACGAGGTCTTTCTTGGCCAGGACGGTCGTCGCGCCATTCATGGCTTCGGTTTGGCAAGCCAGTACTTCTTTGGACGGCCACTCGCAGAGCTAAAACTGCAGCACGTGGCCCTGTTGGTCGGCATGGTCAAGGGGCCGACCTACTACAACCCTCGCCGTCATCCTGAGCGCGCCGTGGAACGACGCAATCTGATCATCGATCTGCTGGCTGAGCAGCAGGTGGTCAGTCCCGAGGAAGCTACTCAGGCGAGGCAGGCGCCGCTCGGCGTGACGCAGCGTGGCAGTCTGGCCGACAGCTCCTACCCGGCGTTTCTCGATTTGGTGAAGCGGCAGTTGCGAGAGGACTACCGCGACGAAGATCTCACTGAGGAAGGGCTGAGGGTTTTCACCAGCTTTGACCCGATCATTCAATCCAAGGCTGAAAAGGCCATGACCGATACGCTGAAGCGTCTGGGCAAGGCAGCCGAAGGCGTAGAAGGCGCGATGCTGGTCACCAATCCGGAAACCGGCGAGCTGCAGGCCATGCTGGGCAGTCGTCATCCAGGCTTTGCCGGCTTCAACCGGGCGCTGGATGCATCCCGGCCAATTGGGTCGCTGATCAAGCCGGCGATCTATCTTGCTGCCCTGGAAAAGCCCAGCCAATACACCTTGACCAGCCTGCTTGAGGATGAGCCGTTTTCGGTTAAAGGTACCGACGGCAAGGTTTGGAAGCCGCAGAATTACGGGCGTACCGCTCATGGCACGGTCTACCTCTATCAGGCCCTGGCGAATTCCTACAACCTGTCTACCGCGCGGCTTGGCTTGGATCTAGGCGTGCCGCATGTGCTCAAGACGCTGGCGCGCTTGGGCGCTTCGCCCGATTGGCCGGCTTATCCGTCGATGTTGCTGGGGGCGGGCGGATTGCGCCCTATCGAAGTCGCCGGCGTCTACCAGACGATCGCCAGTGGCGGCTTCAATACTCCGTTGCGGGCCATTCGCAGTGTCGTTGCGGCCGATGGCGAACCCCTTAGCCGCTATCCGTTCAAGATCGAACAGCGATTCGATCCTGGCGCTATTTACCTGACCCAATATGCCATGCGGCGAACGATGGTCGAGGGGACTGGGCGTTCTGTATACAATCAGGTCCCTAAATCGCTGGCACTGGCAGGCAAGACCGGTACCACCAACGATTCACGTGACAGCTGGTTTGCAGGCTTCAGTCAGGATCTGCTCGCAGTGGTCTGGTTGGGGCGCGATGACAACGGCAAAACTTCGTTAACCGGTGCCACAGGCGCGTTGCAGGTATGGGCGGACTTCATGCGTCGTGCCGACCCCTTACCGCTGCAGATGCCCGTGCCGGATAATGTGTCCATGGCCTGGGTCGATGCACGGACCGGAGAGGGGACGCTGGAAAATTGCCCGAGCGCCGTACAGATGCCTTATATCCGCGGAAGCGAGCCTGCTCTGGGTCCTGGCTGCGGCATCCAGGCCCCGGCTGAATCGGTTATGGATTGGGTTCGTGGCTGGTTGCCATAGGTGGCGGCTGGCCGGTTGGTTTATCAAGAGGTCTGAACTGTGAACAAGCAATGGATGATCGTATTGTTGGCGGCGGCACTGCTGCCGGGCTGCGCATCGGTCAAGCGCGGCGCGATACCCGTCGTCGATTCGGGGGCGCCGGTATCGGAGGAGGTTTCCGCGCGTCAGCCCAGCCGCCGTGCTAACGCACCGGTTACCAGTGGGCAATCTGCGCCTGCAGACTCGGGCGTTATGGTCATGGTGCCGCAGCAAAGCTCCGAGCCATTGCAAACCTATGGCGCGCCTGATATCGCTTTCTCTGGGGGATCTGCGCAAGCGCCTGCTGGTGGGACTGGACAGTGGACCCCGCCCGCTCAGTCCGCGCCAATGCCCGCCCCGGTCCAGCGACAGCCAATGCCCAGCGGAATCCCGTCAAGTAGTGGAACCCTGTCAGCTGATGAACAGCTCGATGGGCCGGTGCTGGCGTTGCTTACCACTGCACAGCAACAACAGGGAGGAGGTGACCTGAACGGAGCTGCGTCCAGTCTCGAACGGGCTCAGCGAATCGCCCCGCGCGAACCACAGGTGCTCTATCGGTTGGCTCAGGTCCGTCTGGCGCAAGGGGATGCCATCCAGGCCGAACAACTGTCTCGGCGTGGGCTGAGCTATGCGAGCGACCGGCCAGCCCTGCAGGCAAGCCTCTGGGAGCTGATCGCGCAGGCGCGTGAGCGTCAGGGAAATGCTGCAGGCGCTGCGCAGGCGCGCGAGCGGGCCAAGGTTTCGATGTGATGGATAGTCGAGTGCGGGCGTTGGCAGACCAGTTGCTATTGATCGAGCGCGAGCTTCGGTTACTTGGGGTTTGGGCGTCGTCGCCGCCTGCGCCTGAAGCGCTTGCCAGTCAGGAGCCGTTCTGCGTCGATACACTGGCGTTCGATCAGTGGTTGCAGTGGATTTTTCTGCCGCGCATGAAGCACATTCTGGAGCACGGTCAGCCATTGCCAGCCGTGTCGGGAATTTTGGCGATGGCTGAAATAGTTTATCAAGATCAGCCGCAGCGCGTGGGTGGGTTGTTTGAAGCGCTTGAAACCTTTGATCTCCTGATCAGTGGGGGCGAAGGCTAAGCAACGCCGGCCTTTATAGGCAGGCGTTGGTCGCTGCGTTCAGTTACAGCTGTCGGCGATCTTCTGTTGGGTTTCGCCAATACGCGCCTGGCGTTCTTCTTCATTCAGGCGCCGGGTGCCTCCGTCTTCTTCTACGCGCACGCGCGGGTTGTTTTGCAGTTGTGCCAGATTGGTGCGCAGGGTAGTGCAATAACGTTGCCGCTCGGCTTCCTGCTCTGCAACTTGTTGCTTCACCTTGCGGTCAATGTCGCGCTGTTCGGACTCGCCTGAGTGTTCCGGTGCGTTGCCTTTGGCCACGGCTGGCTTTGGCGGGGCGATGGCCGTATTGAGCGTTTCGGCCGGCATGCCTTGGGGCGGCTGTGCTCCAAAATGCGTAACGCCTTTGGCGTCGACCCACTTGTAAACCTGGCCGGCCATGATGCTGCTGCTCAGTGCAAGCAGCAGGCCGCCTGCGAGAATGGTCAAACGCATGCTTTTCCCTTCAGTGGATGCAAAACCAAGCCGGTACTATACGCAAAAGACAGGGGGCTTCATTCTGCGCTGGATCACAGCTGAATGCAGCCGAAGGGCAACAGCGGACTTGACTTGACCAAGCCTAATCCGAACAATTCCATGCTTGCTGTTCTGAGAGGCCGCCGCAAGCGAGCCTTTCGCTCAATCATGAGGTGCATACCCGCGCCGACCTGCAACATCCGCAACGCGTTACCTCGCGCTGGGAGGGGCGCCCCGCAACACTTTGGGGCTTCCCTAGTACTCGCTTTGACAGTAGCTGACGTAGTCGGCGACCACCGTCGCTCATGCACTGCTTAGTAGTAAACCTAATTCTGGCCGGCCCGACGCGGAGCGGCTATCTGGCGTTCTAGAGGTGAATAACGTGGAACTTTTATCCGGCGCTGAAATGGTCGTCCGCTTCTTGCGCGACGAAGGCGTTAAGTACATCTACGGCTATCCGGGCGGCGCCTTGCTGCACATCTATGATGCGCTGTTCAAGGAAAAGGAAGTTACGCATATCCTTGTTCGTCATGAGCAGGCTGCTACTCACATGGCCGACGGCTATGCGCGTGCCACCGGCAAGGCCGGTGTGGTGCTGGTCACCTCCGGCCCTGGCGCGACCAATGCCATCACCGGTATTGCCACCGCTTATATGGACTCGATCCCGATGGTGGTCATCTCGGGGCAGGTTGCCAGCAATATGGTGGGCACTGATGCTTTCCAGGAAACCGACATGATCGGTATTTCCCGCCCCATCGTTAAGCACAGCTTCATGATCAAACATCCTTCGGAAATTCCCGAAGTGATGAAAAAAGCGTTCTACCTGGCGCAATCTGGTCGTCCCGGTCCTGTCGTTGTCGACATTCCGAAAGACATGACCAATCCCGCCGAGAAGTTCGAATACGTCTATCCGAAGAAAGCCAAGCTGCGTTCATACAGCCCGGCCGTTCGTGGGCATTCTGGTCAGATTCGTAAAGCGGCAGAGCTTCTGCTGGCTGCCAAGCGTCCGATCATTTACGCCGGTGGCGGCGTGATCATGGGTGGTGCATCTTCGCAACTCACTGAGCTTGCCAAGATGCTCAATCTGCCGGTTACCAATACCCTCATGGGCTTGGGCTGCTATCCGGGCAGCGACCGGCAGTTCGTCGGCATGCTGGGTATGCACGGTAGCTACACGGCCAATCTGGCAATGCATCATTCCGATGTCATCCTGGCTGTAGGCTCGCGCTTTGATGACCGCGTAATCAACGGTGCGACGAAGTTCTGCCCGAACGCCAAAATCATCCACATCGATATCGATCCGGCGTCCATTTCCAAAACCATCAAGGCCGACATCCCGATCGTTGGCCCGGTCGACAGCGTGCTCACCGAAATGGTGGCCATCGTTAAGGAGATCGGCCAGGCACCTAATGCTGAGACTGTTGCCAGCTGGTGGAAGCAGATCGAGGAATGGCGCGGCAACCGTGGCTTGTTCCCATACGACAAGGGTGACGGCACCATCATCAAGCCACAGGCCGTTATCGAAACCCTGTGTGAAGTGACCAAGGGTGATGCGTATGTGGCTTCGGACGTTGGCCAGCACCAGATGTTTGCGTGCCAGTACTACAAGTTCGATAAGCCGAATCGCTGGTTGAACTCTGGTGGCCTCGGCACCATGGGCTTCGGCTTTCCGGCCGCGATGGGTGCAAAGCTGAACTTCCCTGAAGCTGACGTCGCCTGTGTTACGGGTGAAGGCAGCATTCAGATGAACATTCAGGAGCTGTCGACCTGCCTGCAGTACGACCTGCCGGTCAAGATCATTAACCTCAACAACGGTGCGTTGGGCATGGTTCGCCAGTGGCAGGACATGCAGTACAACAGCCGCTACTCCCACTCCTACATGGAGTCGCTGCCCGATTTCGTCAAGCTGGTCGAGGCGTATGGGCATGTGGGGATGCGCATCACCGATCTGAAAGATCTGAAGTCCAAGATGGAAGAAGCCTTCGCGTTGAAGGATCGCCTGGTCTTCCTGGATATCGCTGTCGATACCAGTGAGCACGTCTACCCGATGCAGATCAAAGACGGCGCCATGCGCGACATGTGGCTCAGCAAGACGGAGCGGACCTGATCATGAGACACATCATTTCTCTGCTGATGGAAAACGAACCAGGTGCCTTGTCGCGTGTGGTCGGGCTGTTCTCGCAGCGTAACTACAACATTGAAAGCCTGACCGTCGCCCCGACCGAAGACCCGACGCTTTCTCGGCTGACGCTGACGACGGTGGGGCACGAGGAGGTAATCGAGCAGATCACCAAGAACCTCAACAAGTTGGTAGAGGTCGTTAAGCTGGTCGATCTATCCGAAAGTGCTCACATCGAGCGCGAGCTTATGTTGATCAAGGTGAAGGCAACCGGCGCACAGCGCGCCGAAGTCAAGCGGACGACCGACATCTTCCGTGGGCAGATTGTCGATGTGACCTCCAATGTTTATACCATCCAGCTGGCCGGCACGACCGACAAGCTGGACAGTTTCATCCAGGCCATCGGTACGGCATCGATTCTGGAAGTGGTGCGCAGTGGCGTTACGGGTATTTCCCGTGGCGACAAAGTGCTGAGCATCTAATACGACTTATCGAATGGCCCGACCGGCCAGCAACAGGGGTAATTCCATGAAAGTTTTTTACGATAAAGATTGCGACCTCTCCATCATTCAGGGCAAGAAAGTCGCTGTCATTGGCTACGGCTCCCAAGGCCACGCCCACGCATGCAATCTTAAAGATTCCGGCGTAGACGTAACCGTTGGCCTGCGTGCCGGTTCCTCGTCGGTCGCCAAGGCCGAAGCCCATGGTTTGAAAGTCGATAACGTTGCTGCCGCCGTTGCCGCTGCCGATGTCGTTATGATCCTGACGCCCGACGAGTTCCAGGGCCGCCTGTACCGTGACGAGATCGAGCCGAACCTGAAGAAGGGCGCCACGCTGGCGTTTGCTCATGGCTTCTCCATTCATTACAACCAGGTCGTACCGCGTGCCGATCTTGACGTGATCATGATTGCACCAAAGGCACCGGGTCATACCGTTCGCTCTGAGTTCGTCAAAGGTGGTGGTATTCCTGACCTGATCGCGATTTACCAGGACGCCTCCGGTAACGCCAAGAACGTCGCTCTTTCATACGCATCGGGTGTCGGCGGCGGTCGTACCGGCATTATCGAAACCACCTTCAAGGACGAGACCGAAACCGATCTGTTCGGCGAGCAGGCAGTTCTGTGTGGCGGTTGCGTCGAGTTGGTCAAAGCTGGCTTCGAGACACTGGTCGAAGCCGGATATGCGCCGGAAATGGCTTATTTCGAGTGCTTGCACGAGCTGAAGCTGATCGTCGACCTCATGTTTGAAGGCGGAATCGCCAACATGAACTACTCGATCTCCAATAACGCCGAGTATGGCGAATACGTAACAGGGCCCGAGGTCATCAACGCCGAGTCGCGCGCCGCGATGCGTAATGCCTTGAAGCGCATTCAAGACGGCGAGTACGCCAAGATGTTCATCACTGAAGGCGCTGCGAACTACCCATCGATGACGGCTTATCGCCGTAACAACGCGGCCCATGGCATCGAAGTGGTTGGTGAGAAGCTTCGCTCCATGATGCCGTGGATCGCTGCTAACAAGATCGTTGATAAGAGCAAGAACTGATCATCGGTTTTGCTCGAAAGGACGCGGCCTCGGCCGCGTTTTTCGTTTTGGCTGTGTGTCTCTGGTATAAACCGGTGTTTGCCTAGGGGTGAACCCGTTGTGCTAGGGCCTGTCGAAATTATTCAAACCTGCTGTAAGGTGAATTTGCATGAGTGAGCATCCCGAAGAGCCGAACAAATCTATCGAACCGGAAAGTCTTCTGCCGATTGACGAGCATATCGAAGAGAGCCAGGACGCCGAAGGTCGCAAGGTTCGCCATCGGGGCATCTATCTGCTCCCCAACCTTTTCACCACGGCCAATCTATTTGCCGGTTTTTTCTGCATTGTCACGGCTATCAATGGCAACTTCTACGTGGCTGCTGCTACGGTCTTTGTCGCGATGGTGCTTGATAGTCTGGATGGCCGAGTCGCGCGCTTGACCAACACCCAGAGCGCATTCGGTGCGGAATATGATTCGCTGTCGGACATGGTCGCTTTCGGTCTAGCTCCGGCCGTTCTCGCCTACCAGTGGGCGTTGTCGAGTCTCGGAAATGTCGGGTTGACCGTGGCCTTCATCTACGTTGCCTGCGCAGCCTTGAGGCTTGCGCGCTTCAACACCCAAATTGGCAAGGTGGATAAGAAGTGGTTCATTGGTCTGGCGAGTCCTGCCGCTGCAGGGGTTGTGGCGGGATCGGTCTGGGCGGTTTGGGCGCTTGACGAACCGGGGATCCGCGGTCTCGATCTGCCCTTGGCGGTAATCATGTTGTTTGCGCTGCTGGTAGCTGCCGCGGGCCTGCTCATGGTCAGCAACATCAAGTACTACAGTTTTAAGGATCTCGATCTGAAAGGGCGGGTGCCCTTTGTGGCGATACTGGTCGTCGTATTGGTGTTCGCCGTGGTGTTCAGTGATCCTCCGCGTATTTTGCTTCTGATCTTCCTCGCCTACGCCGTTTCCGGGCCAGTACAGTTCCTGATGCGTCGCCGCAAGCGCGCCGAAAGTTGATTTTTAAGATTATCCGCTGTCTAGTGCTTGTTCATACAGCCTCGGACAGCGGAGTACATCATGCTTATCAAGACGCCGCGTCGCAGTGATTGTCTCGAATCAGAGATAACCCCCGAAGCGCTCTACCTGAACCGTCGTCGGTTCGTTGAGGGAGCGGCTTTCTCAATCGCAGCCGCAGGGCTGCCGGCTATAGCCGAAGCTGAAGCCAACCCGGCGCGCTATGCGGGCGTGGAACCAGCGGACTCGCCCGCTTGGTTTGACGAAAAACTACGACAGGCACATTGGAAAGCGGTAACGGTAAAAAACGAAGCCATTACCCCCTATCAAGATGCTACGCATTACAACAATTTCTATGAGTTCGGCCCGGATAAGGGTGATCCAGCGCGTCACGCGCCGCAGCTTGTTACGGAACCTTGGTTCGTGACGGTCGACGGAGAAGTGGCGAAGCCGGGCGAATATTCGATTGAAGATCTTGTTACGAACGCCGCGCTTGAGGAACGTATCTATCGTTTACGTTGCGTCGAAGCCTGGTCGATGGTCATACCGTGGCTAGGGGTTCCGCTTGCTGATCTGATCAGTCGTCTGGAGCCGACATCCGACGCTAAATATGTTCGCTTTGAGACCTTGGCTCGTCCAGAACAGATGCCTGGTATGCGTACTGGTTTTTCGCTGATCGACTGGCCGTATGTTGAAGGCTTGAGAATGGACGAGGCCATGCACCCGCTGAGCTTGGTAGCCGTTGGGATGTATGGACGAGTGTTGCCAAACCAGAACGGTGCGCCATTACGTCTCGTAGTGCCATGGAAGTATGGGTTCAAAAGCATCAAGTCGATCGTTCGAATCAGTTTCGTTCGTGAACAGCCAGCGACCACGTGGGAATCCATGGCTCCGCAGGAATATGGGTTTTACGCCAACGTTAATCCCAAGGTCTCTCACCCGCGTTGGTCACAGGCACGCGAGCGACGGCTTCCGGGGAGTCTGTTTAGTCCAAATGTCCGCCAAACCCAGATGTTCAACGGCTACGAAGAGGACGTCGCGCACTTATACGCTGGGATGGATCTGAGAAAGCACTATTGATGCGCTATCCCTGGTGGAGGTTGTTGCTTTTCTGTTCCATAGCTAGCGTGCCGTGCTACTGGCTGTATCTCGCCGCGGTAGCCGCGCTGGGCCCAGATCCCGGCAAAGTGCTAGTTGATAATCTCGGCCAAGGCGCTTTGGTTCTTCTGCTGTGTTCTCTGGCGATGACGCCGCTGAGGTCTTTGACTGGCTGGTCCGGCTGGATTGTGTTTAGAAGGCAGGTCGGACTATGGGCGTTCGGTTACGCCGTACTTCATTTAGCTGCCTATCTATACTTTCTCTTGGGTTTGCAATTTGGCGATTTTGCTGCCGAGTTGGTTGAGCGCCCATATATAGCGTTAGGGGTTATCGCCCTGGTAGGCCTGTCAGCACTCGCGCTGACGTCAACGCGCTGGAGCATGCGCAAGCTTGGTAAGCGCTGGAAGAAGTTGCACCGCATTGTCTATCCAGCGTTAGTCGTCGCATTGCTTCACATGCTCTGGGTTGTGAGATCCGACGCGGGCCAATGGAGTTTGTACGCCACCCTCGCAGCGATTTTGCTTGCAGCGCGAGTTCCGGCAGTTGAGCGCGCCTTGGTCGGAATCAATGCCAGATGGCATGGCGATCCGTTAGCGAATAAAAACAAAAACAAAAACAACCGTTGACGTGGGAATCTGAGTGCCTATAATGCGCACCTTCTCCGGCGCAGGCCTTTGGCGAAACCTCTTGCAAATCAAGAAGTTAGCGAAAATAAAGGCTTGCACGGATGGCGAATTCGAGTAGAATGCGCCGGGCTGACAGGGTGGTGGCTTAGCGCTGTTGGTGGCTTCGATCGGGTTGATCGGAAGCGGTTGAAAGAGGTGGTTGACAGCGGTTTTGAACGCTGTATGATTCGCCTCCCGCTGACGAGAGACGCTAGGTTGATCGGAAGCGCAAGCGGTTG
>Ga0207893_1000307_pt1 | contig 29453 bp, 27 predicted proteins | sample MalvirmetaMSP121_FD_184233 | JGI IMG/M metagenome (GOLD analysis project Ga0207893, IMG submission 184233) | Marine viral communities from the Deep Pacific Ocean - MSP-121 (SPAdes) | ecosystem: Environmental > Aquatic > Marine > Oceanic | place: Pacific Ocean | collected 2001-06-02 | reverse complement strand
CTTCCGATCCCGACATGTGTGCGCCCCACTCTTCATGAATGCCTCAATCAGGCAACCCGAAGATTACAGGCCGATTCCACTCGATTCAGCATGGACCCCGAATCTGCGCCTTGGCTTTTTCGATCTGGTTGAGAAGGCGACCGTACTCGGTGTCCGGTAGCGTCTTGCGTTTGCCGGGTCTCAGGGCGATGTGCCAGTTCACGGCGCTGCCTTGCTGTTCTGCTCGCCGGTCGGCACCTTGGTAGCCGGCATCGCCGTAGGCTTCAATCTCATCGCCGTGCAAACACGCATGCGCTTGCGTGACATCGTTGACGTTGGCGGGTGTGGTAACGACGGTATGCGTCAGGCCGGAGTCGGCGTCCACTCCAATGTGGGCTTTCATGCCGAAGTACCACTGATGGCCTTTCTTCGTCTGGTGCATCTCAGGATCGCGCTTGCGATCCTGATTCTTGGTGGAACTCGGGGCGTTGATCAGCGAGGCGTCGACGATCGTGCCTTGCCGCAGCAATAGACCGCGTTCGGTCAGTAGGGCGTTGACCTCGCCCAGCAACTGCTCGGCAATGCCGTGCTTTTCCAGCCGATGACGGAATCTCAGGATGGAGCTTTCATCTGGGATCAGGTCGTCGCCGGCATCCAGGCCGGCGAAGTGGCGCAAAGCCGGAATGTCGTGCAACGCTTCTTCCATGCCCGGATCGGACAGCGCAAACCACTGTTGCATGAAGTGGATGCGCAGCATCGTCTCCACTGCAAAGGCTTTGCGACCGCCGCGCGCGCTGCGCTGTGGCTGTGCCGGCGATGCCAGCGCGACCAAGCGAGCCCAGGGAATCACCGCTTCCATCTCCGCCAGGAATCGTTGCCGCTTGGTTGGCTTGCTCCGGCGCTCGTATCCATTTTCGGCAAGGCTGCGTTGCTTCATGTCCGTGTTGGCTTAGCTCTCGTTTCGCTCACGCCGATTGTGAGGCATTGTGGCAGTTGTGCAGAGGTTCCCTAGCCACTGTTCGGCATGCATCCGTCCAATTTCTGGGTGGGGGTCGATTCCCCATTCCGGCACGCCGTCATCTTGACACGTCAGTGGCCCAACAGTATCGTTGATACGAGATTAACAAAAAAGTATCGTTCTGCCTGACCAAACGTCGCAACCTGCGTCGAAAGTGAAAGCCAATCGATTGGCTGCGGAATATCGCTGCAAGGAGGCGGCGATCAGGGCAGATCTCATCCAAGTTTTCTGAAGGAAACCCATGTCTGAAGCCCCGTCCCAGATAACCGTCAGCTATGTTGAACACGACGGCACGATTCATTCCGTCACCGCGCCGGTCGGGAATTCGTTGATGCAGGCCGCCGTGGACAATCTTATCCCGGGAATTGACGCCGACTGTGGGGGGGAATGTCGTTGCGCCACTTGCCTTTGTCACGTCGACGCATCTTGGCTGGGGCGGCTGGAGGCGCCATCGGAAGACGAGCAGATGATGCTCGAGGGATCCATGGACCCGCGGCCAAACAGTCGGCTTGCTTGTCAGATCAAGCTTGCGCCGAACTTGGACGGTCTGCGCGTGGAACTGCCTGAATGTTAGTCGCCGCTTCCGTCTTGGTGTGGGGCCGGTTTGAATGTGCGGTGCTGCCGGCGGTCCGTCAGCCAATTAAATAAAGAAGTCAGAGGAGAGCCTGAATATGGCGATGCTGGATGGCAAGATTGCAATCGTAACCGGCGCGGCTCGTGGGATCGGCAAGGGTGAAGCGCGCGCGCTGGCGAAGGAAGGTGCTGCCGTTGTGTTGGTGGACATCATCAAGGATGCGGCCGAGAGCGCTGCCGCTGAAATCCGGGAGATGGGCGGGCGTGCGATGGCGGTGGCCTGCGACGTCAGCGTTCGTGCGGATGTGGAGCGCACTGTCAAGGCTGCGGTGGATGCTTTCGGCACGGTCGACATCCTTGTCAACAACGCTCAGGTGATCCCCAACCCCACGCCGCTCGAAGACTGGACCGAGAAGCAGATGCGCGCCGTCTACGAGTCCGGCGTAATCGGTACTTTCAACTTCATGCAGGTTTGCTTCCCGATCATGAAGGCCCAGGGTCATGGGCGCATCATCAACACCGCCTCCGCTTCGGGTCATGGCATGGCGACCCAGGGGTTCTCCTGCTACGGCGCAGCGAAAGAAGCCGTGCGTGCCCTGACTCGCGCCGCTGCACGTGAGTGGGGCGCACACAACATCAACGTCAATGCGGTGAGTCCGTCTGCGCTGAGCCCGGGCGCTGCGGAGATCTATCCCACAGAAGAAGCGCAGACCGCCCTGCTCAAGAGCATGGGTATGCCGATTCCTCGGTGGAGTGATCCGGAACTGGATGTGGGGCGCACCATCGTCTTCCTGGCTGGTCCGGACTCGCGCCAGATCACTGGCTGCACGCTGTCCGTGGATGGTGGTCTGGCGATGATCTGAATCGATGCGCGACGGCCTCTTGCGGCCGGCGCGCCGCCCACGACGTGAGGAGAAAGAATTATGAGTCAGTTACCGACCTTTTCCATGTTGATCGACGGCAAGCTTGTCCAGGCCGCGAACACGCTGCCGGTCACCAATCCGGCGACCGGCCAAGTCTTTGCCAACGCGCCAGACGCGTCGCCCGCTGAACTGGATTTGGCCGTTGATGCGGCGCGGCGTGCATTTCCGGCCTGGCGTGAGACGCCGTTGGCGCGTCGCGCCGAGCTGTTGGCCAAATTCGGCCAAGTGCTCGCCGCGAACATTCCCGTGCTGCAGGGGCTGCTGACGCAGGAGCAGGGCAAGACCCTGTCCGATGCTGCTACCGAAGTCGGCATTGCCAGCTTCTGGTCGCAGGCCGTCGCGGCGATGCCGATACCGGAAACGGTCAACGAGGACAACGAAACCCGGTTCAGCGTCACCAAGCATGTGCCGCTGGGCGTGGTCGCCGCGATCGTGCCCTGGAATTTCCCGCTGGGCGTTGCCATCTGGAAGTTGGCGCCAGCGCTGCTGACCGGCAACACTCTGGTGCTCAAGCCGTCTCCATACACGCCCTTGGCCACGCTCAAGATGGGTGAGATCGCCCGCGATGTCTTCCCGCCGGGTGTTCTGAACATCATTTCCGGTGGCGATCAGCTCGGGCCGCAGATGACCGAGCACCCCGGCTTCGACAAAGTGTCCTTCACCGGTTCGACGGCTACCGGGCGTCGCGTCATGCAAAGCGCAGCGGCAACGCTCAAGCGTTTGACGCTGGAGCTCGGCGGCAACGACGCCGCCATTGTCCGTCCCGACGTGGACGTTGTTGAAGTGGCGCCCAAGCTGTTCTGGAGCGCCTTCGCCAATTCCGGCCAGATCTGTATCGCGACCAAGCGTCTGTACATTCACAACGACATTTACGACGAGCTGTCGGCAGCCATCGCCGAGGTTGCGCGCGGGGTCAAGGTGGGCGACGGCAGCGATGAGTCGGTTCAGCTTGGCCCGGTCCAGAACCGTGTCCAGTACGACCGTGTCGTCGACTTGATTACAGACTGCAAAAAGAACGGCTTGCGCTTCCTGACCGGGGGCGAGGTCGACGAGTCTGCGGACGGCAATTTCATCCCGATCTCGCTGGTCGACAACCCGCCGGACGACTCCCGCGTCGTCGCCGAAGAGGCCTTCGGCCCTCTGCTGCCGCTGCTTCGCTATACCGACGACGACGAAGTGGTGCGGCGCGCCAATGACACGCCCTATGGGCTCGCGGGTTCGGTCTGGTCACGGGACATCAAGGCTGCCGCTGAGCTCGCCGAACGGCTGGATACCGGCACTGTCTGGATCAACGAATGCCAGTACATCGTGCCGAACGCCGTTTTTGCCGGACACAAGCAGTCCGGGATCGGCGTCGAACACGGTGTCGAAGGCCTGCTCGAATTCACGGTGCCGCGCACCATCGTTCGTCCCGCAGTCTGACCTTATAGGCCGCTTTGAGCCGGGCGCGATTGTGACCAGAGTGAAACACCACGGGCAAGATCGTATCTTTGCGATGCGGTCCTTCGCCGAAATCCATGACCAGAAGACCCTATGAACGACCTGAATTTCGAACCGTTCGACCCTACGTTCCTGAACGATTCGCTGGCGTATTGCGCACGGCTTCGCGACAACGCCCCGATTTATCGCAGCCCTCAGGGCTACTGGGTAGTGACGCGGCACGAAGATGTGCAGCGCATCATGGGGGACTCCGTCAATTTCTCGAATGCGATGGGCGGCGAGGAAACGATGAGCCTCGGCAAGTCGATCAGCAGCACGATCCCGATTGCGGAAATCAACGCCGAGATGCCAGTGGACCTCGAGGAGCTGATGGCGGCCTCGCTGATCGTAGCCACCGACAATCCCAAGCACGGCGAGCTGCGCCGCGTGGTCAATCGTGCGTTCCTGCCGAACCGCTTAGCCCAGTGGCGTGAACACACGTCGGCGCTGGTCGACCAGTTGCTTGCCGACGTGTCACCCGACCAGCCCTGGGAAGTCAATTCCACCTTGGCGGTGCCGCTTCCAGTTTCGGTGATCTGCGCCATTCTTGGCGTCGAGCCGAGCGACGGCAAGCACATCAAGCACTGGTCGGATGTCATCATCAACGCGGCCAATGGTGCCAATCGCAACACCGAGGATTCGATGCTTGAAATGGTGCACATGCTGCGCGATTTCAGTAAGTACTTCGGCCCGATCATCGCCAAGCGCCGTACCGAGCCCGGTACCGACGTCATCAGCGACCTCGTACGCGCCGAGGAAAAAGAGACGCTGACCGAGGTCGACACCCTCATGTTCATACTCGCGCTGATGGTTGCCGGGAATGAAACCTCCACTAGCCTGCTCGGCAACCTGATCGTCTCGCTGCTCGAAAACCCCGATCAGCTCGAATTGCTGCAGAAGGACCCGTCGTTGATGCCCGGCGCCATCGAGGAAGCGCTGCGCTACCGCAGCCCGGTGCAGTTCCTGATCCGCACGCCCTTCAAGGAAATCGAGCTGCACGGCGAAACGCTGCGCGCCGGTGAACCGATGTGCATGATGATGGCGTCCGCCAACCGCGATCCGCGCAAGTTCCCGGACCCGGACCGCTTCGACATCACCCGCAACGCCAAAGGCCACATGGCTTTTGGCCAGGGCATTCACTTTTGCATTGGCGCGCAGCTGTCTCGCGCCGAGATCGGTGCGGCGATGACCCGGCTGCTGCCCGATCTACATCGCTGGAAACTATCCGACACGCCTTTGCAGCGCCTACCCGCGACGCTTGTATACGGGTACCAGCGCATTGAACTCGTACCGCGTCAACTCAACTAATTCACAAATCAGGAGATAGGGCATATGGCCAAGGAACTCGACATCAATTTCCTCGATCCGCAAGAAAAAGTGGACTGGTTTTCGTCCTACACAACGCTGCAGGAAGAAGCGCCCGTCTACTACATGCCGTCGATCGACATGTATGTTCTGACGCGTTACGAAGACCTCAAATTCGTACTCAGCGACTCCAAGCGTTTCACCGTGGGAACGTCTGCGACCGGAGCCTCGCTGTACAAATCCGAGGCGGCGCATAAGATTTACAAGGAAAAGGGCTGGACGCGCTATCAGCCGCTCAGCGAGAACGATCCCAAGCATTGGTCCTATCGCAATCTGATCGACCCGTTCATGACGCCCGCGGCGGTGGCCAAGCGCGAGCCCTTCATCCGGGAGACCGCCAACCAATTGATCGATCAATGGATCGACAAGGGCGAGGTCGAGTTCGTCAAAAACTACGCCGAATTGCTACCGATGATGGTCATCGCCGAGATCATGGGATTTCCGCGCATGGACATCCCGCAGCTGCAGCGCTGGTCCTTCGCCTGGGCGTTGCCGTACACCCGCGGCCTGTCCGAGGAGCAGGAAATTTTCTGCGCGACCAATCATGTCGAGATGCAGCGTTACATCTACGACACGATGGAGGAAAAGCGCAAGAATCCGACCGACGACTTGATCAGCAACGTGGTTCATGCCGACTACATCGATCCCTTCACCAATGAAAAGCGCGATCTGACCGACGAAGAGCTGATCGGAATCTTCGACAACTGCCTGGTCGGCGGCAACGAGACCACCGCGTTCGCCATTTCCAGCGGCCTCGCGCTGCTGCTGAAGAACCCCGAGGTCTACAAGGCGATAGAATCCGATCGCTCCAAGATCCGTCGTTTTGTCGAAGAGACCCTGCGGTTGGAGGCACCGGCCCAGGGCCTGCAGCGCGTCGCCGAAGAGGATGTTGAGATTCATGGCGTGAAGATCCCCAAGGGCGCCACGATTCACGTCCGCTACGGTGCAGCGAACCGTGACCCGAACCAGTTCCCGTGCCCACACATGCTCGATCTCGAGCGCAAGAATGCCATGAAGCACATGGCCTTCAGTCAGGGTGAGCATTTCTGCCCCGGTGCTGCGCTGAGCCGTCTCGAGCAGAAATGCACCTGGGAAATCATGTTTGATCGCCTGGAAAACATTCGCGAGGTTCCAGGAAAGAACGATTACGCGCAGTTGCCAGGAGCGCTGTTCCGGGCTTTGCGCGAGCTTCATGTGCAGTTCGACAAGAAGGCTTAAGTGCCCCCCAGTCTAAAGGACGGAGAGGGTTTCACCAGAAATCGTGCCGAGTGACAGAGCGCTCGGTACGGCAGGAGAGTGCCGTGCTGCTGTAGTGGAAAAGGCCTTCAGATAAAGGTCGCGTCAATACAATCAAAAAAAACAAATGTGCAGGAGGAGAGTATGTCAAGGAAGAAGCTTGTTCCCGTGGCTGTGGCTGCGGGCTTGCTGTGTTGGGGCGTGTCGTACGCGCAATCTGGCGACGGGGGTGACATTGATACCCTGCTTTTTGGCCAAGAGGCCGAAGGGAACGAATCGGAGAAAGCGTCAGGATTGTCCGATAACGATCAACCCGAGACGATTCCAGTCACCGAGGAGTCCGACTTCGGGGATGCGTACGAGGCGCCGAAGCCGGTCCGGCGGAAAAGTCGATTTATTGAAGAAATTGTAGTAACTGCGCAGAAGCGGGAGGAGAACCTTCAGGACGTTCCGATATCGGTCAGTGCCTTTAGTGCCGAGGCTCTGGAGGCCAAGGGGATCAATGATCCGAGGGACCTGCAGCTTGTCACCCCCGGACTGAGTTATACATCGCTGGCGAACTATTCAATTATCTACTTGCGGGGCATCGGGACCGATGCCTTCATTCCGTCGGCCGACGGCAGTGTGGCCACTTATATTGACGGCATCTATTTCCCGTTCGCCGTGGGACTCGCACAGTCATTCGGTGCGCTCGAGCGAGTCGAGGTCCTTAAGGGGCCGCAAGGTACATTGTTCGGACGCAATTCGACGGGAGGTGCGCTCAACATCACGACGAAAAAGCCAAGTTTTGACGAGTTCCTTGGATCGGCCGAAGTAGGTTATGCGCGGTTCAACGATCTCAAGACGCGTGCTTATGTGAACGTGCCGTTGGGCGATGACTTTGCGTTTAGTGTGTCGGGGCTCTACAACAAGTCCGACAACTACTACAAAAGCCTCAACAACGAGTTGCCGAGTGAAATCAGCCGAGGCGGGCGAGTGAAGCTACGCTGGGCGCCCGGCGACAATCTCGACCTTACACTGGCTGCGCTGAAGATTCAGTCCAGCGGCGCCGGTACGTCGCTAGCTGCACAGATAGCGCCCAAGCCACTGGTCAGAGTCTTGGGGCAGCAGGCGCCGCCCCCGTACGAAACGGACGCCGATTATGCGGCGAGCAATGACACCAATACGGAAGTTATCTATGGCGATGGAACCTGGAATCTACCTTGGTTCGATATGCGGCTGTTGCTGGCGAACCAGGAGATCCATGCTTTGGAGGGGCTGGACTTTGACGCAACAGCGTTACCGCTGGTTTCATTCGAGCACCCCAATGCGTTTTCGGAAATCCAGACCGCAGAATTGCAACTGATATCGAATTCTGACAGTTGGGGCTCGGATTGGCTGACCTACATCGGTGGCCTGTATTACATCAGGAGCGACGCGGGCTATGATCCGGTCGACCTCTTCGTCGCCGTGGAGGACATTTCCTCCGTGCCAGTTGTGGGTCCTGTGCTTGGCCCAATTCTCGACCCGTTGCTGGGCGGAATCCTTGATCCCCTTTTGCCAGTTTCCGTCCGGATTCGGGGCATTCTGCACACCAATTCAAGCGCGGCTTTTTTTCAGACGACTTCCAAGTTCACCGACTGGTTGTCACTGACGGTCGGTGGGCGCTATCAGACTGAAACCCGAGAGCTGACGAAGGCGACGGTCGCGCTATACGAATTCGATCAGCCGATTATCAGCTACGCGCCGCGCTCGAAAGATACGTCCAACTTCTCGCCCAAGGTTTCGATCGACGTTCGCCCGACTGACGGAATTCTGACGTATCTGTCGTATACGAAGGGATTCAAAAGCGGAACTTATAACATCATCACGATTTATACGCAGCCTGGATACGTCAAACCCGAGGAGGTTTCGACAACGGAGCTGGGTGCGAAAATGGAATTCTTCGATGGTTCTCTGCGCTTGAACGGCGCGATATTCCAGAACGATATCAAGAATGTGCAGGTACAAGTGATCTCGCTCGTAAGCGGTGGGGCGGTGGCGTTTGAAAATGCTGGGAAGGCCCGAATTAGAGGCGCGGAGTTCGACCTGACCTGGCAGCCATTCACGGAGAGCCTGCCGGGCCTTGTCGTCAGCTCGAGTGCAACCTACCTCGACGGAACCTATACGGACTTCCCCAACGGAAGTGGTTATGACCTGACCACGGGCCTGTTTTTTGGAGAGAACAGCCTGTTAGGCCCCCTCGCGCCGGGCCGGGATTTTGCCGGGAACAGGATTGTTCAGACTCCGAAATTCACCGGCACATTCGGTTTGGGCTACACGTTCGAAACTAAGAGCGGGCCGCTGGAGGTCTCGGCGGACATTTACCACAACGACGGGTTTTACTATACCGCCCAGAACTCGCCAAACTCGGAACAATCCGACTATTCGGTCGTCAATGCGCATGTCAGCTATCTGTATGAACCTTGGAATGTGAGGCTGACCGTGTTCGGCACCAACCTGACCGATACCGAGTACTACTACTACAACTTTGAAACGGATTTCGGTACCTCCGCATTGCTGCATCCCCCGAGGGCATATGGCTTGCGCCTGAAATGGGATTTCTAGTCGCCGATACATGAACCACAGCGCCCTAACAGCTCGCCGGTCCGAGGCCGGCGAGCTCAAGCCAATGATTGAAGAAGTGGACCGGTAGTCAGCTGAAGCGCAGCGCTGATTAAACAATTTCGCTATGAGGGGAGAAGACTCATGAGTTCAAATAGCAAGGCTCAAATTGCGGGGGGGTGGTGTGGGGTGGCTTTTCTCGCACTGTGGCTCATCGGGTTCGCCCTCATCGCGCACTGGGTGCCACCGGTATCGCCTGCTAGCAGCGCAGTTGAAGTCGCCGCCATCTACGTCGACCGATCAATCGCCATCCGTATTGCAATGGCGCTTATGGGCATCGGGTCGATTTTTTATATCCCGTTCACAATCGCGCTGGCTGACTTCATAAAGAAGATTGAGGGCGACTCGATTATCTTGTCGTTCACTCAGCTGGCCGGCGGAATTGTTGGTCAAATCACCTTCTTCATTCCTGCATTTATATGGGCCGCGGCGTCCTTTCGGGCCGACCGCGACCCCGAGGTTATTCTGGCGATGGCCGACGTGGCGTGGATCACGTTCATGACGGCCTGGCCGCCGTTCGTGCTGCAGTTTGCATCCCTTGCGGCTGCGATCTTCATGGACAAGCGAGCCGACCCGTATTTCCCCAGATGGTCAGGCTATTTCCAGGTGCTGATCAGCGTGACGTTCTTGCCGGCCACCCTGGCGCTGTTCTTCAAGACGGGACCTTTTGCTTGGGACGGCTTCTTTATCTTCTGGTTGCCACTCGTCGTCTTCCTGGCGTGGTTTCTGGTAATGCTCCCCTTGATGTGGGCGGCTGCCAAGAAGGAACCCGTATCCGCACCATCGTAGGCGAGAAATGTGAAGCGCCGCACGTTCTTGCGCAGCGTCATTCTCAGCCTGTGCGGCGGGCGCTAGTCCTCATGAATGTCGGCTGCCGCAGGCTTGGGGGCGTGGTGGCGGGCCGATGGGAGGATCGAAATAGCGGCTCGTTGCGTCGTGACATGATGATTTCAGGAATTAGTCCATGCATTTCACAACTGAGCGATCGAAGAGACGTGAAGGGCACTTGCCGGGAGAGCTTGGTGTCTGGATGCTGATTCTGTTCGACATGAGTGTTTTCGCACTGCTGTTCGTCGCATTTTCCTATCAGCGCGCGCTTGATCCGCAGGCATTCAATGCGTCGCAGAGTCAACTGGATCCCCTCATAGGGCTGGGCAACACGTTCTTGTTGCTGACCAGTTCTTGGATGGTGGTGCGCGGTGTGGCACGTGCGAGTCACGATCGCGGCCCGCACAGCCCAATGTGGTTCAACGGAGCCCTGGTTTGTGCGGTTGCCTTCGTGGCGAACAAGATATTCGAATACAAAGGCAAGTTGGAACTGGGGATCAGCCCGCTGAGCGGGGACTTCTTCATGTACTACTTCATCCTCACGGGCATTCACCTCATTCACGTAATGATCGGGATCGCGTTGCTGGCCTATTTTCGGGCGAAAGCGAAATCAGGGTTCTCGTCCGCCAACGACCGCCTTTTTTTGGAAAGTGGGGCGTGCTATTGGCACATGGTCGACTTGTTGTGGATTGTTCTGTTTCCCTTGCTTTATCTGATGAGATAGCCGATGCGAGCCTGGATACTTGAGCCGAGCAATTGGGTCTGGTGCGTGCTAATGCTGCTGAGCTGCGTGTCGTTTACTCGGGGCGCAAGTTTTGGCGACTGGGGCGGCGGATGTTTTTCCTTTTCCGTTCTTCCGCTGATGCTCATTACCTTTTTGAAGGTGTGGATGGTTATTCACTATTTCATGGAAGTGCGCTTCGCACCTTTGCCCTTGAGAATTCTGTGCAACGCCTGGATGGTGATCTGCTGCGGCGGCATCGTGCTTGTTCGTGGCGGCTTGGAGTGTCTAAACGGCTCTTCGGTTGGGACTTGAGCGCTTTCGCGCAGGCAGTCGCCGGGCCTCGCAGGCTTGGATCCTGTCGATTCCATTGGAGCGGGCCGCTTCCTCGTACGCCGACCGGTCAATTGCTGGTCGCCGATCACGGTATGCACGAAGTGCTGCGTCGGCACTTGACAGACAATCGGAGTATCTCAACAGAGAGGAGTTCCGGCTCACGACGGGAGACTGCTCCTGCCCTGAATCGCCCCAGCGATGGTGGCCGGCGGCGCTTCAAGCGTGTCTTCCGGCATTGAACCAAACCCTTGACGGCATCTTCTGAATGATACGTAATAGAAAAAATAGTATCGTGCAGCTACGATAGCAGGCCGCGTAGTACCGACTCACGAGGTACGCGCCGACAAAAAATCTGAGGAGATCGACATGTTTGATGTCTACGCATCGGGACGCCGAGTTGCACAAGGTGTGAGTCCGGAACAGTGCTGGGAAATCGTGAGCGACCACAACGGTTGGCAGAGTTGGTGTCCTATGATCGCGGAGTCGACATTGATTTCCGATGGCGAGGGCGAGCCCAACGGGCTGGGTGCCAAGCGCAAGCTGCGCGACGACCAGGGCGGTGGTTTTGCCGAAGTCATCAATATCTACAGCAAGCCCCGGTTGTTCGGTTATCACATTTGTGAGGAAGCCCCGCTCAAGGATCATCAGGGGGTCATTTCTCTGACGCCGACCTCCGAGGGCACGGAAATCATCTGGTTCATGTCAGCCAACGACAACGGCTACATCACCGGCGAAGAACAGCGTCAGGCGATGCGCAAGATCATGCAGGACGTCATGGACGCGGCCTTGGACGGCCTGGTCAAGGCCTGCGAGGCGAGGGGCGGATAAGGCTCAGGCCGGCGGAAGGAGGACAAGGCTAAGATGAGAAAAGAGCCCTATCGCATCATCATCTGGGGGCCTGGCGTCATGGGTAGCGCGTTGATTCGCGAGATCGCCACACGTCCCGAATTCCAGATTGTCGCTGCGCTTTGCTACAGCGCCGACAAGGCTGGCCGTGACGTGGGCGAGATCGCGGGAAGCGAGCCGATCGGCGTCAAGGCGACGACGGACAAGCAGGCGATTTTCGACACGGCGGCGGATGTCGCGCTTGTGGCGGTCAAGGATGCGCCCGACTACACCGAACTCGACAACGACGTCGTGCGATTGCTCGAAACCGGCAAGAACGTCATCTGCTCGACCTCCTACGTCTATCCGCCGATGGCTGGCGAGGCGCACGCGCAGCGTCTGCTCGAAGCCTGCAGAAAGGGCAACAGCAGCCTGCACAACTGCGGTGAACATCCGTCGATGATGTGCGAGCGCATCGCCTTGACGGCGACGGCGTTCGCCAACCGCCTCAAGCACATCGACGTGCATGAGTACACCGATCTGACCTTGCTGAAAAATCCGGGAATGTTGCGCGCCGCAGGCATCGGCATGCGCGCCGACCAGTTCGATCAGGCCTCGGTGATGCTGGAGAAGGTGTGGGGGCCGCTGTTCCGCGACATGGCCGGATTCATGGCCTACAAGCTGCACAACGCGGAGCCGGCACGCGTGCGCACCGAATACTCGGCCCACTGCGATTTTGCGAGCGAAGCGTTCACGGTGCCGGAGTTGTTGACGGTCGAAAAAAACGAAGCGTTGTGCGTCAACCAGCTCACCAAGGGTTATGTCGACGGCCAGCATTTCATTTCGCTGCACAACCACTGGTACTTCGGCCCGGAGAACGCGCCGCTGGCCGAAATCGATTCACCGTTTCACGTCGCCATCGAAGTGGAAGCCGAACCGGTGTCGGTGCGGCTGAGCCTGCAATGCCAGGCTTCGTTTGCGGAAAACCGCTTCTACATGGAGAACGACGACACCTTGCCGGTGTTCTATCTCGCCGCGATCCCCATTCTGCAGTCGATTCCGCGCGTGTGCGACGCGCCCGCCGGCTTCGTTTTCCAGGACGCCGCGTCGTACTGGCAGCCCGACTACCGGGGTCTCGCGCGATGAGCCAGAGCTGGCCGACCTTGAACTGTCCCGAACAACTGGGCGGCACGCCGGATGCGCCGGTGCTGCTCGGCAACCGCTGCCGCAGCTGTGGCGAGCCGTATTTCCCGGCGGCGCGGGGCTGTACACGTTGTTCGAGCACGGATCTGGAGCCGTTCGAACTGGGCGGCGCCGGGACCTTGTGGTCGTGGACCGTGCAGATGTTTCCGCCCAAACCGCCGTATGACGGTATCGAGACGCCCGAGGACCACACGCCGTTCGGCATCGGTTACATCGAAATGCCGAGCGGGCTCAAAGTCGAGTCGCGGCTGGTCGGCGCGGGCGAGCCGCGGTTCTCGATCGGCCAGCCGATGAAATTGGTGCTGCAGCCGTATCGCCGGCCGGGAACGGTCGAGGCGGTCTACACGTTTGCGTTCGAGGTGGCTGCATGAGTGAGGATGTCGCCATCATCGGCATCGGTCTGCATCCCTTCGGCCGTCACGAACTGTCCGGCGTCGAGCAGGGCGCGGTTGCCGTGCGGGCGGCCCTGGCCGATGCCGGCGCGCAATGGAAAGACGTGCGCGCCGCGTTTGGCGGCAGCCTGGACGGCGGTTCCGCCGATGCACTGCTGCGGCACCTGGGGCTGACGGAGATTCCGTTCGTCAACGTCGCCAATGGTTGCGCCACCGGCGGCAGCGCGCTGTCCGCTGCCGTATCCGCGGTGCGTTCGGGTCAGGCCGAGGTCGCGCTGGCGGTCGGTTTCGACAAGCATCCGCGCGGCTCCTTCAATCCGCTGCCGTCCAAGTACGGCTTGCCGGACTGGTACGGCCAGTCCGGAATGATGGTGACGACGCAGTTCTTCGCGCTCAAGACGCAGCGCTACCTGCACGAGCACGGCATCCCGCCGGAGGTGCTGTCCAAGGTCGCCGAACGCGCGCTGCGCAACGGTTCGCGCAACCCGCTGGCGTGGCGGCGCAAGGCGCTGCCGGCGGCCGAGATCGCGGCGTCTGCGATGGTCAATCCGCCGCTGACCCAATACATGTTCTGCAGCCCGGCGGAAGGCGCGTCGGCAGTCATCGTCGCCAGCAAGCGCGCGGCCAGACGCTTCACGTCGTCGCCGGTGTGGATCAAGGCCGTGATGTTCCGCACGCGCCGCCATGGCTCGTTCGAAGTGTTCTCGCCGAGCCTGGCGCCCGAGCCGGCGCATGCGCCGACCGTCGCAGCCTCGACCGCGGCCTACGAGGCGGCCGGTGTCGGCCCCAGGGATATCGACGTGATCCAGATCCAGGACACGGACGCCGGCTCCGAACTGATCCACATGGCCGAAAACGGCTTTTGCGAGCACGGCGAGCAGGCCTCGCTGATCGAATCGGGTGCCACCGAATTCGACGGCCGCATGCCGATCAATACCGACGGCGGTTGCATGGCCAACGGCGAACCGGTCGGCGCATCCGGCCTGCGCCAGGTTTATGAAATCTGTCTCCAGTTGCGAGGGCTCGCCGGCGAGCGACAAGTGCCGCGATCGCCGCGACTGGGTTACACGCATGTCTACGGCGTCCCCGGAATCAGCGCGGTAACGATTCTGCAGCGCTAGGAGGAATTGACGATGAGCGAAGAAAAGACGACGAACTATCGGCTGCTCCCGCAGGAGCTGGCGGGCAATCCGCTGAAGTTGCAGGAGCTGCTGTCTGGCGAGGCGGTGAAGGTCGCCGAGCATTTCAAGCCGCGGCAGTGGGAGGGCGGTGACGAACCTGTCGCCGTCGCGCGTTATGCGTCCCGCGAGTTTCACGAGCTGGAAGCCCGCAAGCTGTGGCCGAAGGTGTGGCAGTTTGCCTGCCGTGCCGAACAGGTCCCGGAACCCGGCGACTATTTCGTCTATGACATCGTCGACAAATCGGTGCTGATCGTGCGCGGTGCGGACCGTGCAGTCCGCGCCTTCTACAACTCCTGCCTGCACCGCGGCCGCGCCCTCAAGGGCAATGCAGCGGGTACCTCGACCGAGCTTCGCTGCCCGTTCCACGGTTTCACCTGGTCGCTGGAAGGCGACTTCAAATCCATGCCTTGCGCCTGGGATTTCAAGCATCTGAATGCCGAAGATCTGAAGCTTCCGGAGCTGCGCTGCGAGTCCTGGAACGGGTTCGTGTTCGTCAATTTCGACGACGACGCGGCACCCCTGCTGGATCATCTGGGCGTCATTCCCGAGCATTTCGCGCCGTACGGACTCGAACACTCTTGCACTCTGGTGCACGTACAGAAGCGCATTCCATGCAACTGGAAGATCGGGCAGGAGGCGTTCTACGAGTCGATGCATACCCGCACGACGCACCCGCAGATCCTCACCTTTATCGCTGATGTCGACAGCCAGTACGACGTTTTCGACGACAACGTCAGCCGCATGGCGACACCGTCCGGTGTCGCCAGCACGCACCTCGAAGGTGTCAGCGAAGAAACCGTGCTGCACGACAATCTGGCCAATTCCGGCCGCATGAGCGCGGCGGATGTTGCCGGTATTCAGCTGCCGCCGGGGAGCGACGCGCGTCACTTCATCGGCGAAATGGTGCGCAAGCGTTTCAGCCAGGCCAGCGGTCGCGATCTCAGTGCCGCCACCATTGCCGAGCTGCAGGACGCGATCCTCTACTCCTTGTTTCCCAATGTGCAGATCTGGGCGGGATATTTCGTCAACATCGTCTACCGCTTCATCCCGGACGGCGACAATCATGATCGCTGTTTGCTCGACATGCGCATGCTGGGTCGTTATCCGGAAGGCGAGCCCTGTCCGCCGGCGCCCCCGGTGCAGTTCTTGGACCTCGAGGATTCCTTCGACAAGACGACGGGGCTGGGCCCGCTGGCCAATGTCTTCAACCAGGACATGCGCAATCTGCAGCACATGACCAAGGGTCTGAAGAGTTCCAGGGATGGCCAGGTGCAGCTGGCCCACTACCAGGAACTGCGCATCCGGCATCACCACCAGACGCTGGACAAGTACCTTGGGCTCTGACACCGAAATCGACCTGCACGAAGTCCGGGCGCGCGCCGCGCGCCTGCGCGAGGACGTGCGCCAGTTCTGCGCCCAGGACCTGCCGGCGGACCTGCGCGCGCGCGCACAAGCCCATCAGGTGCTGTCCAAGGACGACTATGTGCAATGGATGCAGCTGCTGCATGCGCGCGGCTGGTCGATTGCGCATTGGCCGGAGGCCGACGGCGGCCAGGGCTGGAACGCGGTGGAACGCTTCGCGTTCGAAGATGAGATTGCTCGCCTTGGTCTGCCGTGGATCATTCCGTTCGGCGTCAAGTATGTCGGCCCGGTGATCTGCCGTTACGGTTCCGAGGCGCAGAAGAAGCGTTTCCTGCCGGGTATCGCCGACACCAGCGAATGGTGGGCGCAAGGCTATTCGGAACCGGGCGCCGGTTCCGACCTCGCGGCCGTGTCGACATTTGCGGAGCGTCAGGGCGACCGCTACGCCGTCAACGGCCAGAAAATCTGGACCACCTACGCGCAGTGGGCGGACTGGATGTTCTGCCTGGTGCGCACCAAGCGCACCGAGCGGCCGCAGGACGGCATCAGCTTTCTGTTGATCGACATGAACAGCCCGGGCATTTCGGTCAAGCCGATCGACACCATGGATGGCTACCACCACGTCAACGAGGTCTGGCTGCAGGACGTGTCGGTGCCGGTGGAAAACCTCGTGGGCGAGGAAAACGCCGGCTGGACGCTCGCCAAGTTTCTGCTCAAGAACGAGCGCACCGCGGGCGCTGTGGTCGGTTATGCCGCACATGCGCTGGAGCGCCTGAGACAATTGCCGATGCAGGACAGGCCGCTGCTGCGTCAGCGGCTGCTGGAGTTCGAACTGCGTTTCATGGTGCTGGAGATCACCTCGGCGGCCGCGGTGGAGCGCATGCTCACCGGCGCCGAAGACGGCGGCGAAGCCTCGCTGATCAAGATCCGCGCCAGCGAACTGTTCCAGGAAATCGCGGAGGCCACGGTCGAGGCGCTCGGTCCCGCCGGCGTGGCCTGGGACGTGGCGGCGCTGCACGAGGCGCAGCCGCAGGCGCTGCCTCCCGCCGATGCCGGCGGCATCGTCAAGGATCATTTCTACCGGCGCGCCGCCACGATCTACGGCGGCACCACCGAGGTTCAGCGCAACATCATCGCCAAGGCGGTTTTGGGCCTTGGGCGGAGCGCGCGCGCATGAGCAATCAGGCGATCGTGACCGACTTCTTCGCGCAGTGGAAGGATTCCTACGATTCCCTGCGCGCCTCCTTACAGAACCACTTTTCCGAGGATTGCCTCTGGGATCAGCGGCCGTTCGCGGTGACCACGGGTCCCCGCGAGGCGGTCGAGTTCATGGACCGCTGCCGGCGCTTTGGCGGGATCGAGACGATCGAGGTTGAGCTTGTGCATATCGCCGAGGCTGGCGACACCGTGTTGTGCGAACGAATCGATCATCTCCACCGCCGCAGCGGCAGCCTCATCGCCTCGGTTCCGGTGGCTGGAATCCTCGACCTTCAGGACGGAAAAATCGTGAATTGGCGGGAATACAGCGACGCGCTCGGCGTGGTGCGACAGGCGGCCGGCAGTGGCGTCAGAGATTCGTTTGCATGGCTGCGCGGGGCCCTTCGCTGATGGGTGCCGATGCGCAAGCCAGGGAACTGCAGCAGATGGTGCGCGAGGGCTTCGTGCGCTATGGCCGCGACCGCTATACCTTCGAGCGGCGCCGCGAGGTTCTCGGTACCGCCGAGGGCTACAGCACCGAGGCCTGGAACGACTACGCGGAGCTGGGGTGGCTGGCGCTGTGCCTGCCCGAGGACTTGGGCGGTCTGCAGGCGGATGCCGAGATGACCGGTGCCCTGATGGAAACCGTCGGCCGGCACCTGCTGATGGAGCCGCTGCTGGCGAGTGCGGTGCTCGGCACCGCCGCCATAGCGAGAGCCGGCGACGAGGCGCTGCTGGGTGAAATGTCACCCGGCCTGGCGGACGGCACGCGCAAGCTGGCGATCGCGTTCCAGGGCGCGCCGGTGCGTCTGTACGACGGTGCGCTCCACGGCGAGAGCGTCAACGTCCTGCACGGCGACGTCGCGGATTTCATGCTGGTCGGCTGTGCGGGCGCCGACGGCGCTGCGGCGCTGTGCCTGGTCGACGCCTCGTCCACCGGGGTGAGCCGGCGCGCCTACCGGCTGGTCGACGGCCGCGGTGCCGCGATCCTGAGCCTGGACGGCGCGCCCGCCCGGATGCTGGGCGACGCCGCGGCGCTGGATCGTCTGCGTGACGAATCGGCGGTGGCGCTGTGTGCCGAGGCGCTCGGTTCGGTCGAACGTCTGATCGAGGCCACGGCCGACTATCTGCAGGTGCGCAAGCAATTCGGCCGCGCCATCGGCACTTATCAGGCATTGCAGCATCGCATGAGCGAGATGTATCTGCTGCGTGAGGAAATCCGCGCCCTGACCGCGGCGGCCCGCGTCGCGCTGGAAGCGGGCGGCCCCGAACGGGAACGCAGCATCGGCGGCGCCGTGGCCTATGTGGTTCGCGCGGCGCGTGAGGTCGGCAACGCGGCCGTGCAGCTGCATGGCGGCGTCGGCGTTACCGATGAGCTGGAGATCAGCCATCACTTTCGCCGGCTGATGGTCAACGCCGCGCTGCAGGGCGGCTTCGACCCGAACTTCGAACGATTTGCGCGCGGCTCCGAAACACCCGGTTCGGCGAAGCCCGGAGGCCACTGATGGGTGCGATCATCCCCAGCGCCGCCCCGTTTTCCGAGCGCGGCCTCAAGAACGAAAAGACCATCTGGCAGCTGGCCGAAGCACTGGCCGCGCAGGATCCGGACCGGATCACCCACGTGTTCGAAGACGAGCGCTGTCGTGTGCGCGACATCGTCGACGAGTCGCTGCGTCTGTCGGCGGCGCTGGTTGCACGCGGCTATCAGAGTGGTGACGTCATCGCCTTCCAGCTGCCGAACTGGCGGGAAGCGCTGACCATCAATCTGGCCTGCGCGCGTCTCGGGCTCGCGATCGCGCCGATCGTGCCGATCTATCGCGATGCGGAGCTGGTGTTCATGCTCGGTGACTGCCGCGCGCGGGCGATTTTCGTGCCCGGCGAGTACCGGCGCTGCGATTACGCGGCGATGCTGGTGCGCCTGCAGCCGCAGTTGCCGGAACTGCGCGACATCATCTCGGTCCGCAGCGACGCGGCCGGTTGCACCGCCTACACGGACTTGCTCGACCGCGCGCCCGCCACGGCGCCGGCGGCGCCGGTCGACCCCGATGCGATCAAGCTGGTGCTCTATACCTCGGGCACCACCGGCCGGCCCAAGGCCGTGCTGCACTCACACAACTCGCGTGCCTGCAGCGTCCGCTTCGCCTATGCGCAATGGGAGCAAGGCGAGGGCGACTGCATGCTGATGGCCTCGCCGGTGACACACATCACCGGCTTCGGTTCGGGTTTGGAGCTGCCGTTTCTGACCGGCATGCGCACGGTCTTCATGGAGCGCTGGCAGGCGGACCGCGGCGTCGAACTGATCAACCGCGAAGGCGCCACGATCAGCATGGGCGCCACCCCGTTCCTGCAGGAGTTGCTGGACTCGGCCGAAAGGGCGGGCAGCCGCTTGCCGAGTCTGCGCCGCTACGCCTGTGGCGGCGCCGCCGTGCCACCGCCGTTGATTCGCCGCGCCTGGAACCAGCTTGAGAACTGCCGTGCATTCCGCGTCTATGGTTCCAGTGAAGTGCCGCTGGTGACGCTGGGCTTTTCCGGCCCGGAAGAGATGGATCGCGCCGCCGAGACCGACGGCCAGATCCGCTCCTACGAAGTCCGCATCGTCGACGACGAAGGGCGGCCGGTGGCCAATGGCCAGGACGGTGAAATCTGCGTGCGCGGTCCCTCGATGTTCCTGGGATACCGCGACAGGCAACAGACCCTGGACAGCGTCGACGCCGACGGTTACTTCCTCACCGGCGACATCGGCCGCATGTCCGACGACGGCGCGCTGCAGATCACCGACCGCAAGAAGGACCTGATCAACCGCGGCGGCGAGAAAATCAGCGCCAAGGAAGTCGAGGATATTCTCTACCGGCATCCGTCGGTGGCCGAGGCCGCGGTGATCGCGGTGCCGCATGCGCGGCTCGGCGAGACCACTTGCGCCTGTGTGATGCTCAAGCCCGGTTGTGTCCTCGACCTCGACGCCCTGGCGCTGCACGTTGCCGACGCCGGCGTGGCGCGGCAGAAACTGCCGGAGCGGCTCGAAATCGTCGACGCGCTGCCCAAGACGCCGTCCGGCAAGGTGCGCAAGGACGTCCTGCGCCGCCAGTTCGCGGGGAGCGGCGTGCAATGACGGTCCTCAAGATCGATCGGCCGGCACCCGGCGTGGTCCGCCTGCTGATCAATCGTCCGCAGAAGCGCAACGCGGTGGACCAGGAAACCCGCACGGCGCTGGTCGATGCGCTGGAGGCGACGCAGGCCGATGCAGATTGCCGGGCGATCGTGCTCGGCGGCGTCGATCATGTGTTCTCGGCCGGCGGCGACCTGCCGAGCATGCTCGGGCAGAGCGAGCAACAGGCGCGTGAGCGCATGCGCCACGGCCATCGCGCCTGCCGGCTGATCGCCAACTCGCGGGTGCCTGTGGTGGCCGCGGCCGAAGGCTTTTGCGCCGGTGCGGTGATCGGGCTGGCGTTGCTCAGCGATGCCGTGATCGCAGGGCGCGATACGCGTTTTCTGTTTCCGTTCCTGCGTCTGGGCCTGGTGCCGGACTGGGGGCTGCTGCGCAGTCTGCCGATGCGCATCGGCGTGCCGGCGGCGCGGCGCATCTTCACGTCGGCGCGCGCGGTGTCCGGCGAGGAGGCCTACCGGATCGGCCTGGTGGACGAGTTCGTCGACGGTGGCGACGTGATGCTCGCCAGTGTCGAACGGGCCGCGGCCCTGGCCAGTCTGTCGCCCCGGGCCTATGAGCGGATGAAACGGGCCCTGCTGCAGCCCTCGCCCGGTTTCGAGGCGGACCTGCGTCGGGAGGAGGACGACCAGACGGCGATGTTTCTGGGGGGCGACTTCCCCGAGGGTTACGCCGCGTTCACCGAAAAGCGAGATCCGGTATTCACCGCGCTGCCACCGGGGGTACGGGGTGATGATCCACGCTCTTAGGCGTACGGACGCCACCGGGGCCCGCCGCCAGAGGCGTGACGTCTGCCCGGCACACGAAAAAGGCGTTCAAACCACATTCTGCAAACGAACATTGGAGCTCAAGCCATGCAAGCCGCAATTCCGGATAGCAAGACCCAGGTCGAGATCTATCGCAAGATGGCGCTGCTCAAGCACAGCGACGACCGCGTGATCGGCGCCATGAAGGCGGGCAAGATGGTCATGCCCTACTACTCCGCGCGCGGGCAGGAGTGCATTCCTTCCGCGATCAGCGTCCTGCTCGACGACGAGGACTATCTCGTCACCATCTACCGCGGCGTGCACGACATGCTCGCCAAAGGCCTGCCGGCGAAGCTGCTGTGGGCCGAACTGGCCGGCAAGGTGACTGGCACCTGCAAGGGCAAGGGCGGGCCGATGCATCTGACCTACCCTTCCAAGGGCTGCATGGTCACCACCGGCATCGTCGGCGCGAGCATGCCGGTGGCCTGCGGGCTGGCGCTGGCCTCGCAGCTGCGAGGCGAAACCCGCGTCACCGTCGCCAATTTCGGCGATGGCGCCTCCAACATCGGTGCTTTCCACGAATCGCTCAACCTCGCTTCGGTGTGGAAACTGCCGGTGATTTTCGTCTGCCAGAACAACGGCTACGCCGAACATACGGTCTACGACAAGGGGACCTCGGTCGAGAAGATCGCGGACCGTGCTGCGTCCTACGACATGCCGGGGGTACACGTCGACGGCAACGATCCTGTCGCGGTCTACGGCGTTACCAAGGAGGCGATCGAACGCGCCCGCCGCGGCGAGGGCCCGACCCTGATCGAGGCCAAGACCTTCCGGTTCAACGGCCATCTGATCGGCGACATGGGTGAATACATTCCCAAGGACGAATACGCGGCCGCGGTCAAGAGCGATCCATACCCGCGCTATCGCAACAGCCTGCTCGAAGACGGCCACGCCACCGCCGAAGAACTCGACGCGATCGACGCGGCGGTCCGGGAAGAAATCAACGAAGCCGAAGCGTTCGCCATGAGCAGCGCGCCGCCCGAGGCGATCGAAGTCAAGCGCGACGTCTACGCCCACGAACTCGCCTGAGGACACATCATGAGTGACAAGATCAACATCATCCAGGCGCTCAATTGGGCGCTCGACGACGCCATGGCCGACGACAACAACGTCATCGTCTTCGGCGAGGAACTGGCCGACCCCGAAGGCGGCGGCATCGTCAAGATCACCAAGGGCCTGTCCACCAAGTACGGGGAGCGCGTGCGTTCCACGCCGATCTCCGAGATGGGCTTCACCGGCGCGGCGGTCGGCGCCGCGGTGGTCGGCATGCGGCCGGTCATCGAAATCATGCTGATGAACTTCGTCGGCGTGTGCATGGACCAGATCACCAATCACGCCGCCAAGCTGCGCTTCATGTCCGGTGGCCAGACCCACGTGCCTATGGTCATCCGCACCATGACCGGCTCCGGTTTCCAGAACGGCGGCCAGCATTCCGATTTCCTCGAAGCGTGGTTCTGCCACACGCCGGGCATCAAGGTGGTGATGCCGTCCAACCCGGCCGACGCCTATGGCCTGATGCGCTCGTCGATCGACGACGACGATCCGGTGCTGTTCGTCGAGCATCTGCCCAGCTACCGCATCGCCGGGCCGGCACCGGAGCGCGGCAGCCGCGTTCCGCTGGGCAAGGCGCGGATCCATCGCGAGGGCAAGGACGTGACCGTGATCGGCTACAGCCGTTCGATGATGGACATCCCGCCCGTGGCGGCCAAGCTGGCCGAGGAAGGGATCGACTGCGAAATCATCGATCTGCGCACCGTCAGTCCGCTGGACATGGACACGGTCCTGACCTCGGTCAGGAAGACCGGCCGCGCCGTGGTCGTGCACGAGGCCTGCCGCTCGTTCGGCGTCGGTGCCGAGGTTTCGTCCCGGATCCACGAGGCCCTGTTCAAGGAGCTCAAGGCGCCGGTGCAGCGCGTCGCCAGCGAGGACTGCCCGGTTCCGTACGCCAAGCCATTGGAGGCGGCCTATCTGTATACGCGCGAAGAGCTCGAGTCCGCCATTCGCGCCACCTTGAATTGATCGTCAACACAGGAAATCATCAGCATGAGCACAGACATCATTCTTCCCAAGATCGGCTTCTCGATGAACGAGGGCACCATCGCCGAATGGATGGTCGCCGACGGCGCCGAAGTCACGGAAGGCCAGCCTCTGTATTCGCTGGAATCGGAGAAATCGGTACAGGAAATCGAATCCCCGGCGGCCGGCACCCTCAAGATTCTCAAGCAGGCCGGTGAGGTCTATGAAGTCGGCACGGTGATCGGGGTGATTTCATGAGTGAAGCCTCCAAGGCGCCGCCTGCCGGCGCCGGAGGCCTGGAACTGGCGCCGTGGCCCCAGGTGGATCACGCGGCGTTCGGCCCGGTCGAAACCTTGCCGTTGCCGCGCATTCAGAAATTCGTCTCGGCGACCTTGAGCCGCAACTGGGTGATGATTCCGCATGTGACGCATCACGACGATGCGGACATCACCGAACTGGCTGCCGTGCGCGCTCGCATCGCCGAACAGACCGGGCAGAAGGTGACGCCCTTGGCCTTCATGATGAAGGCGGCCGTCGTCGCCTTGAAAGCCTATCCGCGATTCAACGCCTCGATCGGAGCGGACGGAACCAGCCTGATCCTGAAGCAGTACTACCACATCGGTCTGGCGGTCGATACGCCGCAGGGCCTGTTGGTGCCGGTGATTCGCGACGTCGATAAAAAAACTGTGAGCGACATCTCCGCAGAGATCGCCGAGCTGTCGACCAAGGCGCGTGACAAGGGCCTGCCGATGAGTGTGATGCAGGGCGGCAGCTTCACCATTAGCTCGCTGGGGTCGATCGGTGGCACCGCCTTCACGCCGATCATCAACGCGCCGGAGGTGGCAATCCTGGGCACGACGCGCAGTTACGAAAAACCGGTCAGGCAGGGCGAGTCGACGGTCTGGCGGACGATGCTGCCCTTGTCCTTGTCCTATGACCACCGGGTCATCAACGGCGCCGACGCCGCGCGTTTCTGTTGCGAGTTCGCCAAGGCTTTTGCCGCACCGGAAGCACTTTGCGGCTAGCGGTTGATTTCGGGTGCCGACGATGACGCGCGCCCCCCCAAAATGACTTTTCAAGGAGCAACAAGCATGGCCATTTTTACTCACGTCGTTGTCGGTACCAATGATCTCGAAGCGGCTCGCGCCTATTACGACGCAGTTCTCGGCGCGCTGGGGATCAAGCGCGTGATGAATATGGATAACGCTTCGATGTGGGGCGTCGACGGCCCGGAATTCATGGTCACCGTGCCGATCAACGGCAAGCCGGCAAGTGCCGCCAACGGCGGCACCATCAGCTTCCTGGCGCCGAGCCGGGATGCCGTCAACCAGTTTCATCAGGCGGCCCTCGCCAATGGGGGTAGCGATGAAGGCGCCCCGGGCCCGCGTCCGGTCACGCCGGACGCTTATGCGGCTTATGCCCGGGACCGCGACGGCAACAAGATCTGCGCATTCTCGTTCGTTGCCTCCTGATAGCGCCGCTGGGGCGCACTGCGTCGCGGCGAAGCGGTGCCCGAGCGGACCAGTGTGGCGGCGTCGATCACCGGGTGGGCCGGTGGCGATGGGGTAAATCCGAAGCCCGCTCATAAAGCTCAAAAAGCTCGGCGAATGGATTCCTCCATCGAAGCTAGACACTAAGATTCATGTATTGAAACAACAATACTAAATATGTATCATTCGTCGAATAGGACAGCCGTGGATCGTCCAAATTATTAAAGCCTAAGGAGAGGAGAGCGATGAGGCGAAAGCTGATTCCGAGCGTGACGTGCCTAGTGGTGCTAAGCACTTTTTCCAGTACAAAAACATTCGCACAAGAGCCCAATGATGACCAGGGGCCGCAAGCGAAGCAGCAATCCCAATCTCCTTCATTTGATGACCCATTGTCGGACTTGTTGGGTGACGATACGGGGCCAGCGGAAGCGGCCGAGCCAGTTGCTGCGTCCCCGAGCACCGCTCCTGATGTGCAGGCCAGCGCAGCGCCTCGCCGGGACGGCAGCCGACTGGTTGAAGAAATTGTCGTGACTGCGCAGAAGCGCGAGGAGAACATCCAGGACGTCCCGATCACGGTCCAGGCGTTCTCGGGCGGGATGTTGGATGCTCTGGGTGTCCAGACGACGCAGGATCTTCAGCTGGTCACACCGTCCTTGAACTTCGGAGAGTTCGTCGGCTATTCAATCATTTTTCTGCGCGGCGTGGGCACAGATGCCTTTCTTACGGCCGACCCTAGCGTTACGACCTACGTGGACGGCGTCTATCTGCCTTTTTCGTTTGGTCAGACGGCGGATTTCGGCTCCATCGAGCGTGTTGAAGTCCTGAAAGGACCGCAGGGCACATTGTTTGGCCGCAACGCCGTGGGCGGCGCGATCTCCGTATATACGGCCGATCCTAGTTTTGACGCCGCGACACTCGATCTCTCACTGAGTTACGGTCGATTCAACGACTCGATCGTCAAGGCTACCGCCAATCTGCCAGTGACCGACAATTTTGCCCTAAGCATTTCGGGCAACTATCACCGCAATGATTTTTACTACGATGGGACGTATGCCACCGACCCGTCTTCCGCCGGAATCCGATCCTACGGTCCGGAGTTGGGGCGCGGCTTCCGTGTCAAGAGCTTGTGGCAGATTACCGACACCCTGGATTTCATGGGTGCCTTTGCCTACAACGATTTCAATGGGTACAGCACGTCTGTCACGCCAGTTCTCGATCCGTCGCTACTGGCTAGCTTATTGGGGTCCAGGCCCGAGGAAGAGGATTATCACGCGGATGTGAATGATGCCGGCCTCGGATATTTCAGCCGCTTGGCGTACGGGCGGTTGCGATGGAATCCCGGCCCGGTCGATATCAAGGTGTCTGGTAGTCGCCAATACACAGGCAACTATCAATTCTATGATTTCGACGGATCGTCCGCGCCGATCGCCGAGTTCGACTCGGCGAGCAGTGATGGCTCAGGTGTCCGCGCGACTTCGGCGGAACTGCAGATCACCTCCAATTCGGAGACGCCGTTTTCCGACAGCTTTGAATGGGTCGCGGGTGCTTACTATTTCGACAGCCTCGCCGGCTTCCGCAATCCGGCGACGCTGTATCTGAACTTTCTGGATCCGATCACCAATCTGCTTGGTCCGAACAGCCCCCTGGCGCCGCTGCTCCAGCAAGTGCAGCCCTTGTGGGATCTGCTCCAGCAAACGCCGACGGGGCGAATCGGCTTTACCAGTGGCGTCGGAACCAACTCGGTTTCCGGTTACTTGCAGGCGACCTATCACATCACCGACTGGGCTGGAATTACGCTTGGCGGTCGCTACCAGGTGGAGAAGCGCGACGTCAGCGAATCCGGCACCTTGCTGGAACAGCAGAACGGGGATTTCATCCAGATCATCGACAGAGCCGATCAGGAGGCGACGACTAAGTCGTTTTCGCCGAAGGTTTCTTTTGACTTCCGGCCGACCGACGAAGTGCTGCTGTACGCGTCTTGGCAGAAAGCAACAAAAAGCGGTACGTATAACGCCGTCAATATTTATGACGCGATCGACTATGTGGATCCCGAGAAGATCACCGCGTACGAGATCGGCATCAAGTCCGAAATCTTCAATGGCTTGAAGTTCAATGCAGCAGCCTGGTACTACAAGCAGAAGGACCTGCAGGTTCAATTCGTATCGCTGCTCAAGGGGGGGGCCGTCACTTTCGAAACGGCTGGCGCAGCAAGAAGTCAGGGCGCCGAATTCGACCTGAACTGGCTTGCGTTCCCTAGCGTGGTGGACGATCTGGTCGTCATTCTCAGCGGGGCCTACGTCGATGCCACATTCACGAGTTATCCGGATGCCAGCGGCTTTAACCAGACCACCGGCCTGCTGCAGCAGAACCTGGATTTTTCGGGTAACCGCGTGCCTCAGGCGGCGAAGTTCACTGGATCGCTCCAGATCAACAAGACCTTTCAGGTCTCAGGCGCAAGCTCGGTGGAAGTCGGCGGAAACGTTTATCACAACTCGGGGTTCTACTGGACCTCACAGAATGTAGAGGTCACCAAGGAAGGCTCCTACACGACGCTCGGCGCGAATCTTAGCTGGTTCTATGAACCCAGGAATCTCCGTGTGACAGTGTTCGGTACCAACCTGACCGACGAGCGCTACGACAAACAGCGATTCACCAGTGATTTCGGCACCGTTCATCATCAGGCTGCGCCCGTTGAATACGGTGTACGTGTCCAGACAACTTTTGGAGGTGATCGGTAGCAGCGGTGCTGAGCCGGCCGGCTATCGACTGTGTGCTTTTCGAACCGATTCGATGGCGGCGGTGCATACACGGCGATTTCGCATCCATGCGCCGCCTGGCCGTTCGGCACGCCGCTCTGCTCGTCAGGGCACTGATTCCAGGGAACCAATTGGCGCGGGCAGGGTAGCGCTCGCAGCGCAGTTCAGACGAGGGACGTGGTCATGAAATTAAGAATAACAGCGCTCTGTTCAATGATGTTCGCGTTTGCGACATCATCGGCCTTTGCGCAAGGTGCGAACAAAATCGAGGATTCTTCGGCAGAGACCGCAAGCACGGGGCCATTCTACGAAGGTCCGTACCTTGCCCCTATGGGTTCATTTTTATACACAGGCCGAAACGAGACCGAATACGGCCTTGGCGGGATTTTGGCCCTCGGCTACCGGTGGGGCTGGTACGCCCTTGAGGCGAGCGCGATCTATACGGATGTTTCGGTAAAGGGCGGTGGAAGTGCGACCCAGCAGGGCGGCGGGCTCTACGGCTTGGTATTCCCGTTTTCATCTGCTCCGAACCTGTACGGTATCGTCGGCGCCGGTGCTCTCGAGGTTTTCGACTATCCCGCTGAAAGCGGAAATTCAAACTTCAGCCCGACCACGGTTTCAGCCGGTGCGGGCTACCTTTGGATGTTCAGCCTCAGAACCTATGATTTTGCGCTGCGCACGGAAGCGCTCTATCGCTATGGTCGGCGTGAGCGCGATGTGAATCCACGCAGGGATACCGATGCACCCAAGAACCTCAACGACGCACTGATTAATATTGGTCTGCAACTACCCTTGGGCAAGCGGCCCCCACTATCGGAACCGGAGCCCAAGGTGGTTGCCGTGGTTGCGCCGCAGCCGCCGCCGGACAGCGACGGTGACGGCGTGCCGGATAGCACAGACGCCTGCCCGGATACGGACCCTGGTGCGGAAGTTGACGGTCGCGGTTGCGCGCTGCCGCCTCCGCCGCCGCCCTGTGAAACCCCGGACGATGGTGAATCGCTCAATCTGGCGGGCTGCGGTGTGGGTGACGTGATTGTCCTGCATGGCGTCAATTTCGCTTTCGACAAGGCACGTCTGACCGCGAATGCCAAGACCATTCTCGACAGCGTGGCTGCGGAGCTCAGGACCAATCCCCAGCTAGAAATCGAAGTGGGTGGCTATACCGACAGCAGAGGCACGGATTCGTACAACGATCGTCTGTCGTCCCAGCGCGCGTCGTCGGTCATGGACTATTTGGAACAGTCGGGGATCGAAGCCTCCCGTATGAGCTCGCGCGGTTACGGCGAATCGTCTCCGGTGGCTGACAATGAGACAGAGGCGGGGAGAGAACTCAACCGCCGCGTCGAACTCAGAATTGTTGGCGGCGTCGCTTCTGGTGCGGCGCGTGTTTCGAAACGCACCGCCAATGAAGCGGACGCGGCTCAACCGGATGAGGTGATGTCCACTCCAGACGCTAGGTCGTCACCGGAGGCGCCCGCTCCGAAATCTCCGCCGCCCAGCGCGGACGAGGACGAGGACGACTCCGACGATCTCGATTTTCTCGACTTCTAGATGAAGATCTGAGGCAACGGTGAGCGCCGGGGCTCAGCTCAAGAGTCCCGGCCGCCTGCCGCAAGTGGTGAGAGTTGTATTTTAAGTCTTGACTGATCGTCAGTCAGACTGGCGGTGAACGAACTTTTTGTACCCGTCGTTATCGACGGTTAGTCAGAGCGCGATGCGGTATTCGCAAGGCCGAGTGGCGGCAGGGATACCGAAGGACGAATTAGCGTGAGGAGAGCAAAGTGAATTTTTCAGCAGTCCAAATCTTGATCGGAGGCTTGTGGGCGTCTGTTGTGGTATGCAGCTCGGCCCAAGCGGCAACGGTCAGCAACGTCATCCAAGCCTCGGACGCCTGGCTGGTGGCACAGGCGGCCTCGCAGCAGCGGGTGGACGGACTGGCGGAGCAGAAGCAAGACCTCGCC